>Ga0315282_10017329_pt1 | contig 10409 bp, 19 predicted proteins | sample YL17G07_20_MG_FD_203693 | JGI IMG/M metagenome (GOLD analysis project Ga0315282, IMG submission 203693) | Sediment microbial communities from Yellowstone Lake, YNP, Wyoming, USA - YL17G07_20 | ecosystem: Environmental > Aquatic > Freshwater > Lake > Sediment | place: USA: Wyoming | collected... | reverse complement strand
TCTCGACAATTTGACGGCTGCAGACTCAGATGGGCAGATAACGAGAAACGATGATTTGGCTAAGGCGACGGAAGTTAAAGAGATGTACTGTGAGATTCGCTCGCATATGCGGCGAAACGATCTGCGCATACGCCAACGGGTCACTGGAAAGTACGGGCGTAAACAACGCGAGAAGGTGAAGCAGATTCTCCACCACGCCTCAAAGCAGATCGTTATGCACGCCAAGGAGAAAAAGTTCGGCGTAGTCATGGAGAACTTGACTGGTATAAGGAAACTCTACGGAAAAGGAAACGGTCAGGGTCGAATGTATCGTGGCCGTATGAACTCTTGGAGCTACGCAGAGCTTCAAAGACAAATCGAATACAAGGCCAGATGGGAAGGCATTCCAGTCATCTATGTGAATCCGTACGGGACTTCGGTGAAGTGTTCGGTATGTGGGTCAAGAATGAAACCCGAAGAGAACCGAACCCTGAAATGCCGTTCCTGCGGATTCACGGTTGACCGAGATGTAAACGCGGCCAGAAACATTCTGGCGAGAGGCATGAGGTTCGTGCCCATCGCGTCTGCAAGTGAAGCAATGGTAGCAGTTCAAAGACGCCCAGTCGATGCAGACGAGTTAACATGGAGACCCACAACATGAGCCGACAAGTTAACAGAACCCTAGAATCCATTGATGACGGTGAGGAGACCGCTACGTCCACTCTGGTGGTCGCTCAGGTCTGCGCATATCTGAGATGGAAGAAGAAGGAGAAAGTAGTCCCGTTCTTCATCCATCTAGTACGGGGACTGACGTCGCTTAGAAAGGTTGAGACCGAGTTCACTGATTTCGTGGATGCCATGGATATCCAAGAGGGAGCAAGAGCATGGGCTTCCTTTCTAGGGGCTGCCGAACATTTCATGCAGCAATCTCCTCGCGAGTTCAAGCGCTCGATCTGCATATTCCACAGCCTTCCTTGAGTCTTCGGCCTTGAAGAGTTCTGAGGCAGGCTTCCCGGCAATTTCGTCACCATACATAGACGGCCCGCGCCTCTCCGCTAACCATGCGCTACCCTCCTCAAGGTACGCCGTCTGCGAAGGAAACCAGTCCGGGAACTTTTCCAAATTATCGCTTAGAGCATCGGAGACATCATGCTCCTTTGGATACTCGATTCCAACGGCCCGAAGGATTCCCTTGACTGTCAGTTCAAAGGATTCTTGGCTGAGTCGAATTGCGCGGTGGTGAAGCTTCCTGCCTCTAGCCTCCTTGGCCTCTGATAGTATAGATGTGGAGTCGGAGATGTAATTCTCAGCCATCCTTCTGTTCATCAAATCTCAATGATCTCCCCAGGCTTGAGGTCAGGCTTCAAGACCCAATACCGCTTCCCGGAACGTGTTCGAATTCTCTTCGACCCCAGCGCATGCAGTCTCTCCTTGAGTTCAGCTAATTTCTTACGCATTAGCCCGTCGTCGTAGAGGACTATCCCATCTTCGCTGACATCAAGCAGCAGGGGGGGTGTTTCAATCAAATCCTCAGGCCTGTAGGGTACAGCTGAGAAAGAGAGCCGGTGTCCGGCTTTCAGGAGCTGAAGGTAACTTTCCTTGGATTTGGCTTCCTGAAAAATCGGCCTAAGCAGGTCGAGCCTTGCGCTGTAGGACTCGGGGAACAAATCCGATACAACTATAATGTCCACGTCGCTCCGTTGGCTCTGTTCGCCTCTAGCTACAGAGCCGAAGAGAACGATGGAACGCACCTTCAGCCTCCCCCGTAGACAAGTGCAGACATCATCCAGAACTGATTGAATCAGCGGCCTAACATCCAAGTTCAAGGCTAGAGCCGTGTTCCACTGCCTCACAAATAAACTGAGTGAGCAAAGCCCTAACCTATCTCCCTAACCATAGACCATCAGATTAGGACGGATTTGAGGGTCAATTTGTCTAGGAGGGTCACGTGTGGAGGAAAGATGGGTGACGAATACCTATCGCCGAGGGAGGCGATGAGGTCCGCTAGGCGGTTGTAGACCTCCCCTGCTGGCTTTAGCCACAGCGAAAATTCCAGGTTGGGCTCCCCTTACCGTCTCTCTGCAAACTCACGTTGGGTTCTCTCGTACTCTTCCATCGACCCTATGTCCCAGACACGTTCTTTCAATTTGAACCCGTAGACTACTTTCTTGCAGAGCCATGCAATGAAATTGCCCGGCTCATCACTTCTCCCTCCTTGATCAAGATATTCCACTGTTCTTCGGAGGCTTCGGAAGGGTAGGATGTAGATGCACGCTCCGATCACTCGACCAGTCGGGTGCGTAGGCTTTTCCTCGAATCCTACAACCCTCATATCATGGTCAAGTGTTACTGTGGAACCCATCCCCAACACTAGCATAGGGAAGAAAACAAGTTGCAGGCTCCCGGAATGCTCCCATTCAAATCCTACGCGCCGCATCAAGACCAGGTTACAATACTTGGAATCACTCCAGAGAGCCCATACCTGGTGACGAAGTAACGGGTGGACTTGAACTCCTTCCTTCTCGCGAGTGCTTTCGCGACTCGCGCGACTTCCTCGCCTCGTCATGGTCCAAAATTGTCGTGAACTGCGTTTTCTTTTTCAACTATTCAGTGCCTCAGATCCATTCGCTATGAATGTCATTGATTTTTCTAAAATGTGGATCATCGGATAACACGCGCTTGGATCTAGTCTCTATGCATGTTGCAGCAACGATCGAGTCGGCAGTAGGCAGGTCGCTGTATCGGCATCGGAGAGCTGCGGACATGAGCGCGATTTTCGAGGTTAGGTCGACTATCTTGAGTCGCGAGGTTAGAATGGAATTGACTCGGAGTTGAGCTACTTCCTTCCCTACGTTCTCGAACATGAACTTGTAAATCTCATGGATTACGATGGTCGGGACGAAGGCCATCTCCCGTTGAAGGTCGACCATCTTTCGTGATGTTTTCGCTTTGAGTTCTTCTGTGTCTGCAAGATAGTGGGTTAGAAAGAACCGTGTGTCAACGGTTGTAGCCATGCCTAGTACCTGTCTTGACGTCTGATGTCGTCCAGTTTTTTCTTCATCTCTTCCAGAGGAACTTTGGGTGAGTCAACTCCGGCTAGGTCTTCGAGTGGTGTTATCGGCTTGATGAGAATGCCATCGCCGCTTTCCTTAACGAGAACTTGCATCCCCTCCCTTATCCCATACTTCCTTCTCTTAGATGCAGGTATCGTAACCTGACCTTTCCTCGTCACCAAAACGATTTCTTCCGACATCACAATCAGTCCTACAAAGCGGCGCAGTTGTACTTAAGCGAATCGTACAACCTTGGATAGTACATGAAGAACGGAATCCGAGAGTATCTCAGGACGACAAGAGAGACTGGTCGAGTTTGGGTTGAAGCTAGCATCAGCCTAGTTGCTCTACCGTTCTTCTAGATAAGTTGCTGTATGGTCTCGTATCCTTACCCCAGCCCAATAGCACGGAAATCTGGGAAGATACGGTCACGATGGAAGTGACGCTTCTAGGAGGCATTTGACGTGGCGGTCGTCGTCGGTCAATCATGTTCCTTCAGCACGCGCAGGGTGATATTCATCGGCCTAGTGACCCTGCTGATTACTGTGATGGCGGCCTTATCTTATGAGATCTAGCTGGAGGCTAGTCGGGAGGTGGATTCTCGCTAGATTCCTCCTCCTCGAAGACTTGCCCGTTAGGCTGGTTCGACTTGGCTTTCTGGCGTGCCTCAGCGAGGATGACGATCGAAACATCCTCGACTACTTGGAGACATTGTAATCACATGTGGCCTCGGAAAGAGCTGTGGGATCTGAGATTCCTCCTGATTGCCGTTAAGCAGATCCTCACAACTCGGAGGACCAGAAAAAAGTAAGGAGAATTAGGATAATGCATCCATAACGAAATGCGTCCGACATGCCTAACGTGCCCGACAACGTCGCCCTACCGTGCTATACCCATCGCATCTGAGCCTCTCTCTCTTCACGCCCTTTTCATTCTTGAGCGGGTGTAGCTAGGTTTCGGTCAAAGCGTATGTGCCTAAGAGTTTCGACGACGGCCTGCGTCGATATGCCGCCCGCAAATAGCAACCTGGCAAAGTAACATGTTGTCCCCCAAAAATGTGGTACACCCCCCACCCCCCCCGCAAGCAGCAGGGATCCACCTGTAATTCCAAGGGTTGCTTCGGCCAGTCTCAATTGTGCCCTTATAGATCAGTTGGTGAATTTACGGGCACCATGAAACTTCTTGTTACGGGCGGAATGGGCTTCATAGGTTCAAACTTCATACGCCTCATCCTCTCGGACCACGCCGACTTCAATTTGGTTTCAACGCGAACCTCCTAACCCAGGTCCACGCAGAAGCGACCCAATGGAGAGCAAGAAGGCCACTTGACTCTTCGGAGTACGGATATGATCCCTCGCCCCATCGCTCCAACGCCAACGATGGCGACTTTGATCCTCTCCAGTGCCCCTCCCTCGTCGCAGCAGTCTTATCGCCGCTGCAATCTTAGTCCTCGCCCTTTCATTCGTAGCAGTTAATTTGCAATACGCGCACATGCTCTACGATTATATCGAAAGGAAGGGTTTGGTCAACGAGTACGGCGGAAATACGTTCTGCACGATATGGCGCAAAACATGAGTTACGTAGTATGTCGATTGAGAACGTGGTGTGTCAGCCAGCGAGTCTCACCGTCCGTAACTAGAGTGGATCTTCTAACCACTGCGGTTGAGGGCCCTCTATTCTTACGTTCTTAGTCTGATTAGTGACACGCCGACTGACTTGTACTCTTCGTCTCTTCCGGTTACCAATTTTGCCCCCTTGATCTTCGCCGTGGCGGCTGCGAAAGAGTCCGCGAGCGAGAGCCGATGTCCCGCCTTGATATCGGCTGCGACTCTCCACAGCTCGTTATCCAAAACAGGCACAATCTCCAGGCCGAACGCCCTAAGATTCCTTTCTTTCTCCAGTGCTACCTCTGAATCTCTTCGTTGGAGTATGTAGTTGAACTCGGTTAGGTTCACTATGTTCAGGTACCCAGTCGTCTCGCCGTTTTGAGTCTTCTCAAGCATCTCTTTGACCCTGTCTGCGCCTTGCTCGTCTAGGTAGAATATGAGCAAGGCTTCAGTGTCGAAGACTATGCTCAAGTAGTTCCCTGTCCCTGCGACGATCATCAGACCTTGACTCAGCCAAGATTTCCCATGCGCTCTTCTTTCCGAGGACCCGTTTCAGCGAGCCCTTTTCCTTAGAGGGGGTAGGCACAGGCTTCAGGAGTATTCCTTCCTCCACATCAATAACCAACACCTTCTTACCAACACCATGCTTGTCCCTCAACTCCTTCGGAATTGTAGCCTGCCCCTTCCGAGTAACCGTAACAATGCGAACATTCATTACCTGCGGCTTCCAGCATTACTTTCCAATTTCGTATTACTTAAGTCTTCACTCATCCGCAACGAAATCTACTGCAAGTATTCGCAGGAGGGAAAGATCGATTTGGCCAAGACTAGAACTCAGGAGCTCAGGTACGCGACCTACCTCAGAAAACTGGACGTAAACGAAGATGTCGCTGTGAAGGCTGGTGAATTCAAAGGCAAGTACAAGATCCCTATTGCGGACGCCTTCATAGCAGCCACAGCGTACTTCGCCTCATCGACCATAATAACCGATGACCCAGACTTCAAATTGATACGCGAAATCAAAACTATGACCGAGAACGAATTCATCTCCAATCCGCCAGCGTAGCGGAACCTCTACAGCTCACCCAGGACCTCGCGCCCGACAACGTCGCCCTACCGTGCAATACCCATCGCATCTGAGCCTCTCGACGAGCCGTTAAAGTATTTATACCAATAAGTATGAATTTCATACTAGTGACAGAACGATGGAGCAAGAGGTCACCGTCATAGGGAAGAGGGGACAGGTAGTCATACCTAAGGAACTGAGGACCAGGCTAGGCCTCAGGCCTAGGACAAAATTGCTCGTGATCAGAAGGGGTGATGCCGTGATCATGAAGAAACTGGATCTTGAACAGGAGAGAAGAGAGCTGGAAGCGCTTTTCGAAAAGGTTGACAAGAGAGTGGGGAAGTATGGCGAGATGACGGAAGAGGAGATAGATCGAATAATACACGACTACAGAACAAAAGTAGCGTACAAAGGCAAGTAGATGCTCAAGATAGTCGCGGACACAAATGTTCTCGTCTCCTCTCTCATAAGGAGAGGTAAGCCCCACGAGTTAATTTTGAGGATAGATGGGATAGGTGTCAGGCTGATAAGTTCCAATGCCCTATTTGCTGAGTTGATTTCGGTTCTAGCTGAGGAAAAAATAGCTAAATACGTTACTAAGAGCGATGTGGAGCTGTTCCTCAGATACGTTGGTAGAAGAACCACTCTGGTAAGAGTTGCAAGCAAGTTCAAAGTTGTCAAGGAGGACCCACAGGACGATGTTGTCCTAAACACTGCGCATAGTGGCAAGGCGAAATACATAGTCTCTGGCGACAAGCACCTAATACCTTTGAGACAATTCAGGAGAATAAGAATCGTTACCGTAAGCGAGATGCTTGATATACTCAAAATAACCTAAGCGAGCCAACATTGCCATTGATTTCGTGTAGGCAGAAGTGCAATACCGCAAGGTAAACGGTCATTCGGATGCGAATCTCACGCATAGTTCCACTAGCGGTTTGGTTTTCGCAAGAGTCTCCGCGGCGTACTCTAACGTGAACGCTTGACTTGCCGGGATACCCTCAGCCTCATAGCCGTAGAATGCAGGCCCTCTCACTTTTGCAAGTTCTACAAGCTTGACCTTGATCTCGTCGACTCTGGTATTCAAGTAATCTGGAAGCCTTTTGGAGATAGCTTCCAGAGCCTCGCTCACGTCATGTTCGCGTGGGTATTCAATCGCCAACCTCCTTAGCACGGCTTTTGCCGCAAGCTCTAGAGCTTCCTGCGTTCGCCTAACGGAGATTGCGGCGCCTCCGTTTGAGAGAGCATTCTCGGCCTCAACCATAATCCGCTGTGCGCGGTCCGCGTAGTCCCGGGCCATCAGGATATTCTTCAAACCTCAACGACCTCGTCGAGTCTTGCGTCGGGCTTGAGGACCCAATAGTAACCTTTCTTAGCCTGCACCCTCCTCGCCCCCAGTTCGCTGAGTCTCCGGCGCATATCATCAAGAACGCTCTTCAAGAATCCATCCTTGTCATAGACGACGAAGGCATCTTGCGTCATGTCCAACATAATTGGGGGGTGCGTCCTGACTTCGTCTGGAGTGAGCATTATATCGGACACAAATGCGCTCCTTCGCAGCGACCTTAACCTCCGGTAGGCTTCGCTATGCCTTAGTTCTTCGTGTATCGGGAGAGTTTCGCGCACCCGCAGTCCGATGTCTTTCGTTAGTTCCTCCGCAACGATCAGCACGTCGAGATCGCTCTCAGGAGTTGCTTCCCCCCTCACCACGGATCCGAAGAAGCAAACCGAAACTAAGCGTTCGCCGAAGAATTCCTTTACCAGCCGCAGATATTCCTCGGCGAGCTTCCTGTACTCCGCCTGCAACCTCGCACCGCCCTCATGGACAATGACATGTACTCGGCATTAACCATTAAAGGAGAAAGCCAGCCGCACAGCGACATCGCCCACTTTTGCATTAATCGCAGAGTAACATGTTGTCCCCCAAAAATATGGTACACCCCCCACCCCCCCCAGCAAGCAGCAGGGATCCACCTGTAATTCCAAGTGTTGCTTCGGCCAGTCTCAATTGTGCCCTTATAGGTCGATAGGTCGAGTGCTGCTGAGTTGTCGGCGGATGATCTGCGTTAGGGGAGCCTACTTTGTTCTTTCTTTTCACGCCATTTTCTTGGGTTCTGCAATAGCTCTAAGAAATCGTCCCTTGTCAGCTTTAGTTCATTCATGATGTCGCTCATAAGACCGGGGCCTATCTCGGGGGCTAAGATAACGGTAGCCGCTCTCCCGTCTGGATGTTTTAGGAGTACGTGGCTTCCTTCAGTCCGTTGCGGTAGAAAACCGGCTTTGCTCAGTTTCTTGATTAATTCTCGGCCGGAGATTCGCGGAAGTTTCGACAACTACGCTTCAAGTGCAACGGCGGTTACAGTCAACTTGGGCTCTCTACTTTCTCCGCCTCGTGTAGCTTGGAGCACCAAATGGATAGCTTCTTTGATGTTACGAATGGCCTCTTCCTCGCTCTTACCTTGAGTCATGGCTGCTGGAAGCTCTACGCAGCGAGCCACATAGTACCCTGCCTCATCTCTTCGTATGCTAACGTTAAAGACTGACAATGCGATTCCGCGCTGTATAGGTAGAACACACCTATTTACGGATTCTTCAGCTGCGCTGAATTATTCCAATGATTTCGCGATATAGTTCAGGGCCGCATCTCCCGCCAGCTTCGATCACATCATCGACGGCTTTTCCTCGCCACCGACTGTCTCGGACATGGTTTCAGCATTCATTGCGAAGCAAGGCTATTCTGCGAACGTGCTGGACCTTGCGCTGACTGTTGAGAACATGCAACTGATTTTGTCGGAACCAATTCTCAAAGAGCTGCAGGAAGTACTGAAGCGTGAGGAGGTAAGGGAGCGTTTCTCGTACACAGATCATGACATTAAGCAGGTTGTGAGTGGGCTGAGGGCATTAGCGAAGATGGTTCCGCTTAGATCTAGGTTTGCAGTTATCAAGGAAGACCCACAAGATGATGCCATACTGAACACTGCCTATTCTGGCAAGGCTGACTACATTGTTTCTGGCGATAGGCACCTGCTGATCCTTCGCACATTCAAGGGAATCAGAATTGTGAATCCAAGACAAATGATTAAACTCATTTCAAGAAAGTTCCCGGAATTCATGCTTCATTTTTGAATGTAAGATAGAAGCGACAATGAAACCAGGTGATTCGTGCAGTTTCTTTCTGCGTTCGCTACGCAAGTTCATGGAGAAGTATGAAGGAGAATATGTAGCGATCGTGGGAGGGGAGATTGTCGCTCACGGCACGGATGGAAAGAAGGTTTACGACAAAGCTCGAATACATAGCTAGGAACTGGTCAGGATTCTCTGCAGCCATGGGTTCGAGGGTCTTGCGAACGCTTAAAAGTATGAGAACTCATACAAAGCCTCGGAGGTCTGCTGGTTGGAGAGGTTGACCGTTAGTCTTCCCGAAGACCTCGTGAAGAAGGTTAAGCGAACCTCGCAAGAGACCGGGCTGAAGGTCTCGCGCATCGTGGCCAAGGCACTGGAACAACATATGAGTGAGCAGATCGAGTCGACCCTCGAACCGCCTATTCACCCAGCTGTCCTGTGGAAACTCAAGGGTCGAAAATCCTTGAGGGGCCCTTCCCCTAGGCTATTGAGGACGCGCATAGGATCGTGGCGTGCGATTGACCTCGATAGAATACCAGTATAAGGAAGATGGCCTCCTCCCTGACGGTTCGAAAGTTGCAGATATCCCCATCATCAACCTGCTGATCGTCAGGAGAGACATAAGAAAGGGCATAATTGGAGAGTCGATTGTTGACACGGGCTTCGATGCGGCAATATACGCAAATCTGGAATTGGTGGAATTCCTTGAGGGGTCGACGCCCACAAGGACAACCTCGCTTCACACGGCCGGTCACACCGTCACATGCGAGATCTTTCCTGTCGAATGCCACCTCGTCAACCAAGACTCCAAACCAGTTTTTTCCTTCGGTGGAGTCGAGGCATACTGCCCAGTCGAGCCGATCGATCTATCTGAAGACGTAATCGTGGGCAGAGCTATCCTGAACCAACTTAAGCTTGAACTTGACGGTAAGCTCATCAAGCTTCATCTCCCAAAAACATGACCTGGGCGTAACGTGAGGGTAAGGCTAGGGATGATGCTGCCCAATCGACTCTCTGATATGCTCAAGGACCTCGCCAACGAATAGGTTGTCGAACATTCCATTCCTAAACGGCAAGAGTTGTGGCATGCCACGAACCCTATTACCCTGAAACTTCCTGAGGCATGAGGCTGCTACGTCCAATCCAACGTACAAGTGGATCCCAGACGAGTAGTGCCCGTCGTTGCAGCCAACATCAAGGGTCGGCTCCCTGCAGGTGTGACAGTACGGGAAGAAGAAACGCTTTCGGTGCAAGTCCCTCCTCGGTCGCAAACACGAGACTTGTTTCAGGATACTTCTCACCAAGCTGCTCGTAGAACTTGCAGAGGGCCTTTGACTCATCTTCTGCTTGCTATTATCGAAAGATGGATGAGCAACTGAACACCGTTGGCTTGCTAAGCCGCGATCGAAGGGTCTAACGCTACGGTCTCAGGCTGACGCTAGTGTTCCTCTTTTTCATGAACCTCTGTCTGCGCCTAACGATGTTGCTTGAGTTTCTGTTTCGCTCTTATGAGGGTGTGCGAGTCAATGTATAATCCTGATTCGACTAGTTCATCAAGAGTCCTCTCGCACTCGGCGGATT
>Ga0315282_10017327_pt1 | contig 10409 bp, 10 predicted proteins | sample YL17G07_20_MG_FD_203693 | JGI IMG/M metagenome (GOLD analysis project Ga0315282, IMG submission 203693) | Sediment microbial communities from Yellowstone Lake, YNP, Wyoming, USA - YL17G07_20 | ecosystem: Environmental > Aquatic > Freshwater > Lake > Sediment | place: USA: Wyoming | collected... | reverse complement strand
CCTTCGGCCGCCACCTGGATGCCTCGCGCCTCTTCCTCTACAAAGCTACCCGCAACCTGATGAAGATGCGCGGCGACACCGGTGCCTACCTCCGGACGACCATGGGCGCCATGGTGCTTTTCGGTGTCCCGCCCGAATCCTACTGGCCCTACACCGACGACCCCTCCGCCTTTGACCGCGAGCCCACCGCCTTCTGCTACGCCTTCGCCCAGAACTTCCAGACCATAAAGTACTTCCGCCACGACCCGGCCGGCGCTGCCCCCGATGCCGTCCTCCACAGCCTCAAGACCTACCTCTCGCGCGGCTTCCCCTTCATCTTCGGCTTTTCGGTCTACAACTCCATCGAGCAGGCTGAAACCACCGGCCGCATCCCGTTCCCGTCCCAGCGCGAGCGCCTGGAAGGTGGGCATGCCATTATGGCCGTCGGCTACGACGACTCTCTCGAAATCACCAACAAATTCGGCGGCGTCAAAACCAAAGGCGCCCTACTCATCCGCAACTCCTGGGGCACCTCCTGGGGCGAGCGCGGCTACGGCTGGCTGCCCTACGACTACGTCCTCCGCGGCCTGGCCGAAGACTTCTGGTCCATCCTCAAGAAGGAATGGGTGGACACCGGCGCCTTCGCCGAGTAGGATGATGAAATAGGAGCATAAGCAATGAACATAGCAGTAATTGGACTTGGATATGTGGGCTTGCCGCTCGCCCTCCAGTTTGCCCGGGTCGGCGCCACCGTCATCGGCCTGGACATTGACCCGGCCAAAGTATCATCCCTCAACTCCGGCCGTAGCTACATCAAGCACATCTCAGACGCCGACATTGCCTCCGCCCTCGCTACCTCCCGTCTCTCCGCTTCCACCGACTTTTCGCTCATCCGCACCATAGAAGCCCTCAACCACCACGGCAAGCCGCTCAAAGGCAGCAAAATCCTGATCATCGGCCTGGCTTACAAAGCCGACGTGGATGACGAGCGCGAGTCGCCCTCCTACTACCTGATGGACCTGCTGGCCAAATACGGCGCCGAGGTTTCTTACTACGACCCCTACATCCCGGTGATTAAGCCAACCCGCGAGCATTCCCACTGGGCGGGCACCAAATCCGTCACCTGGGACGAGCCAACCATCTCCAGCTTTGATGCCTGCATCATCTCCACCGCCCACAAAGTGATTAACTGGGAAGAGCTGGCCAGGTGGAGCAGGTGCATCATTGATACGAGGAATGCGATGGCGGGGGTTAAGACGGCCCCGAGTCAGGTATGGAAATCTTAAGAGGAATCATAAGTAAATGAAAGTACTTGTTGTCTTCGGAACTCGCCCTGAAGCCATCAAGATGGCTCCTGTAATCAGAGAACTGAAAAAGTATCCCGGTAAAGTTAAATGCAAGGTTTGTGTTACTGGCCAGCACCGGGAAATGCTGGACCAAGTCTTACGGCTGTTTAATATTGAGCCCGATTATGACCTTAAAATTATGGAAAGTAACCAGACCCCCACGCAAGTAGCTTCTGCAGTCCTCTCCCGGCTCGAACCAATATTAAAAGATGAGAAGCCAGATTGGGTGCTGGTTCAAGGAGATACGACCACAGTAGCGGCCGCCTCATTGGCCGCTTTTTATGCTCGAGCTAAAGTGGGTCATGTTGAAGCTGGATTGCGCACTTATGATAAATGGCAGCCATTTCCTGAAGAAATAAATAGAAAAATTGCTGGTGTAATTGCCGACCTTCATTTTGCCCCTACAGAAAGATCGTGTCAGAATTTACGAAAGGAAGGCGTTCCAAGAGAAAATATTGTGATTACAGGCAACCCCGTAATTGATGCGCTTTATTGGGCAGCTTCTATGCCCTTGGATGCTGAAACATTAAGATTATTTGAATTAATTGGTATCAATTCTTCAGATGACTGCAGTGAAAACGATATTCAAAAATCTCCGAACAATTCATTAAGATTAATCCTGGTAACTGCTCATCGGAGAGAAAATTTTGGCCAACCCTTAGAAAATATTTGCCTCGCCCTGCGCGATATTGCCAAAAAATATTCTGGAAAGGTAAAAATATTTTACCCTGTTCATTTTAATCCGAATGTTTGGAATCCGGTTCATAAGCTTTTAGGGGATGTTCCAGAAATAATATTGACACCGCCTATTGAATATCTGCCTTTAGTTCACATAATGAAGCGTTCATATCTTGTTCTTACTGATTCGGGTGGAATCCAAGAAGAAGCTCCAGCCTTTGGAAAGCCAGTTCTTGTCCTTCGTAACACAACGGAGCGGCCCGAAGCTGTTGAGGCGGGGACCGTTAAAGTAATAGGGACAGGTAGAGAAAAGATATATCAGTGTGTAGAGGACCTTTTAGGGGACAAAATTAAATATGAAGAAATGTCAAAAGCTATAAATCCTTATGGCGACGGGCATGCAGCAGAAAAGATTGCCGATGCTTTAAAGAGTGAATTATCTGATAAATGAAAATATGGCATTGATATTGGATAATTAAATTGGCAGAGAATATGATGACTAAATAAGGGGGATTTGATTATGAAAAATATTTTAATTACAGGGGCGGGAGGGTTTATTGGATCACATTTGACCGAGAGGTTGGTTGAGTTGGGTTACAATGTGACAGCCTTCATTAGATATAATTCTAAAAACAATTGGGGGTGGCTTGAGGGGTCTAAATATTTGAAAGATATAAAGGTTATTTGTGGAGATATAAGAAATTACGATAGCGTAAAAAATGCTATGAAAGGAATAGATACAGTTTTTCATTTAGCGGCTCTAATTGGCATTCCTTATTCATATGTTTCTCCTTCAGCATATATTAATACTAATATTGAGGGAACATATAATATTCTTCAGGCAGCTCTTGAATTAGGGGCTGAAAGAGTTGTACATACATCTACTAGTGAAGTATATGGGACCGCACAATTTATTCCGATAACTGAAAATCATCCTATAAACCCTCAATCTCCATATGCTGCCTCTAAGGCTGCGGCTGATTATCTTGCACTATCTTATTATAAATCGTTCGATTTGCCGGTTATTATCTTGAGGCCTTTTAACACCTATGGCCCACGTCAGTCTGCAAGAGCTATAATTCCAACAATAATAACTCAAATTATCTCTGGGAAAAAAGAAATAAAGCTCGGTAATGTTTATTCTACGAGAGATTTTAATTATGTAACAGATACGGTAGAAGCTTTTATTGAGATTTCAAAATGTGATTGCGCTGTAGGAATGATTATAAATGCAGGGAGCGGTATAGAAATCTCAATAGAGAATTTAGTTAAAGAGATTTCATCGATTCTAGATATTGATATTAGAATTAAACAGGAAAAGAAAAGGATTAGGCCAGAGAAAAGCGAGGTAATGAGACTGGTTTGTGATAGCACCTTATTGAAGAAATTAACAAAATGGGAACCGAAACATGATTTATATTCCGGCTTGAAATTAACAGTTGAGTGGATTAAAGATAATTTATCGATGTATAAAGCTGATTTATATAATATATAGATAAGGAATTTTATGGGTAATATAAAAGCTTTTTTAGATGCACCTAACTTGGGTCCTCTTGAGAAGGAATATATTCTCAGAGCTATAGACTCCACTTATGTATCTACTGTAGGGCCGTTTGTGCCAGAATTTGAAGAAAAATTCGCTAAATATGTAGGAGCTAAAAAAGCAGTTTCTGTCCAAAGTGGTACAGCAGCGCTACATTTAGCCCTTTATGAATTAGGAATTGGAAAAGGGGATGAGGTAATTGTTCCGGCTTTGAGTTTTATTGCTAGTGTTAATGTAGTGTTATATGTGGGAGCGACCCCAATAATCGTAGATGTAAATACTGAAACTTGGAATATAGAGCCAGAAGAGATAGAAAAAGCTATTACACCTCATACGAAAGCGATTATCCCGGTTCATTTATATGGAAATCCGTGTGATTTAGACACTATAATTAGCATAGCAAAGGAGCATAATCTTTATGTTATTGAAGATGCTACTGAGAGTTTAGGGGCGTTTTATAAAGGGAAGCAAACTGGCACTTTTGGTGATTTCGGCTGTTTCAGCTTTAATGGGAATAAATTAATAACTACGGGAGGGGGAGGGATGATAGTGACTGATGATGTCAGAAGTGCAGAGCACATTAAATTTTTAGTAAACCAAGCAAGAGATGCAAGTAGAGGTTACTATCACCCAGAGATGGGTTTTAATTATAGAATGACAAATTTAGAAGCTGCATTAGGTTTAGCTCAATTAGGAAGAATAGATGAATTTGTAGAGAAGAAAAGAAAATATAGAGAAATATACAGAAAGGAATTAGGAGATATTCCATATATAAAATTTCAAGAAGAATATGATGAGGCAAGGGGAAGTTGGTGGCTTAATTGTATTAAGTTTGATAGAGATATTGATATAGATTATTTAATTCAGCAATTAAAAGAAAAGGGTGTAGAAACAAGAAGAGTTTTTATGCCTTTGGGTGAAATGCCATATCTTAAGAAGTATTCAAAACCTGCCCCTAATGCTTACAGAATATATAAGACTGGGATATGCCTTCCAAGTTCTACTTTAAATGATGAAGATGCTATTATGTATGCTATTTCAGCGCTGCGCAAGGCTCTAAATGAGTGAGAAGGAACCTATTTTAATAGGAATTGACACTATTTATAGGAGCTTAAATTATCTTAAAATTTGGGGTGAATATGACGATGCTGAACCTCTTGAGTTATCGATTGCTTCTGATAAAGGGGTTTTCAAGATTAGTTTACTATGCAAAAAAATAGATTTAAAAGAAGAGATTTACGAATCCTATGTACCATATGGATATGGTGGGCCTATTTTGGTGGAAGGAAAAGAAGATGCAATTTTTCCAGTTGACCTTTTCTTATTAGAACTCAGAAAAAGGAATATTATTGATTGTTTTATTAGATTTTCTCCCTTTTTATCTAACCATTTAATATTTCCAAAAAAATTGCTTGAATTGAACCGATATACTGTTTCAAGAAATTTAGCAAAGTTAAGTAGAGAAGATTTGCTTAATAGTTTTTCAAAGGGTACCAAATGGTCAATTAAAAAGAGCATCGATTTGGGTGTAAATGTATTAATATTTAATGGAACTCAAATTAATCCTAGTGATTTAGAGAACTTCTATAAATTATATTATAATAATATGAAATTTATTAATGCCGATGATTATTATTTCTTAAATTTAAAGTGTATAGAAAATCACTTTAAATATCTAAGTAATTCCATAGACTTATTTGTTGCAAAAGTTGGGAATGAATGGATTGCCTCTTCCATATTCTTAAGAGATGATGATATTGTACATTATCACTTAAGTTCTTCTGATTACAGATATAGCAAATTTTATCCTGTAGATAGAATCTTATTTGAAGCGATTAATTTTTATGGAAAGGAAGGGAAAAAATTATTACACCTGGGTGGCGGATTAAGATTAGATATGTCAGACTCTTTATTAAACTTTAAAATAAAATTTGGAAAAATAATAAATGAGTTTTTCATAGCGAAAATTATCGTGGATAAAAAACAATACGAACATTTAAGAATAAAAAATAAAATTGAAAATTCAAAATATTTTTTAATTAATGATGCATTAAAGAGGAAAATATGAAAATCGGTGGAGATTTTGAGTATAATGATTACAAAAAGAAAATAGACATTAGCTTAAAAGATTATATTTCTAAAAAGTTCTTGAGCTATCAACTCTTTTTTTCTGGCAGAGCAGCTATCTATTCTTTAATCAAAAGTATTATAGATAAAGAAAAGATAGATAATATCTATATTCCATCCTATATATGTGAATCGATATATTTGCCCATTTATATAGCTATAAATACTCTTAAAATAAAGCTATTATTTTATAAACAAAATCTTAATCTCTCCTTAACAGAAATTGTTTCTAGGGAGATTTTATCGTTTATATAGTAGATTTTTTTAGGAAAATTGAAGTGCTATTATTAAGGTATTTAAGTTCATATAAAATAAAATTCTCTAATATATTGGCTGATAAAATAGAATGGCAAGATAGTATCAGATAAAGATAATTTAGAACACAGCAAAAATTTTTTAATAAAATTATATTTTTTGTGATAGATCTTGTGATAGATAAAAAATATAAGACAAAAAAATAGATTATATCCATAACTTGTGTAAAAATGTATTAGGAGAATTATGATGAAAATTGCGGTCGTTACTACAACTAGAAGTGAATATAATCCAAATAGATGGATTATAAAAAGGATCTTAGATGATAAAGATTTAGAACTCCAGCTTTTAGTAGGGGGTAGTCATTTTGCATCACTTTATGGGGAAACTTATAAAGAGATTGAAGAGGATGGAATTAACAATTTTTACAAAATAGAGTTTACTCTTGGCTCTGATTCTTTTCAAGCTTTATCAAAATCGGTTGGAGTTGCTAGCATAAGCGTAGCACAAATCTTTGAACATGATAGACCAGACTTCTTATTAGTAAATGGAGACAGATATGAACTTTTTGCTTTTGTAATGCCTGCTCTATTATTCAGAATTCCAATCGGACATATCGGGGGTGGGGAAATAACAGAAGGAGCAATTGACGATATGGTAAGACATTCTATTACAAAATGTTCTTCTCTTCATTTTGTATCTTGTGAAGAATATGCGAGAAATATCAGTCTTTTAGGAGAAGAAGATTGGAGAATTCATATAGTAGGTGCGGAAGGAATAGAGAACATAATAAAATTAAAAGAATATCCGATAGGAGAACTTAAGAAAATGTTAGGTCTCGATCTTTCGAAACCAACGGTATTAATAAGTTATCACCCGGCCACAGCTGAAATAAATATTAACCCCGAAGAGCAAATTGACATTTTATTAAAGGCTTTAGATCAATTTAAAGATTTACAACTTGTGTTTACTGCACCAGGGGTAGAGCATGGGTCTGACATTTTTTTTAAGAAAGTAGAAAATTATGCATCAAAATATCCTGAGAGGGTAAAATTTTATAAAAGTTTAGGAGGTAAATTATACTTAAGTGTTCTTAAAAATGTTAAGTGTATTATAGGAAATTCATCAAGTGGCATTATAGAAGCCCCTTTCTTAAAAATTCCAACTATAAATATCGGCAATAGACAAAGAGGGAGGGTGAAGACTAAGAGTGTAATTGATGTAGATTATGATCCTCAAAAAATTGCTGAGCTCTTAAAGAGAATTTTAAGTGATCATGGTTTTGTTCGTGAAATAACTTCTGGGGAATATCCATTTGGGAACGGAAATGTAAGTAATTATGTTGTGAATGCTATAAAACAAGAATTGAATAATCCAGATTTAATGAAAAAGAAATTAATTTTTGAATTACAAAAAGAACAATGGCACCGATATTGGTAACCTTAAGAAAGGATACGAAATTATGAAAAAGATATTTGGTGACAAAATTTGGGAGAAAATATTTAGCTCCAGAGAATGGGGAAAATATCCTCCAGAGGAGGTTATAAGATTTTACTCTAAGGTTAAAAATATGCTTAATAAGAACAAAATAGAAGTCTTGGATATTGGCTGTGGTATAGGTGCTTGTACCTGGTTTATGGCGAAAGAGGGAGGCAATGTAACCGCTGTTGATGGCTCACCTTCTGCAATAAAACGTGTTCAAGAGATATTGAAGGAATTTAATATTGCTGAAGATAAAGTTACTTTGATTCTTGGCGATATCACACTTCCAAAATCATTCGTACCAATTCACAAAAAATTTGATATTATCTTAGATAATTACTCCTTATATGCAAATCCATACGATAAAATTATAAATGCTTATAAGGATTATTATGATTACCTATCCAATAATGGATTCTTTTTAACCAATAATTTTGGACTTAAGACTACTGGCTATGGAACAGGGGAAAAGTTTAGCAACAATACTTATCGTAACGTAGAAAAGGGACCACTTAAAATGAGAGGCCTCGTCACGTTTTGGGAAAGAGAAAAATTAACTCATCTTCTTGAAAGTTTTGGATATAATATATTTTATACTGAATTAATTTTAGAAGAGAGAGAGGGAGCTTTGATTGAAAAACTTGTAACTTGTCTCTGTAAGAAAATAATAAAAAGATAGCATGAAAACAGTAAAAAGCCTTACAACCTTCATTATAGCCGAAGCAGGAGTAAATCATAATGGTAAAATACAATTAGCTTACAAATTAATTGACGCTGCAAAGGAAATAGGAGCCAATGCTATAAAATTTCAGACATTTAAGACAGAAAAAATTGTATCTAAAAATGTAGAAATGGCAAGTTATCAGAAAAAGAATACAAAATCTCGGCAATCACAATTTGAAATGATTAAAGAGCTTGAGCTCTCCTATAAAGATTTTATAAAACTCAAGGAATATTGTGATAAAATGGGAATAATATTTTTATCCACACCTGATGAGGAAGATAGCTTGGATTTTTTAGTGGATGATTTAAAAGTGCCAGCTATTAAAATAGGGTCAGGAGAAATAACAAATTTACCTTTTCTTAAACTTGTTGCCATGAAAAATGTACCGATAATACTTTCTACTGGTATGGCAAATTTGTCTGAAGTAGAAGAAGCTATTAATGTTATCTTGCAAAATCAGAACTCTGTAGATTCTTCTATTTTGCCGCCCCTCACTCTTTTACATTGTACAACAAATTATCCCACTCCTTTTGAAGAAGTCAATCTTAAAGCCATGCTAACACTAAAGGAAGCTTTTAAATTGCCTGTAGGCTATTCAGATCATACTTTGGGAACTGAGGTTTCTATTGCTGCTGTTGCATTAGGAGCAAGTATAATAGAAAAGCATTTTACTTTAGATAGGAACTTACCTGGTCCTGATCATAAAGCCTCATTAGAGCCTGATGAGTTGAAAATGATGATTAAAGCTATAAGGAATACAGAGATTGCTATGGGAGATGGGATAAAAAGGCCAAATAAAAGCGAAGTTGAAATTATGAAGGTTGTTAGGAAGACTTTGGTCGCAGCGAGAAATATTAGGAAGGGTGAGATTATTGAAGAAACGGATATAACTATTAAGAGAGCTGGTACTGGAATACCTCCGAAATTTATGGATATAATTGTCGGTATGAAAATTAATAAAGATATTGAGAAAGATACACCCTTTGATTGGTCCTTTTTCAAAGGATAATAAAAATGGATGCAAGATATAGAAAAGTTTTAATAGGGCCAAATGTATGCATAAGAGAAGCTTTAAAGCAGATGAATGAGGCAGCACTGCAGGTACTTGTCGTAGTAGATGAAGAAAATAGAATTATAGGCATTATTACTGACGGTGACGCAAGAAGAAGTCTCTTAGATAATATTCCTTTTGATGAACCAATAGGAAAGATTATGAATAGAAATCCAATTACTTTAAGATTTCCTTATAAAGAAGCTGAAGCCCTTGAATTGATGAAGAAAAATTCTATAAAGCATATCCCTGTGATTAATGAGAAACAGGAAGTGGTTGATATCATACTATGGAGTGACTTTCTCAATAATGGTAAGGTGAAATATCCTTCTCAAAATATACCCGTAGTTATTATGGCAGGAGGCAGGGGAACCCGCCTTGACCCTTTTACTAAGATCTTACCAAAGCCATTGATTCCGATTGGTGACAGACCAGTAATTGAAATTATCATGGAAAGGTTTAGTAAATATGGCCTAAATAAATTTATAATCTCTCTTAATTATAAAGGTGAGATGATTAAAACCTATTTTTTAGAAAATCGAAATCAGATAGATTACCATATTGAATATATTGAAGAAAAAGAATTCTTAGGCACATCAGGTGTCTTATCCTTAATGCATGACAAACTAAAAGATACTTTCGTTGTTTCAAATTGTGATATTATTACAGATGCAAACTTTGAAAGTCTGTTAAAGTATCACAAAGATAAAAAAAACAAAGCAACAATTCTTGCTGTAATTCGTAATGTTAAAATTCCTTATGGGATCCTAAAAATTCAGAATGGGTATTTAGATGAAATTCTTGAAAAGCCAGAATATTCTTTTATAGTTAATGCGGGTATCTATGTCTTAGAGCCGGATATAATAAAATTAATACCCAAAGAAAAACCAATAAATATGACAGATTTATTAATATTAGCGAAAGAAAGGGCGATGAAAGTCTCCGTTTATCCGGTTAATTGTTCTTGGTTTGATATTGGTGAATGGGAAGAATATAAAAGAGCAGTTGAGTTTATAGAGAAATATAATAATTCCCTATACTGACCCCCTGAGAGGGTGGACACCTCCAAGAGTTAGAGTTTATACTTGATCAAGGATGTGGCAGGATGAAACTCAGGAAATGGGCGGCGGAAGAGAAGATGGCGATCGTGCTCGAGGGGATCAAGGGCCAGAAATCGGTGGCTGAGATCTGTCGGGAACATCAAATCAGCCAAACCTTATTCTA
>Ga0315282_10017326_pt1 | contig 10409 bp, 8 predicted proteins | sample YL17G07_20_MG_FD_203693 | JGI IMG/M metagenome (GOLD analysis project Ga0315282, IMG submission 203693) | Sediment microbial communities from Yellowstone Lake, YNP, Wyoming, USA - YL17G07_20 | ecosystem: Environmental > Aquatic > Freshwater > Lake > Sediment | place: USA: Wyoming | collected... | reverse complement strand
GGTCGCTGATCTTGGACAAGGGCAGCCTGGACGGCGTCAAGCCGGACATGGCCGTCTGCGACCGCTTCGGGAACTTGGTCGGCCGGACGATCCCCCCCGTGTCCCTGAAAGAGGCCATGGTCCAGCTCATCACGGACCCGGAGAGCAGCGTCAGCGTCATCTCAGTTACCGACAGGGTCGTCGGCATCGTGTCCGGGAGGCAGGGGGCCCTTTGCGGCCTAAAGTATATCCTGTCCAGCGTCGGGGGAGGGCAGGAAGGGGAAGAGCTGATCACCACGGGTTTCGACAAGATCTATCCGGCGGGGATCCGGGTCGGCCAGATCCTCTCCATCAAGCCCACGCCCTCCGTCTTCAAGGAGATCGTCGTCAAGCCCTCCTTCAGCTTCTCCGCGCTCGAGGCCGTGGCCATCCTGCCCAGGGTCTCCGGAGGCGCGGAGTGAGGGGAACTGTCCTGAAGGATATCCTGCGGGCCGGGCTGGCCGGCGCGGCGGCCTTTTTCTTTTATTCGCTCCTCGGAGGGTTCGGCCCATCCACGCTGTTCGTCCTGAATGCCTTCTCCGTGGTCGTGGTGACGTTCTCGGTCGGCCAAGGGGAGATCTTCGGCGCGGCCCTGGGCGCCGTGTGCGGCCTCATCCAGGACTCTTTTTCGCTCGGAGTTTTCGGTGTCGCGGGCCTGACCAAGACCCTCCTCGGCTTCTGGACCGGCTATGTTTCCCGGCGCATGGATGTCACCCCATTCTTCAGGAACGTCGCCTTCCTCCTGGTGATGTCCTCCCTCGAGCTTGTCCTGTGGGTCCTGCTCAACGCTCTCGTCCTCAGGGAGCATGTGGACCTTCGGCACGGACTGATCGTCCTGCAGCCCCTGGTAACGGCCCTGCTGGGGAGCTTCATCCTGAACGTCGCGCGGAGGATCCAGGCCCGCCGCGCCTGAGCTCCATCATGCCCGGGGACAAGATCTACGAGGACCTGACGATCATCGTCCGGAGGGCCAACGCCGTTTTCCGCGCCGTCGCCATCCTCGTTCTCCTCTGCCTCTGCTATTACTGGAAGGTCCAGATCCTGGACTACAAGAAATACTGGGGCCTGGCCGAGGCCAACCGGACCAGGACCCGGGTGGTGAGCGCTCCGAGGGGCCTCGTCCGCGACCGCAACGGGGAGCTCCTGGCCGACAACCAGGCCAGCTTCAAGGTCTCCCTGATCCGGGACAACGTCAAGAACGCCGCCGCGTCCTACCCCGCGATCAGCAAGCTCCTGGGCATCAGCGAAGGAGAGCTCCGGAGCCGGATCGAAAGATACAAGAACCTGCCGCCCTTCGAGCCCGTGATCATCAAGGACGGCCTGGCCCCGGAGGAGATTGCCCCGATCGAGGGCCGGCGGCTGGAATTCCCCGAGCTCGAGGTCGCTGCGGAACCGAAGCGGTTCTATCCCAAAAAGACGACGGCTGCCCACATCCTCGGCTACCTCCAGGAACGGTCGTCGGAGGAGATCCGGGACAACCCCGGGCGCGGGGCGCGCCTGGGCGACATGGGCGGCCGGGCGGGCATCGAAAGGCAATACGATGACCGGTTGACGGGGACGGACGGCGCCATCCTCGAGATCGTCGACAGCCTGGGCCGGAAGAGAAGCGAACAGGTGACCCAGGACCCGGCGCCGGGCCAGGAGATCCATCTGACCATCGACGCCCGGCTTCAAGCTCGGGCGGAGGAGCTCCTCGGGGAAAAGGAAGGGGCCATCGTGGCCCTCGACCCCTCGACCGGCGAGATCCTGGCGATGGCCAGCTCCCCCAGGTTCGACCCGAACCGGTTCATCACCCGGTTCACGCCGGAGGAATGGGTGCAGTTCATCAATGACCCGGCGTCGCCGCTGGAGAACAGGGCCGCGCGCGGCCTTTATTCCCCGGGTTCGATCTTCAAGATCGTCATGGCCCTCACCGGGCTGGACCTCGGCTACGTCACGGACCAGACGACGGTCTATTGCAACGGCTCCATCCAGATCTACGGAACCTCGCGCGCCTGCTGGTTCGCGCCCGGCCACGGAAGCATGAACCTGGTCAACGCCATCAAGAACTCCTGCAACATCTACTTCTACACCCTCGGCCGCCAGATGGGGATCGATACGATCGCCAAGGGGGCGGAGGAGCTGGGGCTGGGCCGGAAGACCGGCCTGGACATCCCCGGGGAAAAGGAGGGGCTCGTCCCGAGCTCCGAATGGAAGATGAAAGCCCTGAAGACCCCCTGGTTTCCCGGAGAGACGATCTCCGTGGCCATCGGGCAGGGCCAGCTTCAAGTGACGCCCCTTCAGATCGCCGCCCTGACGGCGATGGTCGCGAACCGGGGGACGAGGATCGTGCCGCACCTCGTCCTGGACCCGACGAACCCCAAGACAACGTCCCCCCCGGATGCCGCCGCGCTTTCTCCTTTCAAGCGCTCGACGTTCGAGAGCGTCATCGAAGGCATGTGGAGGTCGGTCAATGACCATGGGACGGGACAAGGCGCCCGCGTCGAGGGCCTGAACGCCTGCGGCAAGACGGGGTCGACCCAGCTCGTGAGCCGGGAAAGGGCGAAAATGCTGGCCCGGGCCGGCAAACCCATCAAGACCCATTCGTGGTTTACCGGATTCGCCCCCCGCGTGAATCCCCGTATCGTCGTGACGGTCCTCATCGAGTACGGCGGCGGCGGCGGCGCGGTCGCCGGCCCCGTGGCCGGCCAGATGTTCAGCCTCTGGAAGGACATCTATAAGAAATGATGTTCGACAGGCGGCTCATCCAAGAGATCGACTGGGTGCTCATCGGGCTTGTCCTGCTCCTGACCTTCTTGGGCGTCCTGTTCATCTACAGCTCCTCCCACTTCCTGCCGAAAAGCTATTACCTGAGGCAGCTCGTCTGGGTCGGGATCAGCCTGTTCGCTGTTTTCCTCGTCGTCGCGGTGGACTACAAGTTCCTAGTCTCGTTTTCGATCTATCTCTATTTCCTGATCGTCGCCGTCCTGGCCGGAAGCCTGGCTTTCGCCCGGCTCGTCGCCGGGACAAAAAGCTGGGTCAAGTTCGGGCTCTTCCAGGTCCAGCCCTCGGAACTGGCCAAGGTCGTCATGATCCTGGTCCTCGCCCGGCTCTTCGCCGAGTACAAAGGACGCTATCTGAACACCCCGTCCACCGCGCTGGCCCTGTTGCTGGCCGGAGTCCCCCTCTTTCTGATCGTCATCCAGCCGGACCTGGGGACCGCCCTGACGTTCTTGGCCATCCTGGGCGGGGCCTTCATCCTGGCCGGGCTGAAGAAAAAGACGATCCTCCTCTTCCTCGTGGTTTCCCTTGTCGTCGGCGTCGTCGGCTGGAACTTTGCGTTGAAGGACTACCAGAAAAAGCGGCTGACCACCCTCCTCAACCCCGGCCAGGACCTGCGGGGGTCGGGATACCAGATCATGCAATCCAAGATCGCTATCGGCTCGGGGGGGCTGACCGGGAAAGGCTTCATGAAGGGGTCCCAGAGCCAGCTCCGCTTCCTCCCGGCCCGCCACACGGACTTCATCTTCTCCGTGATCGGCGAGGAATTCGGGTTCCTGGGAGTGTTCATCATCCTCCTCATCTATTTCCTGATGCTCGCCCGCATGTTCCTGTCGGTGGCGAAGGCCAGGGACAGGGCGGGCGTGTATATCATCTTCATGGCCTCCATGCTCATCGCCTTCCAATTCCTCATCAACGTCCTGATGATCATCGGGCTCTTTCCCGTGACGGGCGTCCCGCTCCCGTTTGTGAGCTACGGCGGTTCCTCGCTCATCTCGAACTATGTCGCCTGCGGCCTGATCCTGAACGTGAAGATGAGACGGTTCGCGAATGTCTGACACCTCCCTGAAAAGGATCCTCACCAAGGTCGAGAAGCCCGGCCGCTATGTGGGAGGGGAGTGGAACGAGATCAAAAAAAAGCCCGGGACCGCGGCCGTCAAGGTCGCCCTGGCCTTTCCCGATGTCTACGAGATCGGGATGTCCTATCTGGGCCAAAAGATCCTCTATGGTCTCCTGAACAGGGACCCGTCGGTCCTGGCCGAGCGCGTCTTCGCCCCTTGGCCGGACTTCGAGCGGGAGCTGCGGCGGGCGGGCGTTCCCCTCGCGTCACTCGAGAACGCGATCCCTCTCCGCGATTTCGACATCGTCGGCTTCTCGCTCCTCTACGAGTTGAATTATTCCAACATCCTGACCATCCTGGATCTCGGCGGGATCCCCCTTCTCGCGGCCGACCGGGATGGTCGCCATCCGTTGGTCATCGCCGGAGGCCCGGCCGCCTTTAACCCCGAGCCCGTAGCCGAGATCTTCGACCTGGTCGTCCTCGGCGACGGGGAGGAGGCGTTCCCCGAGGTCATCGCGGCCTGGCGCTCCCTCCGGAGCCGGGGGCTTGACCGTCCCGCCCTCCTCAGGGAGATGGCCCGCATCGAGGGCGTCTATGTCCCTTCCCTTTATGAGCCGGAAAGACACGGAGCGTCGCCGCTCCTTATTCCCCGTCCCCGGAACGGAGCCCCGCCGCGGATCGCCAAAAGGGTCCTGAGGGGGTTCGAAAGGTCCTTTTTCCCAGAGAAGATCATCGTCCCTAGCCTAAGGGTGGTTTTCGATCGGGTGGCCATGGAAGTGGCCCGGGGCTGCCCCCAGAGCTGTCGCTTCTGCCAGGCGGCGAGTCTCTATTTCCCGCCGCGGACGAAGGACCCCGGCCTCGTCATCAAGACCATGGTCCGCAGCCTCCGCCAAACCGGCTATGAGGACAGCTCCCTTTCCGCTCTCTCGGTCAGCGATTATCCCCACCTCGAAGAGACCGTCCGGTGCCTCATGGACGAGCTGGCCCCCGAAAAGATATCGCTCTCCCTCTCGTCCCTGCGGCCGCGCGGCCTCTCTCCCGAGCTCGTGAAAAGCATCCTCAAGGTGCGAAAAACGGGCTTCACCCTCGTCCCGGAGGCGGGCACGGAGCGGCTCCGGGCGGTCATCAACAAGAGGCTCACCGACGAGGAGATCCGGGACGCTCTGACGACCGCTTTTTCGGGCGGCTGGAAGCTCGTCAAGCTCTATTTCATGGCCGGCCTGCCGACGGAAACCGACGAGGATCTCAAGGGGATCGTGGACATGGTCCGGCGCAGCCTGGACCTCGGGCGCTCCATCCTCGGCAGTCCTCCGCGGATCCACCTCAGTCTCTCCTCGTTCATCCCCAAGCCCCACACGCCTTTCCAATGGCTGGGAATGGAGGACGAGAGGTCGCTCGCGGAGAAGCAGCGCTTTGTCCGGTCCGAGCTCGGCCGGGCAAGGTCCGTGGAGTTCAAGGACCACCCGGTCAAAACCTCCGTCCTCGAGGCCGTTTTTTCTCGAGGAGACAGGCGGCTCAACCGGGTCCTCGTCCGGGCCTGGTCCAAGGGCGCCCGGTTCGACAGCTGGGGCGACCGGCTCGATTTCGCCCTCTGGGAGCAGGCCTTCGCCGAGGAGGCGGTCGACCCCGGCGACTACCTGGGGCCTATCGACCCGTCGTCGGCCCTGCCCTGGGACCACATCGACACCGGCATCCGGAAATCCCACCTTCGTCGCGAGCTCGAGCGGGCCCTCCGGGCCGAGCCGTCGCCGACTTGCCTGGAGAGGTCGTGCGCGGAGTGCGAAGGCTGTGACGTGCGGTTCTGGAAAAAGAAGCCGGCCCCCTTCCGGAAGCCGGCCCTGACCGCCGCCCGGCCTCCGCTCGGCGAAAGGTCGGAGGAGACCTTCAGGTACAGGGTCATCTATTCCAAAAAGGGGAAGGCCCGCTACCTCTCCCACATCGACCTCATCCACGTCCTCCAGCGGAGCTTCCGGAGAGCCGGAGTCGAGGTCCGTCAGACCCTGGGGTTCCATCCGAAAATGGATTTTTCCTACGGACCCGCCCTTCCGCTCGGGATGGAGGGGCTGCGGGAAGTCCTGGAATTCAAGGCGCCTTTTCGCCTGGACGGCGTCGAGTTCTTGGCCCGGACGAACCGGTCCCTTCCGCCCGGGGTCCGGTTTCTCCGCCTTGAGCGCCTCGGGCCGGGGGAGCCCTCGCTCACGGGCGCGATCCACCGACTCGTTTATTCCATGGACTGGAAAGGAGAGGAGTTCCGGACGGCCTGGCGGGATTCCCGGCTGGAGGAGGGAGGCGCGGGAACGGCGATCCCTGACCTCGCCGGACTCAAAAACCGCCTGGCCGGGTTCCTCGAGAACAAGCCCGAGGCGGCCGCCGTTCGGACCGCGTTCAAGGGCCGACGGCTCCTCCTGCTCCTGCCTCCGGATCCCCGCAGGGGCTTCCGCCCTCAGGACATCGTCGCCGAGGCCCTCGGGATCCCGGACCCGGTATTCCTCCTCCGGCGGGACGAGATCGTCCTCGGAACCGGACCTCCGTCAATTGACAGGGCCGTCTGAATCCGGTAAACTGCGGCTGCTTTTTCGACAAAATCCATAGAATCTCTCAGGGTCCCGGGGAGGACGCATGATCGACTTCAACCTGACCGAAGACCAGATCGCCCTTCAGGAGATGGCCCGCCAGTTCGCGGAAAAGGAGATGAGGCCCAAGGCCGCGAAATACGACCAGGGTCACGAGTTCCCCGAGGACGTCATGAAAAAGGCCTTTGAGATCGGATTCCTGACCTGCACGGTCCCCTCCGAATACGGCGGCGGTGGCCTCAGCGGCCTCGAGACGGCGATCGTCAGCGAGGAGCTTGCCCGGGGCTGCCCCGGGATGTACACGACCATGATGGCCAACTCGCTGGCCTTCACGCCCATCGTCCTCTTCGGGACCGACGAGCAGAAAAAGCGGTTCTTCGGGCCCTTCACGAAGCACATGGCCTTCGCCTCCTACTGTCTCACCGAGCGGGAAGCGGGCTCCGACACGTCGGCCATTAGGACGACGGCCAGGAAGGTCGGCTCCGATTACGTCCTCAACGGCTCCAAGTGCTTCATCACCAACGGGGGCGTGGCCAGCCTCTATGTCGTCTTCGCCAACTCCGCGCCGGAGAAAGGCGCCCGCGGGCTGAGCGTCTTCTGCGTCCCGCGGGAGACGCCCGGGGTCACGGTCGGGAAGGTCGAGGACAAGATGGGCCAGCGGGCGTCCAACACCGCCGAGCTCTTTTTCGAGGACGCCCGGGTCCCGGCGGACCATCTCATCGGCCGGGCGGGCCTCGGCTTCATCGTCGCCATGCGGACGTTCGACAAGACGCGGGCGGCGGTGGGGGCCGCGGGGGTGGGGATCGCCCGGGCCGCCCTCGAGTATGCCGTCGACTATTCCAAGACCCGCGTCCAGTTCGGCAAGCCGATCGCCTCCTTCCAGGCGACGGCCTTCAAGATCGCCCAAATGGCCATGGAGGTCGACGCGGCTCGGCTCCTCGTCTGGCGGGCCGCCTGGCTCATGGACCACGGCAAACCGTGCGGGACGGAATCGGCCATGGCCAAATGCTTCGGTTCGGACGTGGCCATGCGGACGGCGCTCGAGGCGCTCCAGATCTTCGGCGGCTATGGCTATATGAGGGATTACCCCATCGAGAAACTCGTCCGGGACGCGAAGCTCCTCCAGATCTACGAGGGGACGAACGAGATCCAGCGGCTGGTGATCTCGAGGGAAGTGATCGGCCCCTTCAAGGGCCGCTGACCGCGCCCGGCCTATTCTTCGATGTACTCCGGAATGAGGGCCAGATTGTCGATGCCCGCACCCTTGGCGATATCGATGACTTCCATGACCTTGCTGAAGGGGAGCTTGGCCAGGGCGCGGATGAAGATGGTCTTGTCCTGGCGGGTGGAGTACAGGCGCCGAAGCTCTTCGAGCAGGCCGCGAAGCTCGTAGCCGATGCCGTTGATCTCGACGCGGTCGGCGTTCTTGAGGGTCAGGACGATCAACCCGCTCGGCTGGCTGCCGCCGGACGAATCGGACTGGGTTTCGGGCAGCTTGACATCTATGCCTTTCTGGACAAGAGGCGTGATGACCATGAAAATGATCAGAAGAACCAACAGGACGTCGCAGAGCGGAACGACATTGGGTTCTGCTTTAGCCATAGAAGCCTCCTCCGGACAACTCTAAGGACTCTTATTCTAAAATAATCCGCCCGTCTTGTCAACGGATTTATCAGGCCCCGGCTACTCCAGCGTCTCGATGGCCTTCCGGTTGTTGCTCGTCTGGAAGACGAGGAAGGTCTTGCCCTCTCCCGAGGCCGACCCGTAGGAATACTGGATGTCGATCACGGCGTTCCCGAGGAGGGCTCCGATCTCCGCCCCCGCGCCGATCCGGTCGGAGACGAGGCAGGTCACGACTTTTTTGGCCTTGACCTTGTATCCGAGCGTCTTGAGGGCGGTCTCGGCCTTGACCGGGTCCGACGTCACCAGGTGGAAATGGCCCTGGTCCGCCTCCGAATAGACGGAGAGCGCCCGGACGTTCACTCCGGCGTTGGCCAGGGTCCCCAGGACGCGGCCGAAGATGCCCGGTTCGTCGGAGGTGATGACATGGAGCTCGGTTTCCTCGTTGACGGCGTGCACGGCTCTTCCTCCTTCAGGACGCGTTATTATATCAGAGGAAGAGACGAAAACAAAGGATTTTCTCGTTGTTTTTTGCCCGGGGGGCTTATAATGGGGGCTCGCAAGGAGCACCGCATGACCAGGAACTCCCCCCCGGGCGATTCCGGCCTGATCCGCCGGATCGTTCCCGCCTTCCTCGCCTCGCCGCCACGCCCCCTATGAAGTCGATTTTTTCGCTTGACAAGAAACTTGGAAGTCGTCAATAATAATTGTTTGACGCTATTCGTGTCTTCATGAGGAGGAATGGATGAATAATAAGAAACTGTTCTTGTTTCTCGTTGTGGCGTTGCTCGTTTTCCTGACGGCCACGTCGTTCGCGGAAACGAAAAAGCTCAAGAGGATCGGCCTCTACACCTTCGTCCAGGTCAAGGGCCAGGTCCCGACACCAGAGGTCATGAAAATGCTGTTCGACCGGTACGCCGATGACATCCGGGCCGGCTTCGAGCAGGCGGGCTATTCGGAGCTCTACCAGCCCTTCATGGACCAGCTCAAGACCGCCGAGTTCAAGGATGAACAGATCGCCGTCGGCGATAAGCTGATGTGGATGCTGTTTAAGTCCCAGGGCAAGGTCAAGGTCGCCGAGGACATCGAATGGGCCGGCAAGGACCCGCTCCCGGCTTTCTCCGTCCAGGTCAAGAAGGACTGGAAGATCTACGACTTCGTCATCCCCAAGCCCTGCGGCAATATCGCCCTCCGGTCGATCACCCAGGCCATCCCCCCGGCGGTCTGCAGCCTGGTCGTCGTCCCCGAAAGGGCCAACATCAATGACCCGATCACGATCGACATGAGCGGGACCCAGAACGCCAAGAGCATGACCGTCGAAGTTTATGACGCCCAGGGCCAGAAGATCGCCACCCAGGCCCTGACTCCCGATTCGCCCAAGTGGCAGACGAAGTTCGACAAGCCGGGCGAATACAGCTTCAAGGGCGCTGCGGTCAACATGGAGGGGATCACGGCCACGAATCCCTGCGCCGGAAAGACCTATATCAACATCCCGCCCATCTGCAAGCTCTGGACATCCTGCCTCCCCTGCGAGGATTACGTGGGCCGTCCGATCACCTTCGACGCCTCCGGCTCGACGGACCCCGACGGCCAGATCACCAAGGTCGTCTTCGAGCTCCTGGACTCGTCCGGAAAGGTGATCGACACCTGCGTCACGACACGCAAGCCCTTTGTCTGGGAGAAGGTCTTCACCAAGCCCGGGACCTACACGATCAGCGCCACGGCCTATGACAATGACGGCGCGAAGTCGGCCTCCACGGACCAGAACCGCCTGACCTTCGAGGTCACCCAAAAGAGATTCTTCTGGCAGGCGGCCGGGGGCCCGATGCTGTCGGCCGGCTACAAGAGTGACCTGTCGGGCAGCACCTACGTTCTGGGTGCTTTCCTGCGCGGCGGCATCTTCTACTGGCTCGATCCCGACAAGTGGAGTTTCACCCTGACGGCCGGCGGCGCGATGCCGTTCAAGAGCAGCCCCTGGAAGTTCGCCTTCCTGGCCGAAGCCCTGGTCAACGGACATTACAAGAAATCCTACGCGGGCATCGGCCTCGGACTGAGCACGAAGTCCCAGAGCCTCACGGAGACCGGCGCGGACATCGTCGCCCAGCTCGGCACGAACGTTTTCCAGACTTGGACCAAGTTTGGTTCGTTGTTCTTGGAATTCCGGGCGCCGGTCGGACGCTCCTTCAAGTACAACAACAGGTTCGGCCTCGGCTTCCGGATGCTGTTCTAAGCCCGGGCATCATCTGACGAGCCAAGGGCCAAGGAGCCGTCTCTTTGGCCCTTTTTATTTTCAGGGCTTTGTTGGGGGCGCGATCGCCCACCGGCGCGATCACGGCCGTTTCCCGGCAAAAGACTGCGGGCTCGGGAGTCGGGAAAGG
>Ga0315282_10017325_pt1 | contig 10410 bp, 8 predicted proteins | sample YL17G07_20_MG_FD_203693 | JGI IMG/M metagenome (GOLD analysis project Ga0315282, IMG submission 203693) | Sediment microbial communities from Yellowstone Lake, YNP, Wyoming, USA - YL17G07_20 | ecosystem: Environmental > Aquatic > Freshwater > Lake > Sediment | place: USA: Wyoming | collected... | reverse complement strand
TCCGGTGTATACTACTTCCATGCCGGCGTTCCTCAGAATCTGGGCAATAAGCTCTGCACCCCTGAAGTGCGAGTCCGTACCGGGTTTAGCAACCAATACACGAATTTTCCTCTTGTCGACCACATTTACCTCCGATATTCTAAGGTATAAATTGTGTTTTAGTTAAGGAACTTCGGCCGCTCGATCATTCCGACCGTATCATAGCTGTAGCCGAAAGCTTCGCGGATCATTCCAAGTATCTCAGACCTTGTGGCATCTGCCTTGAAGCAATCGACAATGTAATATATTAAGTTCTCCTTTGTCTTAGCTTTCTCTCTAAGCTTCAGCAACGCCGCGCGGGTCTTCTTAATATCGCGGTTGGCTTTATATTGCTTGACCTCTTCGAATAATGTCGCCTGGGTCTTATCGAAATCCTTAAATTCGTACTCAACGATATCGGGCTCTTTTGCGTCGGGAAGACGGAAGAAATTCACGCCGACCTGGGGTATGCTGCCGTCCGCAAGGCCGCCCAGCCTCTCGTCGCGGGCCGCGTTGACATACTTCCTGAGCCAGCCGTTCTGAGCTACAGTCCAGATGCCGCCCAGCCCTTCGATCTCTTTCATCAGCTTGAAGGCTTCCTCTTCCAGTTTGTTGGTAAGCCATTCGACGTAGTAGGAACCACCCAGCGGGTCGGCGGTAAGGCCGACACCGGTCTCCTGGGCGATGATATGGTTCAGAGCCAGCGTTATGACCGAGGACTCCTCCGATGGAATACAGAAGGCCTCATCATGTCGGGCATAGTCCATGGCGTTGCATCCGCCGATGATGGCAGCCATCGCCTGGAAGCCGATACGAGCGATATTGTTCAGCGGCTGCTGGCGGGTGATGGTCTGTCCCGGTGTCCTGACCGCTATGCGCAGGCGGCAAGCCTTGTCGCTAGTAGCACCGAAGCGCTCACGTGCGATCTTGGCCCACATCCGCCGCGCGGCGCGAAGCTTGCACACCGTCTCGAAGAAGTCCAGCGATGAGGCAATACTGATCGTTACCCTGTTGCCCACCTGCTCAAACGGGACGCCGCGGTCGATGGCTTCCTGACAGTATGCGGATACAGATGACAGGATTATACCAAGCTGCTGTACCGAATTGCAGCCGGCCTCCCAGAGGTCGTATGCGATAGGTGCAAATGGTGAGAACTTCAGCATCTCCTTGCAGATATACTCAGTTAGGTCACCGTTGAGCCTGCGCCCGATATCCAGCGGAAAATCAACGCTGAAGCCGGTTGCGGCGTTGGATATGGGGTCGTTGATGCATGACCCTCTGATTTGCTTCTTATCTACACCCCACATCTCGGCAACAGTGGCCAACTGCGATACGCAGAGCACATCGTCCTGCTGTGAAGATGCGCCGTGGAAGGTGATGATTGATGTAGTGATATCGATGCCTTTCAGGTCAGCCTCAATCCTCTTCCATGAGTAGTTCTCTGGGCTGTAGCCGGCATCGTACTTGGCCAGCGGGTGGTCCGGGTCACATCCCGTCCTGTTAACGTCGCCGGAGGAAAGATAGATGGTGTCGGCGCCCGACTCCCAGATAACCTTGCGTTCCTTCCTGCTTTTTTCCGCTGTCTCACGGGTGAGAGCCTGTGCGCTGACCCATAACATATTGCGGTACATTCCTTTATAAAGTCCGCGGGTGTATGGGTACTCTCCGTCGTTCCCCAGGTCTCTCTTATAGGTAAGGCCCTTGATATCATCAGGGCCGTACGAGGGTTTGACCTCGAAGCCGCTTTCAGTCGTTGACTTAACGAAAGTACGCTTCGAACGGTCAAAAGTGATTACGTTCTTCTCTTCTTTAGCCATTCTTACTCCCACTTTAGAATTTGTTACGTGCAAAACAATGCCAATTGATTGTATCGTTTTTGGGCAATTATTTTAGTGGCTGAAATGAGACTTTACCCCATTATTATTGTTGTTTATACGGTAAAGGTCAATACCGCTGTGCGACAAAATGTTGATTCTTGTCACAATTCAGCTATAAAACACATAGAATTTATATGAAGTTACATTAAGTATGGATATCAGGTCGCGGGCCATCGATCCTCCAAACGTGCCGGCTACGTCAACTTCCATAGTGGAGGCTGATTCTTCAGCCAGATAGACCGAGATCCGGAGAATCTGAAGGCTGCGCAATGACCAGTCCTTGGTTGTCTTGGGCAAGCCCAGCCTGCATAGAAAGTTCCACAGGTTGACCTGCCCCAAATAATTGTACCATCTTTATCATTAACCCATCATCCAACAAGCACCAAAATCCCAAAATTGACCCCTTGTTTTGTTTAAGCATACAGTCCTAGCATACATTGAAAATGCGTTTATGCAATATTGTAATGCAATTTGAAGGGCTTACGGCTTTATAAATATGTTGTGCAGGAGCAGGCTTTACAATCGGATGCGTTGGGCATATCATCGGTGTCAATATTATAGCTGCGTCTTAAAATATTATTTACGCTAGGGGGGTAGAAGGAGATGGAAAAAGTGTTTGTACCCGGAGGTACTGGACTATTTGGTGGGCACCTTGTAGAACAAATGGTTAAGCGCGGGTACCAGGTGCGTGCCCTAGCGCGTAAAACTTCTAACACTAGGCATCTTGAAACAACAGGGGCAGAGATCGTTTATGGTGATATAGAAGATTATAATAGCCTAGTTGCTGCGGCAAGGGGAGGGATGTAGTATTTCACGCTGCCGCTAGGGTATTACCAGGTTGGGGGTCGTGGAGGGATTTCGAGAACAACATCATTAAAGGCACTGTAAATATGCTTAACGCTAGTATCGAATCTGGGGTTAAGCGGTTTATTTATGTCAGCTCAGCAACCGTCGTAGGTAAAGCCGCCATGGGGGATAAACCTGCAGATGAAAACGCTCCCTATGAGGTTGAGTTAAATCCTCATTCTTACTATGATTATGCTAAATCGCTTGCTGAACAACAGGTGCTTGACTATCATAAACAGGGCAAGATTTCTGTTACTATAGTTAGGCTTGGCATGCTTTACGGGCCTCGGTGCAGACTGCTTACCGATAGAATATATCGTTACGTAAAAATGTTCCCGGTATTGCCTGGAAAGGCTGATGCTAAGACGGCCCTAGTATATATTACCGATGTGGTAGATTGTATTCTTCTTGCAGCAAACAATGAGAAAGCCGTTGGTCAAATATATAATATTGCCCCAGTAGAGAAAGTGACTTTTCGTGACTTTATCAATTCGATGGCTTGTGCTGTGGGAAAGTCGGAGTTTCGCTTCAGAGTTCCTCTGAGTGTGGTATATGCCTCGGCTGCTGTTATAGAGGGGTGGGGTAGATTACGAAGGTCCAAGGATGCGCCGTTTCTTACACGTTCCGACATAAAATTCCTAAGGGACGGTATATATTTTGACAGTTCTAAAGCAAGGAAGGAGTTGGGGTGGCAACCAAAGATATCCATTGAGGAAGGTTGTCGCCAGCATGTTGAATGGCGTCGCTCGCAGAAGAAAAAGCATCACCGTGCTGGTAAGGAGACATAATGCCGGGATCCACGTTCAGATAAGGGTCCAGCTTCTGCACGGATGCAGAGGTATTGCGGCTCTTTAATATCCTTCCGATAGATGCAACGGCGATACCTTTCCCGACTGAGCTGACCACACCACCAGTTACAAAGATATATTTCGTCATCGGCGAGTACCCTTTTTCTATATATTACCTGGTAGATTATACACTGCAATTGTTACAGAAGTATTTCGGATACATCATAGTTCTAAAATATAAAAAGCCCTAAAACTCATTTCGAGAATTAGGGCTTTTTAGCTTAATTCCTTGGTAGCGGGAGTTGGATTCGAACCAACGACCTCCGGGTTATGAGTCTGGCGAGAGGTGTCCAAAATGGTTTTTTTACGTTCATTCTAGAACTGTTGCGTCAATTGCCCCAAACCTATTTTGAACGTAGGATAGTGTCTGGTAACAACCTGTTCTATTCAGTCTATTAGCAAATTATTAGCTAAATTTCAGCTTCACTTTACGATGGGCTGTGTTCCCTGCCTTGGTTCAATTCCCCTTGGAAGCACCAAAGTATATTTTCCCAAAAAGCATCCCACAATAGATTTCAAACACACGACACATCTATGATGCGTTATCGGGCAGATAGCTCACGGCTCATTTCCTCGATAAGTGTTTCCTCACTTGTAACGTTGAATCCATGGCACACATGACATCCGATAGTTTATTGTCGATTTTTGGGTACATACTGGAGGGAGGCATTGACAAAAGTCGAAAGTGTGATATTATTATAGCGGCATACGGAAAGCGGTTGCCGTTAGCCTATAAGGTAAAAAGTAAGGGTGGAAACAGCAATGCAATCGGTTAGTTCTAAAATGGTCGGCAGTGGCCTTCCGCTGCTGGACGACATGCTACAGGGACTCAGGCTGGGAGACAACGTCGTATGGCAGCTCGACAGCCTGGAAGACTATCCCTTCTTTGCGGAGGCGCTCATTAAACACGCGATGCAGAATGATAATAAATGCGTTTATGTGCGTTTTGCTCTGCACGCACCGGTAGTAAAGTCGCGATATGGTCTTGTCGTCGTGAATATAGACCCGAGTCAGGGATTCGATTCTTTCAGCGGTGAGGTTTTTCGTCTGATTGAGGAGATGGGAAAGGATGTTTACTTCATCTTTGATAACCTGTCGGCACTTGTAGATGAATGGGCCACCGATGAACTGCTGGTAAATTTCTTTCAAATTACATGCCCGCACCTGTTCGAAATGGGAGATGTAGCCTACTTTGCCCTGAGAAGGGAGCAGCATGGGCAAAGCGCAGTTTCACGTATACGCGCCGTCACACAGATACTTATCGATGTCTATCACGTCAGCGGCAATAAATATATACATCCGTTAAAAGTGCAGGAGCGTCGTTCCCCAGAAATGTTCCTGCCGCACAAGATGGGGACGGCTGAATGGGAGCCGGTCGTTCGCAGCGGCGAGGCCGCCTCCGTGCTGAACGCCGCCAGCAGAAGTGCCGTCAGCCTGAAGAAAACATCCATTGCCCCATGGGACAGGGTCTATCGCAGGCTGGTACATTACCAGGGCCTCGGAAAGGATTCGCCTGAGGTCAGTAGTGAGACAGCGCTTTTGAAAGACGAGCTTGCGCGAATGATGATCGGCAGCCACAGGAAATTAATCCAGCTGTCAAACAAATATATGACCGTAGGCGATCTGTTCGATATCAGGGATCGTATCATAGGCTCGGGGCGTATAGGGGGCAAGTCTGCTGGAATGATCATGGCCCGCGCCGTCTTATCTGCGGGTACAGATGGCGCAAGCTTCAAACAAATCCTTGAGGAGCATGACTCATTCTATATAGGTTCCGATGTCTTTTTTACATTCCTGGTTAACAACGGGCTGTTCGAACTCAGATTGCAGCTTTCGAAGGAGGAAAAAAGGTTTCTCAGCAGTAAATTCCAGCCGGATGTGATGGAACAGTTCAAGGATATGCTGGACTACTACGGACAGGCTCCGATAATTGTCCGTTCATCCAGTCTGTTGGAGGACGGATTCAATGACGCATTCGCCGGCAAGTATCGCAGTGAATTCTGCCCTAACCAGGGAGGCCCTGAGGAAAGACTGGAAGTCTTCCTGAAAGCGGTGAAACTGGTATACGCGAGCGCGCTTAATCCGGATGCCCTTTCCTATAGACGAAGACGCGGTTTGGATGAGGGCGATGAGCAGATGGCAATCCTGGTGCAGCGCGTGTCAGGTATGCCGTATAAAGAATTCTTTTTCCCTACCCTAGCCGGAGTTGCGTTCTCGCGGAACCTGTACGCTTGGACGGACCGCATCGATCCTAAGAAAGGAATGATACGCCTGGTATTTGGCCTTGGCACCCGCGCTGTCAATCGCGTAAGCGGGGAATACCCGAGAATGATTGCCGTGAGTCATCCCGAACTGCGCCCGGAGGCCGGCATGGAGGTAGCTAAGTATGCGCAGAGACTTGTTGACGCGCTTAATTTAAAAGCTAATAAATTTGAGACGCTGCCGTTCAATGAGATAGTTGGCGACAGGGATTACCCGGGTCTGAATATGGTTACCTCTGAAATTGACGAAGGGTATGTCCGCGACATCACTTCATCTTTATCTGCTACATCGGATCTTGTACTGACGTTCAATAATCTGATTAGAAAGACGAAGCTTGTCGGCATACTAAAAGAAATATTAGCCAAGCTTGAGCAGGCGTGGGGTCAACCGATCGATATCGAGTTCACTGCTTATTTCAACGAAAGAGGGGACATTTGTATCAACCTGCTACAATGCCGTGCGCTGCACGTGCCGAGGGCCAGCGGCATTGAGGTACATATCCCAGAGGATGTTCCTGCCGATAAAGTGCTGTTCGCATCGGACCGCACCATCAGTGCGGGCATTGTGGATGATATAAGACATATCATCTTTATCGATCCGAGGAAATATGCCGAGGCTACACTCGACAGGAAGAGATCATTAGGACGGGTCATAGGTATGCTCAACGAACGCCTCGGTCAAATAGAAGGCAGGATAATGGCAATCGGGCCGGGCAGATGGGGCAGCAATAATATAGATCTGGGTGTAAATGTGACTTACGCCGAGATAGATAATATCTCCGTTCTGGTAGAAGTGGGACGTGAGGAATCGGGGCTGAAGCCGGAGTTCTCATATGGAACACACTTCTTCCAGGACCTTGTAGAATCGGACATACTATATGTTCCGGTTTACCCCGGCGATGAGAAATCCAGGTTCAACAGGGAATTTTTCTATAATGCGAAGAACATATTCACGGACTTGTTGCCTGACTATGGGGAATTCGAGGATTTAGTACGTGTCATTAACGTGCAGGAAAGCGGCAGCGGACCGGCCAAGCTGTTAGCCGACCCGCAGACACACAAAGCCATGTGCATATTGTATGAACTACGAGGATAAAGAAGGTTTAAAAAGGAGGTAAATAAAATGAACCTTCATAGACCAAATGCAAATGATGCAACTAGGACCACTAACAGATCGAAGAGTGTAGTGCCGATGAGCGGCCTGTGCAGCAGGTGTGTCGACAACTGCACAGGGAATTGCGAAGTATTCAAGGCCAGCTTCCGAGGAAGGGAACTGCTATATCCGGGGCCTTTCGGCGATATCACTGCAGGCGGCGATAAGGACTATCCGGTAGACTACTCGCATCTGAACATTCAGGGATACGCGTGCGGCGCCAAGGGGCTTCCGGACGGGATTATCGCCGATTCGGATTCGGCCATATTCCCCGCAGTTAATACCGAGACGGAATATGGCCGCGATAGTAAGGTCAAGATGACTATCCCAGTTTTCACCGGGGCGCTGGGTTCCACCGAGATCGCCCGCAAGAACTGGGAGCATTTTGCTGTTGGTGCCGCGTTAACCGGCATTACGCTGGTCTGCGGCGAGAATGTTTGCGGTATAGATCCGGGGCTTGAACTCGATGCTAAAGGCAAAATCGTATCGTCGCCGGAAATGGATCGTCGCATCGATTGGTACCGCCGTTATAAATGGGGGTATGGTGAGCTCTTAGTGCAGATGAATGTTGAGGACACCAGGTTGGGAGTAGCTGAGTATATTATAAATAAACACGGCATCGATACGATCGAGCTCAAATGGGGACAGGGCGCCAAATGCATCGGCGGCGAGATAAAAGTCAACAGCCTGGAACGCGCGCTGGAACTTCAAAAGCGTGGCTATATCGTAACACCGGATCCTTCGCACCCGATAACACGGGCGTCATATGAAGATGGTTCGCTCAAAGAATTCGAAAGACACAGCCGCCTCGGCTTCTTGAACGAGGATAGTTTCCTTGCCGAAATAGAAAGGCTGAGGGAACTCGGTTTCAAACGGATAACCCTTAAGACCGGCGCTTACGGCCTTCGCGAACTGGCGATGGCTATAAGATGGGGAGCAAATGCTAACGTAGATTTGCTGACTATAGACGGCGCTTCAGGCGGCACCGGTATGAGTCCATGGCAGATGATGGTTGAATGGGGTATGCCCAGCCTGTACCTTCATGCCGCGGCATACGATTTCTGTAAACGTCTCGCTGATAAAGGTATCCGACCACCAAACTTAGCCTTTGCCGGTGGCTTCAGTAATGAAAGCGGAGTGTTTAAGGCTCTGGCGCTTGGTGCGCCATATACCAAGGCTATATGCATGGGACGTGCGCTCATGATACCGGGCATGGTGGGCAAAAACATAGCAAAATGGATAGAAGAGGGCAAGCTTCCGTCCACAGTAAGCCAATATGGATCGACTCCTGCAGAGATATTTGTGTGCTATGAGGAAGTGAAGGACCTGGTCGGGCCTGAGGAGATGAGCAAAATACCTCTGGGTGCTGTTGGCGTCTACAGCTTCGCTCAGAAGATCAGGGTGGGGCTGCAACAGATAATGGCTGGAGCCAGATGTTTCAATGTACCCGCTATAGACCGTTCGGATATCATGTCGCTCACTGAGGAATGTGTCAAGGTAACCGGAATCCCATACGTAATGGATGCTTACAAGGGTGAGGCACTGCAGATTCTATATGGACACGATGGATATAGCGCAGATGCAGCAACGCAGTATAGTAAAGTGTTCACCAGCGAATTTCCCAGAGTCAGGACGTATGAGTAGTAAATAGAATTGTCCAAAAGCTGGATACAAATAATGTAGAAAAGCGCGGCGGTGACAGTGCGTAGTTTAACATCTGACCGCCGCGCCGGACATCTGAAATGATTACGATAATAGACTACGGTGCGGGCAATATAAAAAGCATTGCTAACAGCGTGGCTGCATTGGGTTACCAAGTGAAGGTAACAAGCAGTCCGCACGATGTCGCCGCGGCTGATGTGCTGATATTGCCGGGCGTCGGCGCCGCCGCTGATACAATGAAAAGCCTTAAAAGCCTTAGGATTACCGATGCGTTGACCGAATATGTAGCAGGCGACCGGCCGTTTCTGGGTATATGCATCGGCCTCCAGGTCTTGTTCGATAGAACGGAAGAGAACGGCGGGCATGATTGTCTGGGGATCGTTCACGGGGAGGTATGCCGACTAAGAGCCGTCAATAAAATACCGCACATGGGATGGAATCAGGTAAGACAGTGTTCGGATCACCCTGTATTCGAAGGCATTCCTGATGGCTCGTACTTCTACTTCGTTCACAGCTACTACCCCGTGCCCGAGGATAAGGCTATCATCGCCGGCGAGACCGATTACGGCATTAGCTTTTGCAGCGTCATTGCTCGTAAAGGCCTGGTGGCAACGCAGTTCCACCCTGAAAAAAGCGGTGATACCGGCCTGCGTTTTCTTAAAAACTTCGTCAAATTTGGGTTAAATAAGGTCAACAGCACAGGTGTTCATTAGGGGCCTATGCCATGGAGAAAAAGATATTTCTATTGCTGGATGACGGATCGGTTTACTACGGTAAATCGTTTGGCGGCATAGAAACCACTTATGGCGAAGTGGTATTTAATACCAGTATGTATGGCTATCAGGAAATGCTGACAGACCCGTCATATGCAGGCCAGATTCTGGTGCTTACCTACCCGCTCATCGGAAATTATGGAATAAATAAGGTCGACAGCGAGTCCAGACAGATCCAGGTGAGGGGCTTGATTGTCCGCGAGCACTGCGCTGCACCGAGTCATAACCTCAGTGACATTTGCCTTGATGACTATTTAAAAGACAACGGTATCCCGGCGATGAGCGAAATCGATACCAGATCGCTGGTGCGCCGGCTTCGCTCCAAGGGTGTGATGATGGGCATTCTAAGCGCTGAAATGAGCCCCGATGAAGCCAGAGACGAGATCAAGCGCCTGCCGCAATTCGGCGCGGTCAATTACGTTCAGCAAGTAACTACTGATACTTCTTATGAATGGAGCACGGCGGATCCGAAATATTCATATGATATTGTATTGATGGACTGCGGCCTCAAATTCAACATACCAAGAATCTTAACCGGTATGGGATGCAGGTGTAGGATTGTGCCCGCAAGTACCGGCGCTGAGGACATCCTGGCTCTGAATCCGGATGGCGTACTTATCTCACCGGGGCCCGGCGATCCTGCCGTCTTAGTTAGCATCGAGCGTACGGTTAAAGCGCTTCTCGGTAAGAAACCTGTAATGGGAATCTGCCTCGGTCATCAGATCATCGCCAGGGCTTTAGGGGCTGACACATTTAAACTTAAATTCGGACATCGTGGAGGGAATCACCCGGTAATGGATCTCCAGACCAGGAGGATATTTATCACTTCGCAGAATCACGGCTATGCTGTGGATGCCGGCTCGCTTCCTGCAGGACTGGAGGTGAATCATGTAAACCATCACGATGGGACGGTTGAGGGGCTGATACACAAAGATATGCCCATCATATCTATTCAATACCACGCTGAAGGAT
>Ga0315282_10017324_pt1 | contig 10410 bp, 10 predicted proteins | sample YL17G07_20_MG_FD_203693 | JGI IMG/M metagenome (GOLD analysis project Ga0315282, IMG submission 203693) | Sediment microbial communities from Yellowstone Lake, YNP, Wyoming, USA - YL17G07_20 | ecosystem: Environmental > Aquatic > Freshwater > Lake > Sediment | place: USA: Wyoming | collected... | reverse complement strand
GTTTTTTCTTTCCTGCGGCCTTTACCAGTTCTTCCTGAAGCTTGATTATGTCCCGTATTGTCTTGTGGGCCACTTCAATGCCCTTCTGCACCTCGGCCTCGGACACTTCTTCCGCGCCCGCTTCTATCATCATTATCGCGTCCTTTGTCCCGGCAACCACGAGGTCAAGGGAGCTCTCCTGCATCTGTGCCGTGCTTGGGTTGACTATGAATTCCCCGCCGATCTTGCCTACGCGCACTGCGGCGATGGGGCCGTTCCACGGTATCTCAGATATGGAAAGGGCCGCGGACGCTCCCGTCATTGCCAGGACGTCCGGAGCGTTTTCCTGGTCCACGGATAGCGGAGTTACCACCACCTGAACATCGTTTCGCATGTTGTCGGGGAAAAGGGGGCGGATGGGCCTGTCAACGCGCCTCGCTGTGAGTATGGCTGATTCTGTAGGGCGCCCTTCCCTCTTAAAGAACCCGCCTGGGATCTTTCCGGCCGCGTAAAGCTTTTCTTCAAAGTCAACGATCAGCGGGAAGAAATCAATGTCCTCTCTCGCCACGTCCGATGCCGTCGCCGTGGCAAGGACCATCGTGTCGCCCAGCCTGACTATGACGGATCCTCCCGCTTCCCTGGCCACCCTTCCCGTCTCAATTGATAATGTCTTCCCGTTCAGGTCCATTTCCACTTTTTTTGTGTTCATTTTTTCCTTTCCTCCAAAAAAATCGGGGGTCACCCCCCTAATTTTCGATCCTTACACTATATATTGGCTACAGATGTCACAGGCCAAGTTCTTTAACAACGGAATTGAATTTCTTGCTGTCCGTGCGCCCAAGGTACTTCATGAGCCGCTTCCTTTTGCCCACAAGCAGCAAAAGGCCCCTTCTCGAGTGCTGGTCCTTCTTGTTCTTCTTTAGATGTTCAACGATGGAGTTTATCCTATCCGTAAGAAGGGCGACCTGTACCGAAGCCGAACCCGTATCGGACTCGTGGATCTTGAACTTTCCTATGACCGACTGTTTCTTTTGTTTCTCCGCTGCCATTCTGTCGCTTACTTTCACCTTTCCCAAAGTTTGAAAACGGAATTTTACCACAGGCGCCGCGAAATGTAAAGAACTAAATTTTGATGAGGCGGAAAGCCTTTTTTACGTCTTTTTTGATCTGCTCTTTAAGCTCCAAGACGTCCGCAAACTGCCTCTCATCCCTTAATCTTTTCAAAAGGCTTACATTGATGATCTTGCCCCTGACATCTCCGTTGAAATCCATCATGTGGACCTCGATAGCCCCACCGTCCCCGGGAAATGTGGGCCTTAAGCCGATGTTGACGACGCATTTATGCGGCTTTTCTTTCAAATAAGCGATGCCGGCATATACTCCCTGGGCCGGGACAAGCTTATTTTTTCCCACGGCAAGGTTGGCGGTCGGAAACCCAAGCCTTCGCCCCCTCCCCGCACCCCTTACCACTTTGCCTGAGATAAAGTAAGGGTGCCCCAGCATCTTGATCGCTTCCCCAAATTTTCCTTCGCTTAAAAACTCCCTTATCCTCTCGCTTTTCACCACCCTGCCGCCAAGTGAAACGGCCCTTACAACGTCAACGCCGAACCCGAACCTTCGCCCGAGCTCCCTTAAGTGCGACACATTGCCCGCCCTGGCCTTGCCGAAAGCGTAGTCAAAGCCCACGAATACTTTGCGGACGCCGAACTTATCGATGAGATATTCCTTCACGAACGCGTCATAGCTCAATTTCCTTACATCCTCAGTGAACTTGACGATCAAAAGCTCATCTATGCCAAGCTCGGATATCATATCCTCCCTTTCTCTTAATGTGGAAAGAAGCCTCAATCCCCTTTCGGGGGAGACCACCTGCTGGGGGTGAGGGTCAAATGTCATTGCGGCGGAAGTGAGGCCGGATCTTTTGGCGGACTTGACCGCGGCGCAAAGTATCCTCTTATGCCCTATGTGGACTCCGTCAAAATTTCCGAGGGCGATAACGAGGTTCTTGAGTTTAGACTTATCCAGATGTGTGATTATGCGCATTAATTTTGACTTTATTTCAGGAACAGACCTTTGACGAAAATGGTGGCGCTTTTAACGTACGAAGTTGCGGGCATGAAGAAGAGCTGCGAGAGAATGAGCGTCCCGAGCACCCTTCCCATTATGATGTAAAAGATCATCGTCTTAACGTCCTGCTCTTTGCGCTTGCCCCTTACCGCCTGGTCCGTTATGTGCGCGCAGACAGGATCGACCATAAGGGCGAGGAAAAGCGTTGCGATGCCGTTCACTATCCCCGAGAGCTGGGTGGCGGTGGTGCGGTATGAGGGAACGAAAGCCCCGGCACAAAGGGATGAGAGCACCCCTATGGAATATATCGCGACAACGAACATGTTCAACACCAGGAAAGTCTTGGGGATCCCGGCAAGCGAGAGGCCCTTAAGCGATTGAAGTGCGGGAAGCCTGAAACCTTTGATCATCTTAAGTAAGTTCTTCGGATACAGGCCCGCGAGGATCGTGCGGGGAAGAGATGCCGTTTTCTCGAAGCTGTTGATGGCTCCTGTAAAAATATAGACCCCGAATGGCGCCATCACGGCCCCTACCATGTTCCCCACGAAAGCCGCAAATATGATGATCCTAAAGCTTCCCTGAAGAGTGTCGACCGTGTTCATCAGTATGGCCGTGTCGACCATACCCCCCAAAAGCGGCGCCTGAAGCATGTTGGAGAGCCTGGAGAAAAGAAGTATCGCGTTAACGAAAGACACGGAGGTGGCTACCTGTTTGGTCCTCACCCCCGCCAAGCGCATCGAGGTGGCAAGCGTTTCTATGAAATGTATAAGGCCAGTGAGGACACACGCTATGATCACTGCGTTCATAATGGGGGTAATGATACATTATATATAGAAAGATGGCAACTGAGTGGGTTAAGAACTAAGTCCCTGCCTCAGAAAATCCCTTGTTGCGGATGACACAGCTGTCGCAAACCCCGCACGGCTTCTTGCCGCCCGCGTAACACGACCAGGTAATATCGAGCGGCGCACCCAGTTTTCTGCCGAGCTTGATGATCTCCGACTTTGTCATTTTGATGAGAGGGGTCATTAACTTGATCTTCTTGATCTTAGTCCCCTCTTTGACCACTTTCCGCAGCGCGGTAATACGAGGGCCGGCAATCGGGATAGCCGCTGAAATCGACCGCATTAGCACCGATAAAGACCGCCGAAGCTCCGACGGCTTCCGCAAATGACAGGGCAAAGCTTAAGAATATGGTGTTGCGCCCCGGCACATACGTCGACGGGATCTCTTTTGCAAGGTCTTTCACTAATGTTCGCGAAGGAAGTTTTTTGGAAGCATCGAGGAGGGAGCTCCCTTTCCAGGGAAGATTTATCTTAATGATCTGGTACGGCGTCCCCGATAATCTCGCTATCCTTGATGCCCTGATAACCTCTTTCCTGTGCCTCTGGCCGTAGTTAAATATCAGCGCGTGACACTTGTAGCCAAGTTTTTTTGCAAGGTAGAGTGTGGTGGTCGAGTCTATGCCGCCAGAAAGCAAAATTATCGCTTTTTTTCTACTTCGAACTTTGTGCTTTGCGCTTTTTTTCATTGGTCATTGTTCAATTGGTCATTGGTCATTTCAATCTTATGATCTTCCCTCTCTCGGCGCCGATGGAGATCAGCTTGATCTTGGCATCGGCAAGCTCAGAAAGTCTTTCCACATATTCCCTCGCCTTTTTCGGAAGGGACTTATAGGTCTTGCAGGAAGAGGTGTCCTCTATCCAACCGGGCATGTCTTCATAGACCGGCTCGCATTTTGCGAGATCGTTTATGTCGGAGGGGAATTCCCTGGTCTTTTTTCCTTCAAATTTATAGGCCGTGCATATCTTTATCGTCTTCATGTTATCAAGGACGTCAAGCTTGGTTATCGCAAGGGATGTAAGCCCGTTCACCTTGGAGGCGTGGCGCATCACGACCCCGTCAAACCATCCGCAGCGCCTCGGCCGCCCCGTTGTGGCGCCGTACTCCCCTCCCCGCTCCCTGAGTTTGTCTCCTATCTCCCCGGTCATCTCCGTAGGGAACGGGCCGCCCCCGACCCTCGTTACGTACGCTTTCACCACGCCCAGTATTTCGTCGATCTTGTTCGGGCCGATGCCAGTACCCGTGCAGGCCCCGCCCGCGATGGGGCTTGATGATGTGACATAAGGATATGTGCCGTGATCCACATCAAGCATCGTGCCCTGGGCGCCTTCCAGAAGAACTTCCTTTTTCAGATCGATCGCCTTGTTCACGACATCGGAGGAATCGTCAATGACATATTTCTCGAGCGCCTTCGCGTACCCTTCATACTGCTCCATTATCCCTTCGATATCAAAACTGCTTTTCGTGCCGTAGAAATTGTTGAGAAAGAATGATTTCTCCTCGATATTCCAGCGAAGTTTCTCGCGAAGGACGTCATAATTGTAAAGATCGCAGATCCTGATGCCCCTGCGGTTATATTTATCCACATAGCACGGGCCGATGCCCCTGCTTGTTGTGCCGATGCGGCCCGCCTCAAGTTTTTTCTCCTGGGCGGCATCCAATTCCCTGTGATAAGGGAATATCACGTGGGCCTGGGAGCTTACCATGAGGTTCTTAACGCTGTATCCGCTTCCTTCTATCGTCTTTATCTCATCAATGAGGACGGGCGGATCGATCACAACGCCGTTGCCGATGACGCACTTGACCCTTGAATAGAAAATCCCGGACGGGATGAGGTGGAGCTTGAAAGTGTTCTTGCCGATAACGACGGTGTGCCCGGCGTTGTTGCCGCCCTGATAGCGCACCACCATGTCCATGTCGAGCGCCAAAAGGTCCGTTATCTTGCCCTTGCCCTCATCTCCCCACTGGGTTCCCACGATCACCGTTACCGTCATTTGATCCTCCTGTCTGATCCACAGAATGTCAAACCAACCTGATATGGATATCTTTCAGCTGAGCTTCATCCACCACGTCCGGCGCGCCGGAAAGCGGGCATATTGCTGATTGCGTCTTGGGGAATGCGATGACATCCCTTATCGAGGTCATCCCGGCAAGCATCATTACAAGACGGTCAAGCCCCAAAGCGATCCCCCCGTGCGGCGGGGCGCCGTATTCAAGCGCATCAAGCAAAAAGCCAAATCTTCTTTTTGCTTCATCATCCGGTATGTTGAGGAGCTTGAATATCTTTGCCTGCATGTCGCTCTTATGTATTCTGATACTGCCACCCCCCACCTCAACCCCGTTGAGCACAAGGTCATACGCCTTTGCCTTTATCGATGCCGGATCTTTCAGGAAGCGCTCCTCAATGTTATCCCATGAGCCCTGGGGCGCGGTGAACGGATGGTGCCTGCTCACCCACCTCTTGTCCGTCTCACTGTATTCCAGCAGAGGAAAATCCGTGACCCAGAGGAAATTGAATTGGGCCGGATCAATAAACTTTAATCTCCTGCCAAGCTCAAGCCTTATTTCGCCAAGCACCGAATTGGCCGTATCGGCCTTGTCGGCGCAGAAGAACACAATGTCGCCTGTTTCCGCTTTCACGGCGTCCAATATTTTTTTGATCTCTTGCTCACTCAAGAACTTGAGTATGGGAGACTTGAGCCCTTCCTTGCCAAGAACGATATATGCCAGCCCCTTGGCGCCAAGTTTTTTTGCCGTGTCCTCAAGATTGTCAAGCTCGTTGCGGGAGAATGACGCGCATCCTTTGGCGTTGAGGCCTTTCACGATGCCGCCCTTACTAATCGTGTCGGCAAACACTTTAAACCCGCAGTCCCTTACAATATCGCCAAGGTCTACTAACTCAAGGCCAAAACGCGTGTCGGGCTTGTCCGTCCCGTACTTCGACATCGCCTCTGCCCAGCTCAGCCTTGCGAAAGGGACCTTTATGTTAGGTATCTTCTTGTGGATATAGTATTTTTCTTCCTCTTCCTTGATCTGCTTCATGATGAAGTCGACCATGCCCTCGGTGGCGGAGATCACATCTTCCACCTCGACAAAGGACATCTCGATGTCTATCTGGGTAAACTCGGGCTGCCTGTCAGCGCGAAGGTCCTCATCGCGGAAGCAGCGTGCTATCTGGAAATATCTCTCCATCCCACCCACCATGAGAAGCTGTTTGAAGAGCTGGGGCGACTGCGGGAGCGCGTAGAATTTGCCCGGGTTGACCCTGGAGGGAACAAGATAATCCCTGGCGCCCTCAGGGGTGGATTTTGTAAGGAAGGGTGTTTCGATCTCGAGAAAGTCGTTCCGGTCCAGATAATCCCTGGCGGCCTTTATCACCTTGTGCCTGAAAATAAGGTTCTCTCTCATCATGTCTTTTCTGAGATCAATGTAGCGGTATTTAAGGCGGACGGTTTCATCCACATCCACCCGCGGGTCGGCTATCTCGAAGGGAGGAGTTTTTGAAGTGTTCAGTATCTCCAATGAAGCCGCCCTGATCTCGATCTCGCCGGTAGGCATGCCTTTGTTGATCGTCTCGGCGGATCTCTTGACGACCTCGCCTGATACCGCGATGACGAATTCACTGCGAAGCGCTTCGGCTTTTGCGTGAAGATCCTTGTCCTTAACATCAAATACTATCTGGACAACGCCGTAGCGGTCACGCAGGTCGATGAAGATCAGCCCGCCATGGTCGCGGCGCCTGTGCACCCATCCCGCAAGCTCCGCCTTCTTGTTGACATCCGTTGCCCTTAATTCTCCGCAGTTGTGAGTACGTTTCATTTAATAAGGCCTTTCTTATTTGTCATCCTGAACGAAGTGAAGGATCTGCTTCTTCTTCCCGTCAGACTCTTCGCTGCGCTCAGAGTGACAGTTCACCAGCTACTTTATCGATTGAAACTTCCCTCTGGCTCCCGTCCTCCATCGTCCGCAATATGACGGCATTCTTCTTGATCTCTTCATCGCCGATTATCAGCGTAAATTTCGCTTTTGACCTGTCAGCGGCCTTCATCTTTGCCTTGAGACTTCGGTCAATGAAATCCATGTCGGAGGACACCCCTAACCCCCTTAACTCCCTTAACAACCTTAACCCCTCCCCCATCGCCTCCTCCCCAACAGCCGCAATAAAAACATCTAACTTCTTTGACGGGATCAGTTTGTTTGAGCCTTTCAGTATCTCTATGATCCTCTCTACGCCAACGGCAAATCCGACCGCCGGGGTTTTTCTCCCGCCAAGCTCTTCAACAAGGTTGTCGTATCTTCCTCCGCCGCACACGGCGTTCTGGGCGCCGAGCTTGCCCGAAATGACTTCAAACGTCGTGCCCGTGTAATAATCAAGCCCCCTTACAAGGCGGTTGTTGATCTCAAAATCGATCTTAAGCCCTTTCAGGTATTTGACGGCCTTTTCAAAATCGGCCTTGCATTTGCCGCAGATGTAATCGAGGGGCGCGGGCGCCTTGGAAATATATTTCTGGCAGGCCTCGTTCTTGCAATCAAGTATCCTCAAGGGATTGAACTCGAGCCGCTTCTTGCACTCATCGCACATCTCGCCGATCTTGGACCCGAAATATTTTTTCAACTCTTCAAGATATGAAGGTCTGCAATCGGGGCATCCCACACTGTTTATGTTGACCCTGAGGTTCTCAAGGCCTAGTTTTTCAAAAAGTGAAACCGCAACGGCTATGATCTCGGCGTCGATAGAGGGGTCATCGGAGCCGAAGGCCTCCACCCCGACTTGATGAAACTGCCTGTAACGGCCGGCCTGCGGCCTTTCGTAGCGGAACATCGGGCCGATGTAATAAAGTTTAACGACGTTGTCGGGGACCATCAGATTATTCTCAACACATGCCCTGACGACGGGCGCGGTCTCCTCGGGCCTTAAGGTAAGACTTCTTCCCTTCCTGTCCTGGAAAGTGTACATCTCTTTTGTGACGATATCCGTAGTGGAGCCGATGGAACGGGCGAATAAGTCGGTCGATTCAAAGATAGGGGTCCTTATCTCCCGAAAATTGGCCGCTTCAAAGGTCTCCCGCGCGGTTTTTTCAACGAACTGCCAAACGCCGGAGGCGTCCGGCAAAATATCAGAGGTCCCTCTTGGTGCCGTGTATTTCATGTTTGCGATTATAGCACAAAAAATGTATAATCCAAAAAACATGACATTATCAAAAAAAGACGTAGAACATGTCGCTTCCCTGGCAAGGCTCGGGCTCTCTGAGGCCGAAAAAGAGGGCTTTGCCAAACAGCTCTCCGAAATACTGGCTTTTGCCGATACTATAAAGAAGCTCCCGACAGAAGGGGTTCTTCCCACTTCGCATTCTATCCCCATGAAGAACGTATTCAGGGACGACAAGGTCAAGCCCTGCGAAGATGTGGAGTCTATAATCGCTAATGCCCCTGAAGAAGAAAATCACATGTTCAGGGTGCCGAAGATATTAGAGTAGGGGCGGAAGCCGAGACGTTCAGTCTCAGGCTTCCGAGGCCAGAAGTGGTCCCGGAAACCTGCCCGGGAATGATCCCGGAAACCTGCGGCTGAACGCCGCGGTTTCCTGAAAAGGAAACATAATAAAAATATGCATTTCAATAAACTAAAAGAATTAGCTGCGCTATGCCGATTGAATTACTTATTGTTGTTTTTGATAATTTCTTTTTCCCCTATACTTTTAATAGATTATTTCTACGGTGGCCCTGACCAAAAAACACTCAACTATGTTTTTTCGGGTTTACTCATATTTATCACAATACCAATCTTCTTTAAGTTTTCATTTGATAATCGGAATAGAACACGCTTAATAGAGAAGCCTGAAAATGCCCTCGCAGGACGAATTTATCCAGCAATACTCTCATGCGTTCAAAACAGATACTTTATTATAGCTGGCTTTTTGGGATACTATGGATTTATGATAGCAAACTCGGACAAAATTCAATCCATTACAATCCCATTCAAAAATATCAATTTTGTTGTTTCAACAATTTTCTTCATTGTCATTATCCACAATCTTCTTAATTATGTCCTAAACAACATGGATGAAATTATTCTGGAAAATAAAAAAAATAAAAAGAAGATATTTTTTTGCGATACTTTATTGTTTCACTCAAAAATGGAACTAATTTTTTTCATAGTCATGACAATTTTTATCGTTCTGGGCTTCTTTTGTTTTGATATTAAAATTACTAAGCTGGTGCATTAGGTGAGCCGGAAGCCGAGACGTTCAGTCTCAGGCTTCCGAGACTCAAAGGGAGTTAGCGGGGCTTCCGAGGTAAATGGAATATGCATAAAATCTTTCATTACATATTTGCAACGTATAAAAGAAAACAAGTTCTGACCGATGAGGTTGGCGGAAAGTTGACGGCTATTTTTCATGAAATATCCATTAATAAAGGATTTGAAATTATCAACATGAGCATCCTTATCGATCACGTTCATATATTGATCAAAAAGAACGCTTCCGACGATAACGAATACATAATGAAAATGGTAAAAGGCATCAGCTCCAGAGAAATTTTTAAGCTTTACCCCTCAAATAGGTTTGAATTGAGGAAATTGTGGGGAAGAGGTTACAGAGCGATCGAAATTGAAGAGAAAAACCAATTAAGACAAACTATCAACTATATTGAAAATCAACTAATCAATGGTCTGGATAAAAGAATAGCCGGAAGCCGCGAAGTTCATTCGCAGGCTTCCATGAAACTGCGGAAACCTGCGGCTAAACGCCGCGGTTTCCTTAAATTCCTAAACAACCCGAAGCCAAGACGTTCAATATCGGGCATTCAGGTAACAAAAGGAGCCGGAAGCCGCGAAGTTCATTCGCAGGCTTCCGTGTAGAAAATGAACCTTAACGAACTAACAGCACATGAACTACACGAGCTTTTGAAGAGCAAAAAGACCTCGGCTGTCGAGATAACCGAGGCCGTTTTCAAAAATATTGACAGCATTGAATCAAAGATCGGCGCGTATGTTACACTCACAAAAGACATCGCCCTCCGGACCGCAAAGATTGCCGATGAGAAAATAAAACGCTCAGAGAGCATCTCCCCCCTTGAAGGCATCCCTGTGGCCGTAAAAGATAACATGTGCACCAAGGGGGTGCTCACCACCGCTTCCTCAAAGATACTTTCGAATTACCTCCCGCCCTACAACGCTACGATCGTTGAGAAACTGAATGCGCTCAATTGCCCGATGACGGGAAAGACCAACCTCGATGAGTTCGCGATGGGATCCTCAACGGAGAACTCCGCGATAAAGATAACGAGGAATCCCTGGGATACACAAAGGGTCCCGGGCGGCTCTTCGGGTGGGGCGGCGGCATCGGTCGCGGCAGATGAGACGATACTTGCCCTGGGCTCTGATACGGGAGGCTCAATAAGACAGCCGGCAAGTTTTTGCGGGGTTGTGGGATTGAAGCCGACTTACGGGAGGGTCTCAAGATACGGCCTCATCGCATTCGCATCATCGCTTGACCAGATCGGCCCCCTCACAAAGGATGT
>Ga0315282_10017323_pt1 | contig 10410 bp, 11 predicted proteins | sample YL17G07_20_MG_FD_203693 | JGI IMG/M metagenome (GOLD analysis project Ga0315282, IMG submission 203693) | Sediment microbial communities from Yellowstone Lake, YNP, Wyoming, USA - YL17G07_20 | ecosystem: Environmental > Aquatic > Freshwater > Lake > Sediment | place: USA: Wyoming | collected... | reverse complement strand
GCGCAATCACCGTCTCAGCGCCCCCGACGACCCGGCGGCAACGCCGCCGGGGCTCCGGCCCCACGCTGAGCCGCAAGCAGTCCGTGAGCCTCAGGGGGCCGGGAGTGGTCCAGGCCTGTGGCCTGGTCAGGACACCCCGGCAGGCCCAGGGGCCGTCCCCGGCCCGGCCACCACCTCGGGCAGGGCGCCCGCGCCGCGCCGCTCGACGGCCCGCTCCACGACGGCCCGCTCCACGACGGCCCGCTCCACGATAGCCCGCTCCACGATAGCCCGCTCCACCTGGGCGACGATCTCGCAGGCGGTGGCCCCGTCGCGCAGGATGATGTTCTTGGCCGCGTCCACCGAGACCTTGGTCGTGGTGTCGGTCAGCCGCGCGATGTCCACCGTGACGTGGACGCCCTTGGCCTCGGCCTTCACCTTGCGGCCGTCCTTGGTCGCCTCGTCCCTGGTCACGTCCATCGACATCGAGTCGAGGGCCTCGAGGACGCCTTCGTGCACGCCCTCCAGCTCGCAGGTGAAGGTCTTCTTGGGGCAGTTCTTGGAGCTGTAGTCGACGCCCATGCAGGCCATGGTGCCCACGGCGGGCAGGATGAGCGCGCAGGCGCTGAGGAGCGGCAGGAGCAGCAGCAGGGCTGCCAGCGCCGCGGCTTTGAGAAGTGGCATTCAGACCGCCTTTGGAATTGGATTCTGTGGCCCTCTTAGCGGTAAGGCGCCCTCCGGGGCAAGGTAAAACGGCCTGCGAGGGTAAGCTATTGTGCCGGACGAAAGCCAGACGCGAAGTGCCTGGTTTCGGGCAAGGAAAAGGTCCAGCGCCGACGGCCAATAACCGGGCCCTGGCGGCTTGGTGGCTGCTGAGCGGGTGGTGTGGGCCCGGAATCCCGCCGCCGTTGGCAGCGGGGCGGCAGCGGTCGCGAGCCGCGACGGGCAATGCCGCCCCCTTGAAGCTCAGCGGCGGCTGCCAGCTCGGCGTGGGGGCGGAATCCCGCCGCCGTTGGCGACGGGGCATCACCGCCGGCAGCGGGCCGGCCGATACCCTCGGCCCTGTCTTGGGGCTGAGAGTGAGAGCCAGGCGGCCTCCTAGAAGTGCAGGTTGATGCCCCCCAGCAGCTCGTGGCGCGACAGCTCGAACTTCTCGTCGGCCGCGCCGAAATGGAAGCGGTTCCAGGAGTAGCGGTACTCGGCGAAGACGGCGTAGCAGGGCAGGAAGGTGAACTCCGCACCCCCCTGGGCCATGGCCCCGATGGCCGCGTCGTGGTCCGTGGTGCCGTCCCTGAGCTTGGCCCAGGTGCCCAGCACCCCGCCGCCGGCGTAGAGGCGCAGCGGCTTTATGACGGCCTGGAGGAGGAGCGAGCCGCTGAAGTTGACCAGGGTGAGGTCCTGGTCGTTCACCTGGCGGTTGGGCCACGCCCCCCAGACGTTCACCTCGCCGCCCAGCCAGGGGTGGGTGTCCATGTAGTGGCCGAGCTTGATGCCCGCCAGGGGCCCGGCGTCGAACTGGGAGGCGCGGTCGATGACCTGGTTGGCGTCGTTCTTGACGTCGGTGTCGGGGACGATGCTGCCGCCGGCATAGAGGCCCAGGTAGGCGTCGGCGCGCGCATTCCCCGCCAAGGCCACGGTCAGGCAGGCGGCCAGGGCGAGGGTGGCGGCGAGCAGGCTCAGGCGTCTCATCACGGTCCTCCTCCTAAGGGGTGATGCCTTTGGGGAGTAAATGCTTCTGGGGGTGATGCTTGGCGTTCTGCTGCTTGGGGCTCGGCTGCTGTGCGGGTTTGGGCTAGGGCCTGGAGGTGGCGTGGACGGCTCGGGCAGGGTGGCGCTAACTGCTCGACATCAGTTATACGCAATGGCCGCTCGGCCTGTCAAGGAGCCTCGGCTCGGCGCTCGGCTCGGCGCTTCGGCTCGGCGCTTGACTGGCCGCCTGCCCCCTGATATCGTGGCCGACAGGCAGCTTGCGCCCTCTTGAGGTAAGCCCAGCCGAGGTTAGCTTCGTGATCCTGCACGCCCTGACGGTCGGCCAGCTCGACACCAACTGCTACATCGTGGCCGACGAGGGCAGCCGTGAGGCGGTCGTCATCGACCCCGGCGACGACCTGGCCGAGATCGAGGCTCGAATTGCGGCCGACGGGCTCAAGGTCGTGGCCATCGTCGACACCCACGGTCACTTCGACCACATCCTGGCCAACGCGGGGCTGGCCCGCCGCACGCAGGCCCCGGTGTGCGTCCACCGCGCCGACGCCGCCCTGCTCACCACGCCGGGATTTGCCCGCGCCTTCGGCTTCCCGGACGCCGAGCCGCACCAGCCGGGCCGCCTGATTGAGGAGGGCGACGAGATCGGCTTCGGGCCGCTGCGCCTCAAGGTCATCCACACGCCGGGCCACTCGCCGGGCTCCATCTGCCTGCTGCTCGAAGAGGGCGCTGAGGTGGAAGGCGCTCGGGTGGCGGGCGGCCGCAAGCTGCTCTTCGCCGGCGACACCCTCTTCTGCGGCGGCATCGGGCGCACCGACCTGCCGGGCGGCTCGCCGCGGGCCATGGAGGCCTCGCTGGCCAAGCTGATGCGCCTCGAGGGCGACGTCGTGGTCTATCCCGGCCACGGCCCCGAGACGACCATCGGCCGGGAGCGGCGGCAGAACCCCTGGCTGCGTTGAACTCTCAGGTCACTCCGACGGCCGGCCGCGCCATTGGACAGGCTGGCCCCACAGGTCAAAGGAGAGATTGGACAATGGTATCCAGAAAAGGCTTCTACTTGCTTTTGGCGGCCCTGGTGATCCTGCCCCTGGCCGCCTGCGCCTACCTGCCCCAGGGCAAAGCCAGCCCCGCGGCGGCCCAGACGGCGGGCACGGCCACCCCTGGCGCAACCGGCGGCGGCGACAAGAGTGCCGCCGTCTACTACGACTTCGACGACATCGCCGTGCCGGGCGACTTCAAGCTGATCAACGAGTCGTCGTTCATCTACCAGTCGGGCATGTTCCGGAGCGGCGTGCTCGTCTTCGACGGCCGGGTGACGGCGATATCGGCCGCCAACTGGATGGCCGCGACGATGGCCAAGGACAACTGGCGGATGAAGGGCAGCTTCAAGTACGGCCGCACCCTGATGATGTTCGAGAAGCCGGGCAAGACGGCCCTGGTCACCCTGACCGAGGGCAACAGCTATACCCGGCTCGAGGTCTGGGTGCTGCCCATGCCCGAGGGGATCATGCCGGCCTCCAAGCCCGCGCCGGCCTCCTTCCCGCTGGCCAACTAGGCGGGGGCTGATGCGGCCGCGGTTCTTCAAGGAGCGCACCATACTCCTGGGGGTGTGCGGGTCGATCGCCGCGCACCGGGCCCTCGACGTCGCCTCGCAGCTGGTGGCCGAGGACGCCGACGTCCATGTCCTGATGACGGCGGCCGCGCAGCGCTTCGTCACCCCGCTGCCCTTCCGGGCCATCACGGGCAACTCGGTCATGGCCGACCTCTTCGGGGCCGAGGCGGCCATCCCGCACGTCCAGCTCCCCGCCAGGGCCGACCTCTACTGCATTGCCCCGGCCACGGCGACGACCATCGGCAGGCTCGCCGCAGGAATGGCTGACGACCCGGTGAGCGCGGCCTTCCTGACCACGCGGGGGCGGGTGCTCATCTGCCCGGCCATGAACACGCGGATGTGGGAGCACCGGGCGGTGCAGGACAATCTCTCGCGGCTGCGCGGCCTGGGGGCGCTGGTGCTCGATCCGGCGGCGGGCAGGCTTGCCTGCGGCGAGGAGGGCCCCGGGCGGCTAGCTCCCGTGTGCGACATAGTCGAGGCGATGCGCGGCCTGCTCACCAAGCCCGACCTGGCCGGGGTGCAGGTGCTGGTCAGCAGCGGCCCCACCCGCGAGCCGATCGACGCCGTGCGCTTCGTGACCAACCCCAGCACGGGCCGCATGGGCCACGCCCTGGCCGCCGTGGCCGCCCGGCGGGGGGCACGGGTGACGCTCGTCTCGGGCCCCGTCGAGCTGCCCGATCCGCCCGGGGTGGAGGTCGTGCGCGTGACTACCGCCCAGCAGATGCGAGAGGCCGTCATGGCGCGCTTTGCCGGCAGCGACGCCCTGGTGATGGCCGCGGCCGTGTCGGACTTCCGGCCGGAAGGCCCGCCCAGGCCCGGCAAGGCCCCCAAGGCCGAGGTGGCCGGCCCCCTGGTGCTCGAGCTGTGCCCGGACATACTCACCGAGGCGGCCGCCGCCAAGCGCGAGGGGCAGGTGGTGGTCGGGTTCGCCGCCGAGGCCGGGGAGGCCGTGGAGCGCGGCTTCGAGAAGCTGCGGCGCAAGAAGCTCGACCTCATCGTGGTCAACGACATCACCGCCGAGGGGGCGGGGTTCGGCGCCGTGACCAACCTGGTGCGCCTCATCGACACCAAGGGCTCGAGCGAGGAGCTGCCCCTGATGCACAAGGAGCTCGTCTCGGAGCGCATCTGGGACCGCGTGGCCTCGCTGCTGCGCCGCGGTGAGCGCCGCTAGGCCAAGGGCCTAGAACCAGGCCGAGGGCCTGGACCCACTCCCGGCCCCATGAAGCTCAGTGGCCCTGAGGGTTCAGTGCGGGGCCGGAGTCCCGCTGCCGTTGGCAGCGGGGGGCAGTGGCACTGAAGTGGCGCTAGAGGACCAAAGGGGGGCTCAACCCGCTACAGAGGGGGCGCCCAAGGCTGACTGGCATGTCTGAACCGACGTCCGAGGCAGAGGCACTCATAGAGATCATCGCCGCCCTGAAGGGGGCCGTCTCCCGCAGCCGCCGCCCGTTCAAGCTCTCCCAGGCGGGGCTTGCCTCCCTCACCCGGCTCGACACGGGGCCGCCGCCGACCGGCCCCAATGCCGAGGCCCTGGCGGCCATCGAGGTGCTGAACCTGGGCTGCCGCCGCTGCCGCCTGTGCGAGGGGCGCACCCACGTCGTCTTCGGGGTGGGCAGCCCCAGGGCGCGGCTGATGTTCGTCGGCGAGGGGCCGGGGCGCGACGAGGACTTGCGCGGCGAGCCCTTCGTGGGCCGGGCCGGGGAGCTATTGACCAAGGCCATCGAGGCGATGGGGCTCAAGCGCGAGCAGGTCTACATCGCCAACGTCGTCAAGTGCCGCCCGCCCAGCAACCGCAACCCCGAGCCCGACGAGATGGCGGCCTGCCTGCCCTTCCTCGAGGCGCAGATCGAGGCCATATCGCCCGCGGTCATCGTCTGCCTGGGGGCGGTGGCGGCCAAGGGGCTGCTGAATGCCACGGCCATCAGCAAGCTGCGGGGCAAGTGGCAGCGGCTGGGGGGGGCCGACGTCATGCCCACCTTCCACCCGGCCTACCTGCTGCGCAACCCGAGTGCCAAGCGCGACTTCTGGGCCGACCTCAAGGAGGTCATGGCCCGCCTCGGGCTGCCGGGGGCCAAATGAGCCCCAAGCCGTGCCGCGCCGAGCGCCGCAGGGCCGAGGCTCGCAGAGCCGAGGCTCTCTCGCTGCTGCTGGCTGTCGTGCTCGTGGTGGCTGCCTTGCTCGCGGCCGGGCAGGTGAGTGCCGCCGCCAAGCCTTCCATCGCCAAGGCCGCCGCACCCCTGGCCGACAAGCCCTCCATCGTTAGGCCGCTGTCCGCCAGTCCCGCGCCCACTAGCCCCGCCTCTCCGGCAAAGCCCGCCCCGCAGGCCAAGGCCCCGCAGACTCAGGCCCCGACCGCGCTGCTGATCAAGGCCGAGGGTGTCGTCAATCCGGCCATGGCCGGCCAGATCGAGGAGGCAGTGGCCAAGGCCGAGGGCGAGCAGGCCGCAGCACTCATCATTCAGCTCGACACGCCGGGCGGCCTCGACAGCTCGATGCGCTCTATCGTCAAGGTGATCATGAACTCGCCGGTGCCGGTCGTGGTCTGGGTCGGCCCCTCGGGGGCCCGCGCGGCCTCGGCGGGGGTGATGATCACCCTTTCGGCCGACGTGGCCGCCATGGCGCCGGGGACGAACATCGGGGCGGCCTCGCCGGTGACGATGGGCGGCGGCGACCTGCCCCAGACGATGGCCAAGAAGGTGATGAACGACATGGCCGCCTACGCCCGCTCCATCGCGGCCAAGCGGGGGCGCAACGCCGAGTGGGCCGAGCAGGCCGTGCGCCAGGCCGTCGCCGTGTCGGCAGACGAGGCCCTGCGGCTGCGCGTGGTCGACCTCATTGCCCCGGACGTCAAGTCGCTGCTGGCCCAGCTAGACGGCCGCCGGGTGATTGGGCGCGCCGAGCCATTGAGGGTGGCCCACGCCCGCGTGGTCGAGATCGACCAGGGGCTGCGCGCCAAGGTGCTGGGGACGATAGCGGACCCCAACATCGCCTACCTGCTGCTCATGATCGGCCTGGCGGGGCTCTACTTCGAGTTCTCCACCCCCGGGGCCATACTGCCCGGCGTCGTCGGGGCCATCTGCCTCATCCTTGCCTTCTTCGCCCTCCAGACCATCCCGGTCAGCTCCGCCGGGGTGGCGCTGATAATACTCGCCCTCATCCTCTTCATCGCCGAGGTCAAGGTGGTCAGCCACGGGGTGCTGGCCGTCGGGGGGACGATCGCCCTCGTGCTGGGCTCGATCATGCTCTTCAACTCCCCCGAGCTCTACATGCGGGTCTCGCTCGGCGTCATCTTGCCCACCGCCCTGGCCTTCTCGCTCTTCTTCGCCGTGGTGGTGCGCCTGGCGGTGAAGGCCCACCGGGCCAAGCCCCTGACGGGCGAGCGGGGGATCCTGGGCGAGCTGGGCACGGCGGTCGGGCCGCTCGAAGGCTCGGGGCGCGAGGGCAAGGTCTTCGTCCACGGCGAGCACTGGAGGGCGACCTCGGACGCCGCGATCGATGCCGGGGCCAGGGTCCGGGTGGTGGCCATCCACGACCTGACGCTGAAGGTCGAGCGGGCCTAGTAGGCCGCCCCAAAACGCCCATCTGCGGCGTTGCGCTTGATCCTTCGCCCTGCGGCGAGTAAGTCTGTGCGACGCCCCCGCCTCAAATACCCCCGAGGCTGGGCCGAGGAGATCCCGCCGCATCGCTGCCGCAAAAGATGCTCCGTCGTTAGCGGCTCTGGTTATCGCCCGTCGGGGCTCCCGACCCGCTGCCAACGGCAGCGGGACTCCGCCCCCTCTCCGAGCTGGCAGCCGCCGCTGAGCTTCAAGGGGGCGGCATTGCCCGTCGCGGCTCGCGACCGTTGCCGCCCCGCTGGCAACGCCAGCGGGATTCCGGGCCCACACCGAGTATCCAGCAGCCACTGAGCTGCCGGGCCCGGTTATTGCCCGTCGGCGCTGCCGACCCCGCAGCGGCCCGCTGCCCCGTGGCGGCTCGCCACCGCGGCTTGCATCTGGACATTTTTGAGCGGCCTGGGCATAACCTGTTTTCGGGCCTAAGTCCTGATGCCCTCGAAACTTTTAAGTTACCTGATTTTTTAACGGAGGAGGCCATGCCCCAGGCGGTGCGGCGCCAAGATATTCGTCCCGATGATATTCGTCCCGACACCCGTCCCGACACGGCGCCCGAGGCGGCCACGGGAAGGGTGCTCATGGCCTGGAGCGGGGGCAAGGACAGCACGCTCGCCCTCCACGAGCTCAAGGCGGCCGGGGTCGAGATAGCCGCGCTGCTCACCACCGTCACCGCCGACTACGGCCGCATCAGCATGCACGGCGTGCGGGTGGAGTTGCTCGAGCGCCAGGCGGCCGCACTAAACCTGCCCCTGCACCAGGTCTTCATCTCCAAGACGTCATCGAACGAGGAGTACGAGGCGCGCATGGGCGAGGCGATGGAGGAGTGGCGGGGGCGCGGCGTGACCACCGTCGCCTTCGGGGACATCTTCCTCGAGGACCTGCGCCGCTACCGGGAGCGCAACCTGGCCCGCGCGCAGATGCAGGCCCTCTTCCCCTTGTGGGGGCAGGAGAGCGCCCAGCTTGCCGGCCGCTTCATAGCCCTCGGCTACCGCGCCGTGCTGTCCTGCGTCGATTCAAAGCACCTGGGCAGCGAGTTTGCCGGCCGGGAGTATGATAAGGTGTTGCTGGCCCAGTTGCCGGCGGCGGTCGATCCCTGCGGCGAAAACGGCGAGTTCCATTCCTTCGTCTATGGCGGCCCGCTCTTCCGGGAGCCGGTCGCGCTGGAGCGGGGGGATATTGTCTTGAGGGGCGAACGCTTCTATTATTGCGACTTGATACCCGCTGCAAAGGAGAGGTAATGTATAGCTTTTACATGATCGGCACGCTGGTCGTGCTCTTCTTGCTGTTCGTGAGCGCGGCCGTCAAGGTGCTCAATGAGTACGAGCGGGGGGTCATCTTCCGGCTCGGCCGGGTCATCTTGGCCAAGGGGCCGGGCGTCATCCTGCTCATGCCCATCATCGACCGGCTGGTCAAGGTGAGCCTGCGCCTGGTGACGATGGACGTGCCCCCGCAGGACGTCATCACCCGCGACAACGTCTCGGTGAAGGTGAGCGCGGTCATCTACTTCCGGGCCCTCGACCCGGTCAAGGCCATCGTGGAGGTGGAAAACTACCTCTATGCCACCAGCCAGCTGGCCCAGACGACGCTGCGCTCAGTGTGCGGCCAGGCCGAGCTGGACGAGCTGCTGGCCGAGCGCGACCGGATAAACGCCCGCCTCCAGGAGATCCTCGATCGGCACACCGAGCCCTGGGGGGTGAAGGTGGCCAACGTCGAGATCAAGCAGATCGACCTGCCCCAGGAGATGCAGCGGGCCATGGCCAAGCAGGCCGAGGCCGAGCGGGAGCGGCGCAGCAAGATCATCAACGCCGAGGGCGAGTTCCAGGCCGCCGCCAAGCTGACCGAGGCGGCCCATATCATCAGCCGCGAGCCTTCCGCGCTCCATCTGCGCTACCTCCAGACGCTGCGCGAGATCTCGGTCGAGAACAGCTCGACCGTCATCTTCCCGCTGCCCATAGACCTGTTGCGGCCGTTCCTGGAGCTGGCCAAGCCCACGCGGCCCGAAGAGCCCCCGGTCCAGGAGCCTTCGGTCCAGGAGCCTTCGGTCAAAGAGCCCCCGGCCAAGTAGGTGGCAGGAGTCCAGCCGCTCTAGCCAGTCAGGGGAGCGCGAAATTGATGAGGCACTACCTGTGGGCGGGCCTGCTGCTGCTGGCGGCGGGCTGCGCGGCGGCACCCGCGCCCAAGGGGCAGGTGGAGGTGAGCGGGCGGCCAACGGCACAAGGCCCGGCCATCACCGCGGCCTGGGCGCCGGAGGCGGTGCGGGAGGGCACCTACTGGCGGCTCTATCTGTCGGCCGCCGACCCGGGGTGCGCCGTCACCACCCTCTACGCCGACGTGGAGCAGCTCGGCTTCGGCAGCTACCGGCTCCAGCAGATTCAGCTGCCCCGCTCCGACCGCTGCGGCTTGCACGGGCAGCTTACCTTCCCCGTCAGGGGGAGCTTCTTGTGGGGGGCGCGCTTCACGGTCACGGTCTGGGTGGAGGACGCCACCGGCCGCAAGAGCCAGCAGGTCACGTTCCCGGTGGTGGTGGACGGCGCCCCCGAGGTCAAGCCGCCCGCGCCCTACCAGGGCCCGGAGTTCCAGCGCGTGCTGGGCTCGATCGACGTGCAGTTGAGGTCGCCCACCTTTGACGGCGGCCCGTCGGGCTTTCGCGGCCTGATGAAATAACTAGAGATAACGAAAGGAGAGAGTGCAGCCATGGCCAAGAAGGAAAAGGCGGACAAGAAGGAACGGCCGCTGGAGAAGATGACCGCCAAGGATCTCCGCGAGCTGGCGATATCGCTGGGCAGCATCACCGGGGCGCACGGCATGAACAAGGAAGAGCTGATGGGGGCCATCCGCGAGGCGAGGGGTGAGACCGCCCCGGAGACGAAGGCCGCCAAGAGTGTCCCCGTGCGCGAGATCAAGGCCAAGATGACGGAGCTGCGGGCCAAGAAGGCCGAGGCGGCCAAGGCTGGCGACAAGAAGCGGGCCGAGATCCTGCGCCGCAAGGTGAACCGCCTCAAGAAGCAGACCCGGGGCTAAGCGGCTCCAGCGAAGGGGAAGACGACCATGAACGCAACAGGGGCGGCCCCGCTGCTGGAGTCGAGGCTCGAGGGGGTGAAGCTGCTCGGCCGTGGCAAGGTCCGCGACCTCTACGAAGTCGAGGACAAGCTGCTGATCGTCGCCACCGACCGCATCAGCGCCTTCGATGTCGTCATGCCCACCCCCATCCCCGACAAGGGGGCGGTGCTGACGGCGCTCTCGCTCTTCTGGTTCGAGCGCTTCCACGACATCGAGAACCACCTCGTCACGGCGAGTGTCGACGACTACCCCGAGCCGCTCCAGCGCTTCCGCGACCAGCTCGAGGGGCGCAGCATGCTCGTGCGGCGCACGCAGCCCCTGCCCATCGAGGCCGTGGTGCGCGGCTACCTCGCCGGCTCCGGCTGGGCCGAGTACCAGAAGACGGGCGCGGTGTGCGGCATCACCCTGCCCAAGGGCCTGACCGAGAGCCAGCGCCTGCCCATGCCC
>Ga0315282_10017322_pt1 | contig 10410 bp, 11 predicted proteins | sample YL17G07_20_MG_FD_203693 | JGI IMG/M metagenome (GOLD analysis project Ga0315282, IMG submission 203693) | Sediment microbial communities from Yellowstone Lake, YNP, Wyoming, USA - YL17G07_20 | ecosystem: Environmental > Aquatic > Freshwater > Lake > Sediment | place: USA: Wyoming | collected... | reverse complement strand
GGGAATATATGATGAGGATGAACAAGTTAAATATTTGGATGAAAGTATCGATATGATAAATGAGGTTAATAAACCAAATCGGAAAATTACCAAGTTTTTCTACTGGGTGTTTCGTGATGTAAATCCAGATACTTCCTCTGAGTTCTCTGTTATTAATAGAGATACGAATAAAAGGAAAAAGGTATTTCGTAAGATTAAAAGTATAAAAGAAGAGTCGTAACTCATAATGATAATAAAAATAGTCTTATCTGATCCGAGTACCATAACTAGCGCGTGTGGGAGGAGTTAGAACAGTACCTTCTCTCTTACTATGGGATTCTTTGAGTATGTTACAATTCCTGATGGGTCTTCGTATCTGAATATCATCTGCTCTTCAATCATCTGCTCCAAATACTTGTGCGCTGTCTCCCATCTCAACTGGGGCCTATTTACTAGCTGCCTAAGCCTGAGAGTAATCGTCCAAGCCCTCAGATCGCAACCAGCCTCTTCTAGCACCTGCAAGATCTTTGGCACCATTATCCTGCCAATAGGCTTAGGTCCAGTCTTCATATGTACTATCTGGTTTTGCAGAAATAAATAGGCGAAAACAATCGAGACGAATAACAGATCGTCGAAAACAGTCGAAATGCATAGCAAGAATGTGAAGCAGACAGGCAACGAGCAGCAGCACAAGTCAGTAGAGTATTGATTGTACATCATGTTGTTTGTGTAGTTACGTTAAGGTAGTAACAGTAATTTGTTGAGCAAATATAGGTAGTAGTAGGCCCTTCCTGAAGATGATACGTATCGTTATCATTTCTGTTAGCGATTTCTACTATTCCATGAGATCTTCTGTGTGTTTGAAGTAGACTATCTTTCTGACAAGTGCTTCCTGACCCTTTACGATCTCATAGAAAGCTGGATTGGTCTTCGACATCTTGAGCAATAAGCCTAGAATAACAAATCGTAAGTCGTCTACTTATCGTCATCCTGGAGATCTCGACGCCTCTCTTTCTAAACAGCTGCCATATTGAATGCAATGACTGAGTAGTAGTATCAAGTGGATAATCCAGTTTAGTCAGGAAGGAGCTGAATATCTTGAAGTCGTGCCAGTCGAACTGGCTACAATACTGTTCGAATGATGATTGCTGCTGAAGAATTGCCTGTGTAAGCTTCACTATTGATTATTGGTTTTCAGAGAATAAATATCTGCATCTTTGAAACGGTTCAAGTATTTACGTTTTGAATGCCAAATATCATTATGTCGGACCTGCTCACAGCGCCACTAGAACTCATCAGAAGCATAGTAGGAGAAATATCATCTGGTGGACCCATACCTTTCTTTGATCCTTTCTACAACATTGTTGTTATTCTGTGGATGGCAGCTATTGCAGCCATTCTAGTCTGTCCTTTCTGGAAGAAGTTCAGAGCGTTTGCAGTATTTCTGACTTGGCTGGCAGTCTTCGCAACTTTTATGATGAGGGGCTCATCTCCTGGAGGTCTGAAATTGGATGTGCTAAGCGCCTACCTCAACATGTCATTGTCAGTGGTACTGCTTGTGCTTTTTGTTATTCTAACCGTCTGGCTCTTTGGAAGACTTGTCAGAGGTAAGAAGCTGGTTCCAACTCCAAAGGTGAGTTAGTGAATGTTCTGCGTAGTCTGAAGAGGGCTTTCACATGGTTCTCGATAGAGGTTGCGCTGCTATCCATAGTATATTGTATGCTTGTAGTCTGGAGCGGAGATTCTATCACTGGGATACTGCTCGGAGATGTACTACTATTTGCCTTTCTGACGGTCCTTTTCATTTTAGACTACGCTATTGCATCAAGAAGTGAATCTGAAAGCCAAGAGGAAGATGCTCAGATATCTCCCGCTGCCGTTCAAACAAAGAAGGAGCAAGCTCTAAAGTATCTGAAGGTAATAGGCAATTTGACTTCTGGCCAGCTGGCATCACTTCTCGAACTCGATATCCGAAACCTATCCAAATTTATCAATCCCCTGATTCAGACTGGAGTCATTGAGGCCAAGAAGCAAGGCAAGACTTTCATCTACAATCTAAAAGACGCACATACTTTCCTGCATACACATAATCGTCATAATTCCTTAGGAGAAATCGATTATGTAGGTCACGTTTCACTTCCGAAGTGGGATGTTAACCTGCCAGCAGAAGGTAACATGCTAGGCAGAGTTACGCTCGATGACTGGAAACTTGGAGACTTCTTCTACCTGCCGCTGAAGAAGTATGCTCAGAAAGGGATTCTTGTATCTGGGGCTAGTGGAAGTGGTAAGACTGTTGCCGCTAAGGTCATTGCTGAAGAACTGTTGGATGACAGTATTCCGGTTCTGGTTTTCGATGCTACTGGCCAGTGGGAACGGCTAGGCGAGAATAATACTAACGATGAGATGCTCAAGCGTTACCGGCTTTTTGGAATGAAACAAGCTCCTCGAGGTTACAAACTGCAAACTATTCAACAGATGACTGCTGTTGATGAGATCTTAGACTATAAGGGAGCAACTGTCTTTGACCTTTCTGGCATAACAGACGAAGCTGACAGGGTTGAAAGAGTAGCTCTGGCATTAGACAACATTCTAGAACATTTTGATTCTCAGAAAGACTCTGATGAATTGAGATTACTGATCGTTGTAGAAGAAGCCCATCTTTGGACATTGAAAGAAGTAGGCAGAGATGCTATCAAATTCCTAGACAAAGCTGTCCGAATGCTGAGAAAGAAGGGTGTCGGGGTTATGCTTGTATCGCATAAAATGAGCGACTTCGACCCCACCATGAGGTCTTCAATGAATATCAGCGTCCTCTTCAGAACCAAATACCAAGGAGATCTAGATAGCATAAGTAAAATGCTGGGAAGCGAATTCTCAAAGATTACGCCAGCTCTTCCTGTGGGCTACTCAATCTTCCATTTGGCGGACTTGGGTGATCCATTTGTTGTGGCGTGGCGGCCCACATGTTCTCAACCTTGAGTTGCAGGTAAGACCGTCACAGAAACACCAACATGATGCAGTCTTCTGACGAAAGCACGAATCATGAAGATAATTCGAATCTCTCTCAAGAGTTAGAATTAAAAGCCTCCTAGGACGATAACAAAACTTTGAAAGGGAAGAAGATAACAGACAAAGATTTCCTTGACGCGATTCGAAGGTTAGATACAAAACTCTCGGAAGTTCAGAAGTTCGCAAGAATAAGTGCGTCTGCAGAGGTTGTGCAGTTGGTCGATAAGCTGGCATTCAATGATCAGCGGAAAGTGATATGGGTCCATTGTGATGGAACACGCACAAGGACTGAAATAGAAAACGAGACTATGGTATCTCACCCAACCGTGGTTGACTTCTTAGATGAATGCATAAGACTTGGACTGATTGAAGAAGAAAAACAAAGAGGAGGTCATCCAAAGAGGGTTGTTGACTATGTACCCGATGATTGGCGAAGAGTTGCTAAGCCCTCCAAAGAGAAGCCACAACACGAAGAGGTAGCGACTGAACAGATACAAACGCCTGGTCCTGAGGGGCCTCCTGCTGGCTAGAAGACTTGAGAAAGAAAATTGATCCTCAGCTTCCCGATAGAATCCTGGATTTTGCTGAGCAATACGTTTCCACGAAACGCTTTTTCCCTTCGGTGGAAGAAATCGCGGTAGGCCTGAAGGTAAAACCTCCCATATGCCATCGATGTGTCAATCAACTGATCTCGAACGGAAAACTGAACTACGTCTTTCGCTCTAAGAAGCCGGTGCGAGCGAAGGTTGTCGCGCCAAGAAGACTTGTTGATATCTTAACTACTGTCAAGCCAGAGCCTCCGGCTTGGGTAAAACGATATAGTTTTCCATCAAAAACAGAGGCTATCAAACAGAATCTTGAAGCAGCAAGAAACGTAGAACAGTACGATCAGTTTGAGGCTATGCTTTGGATGAAGCACCGACCTCTGGCTGGTGCCGTGAAGAGCTCTCTTGAATGGTTAGGCTTTTCAGTTGAACTAAAGGAGGAGCTTGGCGATCACGACCTCGAAATCAGTAACGGCTCGTATTTCGCGATTGCCGAAGTGACCGGTTCTGGAAAGCATATTGGTATAGACGACCTTGGCTCTCTCTCTAGATACTATATGAAGTTGAAGTACGAGGACAAAAGGGAAGACATTAAGGCAATTCTGATTGGCAATCCGTTCAATAATCTCGATCTTACAGAGCGAAAAGGAAAACAACCTTTCACAGAGGCTGTTTTGAAAGCTGTGAAGAAGGAGCTCTCCCACATTTCTTTAATGACAACCGAGACCCTATATAATGCAATAGGTGAAGCTGTGGAAGGAAAGAAGTCACGAAGCGAGGTTAAGGAACTCCTAAAGTCAGGAGAGCTGCGTTTCCTAGCACCATGACCCCTAGCGCGCGTTAAGCTGACCATAGGCGGTCGAGCGCTAAAATGAACCTGTAAGGGTGATGCGGCTCTTTGAATACTCCATGGCAATCTACCGGTAAAAAGGGTTCGGATAATTTTTGTGGTGGACCGGGCGGGATTTGAACCCGCGACCTTCCGGTTTTTCAGGTATCCATGCGAACCGGACGTTCTTTGGCCAATCTGTATACCAAGCTGAACTACCGGCCCCGAAGACCCAGATGACTATATCTTATAAGGTATAAACTCGTTGGTGAAACAGGCAGGAGATATAGCTGACCCCAGCTAGTTGTTCAATCATGGTTTTTCAATCTCAGGAACAAGTAATAGCTCTGTGTTGATGTCAAGTGTTGGTCAGGCCATACGTTATCGTAGGCGGCTTCATGAGCGTCGACGGCAAAATAGCCCCTGCAAACAGGAAGGGCAAACTTCTGGCTCCCCTAATGGGCGAAACCCTTCTAAGGCGACTTCATCAGCTTCGAGCTGAGGTCGACGCCGTCCTAGTAGGAGCTAAAACTGTTATTGAAGATAATCCCAAGCTCACCGTAAGGGCGATTAAGGGTAAGAATCCAGTCAGAGTAATCCTTGACAGCAGTATCTCGGTCCCTTTAGACTCGGAGATATTTGATATCAATGATGCTCCAACTGTCATTGCGATTTGTGAAAACGCCCCCAAAGACAGGAAGGATATGTTGACCCGGAAAGGTGTTGAGGTAATTCCTTTCAGGTGCAACGAACAAATCCCCATCAGAGAATTGCTGGATAAGCTCCACCGCAAAGGCATCAGAAAACTCCTTGTGGAAGGTGGTTCAGAAGTCCGTTGGAGCTTCATACGAGATCGACTAGTAGATGAGCTGTTCGTATGGATTACGCCTTCAATATTGGGCGGCCGAGCAGCTCCGACGTTCGTCGGCGGGGAAGGCTATTCTAGGATAGAGAGCGCGCTCAGACTACGTCTCAAGAGTCATGAAGTCATTGATGGTACAGTTATCCTCGAATACTATGCCTCTTGAAGTTAGACAGTAGTTAGATGAGAGTCGATGGAAGGAGTCTCGAGAGCTTTCTATTGTCTCCGTGGCTGCATTTTACCAGTTCTCTGACTTTCTGTAAAGCATCCCCGTCATCTATTGCGTTTGAAGCTAGTTCACAGCCCTCTCTGAGCGTACTGGCTTCATCTGCCAGGTACAGGATTGCCGCCGCGTTGACTAGGATGAGATCTCTGCGACTCGTACAGTCTTTTCCTGCGAGGATATTTACTACAATCCTTGCGTTCTCCAGATGGGTGTCTCTGGCCATTATCTCTTTGGGATCTCCTCTTCGTACACCAAGATCCTCACAATTGATTTGGTAAGTGTCGATTTTGCCGTTGGAGAGAAGCTCAGAGACGAGCGTACTTCCAAGGTTTGAGAATTCATCTATACGAATGCTGTCATCATTACCGTATCCTAGAGGCACGAGAGCTCTTTCATATCCTATCCTTCCGAAAACCTTCGCTACAAGTTCAGTCTGTGGAGTTGAGATCCCGCGAACCTGTCGCTTTGTGGAGAAGGGATTCAAGGCAGTGGCGATCATTAATCTGAGTGAATCCATCAAAGGGAAGAAGACCGGAGCGGTGACACTGTTCCTTAGATCTACCAGAGGGTTCATCCATGGATAAGTTGAAGCTGAGGCCCATACAGCAGTGCCGATCTCTTCCACGCATCTCTTGACCGCTGCGGGTTTCGAGTCCACGTTTATGCCTATTGCAAAAGCGAGATCGGTAGCTCCAGTGTTAGAGCTGAAGGCCTTTGCGCCACTCTTTACAGCTACAGCTCCAGCCGACGCGGCCAGCAGAACTGCAGGAGTAGTCACATTGATTGTCTTGAGGGTATCCCCACCGGTTCCGCCAGCAGTCACCAAGGGTTTGTCAACTGAGAAGTTGAATTTCACTCGTTTCGTTTTTTCCATGGCCGAACTCATTGCTGCAAGCTCTTCGATGGTCGGTCCCTTTGAAGACAAGCTTCCGAAGAAGCTAGCCATGAGAACCGGGACTTCTTTGTCTCTTCTCTCGATGAGTTTCAGAATTCTAAGTGTGGCTTCTTCAGCCTCGCCAAAGTCAAGATCTTTTCTTTGTCCTAGCTTCCCCAGTATGGGGGTCCACCAAGAGAACTTCGCTGGATAATGCGGTCTCTCGGAAGCCACTGTCGCACTCCTGCTGGCCCTCTTCAATATACCACCTTGGCGCGCTCTCTTGCACATTGCAAGGTTCCCGGTAGTTATTATTGCTTACCCAGGAAAGTGTGAGTACTCATGCATGAGTAGGCAAGGCCTATCCCCGACACAAAACCCGACCAACTAACGCCAGTAGAATGCATAAATCTATGTTAACGGCAACAATCTCGAGAAGTTATTCTTGCCTACTGTTTCTATTGTCAAAGGTCAAGATTCAACTGAAGCGTCACGCAAGGCGATATCTCTCTTGGGAGGACCTGACAAATTCTTCAATTCAGAGGATCAAGTTCTCATAAAACCAAATGTCTGCGGCGGAGTAGCTGGGAAGATCGGGACTTTCACCAATATCGATATTGTTGCGTCAATTGTGTCCTTACTGCAGGGCAAGGTGAAGAGGATAATTGTTGGTGAAGCTGACTCATCGATGTACTTGGCTGACAGGATGTTGAAGGAGACTGGAATAGCAGACTGCGCTGGCAGGCTAGGCATAGAGGTCGTGAATCTAAGTCAGGGTGAAATGGTGGACGTACTAGTCCAAGATGGATGCGCCTTTGATTCGATCAAGGTCAGTCGTACGGTATCTGGCTCGAAGATCGTTTCAGTACCGGTGGCCAAGACTCATGCGACGACTGAGGTGACACTCAACCTCAAGAACATGTTTGGGGTTCTTCCATTGAGGAAAAAGGGCAACTTTCACTCAAAGATTGATCCAATATTAGTCGACATAACGAAGACGTTTCCGCCCACTCTTTGTGTCATAGACGCAACTACTGGTTTGGAGGGCTTGGGGCCATTTCACGGTGACCCCGTCAAATTAGACTTGTTAGTTGCAGGTGATAATGCCGTCGCCACAGACGCTGTAATGGCCAGCATTATGGGCTTTGATCCCAAAAAGATAGCGCATCTTAGATTGGCTTCTGAGAAGGGTCTGGGGCCTATCAGCCTGGACGAGATCAGAACTGTAGGAGAGAGCGTCAGGGACGTCAAGAGGAAGTTTAGGAAGTCTCGGAAGGACCCATTTACAGGGACTTTGGGCAGAATCCCGGGAGTTGGGCACTTCTTAGTGCATGAGACCTATGTCTCCGCCGTCAGGTCTTGGAAGAGAAAGGCTGCGGCTCAAAAAGCTTGAACAGTTGGATTGACTAGCGCGCGCCCTATCTCTATTACGTCGACCTGGATCCCGCCCATTCCCCTTTTCTAGAGAAGGACACACTTATCCAGCGATCATGCGTGGCTTCAAGATCATTTAAGAATAAAGGCTCGCAATTACTCAAACGACTGAAGATCAGGCGAATCTACGTTGAGTTCCCTTATGGAAAACATGACTTGGAAGGACTTCGAGAAAAAGCTTAGAAAAACAAAGACCGTCCTGATTCCTTTCGGCTCAACTGAGGAGCACGGGTATCACCTCCCACTATCCACTGATTACCACGTCGCCTATGAAATAGCCAAACGCGTTTCTGAAAAAACGGCCGTACTTGTTACGCCTCCAATATGTTACGGAGTATGCAGAAGGGGAGAGTCGTTCCCAGGAACCATAACAATCAGCTTCGACACCTTGAGATCCCTGACTATTGACATCGTTGAAAGCCTATACTCACATAATCTTAGGAATATCGTACTTCTACCGGGCCATCTGGGTTCAGCTCAGCTTACCAGTCTCGAGATTGCCTGTCAAGAATCGCTAAAAAAGCACAGCGACCTGAACTTGGTGATAATCAGGATGCCGGAGATACTGAAGAAGCTTCCAGAAGGTATCATCGACGAGCAATTTGGTCACGCAGGAGAGGTGGAGACCTCGATTATGCTTGCCCTGCTCCCTCAACTTGTTGAAATGAAAAAGGCAGTTTCGGAGATCCCATCATTCCCTGCTCATAATTTAACGAGGGATGCGAGGGACTATATGCGATCTGGGATTATTGGAGATGCTACGAACGCAACGCTGCAGAAAGGAGAGGCCATCCTTGAATTGCTGATAAGTGAGATCTCTAAAGTCATCGGGCAATTAGAGAATAAGAGCTTGGAATAGAAATGTCGTCTAAGGTGTAACTCGGATGAAGATCCCTGATAACCATCTGAGAATTTCCATTATCGAGAAAATAGTTGCGGGCCAATTAGATTCGGCGCTAGATCTGCTCAGCGTCGAATACGAGGTTTCAGCCCCGAAGTTTCGCGTTGGGACTGTCAAAGGACATAGAAGTGTAGCAGCGTGCTATGTAGAGAGGGAGAAGATAATTGTTTTTTCGAATAGAGACATCCTATGCAATCCGTCAGTAGTTCTACACGAGTTCTATCATCACTACATCTCACAGACAACTCTGAAAGGTGGAGGAACAGACAAGAATGCTGACAGATATGTCAGAAGATTCCTCTACGGTGGCGAAGAATCTCCAGCATCCTGAAATAGGACTTATTTCGGCCGGTGGCAGTCGATGACCTGTTGATTCTAGTCGCTGGTCTTGTCCAGCAGGGTTAGTACTCCCATTGAGTCCTCTTCTGGCCAGTTGATGAATTCGACGAGGATGCCCCCGAATGTTTTTGGGTGTATGAAGAAGCACCTTTGATCTTTGCTGACTACCTTGTAGCCCTTCTCTTCGCATTTCTTGGCCCAGTAGTCTAGGTCATCGACTTCGAAGCAGAAGTGATGTATGCCTTCCCCGTTTTTCTCAATATATTTCTCAATGGTCTGGTTGCCGTGTGGATATACCATCTCTAGGTAAGCATTGCCCACAGGGAGGAATGTGACGTCGACTCCCTGTTCCTTGTTGTACCAGGTTCGCTCTGACAGACTCATGAAGTCTGTCAACAGATTCTTTATTGTGTGTGTCTTGGCGACCATGCCTACGTGATGGAACCTTATTTTTCTAGGTTTTTCTTTACTCATTTTTCTCACCCTTGTTTTCTTGAAGTTTCAGGATTCCTACGAGTTTCTGGTCCCTCCATTTAACCATCTCTGGGAGGCTGTTGCTCTTGACGAATGGTAGCTGTTCCACGCCATCTATAGCCTTCTTTGCCGCATGGTAAGGTATCTGTTTCCAATCGTCCATGGTCTTCCAGTACTCGTTGAAGCCGTGCTGGATGGTGTCTATATGGTATTTCAAACCTCCAGGTCCCCCTCCCAAATGAAGCGTTAGGAAGGGGCCCATTATAGCCCATCTTGATCCAGGGCCGGCCCAGCATGCTCTATCAACATCCTCGACAGACGCCACCCCGTTATTGACCAGATTCAAGGCTTCACGCCAGAGAGCAGCTTGGAGTCTGTTCCCTATGAAACCAGGGACCTCCTTCTTGACGACCACTGGGGTCTTGTCCAGTCTCTCCATGAAATTGTATGTTGTCTGGACGGTCTGTTGAGAAGTCTTCTCCCCAGGCACAAGCTCAACAAGTCTCAACAAAAGGGGTGGGTTCCAGGGATGGGCGACTATGCACCTCTCAGGCTTCTTGGCTGCCTTCTGGATCTCCGTCATTAGGAGACCTGATGAGCTGGTTGCGATTATTGCGGAATCGTTCACCCTGTCAATCTCTGAGAAGATCTGCTTCTTGACATCATAGCTTTCAAAGGCAGACTCCTGAATGTAGTCTGCTTCTGAGACGCATTTGGCCATGTCAGGTGTGACCTTGATCCTGCTTAGAGCCGCCTCAGCATCCATCTTTGCTATCAAACCTTTCTCAGCCAGAAACTCTGCACTGGCTTTTATTCTGTCCATGGCGCTCCTGAGCAGTTCTTGACTCATATCATAGACTGAAACATCATAACCCTTGATGGAAAATAGTGTGGCCCAGCTATGACCTATGGTCCCTACGCCAACACATGCAACTCTT
>Ga0315282_10017321_pt1 | contig 10410 bp, 30 predicted proteins | sample YL17G07_20_MG_FD_203693 | JGI IMG/M metagenome (GOLD analysis project Ga0315282, IMG submission 203693) | Sediment microbial communities from Yellowstone Lake, YNP, Wyoming, USA - YL17G07_20 | ecosystem: Environmental > Aquatic > Freshwater > Lake > Sediment | place: USA: Wyoming | collected... | reverse complement strand
TTAACTATTAACTATATTAACTGAAAACCAGATTTTGGGTTTTGGCTGGAAATAAATTTTAATACTGGAAGTGTGGGGGGTGTGGGACAATGGACGAACTCATTTACGTCATTTCTGCTGTGCTCTGAACTCTGAGGTTAGATGACCCCAGCCATTAACTAAGAAGAGAATCCAACTAGATGCTCAAAAGACCCGAAGATTAACCAATTTGTTAGGGTAATGTGGTCAACTATCCTATCTCCTAAATTCCCTAACGATTCCCTGTGGTTACAAAGAACGCCAACATCCATCTGACTTTGACTTTCATAATCTATCTTCCTCTAACCGCTTTCTGACGAACCTAAGAAATTGCTTGGGATGGACCGTCTCTCTGGCATACATCCTCATAAAATCATCCTTGACTTTCGGCACATGCTCGACAATCTTCTTTATATTTTGGTATTTTTCCTCCCATTTCACATTCTCATCTTCACTGGGCTCATACTTCGTAAGCAATTCTTCACCACGCATGACATACTTCCACGCCATCGCATTGGACACCCCTAAAGCATCCCCGATCTCCTTATAGGTACTGCCCTTATCTTTCATTTGTTTGGCAAGCTCTACTTTGTTCTTCAGGCAGGTATAACTATCCTCATTTACTATCAGTGGCATCTTCTTTCTTCTCCATCAATTTTTTTATGCTCTCCTGTGCTTTCTCATCTTTCTTTTCTTCCAGGGCGCTCAGATTCACACCACTATCAGTTACTCTATCTGGAATGATTGCATCGATAAACTTGAAAGCCATAGAAAGAGATTTTTGGTCATCTTCAAAACGTATGGTCACGACTTTGAACTCTTGGTTGACGTGGGTAACCTTGCCTCTTCCCATTTTTGACTGCCCAGAAATAGGGTCTCTGTAAAACATCTTCACTTTTTCATTCAGGTACTCTTCATACATCATCATCACTTTCTTTTTCATCGCATCTATTTTTTGATATGTTCTATACGAAGAGAGAGCCACATCACCATATTGCCTGTGGTCATCGGAATCTTCTTGTGTCCACTAACCAACTTGAATAGTCCAAATTTATCTTTCTCCACAAACCCCTCAACTATCATTCACTCATCTCTTCTTTTTTTTGCCTTTTTTAGCCACTTTTGTTCACCTCTTCTACCAAACTTTTTCACCAAGTATGAATTTATGTGCCAACAAATCAGCAACAATAAAGATGATAAATGCAACCCAAAGTGAATTCATCTTGGAAGTGCACGCCCCCTTGTATTTGAGTCCATTCTCATGATAGTCCCTTAACATTTTATCCCCTATTAAATTCTAATTCTAATAATGTTAATTGGAATATACAGATTACTAAAGCAAAACTCGCTATTAAAAAAAACAACGGAAGAATCTGATATTCTACCGATTCATTCATAGAGTCCAACATGACTTTCATCCGGTAATCCTCGGTAGAAAGGCATAGTATCGTATTATTCTCACCAGTGCAGTTTGTCGTGCCACTAGTCTCAAAATTCGTATAAGTTATATTAGGCACCCCGCCGACATATTTACAAATCTGACCGTGTGCCTGTTCATGCTGTTCCGTTTCCATCCTCAATCCGATTACTAATATAATGCCAAAAATAACGCACAGCAAAATGACTGATACCATAAAATGCTTAACTTTCCCATCCATTCATCTCATCTCCATTTACTTGAACCATTCTGCACCGAATAGGCGGCCTGATAGTATCTCGCTTTGCTTATTCTCTCTTATCACTTTCTCCCAATTAGGCTGTCCCGATAATTTCGTCTCTTCCCAATCCTTCTGCAATACCCACACAGCTGATTTTTCTATATAGGTGTCAAAGCGATGGCCCCCCCTCTTCCCAAGCATATATTCAATTCCTTTATCGCCTTTCTTCCCCTGGAACGCATTATTGATGTTCCTCCTAAGTTCTCCAATCTTATTCGGAGCTAAGTCAGGGTTATCATATAAAATTTTATCAGTAGCTGGACTTATGTAATCCCCCCAAACCCTCTCTACTTCGCTTTCGTCTGGCGATACCATTTCCATCACTTGTGGGCTGGGATATAGTGGCTGGCTACTTAATAGCTACTATGGATGCGGGTGGCTTATCGTTGGAGAGGATAGCCCAGCCCAGTCTATCCCTTTTCCACCGGCATCTAAATCTAGCGAATTGTCTCATTGCCCGAAGGCTCGCTCCAATGATTTGATAAGCATTTGTGAGGACGGGTTGGTCATCAGGGAGAAGTTGGAAGCAAAGGAGGTTTTGCACGCTTCGACTTCCATACTCTTTCCAACCGGACCTCGTTGCGAAGGCATAGTCTCATTGCCCGAAGGCTCGCTCCCACCCATTAACTTATAACCTTGCGGAGGCAGCAGTTTATGGGCTGATGAGTATTCAATAGTGATGACCTTTCCAGACTGATGCAACGTGTTAGGCGTTCTGACAATCCTTCTCGGGTCGATGGAGACAGGATAATCAAACTTAATCCCGAGCTTTCTCATAGCATTGGCATAACCTATCAACAAATAACGGCATTCTTCTTCTCTATCGAACGGAACGGGAGTCTGTAAGGAAAACGGATGGAAAATCCAATAATGATACCCAGAGCCAGTCTTGACTTTCATGTCATATTTAATTAGTTTTTCCAGTCGTGTGAGATTGGTTGATGTACAGTGTTCTTCATCCAAATCAAGTATAAAATCACATGAAAGGATTTTGCTATTAAGCCATTTATACCCTTTACAGCCAGTTTGGGTGGGTCTCTTTCCCGATATTTCCCTCGGATCCAACCAGGTACTTATGGTCTGGAATACCGAGACTGGAAGATACTTGAGGCATAACTCCTGAAGCTGTTCGGGAGTTTTTATCAAGTCGTTCAATACTAACATCTTCCCCCCTCGAAGGACTATCTTATATTGGCGATGCTTCGAGTCTGGCATAAGGTAAGGAAGATTGTCTTTATAGAACTCTCGGATTTGTTGGTCAGTCATTTCCGTTTTGAAAGCCACCTCATTCATCTTTCTTTGAACATTCATCTATCCCGTCTCCCGTAGCTTCTGCTCTAAATACTTTTCAAACTTAAAATAACTATGACTTAACTTAGCATCTAACCATTTCTTATAAATCTGCTCATATATTACTCTTTTCTCTATATCAATCATCTACTTCATCTCCTTGATTTTCTGCTCTAACTTCTTTCTAAATACAAAATTACATCCTTGCCTTTCTTCGCTAATAGCTCCGAATATTTTTTTATGTTCTTTCAGCACTTCCGAGAGGACTTGCTTTCTGATTGCAACTTTATCATATTCTAATTGTGTTTCCTTTCCGCTTTCATTACCATCTAAAAACCCTCGTGCGTATTTCATTTTCTCTCCGTCTTTCTTGCCTTGCTCGTAACATTTCTCCAGTTCCTTATAAACCTCTAAAGCATAATCAGAAGCAGTTTTATATTTTCTTGATTCTAATGCTAAATCAATCGCTATCTTCTCTAACATATCATCTTTTTTCGAGCTTTTCGCTTTCATTTCTTATCGCCTTTGAACCATGCACAAGAAAGGAATATCTCACTTGGATGCTTTCCTTGTTCGGCAAGTCGTTCAATCCTTTTATCATCAGCTTTCTTGCATTTTTCGCTACAATAATAATCATAAGGATAACCTTTTCCATTAGTTTTCTTCCTTCCGCAATAAACGCACATATCTAATATATCTTCCGCATATATTTCGCTTTCCGCTTTCGTCATTTGCTCAGCTCCTCTTTCTTTTTTCTAACCACTCTAATAAATAATCACAATCAATAGACTTCTTATGTTCAGTATCAGTATATTCCATTACTGCTTGTTGAACCTTTGTTAATATCTTTTCTCTTTCGTCTTTCTTGCCTTGCTCGTATGCTGTTCGCCAAAGTCTCGGTCTAATACAAGGCGTTCCATACATACAAACATCATTACATAAATCAGACGGCACAGGACAAGGTTTTACTTTCCGCTTCGAGCTTTTCGCTTTATCCATCTTTGCTCAACTCCTCTCTTACATGAAATTTTAATCTTCGTTTAAATAATTCTCTAAACTTAGGCAATACTTTCTTTTTATGATGACGCATATCAAACTTAATCGAGCTTTTCGCTTTCATAATATCACTCGCATTTAACCTCAAAAGTTGGTGCACAACCATAGTTGCCGTCTTTATCCCAAAAACCGTCTTCAGTTGAGCACCAATTAAATTCAGCCCCAGGCCTATAGTTATGATTAGGATAACTCTGAACAATCACATACTGATACAGATATGTCTCGCCTAATTCATTTTTCGCATGGTCGGATATAACGCAATGGCAACTTTGGTTTTTGAAACTCCAAGTACAACTACGATTTGAAAAATAATCTTCTGAGGGATATTTTATTAATGATAGGTCACTAGGTTTTATCCTTTCTTTGCATTCAGTAACCTCTAAAGTCAAGAATAGCACTACTATCGCTGCGATTGCTAGTACTGCTGCTATTATGATTGGGTACTCCAACGCTCCTTGTGCTTTTTTTATTTCGCTTTTCGCTTTCATATTTGCGGGAGAGAAAGGTTGCTTAGCAAGTAACCAGTTCTTTTCAGAATTAGTTACACCCTTTCTCTCTTTCCGCTTCGAGCTTTTCGCTTTCGTGGTCATATAAATTCACGCATCCCATACCCAAATAAAAACATAATTATAGATATTCCGATAAGAAGAATCAAGAAGAAAGGGAACTCTTCGTTCATTTCATCTTCACGACCCTTATCATAGATGTCTATATCTCTTTTATTAGTTAATACGTCTGGACATAAACTCCTTCTAACTATCGCTTTCGTCATTTGCTCAGCTCCTTGATTTTCTGCTCTAAATGTTCTTTAATTGAAAAACCAAAACTTCGATGTTCCGTCCAATTATCATTTATCCATTTCAGCACGTCCTCATAAGCGTCTTTCTTGCCTTGCTCTTTTAATTTATAGATTGGACAAAATGCACAGTCATTACGCCAATAAACACAAGGATATTCTATTAACAAACATTCCTTATCTGTTGTACTTCTGTCTTTTGCTTTTTCAAAGTTTAATTCGTCAAGTATTAATTTCTCGCTTTTCGCTTTCATTTATTCATCTCCTCTAATTGATGTAAAATCTTCTTACGTTCATCTTTTCGAGTTACATCTATTAAAAAATCTATTAAACTCATTTTTCCACGAAATTCAATACATTCACAAGTATTTCTTTTATTGGGTGATTTCGCATTACAAAGATTTAAATAATGGTCGTGCATTCGATATATATGTCCGCATTTACATAATTCTTTTCCCATATTTTTTTGGGCTTCTTTTAATAATCTCTCTGAATCGGAAATAAATAACTTCTCATAAGGGTCAATTTTCGCTTTCGTCATTTCAAATCAAATCCTTCAGCTCGGGCCCCTTTTGGTCAAACAGGCTTTCCTTGATCTCCAACCTCTCCAATTCTCCCTTGGCCCCATTGATGTTGTATTTCTTGCCACAATCCCTGCAAACATCCTTTCCAATCAGGTCATCCTCGCTTTTTACGGTCCCCTCTGGAAACTCGCCACGTATGAAATCCAAATGACAAATAGAACAATTCCTTTGGGTGCGAGGATAATTAGATACGACTTTGCCCTTTAACAGGGTAATAGCCCTATAGTCTACAACTGGGTATTTAGGTTGCCAGTCCATCTACAAACCTCCTTTCTCCCCAAAACCAACATATACTATTATAAGGGAGCGCGTGCAAAATTTCTACACTAATTTTGACAGGGCAACTCGCTAGTGTGCTTATATCCCCACCATGCCTCGACCCTCCAGAGCCAGGCATCGTGTTGTCGGATATAACGCCCATTTGCTGGGAAAGCAGATGAGTGCCCTGTCTATCCCCTTTACTCATTTCATATTTATATACATATCCTTTATTTTCCTTATTTTCATTATTTTTAGTTTGGGTTGTGGACATTTGTAACCTCCCCCCTTTCTTTCAATCTTTCCAAATATTTTTCAAGCATCGGGTTCTCATTCTCCTCTGTTCTCCCTTCCATCACATTCTTAAAATAACAGCCGAGACAGGTCAATTTGAATGGTTCGTACGAAAAGCATTCTGCAAGTGGACCGGCTTGGATATTGAATTTTATTTTATAGTCATGCATCACCGAACATAAGGTTTTTTGTATGCTTTTTTGTTCATATTTAAAGTAAGGGCAATTGTGCTTTGAGAACGGCTCCAATTGTCTGAGTCCTTTGTCGCATGCTCTCCATAGCTGTAAGAATTTATGGTGCATCCTGAAATGTACGCATAAGATACATTGCGCGCTTCCATCTTCATCTTTCCCTATGAAATCCATGTATATGCTCCGTAAAATTTAACGATAGACGCGAGTATGATGAAATTAGATAAGGTCATGCGATTGGCTATCCATGCATCAATAGGGTCCTTATCAGGTAAATTGCGCACATGGTTAAAAAGACGGTCAATAAAAAAGATAGCCCCAAGGATGAGACAAACACAGAAGGATGACCAGATAAATAGGCTTTCCCAAAAAGGCAGTTCAGGATGGAGGAAGGTCGCGGCCAGTATATTCCATTCCATTCCCTGACCAAAATAGACTCCATAAAAAGTAATTCCACAATCAAGCAAAACAGCCAATATGAAGATGGCCCAAATCAAGATTATTTTGTTCATTTACCCACATCCTTGATTTTCTGCTCATAGACCTTCTGCCAACCATATAAAACACTCAACATATGCTCCGCTGTATCATATAACGGCTCTTTCTTCTTTATTAATTTCCATGCCTTAATACCATAACCAATATCTTCCAATATTTCCTCAAGGATTTGCTTTCTTTCATCAGCTCTTTCATCCCTTATCACCCACTTTATCCTGCTTGAAATCTCTATCGGTTTTAGGCATTCTGGACAATTTATTTCAATCTCAGTATGTTTCGTCATTTGCTCAACCTCTCATCACCCAAGTTAAAATAATGCTAAGTGCCAATCCAATAGAACCGCCAAATAAAGCAATTTTGTATACCAATTTCATTTGCTCAACTCCTTTATCTTCTGCTCTAACTTATCTCTCGTTTCTCTGATACAATCCCATAGTTCGCCCCAGCCTGCTCGCTTATAATTGTTTCCATCTATCGTAATATCTTTCAGCACTTCCTCAAGGGTTTGCTTTCTGGTCTCTTTTCTCATATCGCATTCTAAATAATATTCAACATAAGGACACTTCATCTTTTTGGTTATATATTTCGTCATTCGCTCAACTCCTAACCTTTGGATTTCCTGCCATGAATTATTACACTTCCTCGTTGGGCAGGATGTTGTTTATCCCATTCTTCCCGTTCTTTGAAAGTCCAGGCATATTTGTACGGGTCGTCGTTTATTTCTATAACAAATACAAATAACCATCCTAATAAGATTAACCACCACGCATTTCCCACTAAATAAAAAGCATCAGTCAGAAAAAAATAAGCTAAAAAAAGAATGCATACCCAAACTAAATAGGCAAATTCATCAGCAATTATCCTATCCATTATGCTGAGAGAATCCCACCATCTCCTGAAATTATTTTGCTTATGTGGATTCATTTAAAGACACCAATCCTATACTTTTGAACCAAGCCTTGAGCTGGTCGTAAGTCTGGTATTCCAAACTAGTTTTCTTATCCATTTTAAATCACCTTTTTTTGAATATCAGCCAACGTCTGCGTAATCTCTTGACAATCTTTCTCCTAGTCTTTACAGGTATCTTGAGCTCGCCGGTCTCCATGTCCTCGTACCAATCTCCCTCGACCCCGTTAAAGTCGTTCAGCTCCTTTATCAGTTCAGCCATCAATGCTTCCATATTATTCATTTCTTCATCTCCCTGCTTCTTGATAACTTTCATGCAATAGTTACTTTCTTATCTTGGATAGCCAACGTACAGTTCCAAGTATCATAAGGGTTGTTTGGTCTATTCTCATTAGCCATTTTTACACCCCGAGCAATCCACTGCGATGAAATCCGGGCCCGTGCCAATATACATGACCTAAAATAGATTGGTCATGATTAGAGATAATGCGATAAAAATTAGTTTTGGGTTTTTCTGCCACCAGCTCGATTTTCAGGTATTTTTTTTCCATACTCATAAACCTCCTTTGTATCCATTCCAATAAGCTTTATCCTTAATCATTTTTTCATCCCTAAAATTCTTCTAAGCACATCAGAGTACGTCTCACCAACATATTGCTTTCTCTTCCCCAACTCCAGCAACACGTCTGAATCGAGCTGAGTCTTTATCTTTTTAATTGATCTTTTATCCATACTATCCCTATTATCTATATTATCCTTATACTACTATTTAAGCATATCGTAATTCATCCAGCATCTTATCTATTTTTATCTCCAGAGCCTTTAACCTTTTGATAGAGAACCATTTACGGCTAGTCGTCCGGCGAATCTTCCAAATCACGTCCTGTATTAGTTTCAAGTCTCTCTCTGTGAAGTAGGTCATAATCCCCCTCTGACCAATTCAAGCCTTTCTTTCCTAGTTATCAATCGTATCTTCTCCAAATGATGGCAATTAGGGCACTCGAAATAATGCTTGACACTCCTACCACCAGCCAAATCCATCTTAGTCTTGCAGTCTGGACAAATCATTTTTCTTCCCCCTCATCAGGCATCTCTCCTACCGCAACCCAGACCAGCACCTCTCTATCTGTTTTGGTATCGTAAGTCTTTCCATCATCCATCACTACTCCCATCTCCCTAAGTTCCTTGATCCTGGGCGTCACGGAATTTATCGGTATCCCCATCCTGCTCGAAATCTCGCGGTTGGACAGGGGGCCTTGTATCTTCAGGAATTTGAAAATCTCCTTTTGGCGTTTCCCAAGCTCATCCTCGGAAAACTTGAAATAACTTTGGGCGCTGGTCGGCTGGACTCCTTTCTTCTTGACCTGGCTCTTGTAACAGAACCATAATAGACCTCTAACATGGTGGCATATCCTCCTGAACTTATACGCCAGGCACTCGCATTCCAGCCCCCTCGTGTCGTTGTGCATGGTTATCTCGTACTTGTCCTTGTCCCCGGTACCCCAGCTCGGAACGACTATCTTGGTTATGGCCAGGTTATTGAAAGTTATCCACTCTTTAGGAACATTAGCTTTCAACGGCAGAATTAGCATTTTTTACCTCCTTGAACAATCTATGCCTGGAAATCTTATCCTTTTCAATCGTAAAAATAGTCCCGTCTTTAAGCTCGAGTTTTATTTGAGCATTGTCCTCGAGAAGCAGAATCCCAAATAGGCTATGAACTGGCTTATCATTTTTGAAATAGACTACTATCTTTTTCCCAAGTTCATTTTTATATTCGTCTTCAACCACAAACTCAACCCCAAACACATCTGGCTTCATCCCCCATGCGCGGAGTCAGCCAATCATTCTAGGATATTTATTATATGAACATACTGCTTTATATACTTATCTATATAATACATATATCATGAGTAAACAAAAGGTTCCTGAAGAAAAAGCAATTACTAAGTCTATTACTATTTTGCCAAGACATGAACAGTTTATAGAAGAAAACACTATTAAGTTATCTAAATTCATCCAGAAAAAGATAGATGAAGAAATAAAAAATAGGGCGAAAACTGAATGAAACAAACAATATCGAAAATTTATTAAAACCAGATTTGGGGGAGGATAATATGAAAGACTTTGAAATAACCTTTTGGATACAGGCTTTCCTGGCATGGATAGTTTCAGTAATAGTTTTTTGGAGAGTACTGAACTTTGGTGAGGGGCTACTCGGCACATTGGCTTTTTTTCTCGGAGCAATGGCTATCTGGGCGTTACATACAGAAGAAGCAGATGCCGTAATATTCAATCCACGAAGAAAGAAAGCACAAGGGCATTAGAAATATATGGTTATCATCGCAGCAGTCTTGGTTATTGCGGCTGTTGTGATAAGAGTGTTAAGGCACCAGTGATACTATTATAATGGACCCTAAAGATGATTTGAGATGGATGAGATAATCAAAAACGCAATATCGGATTTGCAACCGACGCCTCCGATTCCAAAAGGGCTGAAAGAACCATCAGAAGAACCAAGGAAGAGTTGGTGGTTTATAATCGCGAAAGGTTGCGTAGTTTTTGTTGGAATTGGATTGTTAATATATATGATAATGAAAGGTCTTGGTTGGATATGACAAAATTCACGGAAATCGCATTGGCGGGGGTATTCGGGCTATGCTTACTCTTTTTTACCTACGGATGGGCTACTATGGTGTGGCAAGACAGTTCAGGTATCCAACACACGGGCATATCTTTCTTCGGAGCCGACCCTATATTCTGGTTCCCCTTTACTGGCGTGATGACCTTACTGTTTTACA
>Ga0315282_10017320_pt1 | contig 10410 bp, 8 predicted proteins | sample YL17G07_20_MG_FD_203693 | JGI IMG/M metagenome (GOLD analysis project Ga0315282, IMG submission 203693) | Sediment microbial communities from Yellowstone Lake, YNP, Wyoming, USA - YL17G07_20 | ecosystem: Environmental > Aquatic > Freshwater > Lake > Sediment | place: USA: Wyoming | collected... | reverse complement strand
ACCGCCAAGCCGTACCCTGGCCTCCTCCACAAGCTGTCCGAACTGCTGGGTCAAGGTATCGATGGCTGGTGTGAACTGGTTCGATAGCTGCCGCATTCTCTCCGTGTGGTCCATATACGCTGCGGCGGGGAGCACCCGATAGCCGTTATCATCCCAGGGCAGGGTCATGAAGTAGTGATCCTGACGGGCCTCGCTCACGATCTTTTGGACCTCGGCGAGCGCCGCCTTGGGGAGAAGCACTTTGTGATAGCGGCCGGCATCGGGCTGTGCGCCGTGGCGCTGCGCGATTTCCTCGGATGCTTCGGGGTCGTGTTTCCGCGCCGACCACATGCTGATCGAAAGCGAGCACAGCATGGCCCGCGAAGACAGAGATGGTTCTGGAGTTGAGATGGAGTTCATGGCAATATCTCCTGGGTTCTTTTGGGAGTTTTTTCTGGGAAGGCAGGAAAGGGAGAACTGACCCTTCCCAATTCTCGCTAAGCACGGGGATTCATAACTGGGTTAACGTTCGATGGTAGTTACCGTCGTGCCGATCGTTCACAAAACCGGGACTCATGATGAAGCATTCTTTCCGTGTGGGACGATCCGGACGGAATTGTCGAGGCGAGATTTCCAAATGGCGACCGACGCCGCGTGGCCACTTCCACGGGTATGGCCGTAAAACATCCAAGTGGATCGCTCCCGGATGCGCCGTCCATCGAGGCACAATCCCCAACAGTGACAGAGCGAACCACACCCATGGTTTGCTGGTTTTCCGTGCGCTGGGTGAAACCCGGGTGGCAAGATTTACACATGCAATTTGGCCGGGGCATCACCATCAGCGAGGCCGAGTAATCTGAGAAAGAGCTTGATTGTCAGCCCCTGCGCCAAGATGGAAAAAACGACAACCCCAAAGACCAGGTCCAGTAGTCGTTCCCGATAAGGAAAAGTGCTGTCGAGGCTCAGAACTAAGGCCAAAGCCAGCGAGCCACGCAAGCCACCCCAGATAAACACATGCTGCCAACGTCCGGGAATCTTCTTTGCAAAGAGGTTACTGGCCGGGACCAGGAGATAAACTGCAAATGCGCGCCCGATGAGTACTGCCGAGACGGCGAAAAGCAGAGGCTGCCAAGAATGAATGAGTGCGCCAATGTGAACTTCCAGTCCGATAAGCAGGAACACCAGGGAGTTCATGACAAAAGCGATGTATTCCCAAAACGCCTCCATGGCTGTTCTGGTTCGAGGGCTCATGCCCCTCTTGGAGCCAAAGTTGCCGACCATCAGGCCCGCTGATGCAGTCGCAATGACGCCCGACAGGTGCAGGTTATACGCAAGGAGAAAGCTTCCGTAGGCGGCGATCGTTGTGAGGGTAATCTCTATTTGGGGATCGTCGATCGTTTCCGTGATCCTACTCACGGCATATCCAAGGGCAATTCCCAACGCGGCTCCCCCCGCTACCGCCAACACAAACTGCCCGACTCCCTTGGCAAATCCCAGCTTACCCGCAACAAGGCCAGCCAGCAGGATCTGGAAGAGGACAACCGCGGTCCCATCGTTCAAAAGGCTTTCGCCCTCAATGATGATCGATAGCCGCTTGTCAACCCTCAGGTCCTTAAAGAGGGCAAGCACCGAGATTGGGTCGGTCGCCGAAACAATTGCCCCAAAGAGCAGCGCGATTAGTATGGGTAGGCCGATTATCCAGTGCATGAGAAAGCCGGTCACCAGCGTTGCGAGCATAACGCCGACGTTGGCAAGGAGCAGCAGTGGTACCAAATCTCGGACTAGGTCTCGCACGTCAAGCTTGACGCTACCCTCGAAGACGAGAGCCGGAAGGAACAGGATCAAGATCACATCGGGCGTTAGCCAATTTGGCCGCTGGCTGGGCTGAAGTGGAGACAGTAGCGGCAGGCGGATCAGGCTCAGGAGCAATCCCCCGAGAACGAGAGCCACCGTGTATGGGATTCGCACTCGCTTCGCCAGCACCGCAATGGCCGAGGCGGCGATGAGCAGCCAGATTAGGAATTGCACTGCGGTGGTCGTAGTCATCTTAGGAATACTCTCGCCTTGCACGGTGCAAATTCGTCAACGAATACTCGACACCCTGCGATGCACAAAAAAGGGTTCTGACCTCTGGACGCAGAATGTAAAACAACAATGCACCCGCCAGAGTGAGGCCTATTCCACCTCGCAAGAAATCACCCATGAGAAAATTGACCAAGTCCCCCACAACCTGAGTGAGAAGTACCCCTACGGCCAATCTCCATCCCCAAAGGCGGCGCTTGAACCACCCCGCCCCGGCAAATGCCAGAGCCGCGCTGAGCAGCAGAAAGAGAATTGCCACGTTTCTGCCAAGAGGTGCGAGCTGCTTATAGGCCGTCGCATTAAGAGCCCAGATTTTATCAAGGGCAGACCCTCGCCAGATCAAAGTCGTCCCAGCAAAAGAAGCCATGATTGCGCCGAAGAACAAGAAGATACCGATAGCAGTTATTCCGCGTGTTGACATTCCTCGAACAACCTTATTCACGTTGAAGCCATAGCGATTCTACGCCTGTTGAGTACAAATCGGAACACGGGCGGACAGCCGGGATCGCACCCCTCGATTCTGCCAGATAAGCGGCTTCGCAGGACAGGCGATTATCTGGACTCGTTAGCGACCGCTTAGTCAAGCGATGGATAATTCGGGGGCGGATGGCCGCCCCCAAGGAAGGCATCGCCATGTCGGATCTCAGATCAAGCGTGCAGCCAGATGGACGTGTAGTCGCTAGCCAAACCGTAGATGTGGTCTGCGCTGTCATTTCTGACGGTCGTGCTTCGATGACGGGGGACTCGGAAACTGCCGCAGCGCCGCCGCCGACAACCAGTGCACAGCATGTATCGGTCGTTATATGTGCCCAGACCTTGGGATTTATGTACTACGCGAGCGCGTGGTGGTTCTCGATGGCCCACTTGGTGTAGCCAGCGGTACAGCGAATGGCTGGCTGGCGGAGGGTGGCGTCGCGCACACAGAGCACGCGAAATTCGGTCGGCAGGCGGTTCAGGTACAGGCAGATCCGGTCGAAATTGGTATCGGAGGCCCATCGGGCCAGCGCGGAAGCAACCGCATACTGCGCGGCCGCGTTCTCCGGCACCGGTTCCTGGGTTGGATTCAACAGAATGGCATCAATGTTGGGCAATTCCCGGAACATCCGCAAAAACGCTGAGAATTCCGTGGCCGCGCCTGTGCCCACCGCCCCCGCTATGACTTCGTGCTCAATGGCCGGGTTCGACTGCGGGTCGAGGGAGTCGAGGATACGCGAGACGAACTCCCACGACCGTGGTGATGGAAAAGCGTTGGCGTCGCGGTCGAAGGCGCTCAGCAGTTCCGGCCGGAAGCGAAGGAAAGCAATTACCTCAGGACGAATCCCTGCCTGAATCGCCCATTCCGACCATTCTTGTACATCGACCTCAAACTCCAAGTGCACGAAACGATTCCGGAGCGGAGTCGGCATCCGTGTTGTCACGGCCCGGTCCGAATCGCGGTTCCCGGCGGCGATAATGGCCCACCCATCGGGCAGGGTGTATTCGCCCAGCTTGCGGTCTAGGACCAACTGGTAACAACTGGCTTGCACCATGCCCGGCGCCGCATTTAGTTCATCCAGAAAGAGGATTCCCGATCCATCCTGCGGCAAGAACTCCGGCGTCGCCCATTTCGATCGGCCGTCGCTTCCGAGGAATGGCAGGCCGCGTAGATCGACCGGATCGAGCAAAAGGGCCCGCACGTCTTGCAGGGGCACGTTTAACGCTTCGGCAAGCTGCCTCACGATAGCGCTCTTCCCCACACCGGGTCCTCCCCAGACAAATACAGGTCTCCGAGCTGCCACATGTGACTGGAACCATAAAATGGCCGATTGGAACCATAATGTGGCCGCCGGCGCAGTACCGCTAAAGCATAAGTTGGCCGGGAATAAAGCATAAATTGGCCGCGGATCGGTCGCGTGGTCCATCGGCTTGCGACAGAATTTTATGCTCCGGAGCTCCAAGGCACCCTTCATTATGTAGAGGAGAGGGCAAGGAGGGTCAGCTTCACTTCGGGAAGAATGAAATGCTCTCTCTTCGGCCCGGCATCGCCCATGAGTGCCAGCACTCGCCGGCGTGATGGATACTTGCCGGCCATCAACACGTCGGTGGCAATGCGACGAACTCTTTCAGAGAAGGCCGCGCGCCTTCTTAAAACTTCCTGTTCCTGATGCTTGGCATAACGTTGGACAATGAGACACCAGATTCGCGGGAACAACTTTTTGAGATTCCCGTGATTAGTTCCAAGTCTCGCTGCCAAAGCGCGGCCGGAGGGTGGCGGTTCCTCCACCAACGCGGCCTGTAAAGCGGACTGTAGTTCCTCTCGCCTCCGATAACGTCGCTGCGCGGAACGGCGGGCTAACTCTCGATACTGGTCGGGGAAACGCCTTCGCAGCATATCCCTGGAAAAGCCGTATTGCTTCTTAAAGTCTCGTAATGTGGGCGGCGGAGATTCCAGAAGAGCCGCTTTCACGGTCGCTTCAAGGTGAGAGAGACGAGCGGCCCGAAGAGTCTTATAAAAGTTGGGGAAGTGCGTGTAGATTCTGTGCGGTTTTATCCTAAGCGCCCTCGCAATTTGTTTTATTGTCGGTAGGGGCCTTTGCTGGAGAGAACTCCGAAGAGCTCCCGTGATTTTCCGGTCAGAAATATCTGACGGCGCAGAATGTGGAGGTGGAAGAGCAGGACGGTCGACCCTGTTGGGGTGCGCATGCGCCTCATACTGCCTGACAATCTTGCGGGCATTCTCCCAATCCGGATCGCCAGCGGTCAGTCTTTCTGTCAGGAGGCGAAACAGGGGGATGCCCAGCCGATAGCAAAGCCTGCTTAGAGTGGTACAGGCGGGAAGCTTGCGTTCAGTGAACCAGAATATGAGAACACACGTGCTCAGTCCGGCAGCACGAGCGAAGGCAGAGGCGTTCCCCTCAGCCAGATCACGAACGCAACCTCGCAGATTCGCCCACATGATGTCTTTCGAGGGCGGCGGCTGCAACAGTGGGGTTATCGCCAGCAATCGGGCGATCCCCTCCGTCAAGAAACGAGCGCGATCTGAAACGGCATCTGAACTACTGCCTGGCTCTTGGTGATTTTCGCTGCCGAGCCAGTGATTGCAAAACGGGCAGCAGCCAGGGCGCGACCTCGTCCTCAGGACGTAGGGTCGGCCTCTACAGTGGGGACAGCTCTCGGTTAAGGTGCGTTGATGTAAAAGACAAACGGAGACATCTGCCAATGCCCAAAGCAAGGGCTCGTAAATGACCTGACCTGAGGCCTGCCACTCGTGGTAGCAAGCGGCGCACCAAGCGCGCCGGCTCCGCTGCAATCCCTGACTGCTGAATATCCCCTTCCACACCGCCATAGTCAGATACTGGAGGTTGGCAATTCCCGTGGACTCTTCCAGCGCGAAGATCCAATCGCTCACCCGCTCTGTCATTCCATTTAAGGTATGGGCATCTTCCAGAAAGTGCCGCTTCCACTCTTCCCTGATCTCCATAGTGCCGGCCAGTTTCGCCTGGAGGACATGGAGATATTTCGCAAGCAATGTGTTAGTCGAGACATCGTGCGCCTGGGCCAGTCTGGTGATGTAACTGGTCAGGCTTTCGATTAGCCCTGTCCCTACGCCAACAGGAGGCAGCGGATAAAGCCCCGTCCGAGGACTTAGACGGGGAAGTCGAAAGTCCAGCAGATCGTAGATTCTCGGATCAGGCATACGCCGGCTCTGGTAATCCAACTTTGTCGCGTTTGGGATTTCTTCGGGCGCAACGTCCCTTTGCCCGAACCGGAGCATTCCGTTGCGCCTGACCATCAGTCGGCACTGTGATGGTTTCTCCAATCCCCAGCAGGTCGCGCAGCCGTCAGCGTGAGGCGTCATCCTCATTTAATCGGACCTCGCCCTCCCTGGCCTCGATCAAGATCCGCTCGCACTGTGACGCCAGTAGAGCTGTCTCTTCCAGATGCCTTTTATGCAGAGTGGGCTTTCCCTCATCCAGCGCAACAGCCAGCGCGCGCATTAACCATTCTTTTAGAATGCCCACGCACCCGATAGACCGCTCATAAAGCAGGTCTATCCAGAGTGAAAGGTCGCATGGCTCCGGGAGCGGGATTTGAGCTTGAAAAGTCAGGAGGATGTTGCGAAAGGTTTCCAGGTCCGGTTTGTCCTCGCAGCGGTAACGGCGGAAATGTATATCCAGACTGCGCCGACTGAGCTGGCCACTGAGATTTCGGAACGCCAACAGTTCGTAAGTTCCCAAGAGGACATGGACGATCTTCGTTTGGCTGGCCATGGACTTTACGACATCCAGTTGATCGGCCAGTTTCCGTCCGGAGGCTATTCTGCCGAGATGTTGAGCTTCATCAAGGAATACGGCCACTGGGCGTCGGTGACGTAATGCTTGCTCGACGGCATACTGCAGTTCAAAGCCGGCTCGTGGCGCCGGCGTGAACTGTCCCCTACTATTTCGTTCGCCATTTAGCTTGTCATCGATCAGCGGCTCATTCATCTGCCGAAGCAGCCGGGCAAAGTGGTCCTTCCAACTGAAGTTTCCATTTAGAGGAGCCATCGTGTTAACGCTGACAAATGGAATCCGCCCGCGATCTGATTCGAGCGAGGGAAGCAGTTCCTCAGTCAGCAACTGCTCTACCTTCAGCCTCAGCGTCGTCTTGCCGACGCCGGTCGGCCCCAGCACCAGGATGAGCGAGCCGGGCGCCGCAGACCTGATGGCACTCAACAGGCGCTCTTTCATCTCCAAGAGGAGAGGATGAGCTATGGTGAAGTATCGAAATCCTTGCAAAGGATCCACATCAGCCAGAGCAGTCATTCAGAACTCTCCGTAGATCTCGGGGGGATTCGGGTTGTTTCCCGCCAATATCTCACGCAGGCACTGAACGTTCCCGCGGGGTGCCACTGCCGTGCTCGGCGCGCAGTCAGCCTGCGCTCGGCGGACCTCCATATCTGCCCGCCGTTGGGCCAGGAATGTTTCTTGTGTTTCCGCGGCGGCAAGGAACTCCGCGAGTTTCTTCGCCGTAGTCGCGGAATGCGAAGAGTGGTTCTGCCAGCGCTTTCGAAGTTCTTCGGCAGCCAGCTTCAGTTCCTTGTGAGACCGCCCCTGAAAGGCATGGTAGTACTCGCTGTGACATTCAACCCATTGATTGTCTACGAAGGTGTGGATGGTGCCGATATCGAAGGGGTCGTAGCGCACTTCCACGCGTGAATTGCCGAGGCGCGGATCTCTAAAAAATTCGCACCAATAATAAAGGTAATTGACCTTAACGCCCCTTCCCGGCAAGACCTTGGCTGTCCCCCGTCTGGGAGTGGGCAACGTGTAGATCAGAAACTCGCGGTCGTAGGGAATCACACGGTGATCCCTCCCTCCGCTTACCGCCCATCCCGCCTCATAAGCTTCGCGTGGGCTCTGTCCGAGAGCGGGGTGGTCCATGCTGTCGTAAACCTCATAGGAATACTTGGCAAGTTGCTCTTGAAGTTCTCTGAGCGACCAAACAGCCTGGCCTTTCGGATCAACGCCTTTGGTGACCTGCCGAGCGTGGCGCGTGATCTGGGTGTTGCCGCGCAGATTATGGACAAACTCGGAGTTCAGAGTGCCAAACAGGCGCTCGCAAACGGAGCCGAAACGTGCCTTAGAAGGAGGCCGCGTCTTCTTCGTGCATTGGTAGCGGGCCAGGAGGGTTTCGAAATAGGTGCTTTCAAACTCAGGGCCACCGTCAACAACAAGAATCTGCGGCAATCGGCTGTGGCGGTATACGCATTCCCGTATGACCATCATGCAAGACCTGTAGCTGGGAGCATCAAAGGTGAGGTAGAACCCCAGGAACCGGCGAGAAAATGCGTCGGTCATGATGGTGAGCCAAGGGCGGCCAAGCACGCGGCCGGTCAGCGAGCACACCAATTCAATATCCAGTTCCGTGTGGTCGATGTGTCCGATTTCAAACGGCCGCGCGCCGTGACGAGGCGTCGTCTGCTCCAACTGCCAGTAAAAAGGTTCCTGTCCATAGGCAGCACGGTGACCGCGCCGTTTCAGCGTCTGCTCAAAGCCTCCTCTTTTTCGAATTTCACGGCTGAAGGTCTTATAGCTCGGCGCCTTGATGCCCTGCTTTTCGCATTCCAGCCGTAGTGCGATCCACGATGCCCACTTCCTTTTTTGCTTCTGCGTCTCGTAATCGTTCTTTATGAAGCGGGTCATCAGAGACGCTGTGGCGTCGAGCAGTTTGCGATTGGAGTTTCCGCGTCCGGCGATGTTCGAAAAGAGCCCGAGGAACCCGTTCCCAAACCGGCGGTCTGCTTCTTGGTATTTCGCTGCCCACCGGCGGAGGGTGCGCACGGGCTCTGAGAGTCCTTCCTTGTTGCCTTCGAGGAACTGGCATGCACATTGGTAACGATGGTTGGTCCGCCTGATTTCATCCTCATTGGCTCCCAAGATACGCCGCAACAACTCCGAGTTCTCACTGCCAGCCACGCCGGTAATGCTCCGTTCTTTCATCAGCTGCTCGAAACTCGAGCGTGGGAGTTCCATCACTGTGGGATCGTCGCCCAGGAGGCTGACGAAATCGGGGCTGACATTGACCACTTTCCATGGACGGCCATTCCAACTGATCGCGCTGCCAGCGACGGGAATCAATTCCAGAGTGGCGGTGGGCGAAGCAGGACGGCATGGATGCGCCGCCTTCAGCAGGTGAGGGCTGGCAAAAACTCTTACTGCGCCAGGCTCACTCAGTCGCGCTGACCACAGGTCAACGCAAAGGTGGCCTTGAGCAATCAGGAAATAAACCTGGTCACGGCTGCAAAATGCCGCGACGCTGGCCAAGAGCTCGTCAAGCGTGATGCCCGGAAGCGCCGCCACAAAGGCGCGAACTTTTTCCACCGTTGCCGACGGCACCGAGACAGTACCCCGAAAATAATCCTCCAAGAACTGCATGTTGGCCTGGAAGATCCAGTTGATGTCCTTTGACGACCTGACCTCATAGTTGAGGCCCAGCCGCGCTGCGTAAGACTCGTCCGGCGGGCACCGCCAACGACTACCGTCGAACTGATACCGGTTCGGCGCTTGCTCAGCCAAGCGATGGAGATCCTCTTCAGTCTTACATTCTATCCAGCCGGCGCGATCTGTTCGGATTGCGAAGTAATCAGCGGTATGCTGCACTCCGACCTGCTTGCCGGAAAGGGCTTGGTACTCAAGCTTGATCGGCGGGGGCTGGTCGTAATACTCGAGGCAGCCGGGATCGTGCTCCATCACGTAAACTTCTGCGAGCTCAACCCGATGACTTTCGAACTGGATGGTGACTCCCATCTTCCTGCTCGGATACCGCCCGCACACGTTGCGACGACCGCCGCCCACACGTCGCGCAGGGTCGGATGCTCGTATCTGACGAACTACACGCCGAGCCTCATGAGACATGCGAAGCCGCTGAAACCAATCCTGGAGCTCGGCATCCGTAAGCACCTGCCACCTCCCGCAGTTATGTCTTCACTGTGACTCTCCTGTCCAACTTCCTGAAGCGCTCCCGCTTCAATGCCTGGGCGTATCGTATTCCGGCTTCATTGATGAGCTGCTGGAGTCGCCGACCATTCTTGATGGCACCGGCAAGCTTCGAGGCCAGTTCGTGGGGTACGTAGATGGACGTCCGCCGCCCGCCTTTGCGGGCATAGAGCACGTAGCTGGCGTGCCCTCGCCCGCGGGCACACACCGGGCAGTTCTTCCGGATGCACGGGCAATGCCGCAGGGAAATTGAGCCCTCGGCCACTGGCCATAACTTCGCGATCGCACCTGCAAACCAGCCCTTCACATCATCAGTTGACTCGTGGCGCGCCATAGTATGTGCTCATTGTTGCATACGTACAATCTCATTGCAAGGACTTTTTTCGACCCCAGTGAGGCTGACGGATGCTCGTCGGGCTGCTGTGGTGGGAACTCCAGCCTGCTGGCTGTTGGGTACGTCCCTGCCCAAGCTAAGCAAGAACGTGGTGGTTCTCGACCGCGAATCGGACATAACCAGCGGTACAGCGAATAGCCGGTTGTCGAAGGGTGGCGTCGCGGACGCACAACACGCGGAACTCAGTTGGCAGGCGATTCAGGTACAGGCAAATGCGGTCGAAGTTGGTATCGGAGGCGCAGCGAGCCAGTGCCGACGCGACCGCATACTGCGCTGCGGCATTCTCCGGCACGGGTTCCTGGGTGGGATTCAGCAAAATGGCGTCAATGTTGGGCAATTCTCGGAACATTCTGAGAAACGCCGAAAATTCCGTGGCGGCGCCGGCCCCTACTGCGCCGGCAATCAGCTCATGCTCCACCGAGGAATCCGGCCTCGAGTTCAGTATGCGCGATACGAACTCCCAGGACCGCGGCGAAGGAAAGGCGTTGGCGTCGCGGT
>Ga0315282_10017319_pt1 | contig 10411 bp, 10 predicted proteins | sample YL17G07_20_MG_FD_203693 | JGI IMG/M metagenome (GOLD analysis project Ga0315282, IMG submission 203693) | Sediment microbial communities from Yellowstone Lake, YNP, Wyoming, USA - YL17G07_20 | ecosystem: Environmental > Aquatic > Freshwater > Lake > Sediment | place: USA: Wyoming | collected... | reverse complement strand
TATAAGTTAAAAAACTGGCTTGATAGAAAGTTGGAATACTATTTAGATAAATTTAATAGATAGAAAAGCTTCAATATATCGGAGGTGAAAAATGAGCGATTCTAAGCCACAAGTAAAAGCTATGTTGATATGCGATAGTGTTATTACTGAAAAGGGAACAGAGAAAAATAGTTTAATAGGAATTTTTGAGAATATAAATGCAAAAAGTTTTCCTTGCACACATTTTAGCCTCGCCGTCTATATCAATTTTACCGATGCTTTAGGAAAGTATAAATTTAGACTCGAATTGGCAGATGTAGAAAATAATATGATTATTGGTCATGGCGAAACACTCGAGATAGAATATAAAGATAAATTAGCTTCTAACAATTTAGCCTTTGTTTTAAATATGTTAAAGTTTAATCGGTCGGGTAAGTATGAATTTCGTTTTTTTAGTAATGGAGAGATATGTGAAATCAAGCCTTTTAATGTAAAGCAAATTTAAGGAAAGCACAGAATGGACATAGAAACAGTTCGAGATGGTCGGGTTGATCAAGTTTCTTGGCAGCTAACAAAGGAAGTATCTCCGATTCCATTAACAGAAACAGTTCGAGATGGTCGAGTTGACCAATCTCTTCAAAGAACAGAGATAGTACTAGTGGAGGCTCGACAATTTGAGATTATTAAAATTCCTTGGACAGACCTCGATACTTTAAGACACTCTTGTTCGCATATTATGGCTCAGGCAGTAAAAGCACTGTGGCCTGAAGCGAAATTAGGCATTGGGCCTTCTATCGAAGACGGTTTTTATTACGACTTTGATAAAAAAGAGCCATTTACCGACGAGGATTTAGCCAAGATTGAAAAGAAGATGCGCGAGATTATTAAAAAGGATGAGCCGTTTACAAGAGAGGAGTTATCCAAGAAAGAGGCCTTAGAGTTATTTAGAAAATTAAAAGAGGACTACAAGACAACCCTCATTCAGGAGATTGCCGATGAAACAGTCTCTATCTATAAGACGGGAAATGATTTTATAGATTTATGCCGCGGTCCCCATTTAGAATCAACCGGGGAAATAAAAGTCTTTAAGTTATTATCGGTTGCCGGCGCCTATTGGCACGGCATAGAGACCAATCCCATGCTAAGACGAATTTATGGCACCTGTTTTGAAACGCAAAAAGAATTAGACGAATATATACACAATATAGAAGAGGCAAAATTACGCGACCATAGAAAATTGGGGCCGCAATTAGAATTTTTTGATATCTATCATGAGCAGGCCGGAGCGGGCCTGGTATTTTATCATCCTAAAGGCGCAATTTTACGTAAGGTCATTGAAGACTACGAGAAACAGGAACATTTAAGGCGGGGATACCAGATGGTGATTACGCCCCACATTATGGAGGCTAAGCTTTGGCAGACCTCCGGGCATTATGAATACTACCGAGAAAATATGTATACCTTAAAAATCGAAGACAAGGAATTTGTCCTCAAGCCCATGAATTGTCCCGGCCACATACTTATTTATAAATCAAAAAATCGAAGCTATAAAGAATTGCCCATTCGATTTTTTGAATTAGGCACGGTCTATCGCTACGAAAAGGCAGGGGTTCTGCACGGCCTATTGCGGGTGCGCGGCTTTACTCAGGACGATGCGCATATATTTTGTTTGCCAGAACAGTTGGTGCAGGAAATACGCATGATAATCGAATTTGTTTTTGACACAATGAAGATATTCGGATTTAATGATGTAGGCATTGAATTAAGTACAAGACCTGAAAAATATATTGGTTCAGATGAAGACTGGCGGGAGGCAACCCAAGCGCTGGAAGAGGCGCTAAAAGAAAAAGGTTTAAAATACGACATCAATGAAGGAGAAGGCGCGTTTTACGGACCCAAGATAGATATAAAATTAAAGGACGCCCTAAAGAGAAAGTGGCAATGCGCAACTATTCAATGCGATTTTGCGCTTCCTAAAAGATTCGCGCTTACCTATGTGGATTCCGACGGGAAAGAAAAGCAGCCGATAATGTTGCATCGGGTTATATTAGGAAGCCTGGAGCGATTTATCGGCGCATTGTTGGAGCATTATAGAGGAGCCCTTCCTTTATGGCTTTCTCCAACGCAGGCGGTAGTCATTCCCATCAAAGATTCTCTACAAGACTATGGCATAAAGGTCAAAAATGCCTTGGAAGGTCACTCTATCAGGGTAGACACGGACAATCGCAACGAAACCTTAGACAAAAGGATACGCGAGGCAGAATTAGCCAAGATTCCTTATATCTTGGTTGTGGGTGAACGCGAGGTGAAATCCGAGTCTGTCTCGGTAAGAAAGCGAGGCGAAGGCGATATCGGTGCAATGTCAGTCGGTGAATTTATAAATAAGATAACACAAGAGATAACCAATAAGGTTACATAAGGTTTCCTAACGTTACCTTTTAAAAGAGTAACGTTATGTAACCTTAAAAAACAGGAGGTGGTTGAGATAAAAAAATTTATCCGCATAAACGAAAGAATACGCTCGCCAGAGGTGCGTCTAATTGGTCCGGATGGTAGTCAATTAGGAGTAGTACCTATACAGAAGGCCCAGGAAATAGCCGATCAACACGAGTTGGATTTAGTGGAAGTTGCTGCCCAGGCAAACCCGCCTGTCTGCCGTATTATAGACTTCAGTAAATTTAAGTACGACCAGGAAAAAAAGGAACGCGAGGCAAAAAAACACCAGCGGCAGATGCATTTAAAAGAGATACGCCTGAAGCCCAATATTGACGAGCATGATTATCAGATAAAATTGAAACAGGTAATCGGTTTCTTAGAGAAAAAAGATAAAGTCAAGATTAACCTCTTTTTTAGAGGAAGACAAATGGAGCACCTTGATTTAGGCAGAAAGATTTTAGATAAATTTATTATTGATACGCAGAATGACGGGCAGGTAGAGAAGGAACCTATTTTGGAAGGTAGGATTATGCACTTACTCATTGCTCCGAAATAATAAATAAGTTTACAGTGTACAGTGAACAGTTTACAGCGCCACGCTGTTAACTGTAAACAGTAAACTGTGAACTCCCGAACGGAGTGAGGAATATGCCAAAACTAAAGACGAGAAAAGGCGTAGCCAAAAGATTTAAATTAACTAAAAAAGGGAAAGTTAAATATCACCTTGGCGGCAAAAGTCATCTTTTGTCTGGCAAGGAGCCCGAAAGACTCCGACATCTAAGAAAAGCAAATACAATAAAAGAGGGCAAAGAGCTAAAATACTTAAAACGGATGTTGCCGTACGGATAGATTAAGTTTACAGTGTACAGCGCGGTGCCGTAAACAGTAAACTGTTAACTCCGAGCGACTAAAAGGAGCGAGGTAATGGCTAAAGTTAAACATAGCGTCGCTACTCGTAGAAGGAAGAAGAGGGTATTAAAGAGGACAAAGGGTTTCTGGGGTGACCGCAGCAAACAATATCAGCAGGCACGCCGAGCGCTTATGCATGCTTTAGTCTATGCCTATCGTGATAGACGTATAAGGAAAAGGGATTTTCGGCGACTTTGGATTACGCGTCTGAACATTGCCTGCCGCGCTGCCGGGATTACTTATAGTCAATTTATACACGGTCTTAAGAAAGCCAAGATTACTTTGGACAGGAAAGTCTTGGCTGACTTGGCAGTGAAAGATAGCCCAGCGTTTAAGAAACTAGTAGAGATAGCTAAAGGTTAAAAAGTTTACAGTGTACAGTTTTCCCGCACTGCTATAAAATCATAGGCGGGATCCCGCTTACAGCGGGAACAGTGTACAGCGTGGTGCTGTGCTGTAAACAGTAAACTGTTAACTGTACACCCCGAACGAAGCGAGGAAATATGTATGTAATTATAGTGGGTTGCGGAAGGGTGGGCTCAGAACTGGCAAAACTCTTATCCAGCGAAGGTCACGATTTAGTCGTTATTGATAAGAACAAGGATTCTTTCGGCCGGCTCGGAGGCACGTTTAATGGCTTGGTGTTGGTGGGCAATGGTTTTGACCTGAGTTTATTAAAACAGGCAGGCATTGAAAAGGCTAATGCCTTCTGCGCGGTGACCAATGGCGATAACACAAATTTAATCTCGGCACAGGTAGCCAAAAAGATATTTAAGGTTCCCAAGGTCATTGCCCGTGTTTATGACCCGCAGCGCGCACACATCTACGCGGCGCTGGGCTTGGATATTATTAGCGGAACCATTCTTTTCGCCGCTATGCTTAGAGACAAAATTATCGAAAGCCGGTTTTCTAGTTATCTGATTGAGACTAAAGAATTAGGCGTCATTGAGATTGAGGTGAAAAATAGCCTCTTCGGCAAAACCATTCAAGACATCAATATCCCCGGAGAGTTCTTGGTAGTAGCTATAAGAAGATTGGTAGGAGTTATTATACCCGAACCCAAAACAGCCTTGAAAGAAAAAGATGTATTAATGGCCGTCGTCAAAGTGGTTAGCCTTGAGAAGATAAAAGAAAAATTTAAATTATAATATAAGAGGTGCAATAATGTATATTATAGTCGCAGGCGCGGGTAAGGTGGGCTATTTTTTAGCCAAAAGGCTTTGTACCAGCAAGCATACAGTAAGTATTGTGGAGAGAGATAAGGCAATATGCGAAGAGATAGCCAAGGAATTAGAGGCCTTAGTTATTAATGGCGATGGTTGTGACCCGCGTATTTTAGAAGAAGCGGGAATTGCACGCGCGGATGTGGTGGCTGCGGTCACCGGCGACGATGAAGACAATCTCATTATCTGTCAATTAGCCAAAGAGAGATTCGCTATCCAGCGCACCGTAGGCAGGGTAAATAATCCTGATAATGAGCATACCTTTTCTGAGTTAGGCATTGATGTGCCGGTTGATTCTACCAAGATTATCGCTAAGATTATCGAGGAAGAGGTTTCTTTCTCAGATTTTGTAAATCTGATGAGTTTTAAGCGCGGGAAACTTGCCATCGTGCGCTTAGATTTGCCCGAGGATTCTCCGGTAATAAATCAACAGATTCAAGATATCCAGTTACCCCCGGATTCAGTTTTTGTATCTATTGTTAGGCAAGACGAGGTGATTGTCCCAAAAGGCAATACCGTTTTAAAACCCGGAGATGATATTATTGCCCTGACATTAGTAGGCAATGAGCCGCAGCTGTTAAATTTACTCGCGGGGAAATTATAATGAAAATAAAACCCTTTCTTAATGCCACTTTAGGTATCTCAACCGAAATTTTATATGCCTTCTTTATAATGTGCGCAGCATTTTTAATCTGCCTGGCATTATCCCGTTAAGATATGATACTAAGGCCTTGTCTCGATGACTTCAAAAACATTGGTTATTATTTAGGTAAGATTATTTTAGGTTTGGGTCTTACCATGCTAATCCCCGTTATCCTCGGATTAACACGGGGAGAGATAAATCCCGCCTTGGATTTTGTGATGGGTATAGAAATAACCCTCATCCTTGGTTTGGTTTTGACGAAATTGTGTTTTACGGAAAAAGACTTAAACTGGATGCAAGGCATGATTGTGGTTTCTTTGTCGTGGCTGATGGCAATGATATTGGGCGCAATACCTTTATACTTAAGCGGACACTGGAAGTCATACCTGGATGCCTGTTTTGATGCTATGTCAGGTTTTGCCACCACAGGCCTGACCTTAGTCCAAGATCTGGATCACTTATCTTTTGCACACAATCTCTGGCGACACCTGATTATGTTTATCGGAGGTCAAGGTATTGTCATTGTGGCGCTGGCTTTGTTTGTGAAAGGCATCTCAGGTGCTTTTAAGATGTATGTAGGGGAGGCCCGTGATGAAAGGGTGTTACCCAATGTAATACATACTGCCAGGTTTATCTGGCTGGTAAGCATTGTCTATTTAATCTTAGGTACCGCTGCTTTGGCAGTAGTGGCTATGTTAAATGGGATGAGGCCCTTTAATGCCTTCTTTCACGGTGCCTGCGTGTTTATGGCTGCCTTTGACACCGGCGGGTTTGCCCCCCAATCACAAAATATACTCTATTACCATAGTTTACCTTTCGAAGTTGTAACGGTTATCATCATGGTTTTGGGAGCAATTAATTTTAAGTTGCACTACCATATCTGGATGGGTAACCGCAAAGAGATAATCAAGAATATTGAGACGGTAACGTTTTTTATTACCATAATGCTCACTTTTTTTATTACGGCAGTCGGCTTAAATCAATTAGGAACTTATCCTAAAGCGGTTATGTTCTTCCGCAAGGGCTTTTATCAACTTATCTCAGGGCACACCGGCACGGGTTATATGACGATATATGCTCAACAATTTATTAACGAGTGGAGTCATTTAGCATTAGTGGGAGTAATTATCGCTATGGCCTTGGGTGGCGCGGTTTGTTCTACCACCGGCGCCATTAAAATGTTACGCATAGGTATTATATTTAAGGCCCTTAAAGAAGATCTTAAAAGAATCATTCTTCCTGAAAGGGCAATTGTAGTCCAGAAATTCCATCATATCAAAGAAGTATTTGTGGAAGATAAGCAGGCCCGCGCCGCACTCTTGATTACCTTGGCATATTTAGTTTTATATGGGATAGGCGCCATTGCAGGGATGTGGTGCGGTTATCCGTTTTTAGATTCTCTATTTGAATCTACTTCGGCAGCAGCTAATGTAGGTTTATCTTGCGGGATTACCGAAGTAAATATGCCCGCCGTCTTAAAACTTACTTATATATTTCAAATGTGGGCAGGCAGACTTGAATTTATGTCCGTGTTTACGTTAATAGGATTTTTTATAGCGGCAATAAAAGGGAAATAATGAATAAGCTAAAAGCGGAAAACTCAAAGCGCAAAATTAAAACTCAAAGCTTAAAGTTTTTAGTTTTGAACTTTGGTTTTACGCTTTTCGCTTTACGCCTTACGCTTTCTGTTGTTTTTGCCCAGTCTATTTCCAGCACCGAATTGATAAATAATGCCAAGCAATACGATGGAAAAGTAGTAGTCTATACGGGTGAGGCTATTGGCGAGCTCATGGCGCGGGATAAATTTGCCTGGCTCAATGTAAATGATGGCAAAGCTGCAATTGGTATTTGGATAGATAAGAATTTGGCTAAAGAGATAACTTATACGGGTAGTTATAAATCCAAAGGAGACTGGGTTGAGATTGTAGGCATTTTTCAGCGCGCCTGTCCCGAACACGGCGGAGATTTAGATATACATGCACTGGGTATGCGCAAGATAAGCGGGGGTAGGCAAGATATAGAGAGATTAAACTTAAGTAAAAGAAACCAAGCAATTGTTTTGTTGGGGGTATTATGCTCGATATGGATATTGACCAGATTAAAATACAAGTAGATTCCGATATACAGAATGTAAATTCCCCTCAAGACTTAGAGGGGTTTCGCCTGAAGTATTTGGGTAGAAAAGGTATTATCGCTCAGTTGACCAGTTCAATTCCCGCTTTACCCTTAGAGCAACGCGCCTCATTCGGGCAAGAAATTAATGCCTTAAAAAATAAAATAATTTCTCTAATTGAGGCTAAACAGAAAGCCCCGGCTATTAAATCTATGGAGCCCGTTCTCCCATTAGTGGATATTGGTATGCCAGGGATTGCTCAGGATTTAGGTCGCCTGCATCCTATAACGCAAGTCATAGAACAGGTCTGCGCTATATTTGTCCGGATGGGCTTTTCTGTTGTAGAGGGCCCGGAGATTGAGACCGAATATAATAATTTTACAGGGTTAAATATACCCTTAGAGCACCCCTCCAGAGATGTGTTTGATACGTTTTATTTAAAGTTAGCCGGTTATCCTGTTAGCCAGTTAGCCGGTTCAACCGGCAAACCGGGCACCTGCCTGCCGGCAGGCAGGAACCGGCAAACCGGCAAACTATTACTGCGCAGCCATACTTCTCCTGTGCAAATCCGAGTAATGAAGTCACGTAAACCTCCTTTGGCAGTAGTTGTCCCCGGTCGCGTTTACCGACCAGATGCAGTGGATGCCAGTCATTCTTTTATGTTTCATCAAATCGAAGGCTTTGCGGTGGATAAAAACATAAGACTCTCAGACTTAAAAGGCGCGTTAGAAGTTTTTGCTAAAGGAGTATTTGGTCAGGAGATCAAAATGCGTTTTAGGCCGCATTTCTTCCCTTTTACCGAGCCATCCGCAGAGGTAGATATATCCTGTATCATCTGTAAAGGTAAAGGCTGCTCTGTTTGCGGCAAGAAAGGGTGGCTGGAGATATTGGGTGCGGGTATGATTCATCCCCAAGTTTTTAAGAATGTGGGGTATGATTCTAAAAAATACACCGGCTTTGCTTTTGGTATGGGCGTAGAGAGAATCGCCATGCTTAAATACGGGATTGATGACATCAGGTTGTTTTTTGAAAACGATTTGAGGTTTTTGAAACAGTTTTAAATTAATGGTTACTATCGGTTACTAAAGATAGCTAAAATGACAGGCTTGTTACTAACAGTTACTATCAGTTGCAAAAAAGTAACCGTTAGTAACGAAAAGGTTATTTTTTCAATTTACATTAGTAACCCATAGTAACTGTTAGTAACCGAAGCCAAAAATGAAGGTAACATATAACTGGTTAAAAGATTTTGTGGAGATTAAGATTTCCCCGAGGGCCCTTGCTGATAAACTTACCATGGCGGGCCTGGAAGTAACCGCCTTGGAAACAAAAGAGCAGGATTCTGTTTTTGAGCTCGAGGTTACTTCTAATCGGCCAGATTGTTTAAGTGTAATAGGAATTGCCCGGGAGGTCGCTGCGATTACCGTGGGAAAATTCAAATTACCCACAGTCCACAGTCCACAGTCCACAGTCCACAGTAAAAGGAAAGGTGAAAAACTCCGTGGACTATCGACTATGGACTATCGACAGCTTTCCATTAATATTGAAAGTAGAAAAGACTGCCCTTTATACACTGCCAAAATAATACGCGATGTTAAAGTCGGGTCTTCGCCGGATTGGCTAAAAGAGAGATTAGAATTGATTGGTTGCCGCAGCGCAAACAACATCGTAGACATCACTAATTATATATTATTTACATGGGGGGAACCTCTACATGCCTTTGATTTAGATAAAATTGTTAGCCTGTTGCCCGGTTATCCGGTTAGCCAGTTAGTGAGTATAGTTATCAGAAGGGCAAGAGATAAAGAAGAAATAGTTACTATTGATGGAGTTAAGCGCATATTAGATAATGAAATCCTTGTTATTGCTTGCAATGATTATAATAAAACCGGCAAACCGGGCACCTGCCTGCCGGCAGGCAGGAACCGGCAAACCGGCAAACCGATAGCCATCGCAGGTGTCATGGGCGGGCAAGATTCTGAGGTCACAGAGAGTACAAAGAATATTCTTTTAGAGGCAGCTATGTTTAGTCCTGTGGTTATTCGTCGGAGTAGGCAGACATTAGGGATGCAAAGCGAATCGTCATATAGATTTGAAAGAGGCATAGATTTAGAGATAGTAGAACGCGCATCTTGGGCTACAGTAAGATTAATCCAAGAATTGGCTGGCGCTGGCGGAAGATGCGTTGCAGCTAAAAGTTCAAGGCCCCCTAAGATAAAAAAGAAAAGCATTAATTTAGATGTATCGACTGTGCATAAGATACTAGGTGTTCATATCAGGCCCCCTACAATAAAGAAGATTTTAGATAGGCTGGGTTTTAAGGCAAAAATAAAAGCAAAGAATACTTTTGGAGTGGGAATTCCTTCGCATCGGCCGGATATAAATTTAGAGATAGACTTAATTGAAGAGATAGCCCGTATATTTGGCTATGAAAATATACCCAAAAGTTTGCCTTTAATGACGCCGCAAGTAAGCATTTGCCAGACGAGGGACTCAGTTTCTTTAATAAGAAGTATCCTTGTGAATCTCGGCTTAAATGAGGTTATTACTTACGCTCTTATTGACAGGTTTTTATTGAGAGGTTTTAAGATAGATTTTCCGAAACCCATAGAAATCTTAAATCCTTTGAGTCGCGACCAAGAGATTCTAAGGCCGACGATTATATCTAGTTTGAGCAAATGCGTTGCCTATAACCTCAACCAAAAACAAAGCTACATTAATATATTTGAAATTGCTAAGATATTCTCGGGCTCTGGTTATGGCCAAAAATCGCCTCCGGAGGAACTGGTTTTAGGTATTGCTCTCTGCGGTATAAGGCCCTGGTTATTCGAGCAAGGTCTCATTAAAGACCAGTTTGGATTTTTGCATTTTAAAGGAATATTAGAGGCGCTTTTTGGCCGGCTGGGTATAAAGGATTATAATTTTAGCGTGGTGGATAATAGTCAAGAAGTAACTGTCTATGTTAATAGAGAAAAAATAGGCGTAATAATAAAATTACAACAGCTCGCCTTAGAGAGCCTGGACATCAAAAATAAAGATGTTTTTGTAGGGGAGTTTTTTCTGGATAGGCTTTTGGTTTACGCAGATCTAACTAAAAAGTTCAAACAT
>Ga0315282_10017318_pt1 | contig 10412 bp, 8 predicted proteins | sample YL17G07_20_MG_FD_203693 | JGI IMG/M metagenome (GOLD analysis project Ga0315282, IMG submission 203693) | Sediment microbial communities from Yellowstone Lake, YNP, Wyoming, USA - YL17G07_20 | ecosystem: Environmental > Aquatic > Freshwater > Lake > Sediment | place: USA: Wyoming | collected... | reverse complement strand
CCGCCACGAAGAAGATGGCGACCACGACGCCGAGCCCCTTCACAGATGTGAGGAAACCCCTAACGTCGAATTTCTTCCCAGCACCTTCCTTTATCTTGGCTCTGACCTCCGCTGGGAGCGTTTCCTTGACGAGGAAGAACATAGCGATGCCTCCAATCAGGACCGAGGTGCCGGAGAAAACGAAGTACCATGTATAGTCGTTCCCGTTGATCATGTAGGGTGTGATGAGGGGACCGAGGAGGGCCCCGACGCCACCGGAGCTGCCGTAGAGAGCCATTGCCCTCCCACGCTCCTGCTTCGGGAAGATGTCGGCAGCCATCGTCGTCACCATCACGGGCATCATGTAGAAGCCGATCCCCGCGATGAAGCGGGAAAAGAAGAGGGAATAGAAGTCCCTCCCCATCCAGATGAGCATGTAGAAGGTGGAGGCGTAGATGAAGGCGCTCACGATAAGCACCCTCCTCCTCCCCACTTTGTTGGAGATAGCGCCAGCGATGAGTCCGCTGATGATCCCAGCGAAGGTTCCTATGGAAATGAGGAGGCCGTTCTCTGCCTTACCGACCCCCACACCCGCGTAGAAGAGAGGCAGAGTCATGTAGATCGTTGAGGAGGTTACCTGCATCATCATCACGGAGCCGATGATGTAGTAGAACCTCCTGCGCCACTCAGGGGACACCTGGGAAAGCATTGTCCTAATCACGGGACTGATCACAGAATATAACCGTTTTCTACGACCTCTCACGTAAAAACGAATCCCGAGACCTTTTTTACCGGAACCACGGGTCTGCGCAACGCTTTTAGGGGCTGGCTTCGCGGGTACTGGTGCAGCGGCGGGTAGGATCGGGGAGCCAGCCCTGCCCCTCACCCTTAACGGGCTACAAAGGGGGTCAGCAACCCCGTGGCGCCTGGGGGAAGCGGGGCGTAAGGCGCGTGGCCCCCCGTCGATGTCCTGCCCCGCGGGGTCGGCGGTTGCTCCGCGCGTCACCGTAGGGGGTCGCGCGGGCATCAGACGGGCGCACCAGGCCAGGCCCGGGAGGGAGCAACCCAAGCTCGAACGTTTGGCGCTCGCGGGAACTCGGGACGGAGGGGGGAGGCGCGGACCTGCGCCCCGCCAGCCCGGGTGCACCCCGGGGAGCCGCCGCTGCACCTTCGCCCACCTCTCAAGCATATAAGCCCTAGGTGCCGAACACTCTGCTGATGAGCGGCGTCAGGGACCTCTTCTTCGACGATTTCTACGAGGAGCTCCAGAGAGTTGTAGGAGAGATCAAAAGAGAGGATGACGCCGCGAAGGTCCCCCTCCTCAAGCCGGAGGTGGAGGCGAGGTGGAACACCTACGCCGGGGATCCCGAGGCGAGGTGCGAGAATCTCGTCAGCGTCGACGGGGGCATCCAGGAGAGCGACTTCGCTTACGGCGACTTTATCGCCGCAGGTAGGGCGATAGCCCTCATCCACAGACCGGGGGGCGAGGGGCAGTCGGTGAGGCGGGTCCGACTCTACGTGGGTCAAGTTTATGAGGAAAGGGACAAGGGCTTCATCCCTGGCTACGTCCGGACAATATGTGAGTACGACGCCGCCTACAGGGCAGCGGGGAGGGTGATAGAGGCTGGGGGGAGGCCTTTTGTCCTCATGGACGGTAGCCTCTACCTCGGGAGGTTCCCCTACGCCATCCGAGAGTACAGACACCACCCGGAGCTCCTCGCCGAACTCTTCGAGTCGGTTGCTAGGCTCCGCAACCTCGCTAGGGACGAGGGCTTCCCAGTCGTGGGCGTCACCAAGGACTCCTCAGTCTTCTATCTGTATATGGCCCTCCTCCGGGAGGCAATATGGAAGGCGGGGCTCGGGGACTACACCGAAAAACTTGAGGGGGCATCGTCGCCCCTTGACCTCGCCATGAGATCCGAGGGGTGGACCGTTGAGGAGAAGGAGGTGCTGGCACCCTTCATGGAGGGGCGACCCCTCTGCGACCCTCCCCTCGTCGAAGTCTCCACGGTAACGGAAGGGTATACGACCCCCCTCTATCTCGCCCCCTCCATCTACTACTCACAACAGGGTGAAGTCCCCGCTTTAATCAGGCAGATCGACAGGTACATCGAACCCACCGTGGCTGCGAGGCTAAAGAATGGCGTCAGGGCCTTTTTTAAAACTCCGGGGGTCGTCGTTACCTACTGGAAGCCGAGGCCGAAGGGTCGGCCTTTCAGGGTCGACGTCCTTGCCTCCGCTCTAGGACGGAATGAGGCGTGGGACGACCACACTGGCAACACCTTCCTCGATTCCCCTCTTAAGGAGCCTATTGAAGCGGTTCTCTGCCAACTGGCGAAATGGTACTGTAATGAGATCGAGTACAACATTCCATTGAAGCAGGCAGATACACTAGCCCGTTTCGATAAGGACCTCTACAAGAGGAAGTACGAGCCCTTCATAATCCGTCGCCTCGAGGAGGCGGGGATCGATGTGAGGGGGAAGCGGAGGGAGATAAGGGAGGGTTAGCCATGAAGGAGTATGGAGTGGTGATAGGTCAGTCTGACCCGAGCTTTTTCGAGTTCAATATCGAGGACACTGGCTACAGGCCGGTGAGCTACGAATACGTCGAGATTGAGGTCAAGGAGCCACAGCCCGACGGATCGCTCAGGAGCATCCGGGTCCTAGGGCAGGTCAAGAACATCACGAGCCGCAACCCCTTCTACGATGAGCGGACCACCCCGGGTGCAGCTCTCAAGCAGAGGGAGCTAGGGGTCGGAGAGGAGCTGATCCAGGTTCTGGCGAGAGTTAAGATACTTGGCTACCTAAGCGAGGAGGGAGGGAGGAGCGAAGTAAGAAGGCCACGGAGCCCACCTATGCCTGGCACCCCAGTCTACCGGGCGGGGGACGAGCTTCTCCAGAGGCTCTTCTCGCTTGGTGAAGACGAGATACCCCTCGCCGTGGGGAGCCTCCTCCACAGGGAGAGCGTCGAGATACCCATCAGTGGCAGGGAGCTTCACAGGCACACCGCAATCCTCGCCATGACTCGCTACGGGAAGAGCTATTTCGCGGGACGGATTATCGAGCAACTCCTCAGGCAGGGGGCGTCTATACTAGTGATCGACGCCCACGGCGATTACGCAGACATGGTGCAGGACCAGGATGGCGGCGAGCACGAGTTCTTCAGGGACAAAGTCACGGTCTACAGGCCCGACGCTGCCGAGAGGCTCGATGCTCCCCATGTGAAGCCTCTCCACCTCTCCGCCAGCCAGGTCACAGCCTCCGAGCTCTGCCGCCTCGCCCGCATAGAGGGAAGCCTTCAACGCATCATACTCAACAGGGCCCTCAAGCAGCTCAGGCGAGAGAAGCCCGGATACACCCTCGAAGACATCATCGACAAGCTGTGGGAGTCGGTGGAGCCCGAGGAAGAGGAACAGGAGCCGACCAAGGCGGAGAAGCCCAAGAAGAAGAGGAAGGGGGACGCCACCGGGAGGGTCGCCCGTATCATCGACCGCCTCCAGGACCTCTCGGAGCGGGGCATCTTCACGGAGGGGGAGCTCCCCATCAAGCAGTTCTTCCAACCGATGCACATGAGCGCCGTCTTCCTCAGCGGGATAACCGACAGCGTCCAGGACGTTCTCGTAGGGATGATTCTCCGCCGTGTCTTCGACGCTAAGTACAGGCACGAGGAGAAACTCCCCCTCTTCGTATTCGTCGAGGAGGCACACAGGTTCGCAGCGCCACCCGACGAGGGTGGAGGCCGCTTCAGCAGGGACATCATCGCGCGCATCGCCGCCGAGGGCGCCAAGTTCGGCGTCTTCCTCACCGTTATCAGCCAGCGCCCACGCCGTATCGACCCGGATATCCTCGCCAACTGCAGCAACCTCGCCATCCTCCGCGTCGTCAACGGCCAAGACCAACGCACCATCCAGGACGCATCCGAGTCCTTCAGCGAGGACCTCCTCGGGGACCTCCCCGCCCTCGAGCAGGGGGAGGCGGTCCTAGTCGGCCCCTTCGTCCCGGTCCCCGTCATGATCAGAACCGCAAAGAGGGAGACAAAACATGGGGGGACCACCCCCGACATCGCGGCCCTGCTGAGGCAGGCGCGCGAGGACATAGAGATTAAGAGGAGGAGGGACAGCATCCCACTCCACTAGGTGAACAGACTCGAGGCTCGCCGTCCTCGCCGACGCCCACATCGGGCGGAGCATACCCCTCTCCGTAGCCGAGCACAGGCGTGAGGCGTTCCAGCGGGTGTTCTCTAAAGCTGTAGACGCGATCAGTGAGGCGGGCGTCGACTACGCCCTGATCTGCGGTGACCTCTTCGAGAGGCGGACCCTCCGCCCGAACATGGTCGAGTTCACCCAGAGGGAGCTCTACCGCCTCGTCAAAGAAACGGAGGCTAGGCACGGCAAGAAGATCAGGATTCTCGTAATCAGGGGCAACCACGACGGGCGCGTCCAGAGCGACGCCCTCGACTACATCAGGCACCCCCTCGCCGGATACCTCCATGTCTTCGGGGACGAAGACGTCACCTACACCGACGGGAAGGTCACGGTCGTCGGCCTCAACTACTACGACCAGATCGACAGAGCGTTCGAACAGATCGCGAAGCCCGCCCTAGCGAAGGCGAAGGGGCTGAAGATACTGATGCTCCACGGCTTCGTCTCCGGCTACAACGACGTCCCACCTGGGGACGCTTCTGTTAGCCTAGACCAGCTCTCCGCTTCTGGAGCCGACTTCGTTTTTACGGGTCACTACCACAAACGGTGTTCGGAGAGGAGGCTCGCTAGCGGGGGCTGGATACTCACACCCGGGAGCACAGAGATCTACGACTTCGCGGAGGATCCAGATAAGGGGCTCTACATCGTGGACACTGAGGGGCCGAAGTTCCGGTGGGTCCCCATTGAACCCCTCCACATGATGAGGCAGGTAAAGGTCGGAAACGGGAGGCGCAACACCCCCGCGTGGTACGAGGGGAAAGCCATCGAAGAGCTGCGCCGATTCGCCGATGAGCTCCGCGCCCAGGGGAAGCAGGGCTACATTAGGATCAAGCTGGAGGGGGCCCTCAGTGAGGGGTGGCCGAGCGACGTGAGCGAGGACAGGGTGAGGGGGGCGGTCCCTGATCCCCTCCTCCTCTGGGTAGACGTCGACACACTCGAGTTAGACCTACCCCCAGACGTTGCTAGGCCGGCTGCTGAGAACACGGACGTTGCCGAGTACTTCCGGGACTTCGGAGACTTCGCTGAGGAGATCAGGGAAATCCATGGGCACGTAAGGGACGCCCTCGAGGAGGAGGCGAGCACAAAGACGGGGCTTCTGACTGCCAGCCAGCGCGAGGCCTTCGTCGCTGACTGGGTCCGCCGCTTCGAGGGTAGGAGCTTCGGGGAGGGTAAGAGTTGATAGAGTCCCTAACACTCCGCTGCTTCAAGAGCTACCGCGGCCAACAGACCGTTCGCTTCACGAAGGGCGTCAACAAGATTGGTGGACGCAACGCCTCCGGCAAGACCACGATACTGGAGGCCGTGCTGTTCGGCCTCTTCGGCGAGGTTCCTGGCGTAGAGAAGAGGGACCTCCTGCCCGTCAACGGCGGCGACCTCTTCGTTGAGCTCGTCTTCGTGACCCCGAAGGGCGTCAGGGTCAAGATCCACAGGGAGGCGACCCTCTCAAAGAAGGGCGGCGAGGAGGCGTTCAAGATGACCAACTTCAGCATGGTCGTCGATGGGGAAAAGGCTGTCATCGCCCGCGAGAGGGACGCCCAGGACAGGCTCAAGGAGCTCCTCGGCATCAGCAGCGGCACCTTCTTCAACGTCGTCTATGCCCGCCAGAAAGAGTTCGTCGACATCCTCAACCCCGAGAAGGGGAGGATGAACGCCATCCTCGGCCTAACTGCGCCGAGCGAGGTCCGGGAGGAGCTGAAGGAGGCTAAAGTGCGTCTCAGGCAGAGGGGAGAGATCGACTCCAAGCCCGCCTTCGAGGAGCGGATCAGCAACGCAGAAAAGACCATCGCCGATGCGGGAGCGCAGCTAAAGGAGATCACGGGCAGGAAGGCCACCCTCAAATCCGAGCTCCAAGACAAGAGGGTCGAGCTCCAGGCCGCAAAGGACGCTGTGGAGCGTGTCGAGGGCTACGAAACCAACTTCGAGGAGCTGGACGAGATCAGCCAGAGCCTCGAGACAAACCGGAAGCTCCGCGAGGCTAAGGAGGTGGAGCTGGAGGGAGTTGCGTCCGAGATGGGGGAGGCACCTGATGCGAGGCTCGGCGAACTACAGAACCGGGCGACGAACGCGAAAGCCACCGAGGAGCGGTTGCGCCAGCTGAGCGACGCGGAAGCCGAGCAACGGCGCAGGGAAGCGGCGATGAAGGCAGACGGGCTCGCCCACAAGATCACCGAGCACACGGAGTTGAGAGACAAGGGTTACGCTGTCTGCCCGAAGTGCGGCCAGCCGATTGACCCCGCAGAGATAGAGAGGGATCTGGCTCAGTGGACGGCAGAACTAGACAACTGGAGGAAAAGGCAGCTCTCCGCAGAGGCAGAGATCGCCGAGCTGAGGAAGCAGGCGAAGGCCGCCACGGACCGCCGCGTCGAGGCTGAGAAGGCTCTCGACAGGTTCCTAGACCTCCGCACACGCCTTGACGAGGGGAAGAGGACTCTCAACGGGTACGACGAGAAGGGCGCCGCGGGCGGCTGGAGCTCGGGAGCGAGGGGTTGCTTGAGCTCGTCGAAAACGAGTTCGGCAGGGTCAAGGGGCTAGATGAGGCCAGAAAGCGAGTAGAGGAGAAGCTGAGGACGCTGCGGGCCGCCGAGAATGAGCTCACTGGCGCGTTTAGAGACCGGGAGGCGAGGCTGCAGGAAGCCGAGTTCCTCGAGAAGAGGCTCCAGGCCCAGCTGACTGGGGTCGAGCAGGTTCTTAAGGAGTCGAGGGAGAAGCTGGGGAGGATCGCCGAGTACGAGGCGAAGATCAGGGCTCTCGACGGCGTCTCAGACAGGTACGCCGCCTACGAGCGGGACCTCCGGGAGAACACGCTTCGCCTCCTCGAGTACCAGACCTACGAGTACTTCAAGCGCCTCACCGACCAGCAGCTCTACTCGAGCTTCCGGATAGACAGGGACAGGTACACCCTCGAGGTCCAGCCGAAAGGGAGCCCGCGACCCCTGCCCGCGTGGAGGGCCGGCGGCGGGCACGAGAGCCTCCTGGCGCTGGCGGAGCGCCTCGCCCTCCTCAGAGTACGGGGCTTCCCCCACCTCCTCATCCTCGACGAGCCAACGGACGCCGTCGACGCTGAGAACGTCCCACACCTGCTAGAGTACATCGCCCGGGGGAGCCGGGAGATCGGGCAGATCCTCCTCGTCACCCACCATGGGCAGGGAGAGGAGGAGGGGGTCAACCTGATCCGGGTTAGCAAGGTCGAGGGGGAGAGCCGAGTCACACAGGAGCTAGCCTCGGGCTAACCCCGCGTATGCTCCTCCTACGCCAGGCGATACTTACGTAAAAACAATAATTCTGGGGGTCCACCTCGACCGAGTTTTATACTCTGCCCACCTCACCCTCGTCATGGGAGCCTACGACGACCCCCGCGTCTACGAGGTCGCCTTCGGTGTCGACGCGGCTAAGCAGATCGACCTGATCCTCGATCTAGTCAGGCGGCATTCTAAGAGGGAGGTTCGTAAGGTTCTCGACGTGGGGTGCGGGCCGAGCCCCCAGCTGCTTGAGCTGGCGCGGCGCGGGTACGGGGCCGTTGGCCTCGACATCAGCCCGCGGATGCTTGCCCACCTCGCGGCCAAGGCAGTGGAGGAAGGGCTTCGTATCGATACCGTTGAGGCAGATATGGTCGACTTCGCTCTCCCGCGGAGTGTCGACCTCGTCCTGTGCATGATGGGAACGATCTCCCTTGTTGGCTCCCGGGGAAGGATGGCAAGCCATCTCCGATCTGTCGCCTCCACCCTCTCACCCGGCGGACTTTATATCGCCGAGAACTACCGGCTCGGCTGGAGCGAGAGAGAGGAATCGGAGCCCCAGACGTGGGAGGTGGAGGGGGATGGTCTCAAGGTGAAGACGACGTACCTTCCTCGCCTAAAGGACCCCGTCACCCACTCCCTCATCGAGGGGCTGTCATTGGAGGTCGAGGAAGACGGGGAAAAGCGGACCATCACCGATGAGTGGGAGTCCATCTTCCTCTCTGTCGAGGAACTTGACGGGATTCTCCCCAAGGAGCTCAGCTTAGTTGGGCTCTTCGACCACGAATCGGGGGAGCCGATGACAGAGCCTAATAACTTCAACTACCTGCTGATGAGGAAGGCTTAACCTGGCGCCTTCTTGGGTTTGTACTTCCGCTCCTTGTACTTTCCAGTGAGACGGACATGGGTGCCGCCCCTGTAGGCGTCGGCCTCGAGCTGCTTCGTCATGGCCTCGCACTCCTGTCTGCTCTCGCACTCCCTGCACTCGTCGGTCTCGCCGAGCATGCCTATGCAGGTGGGGCGCTCGTCCTTCGACATCGGTGTTTGCGGGGCGGGGGAGCCTAAAAAGGTTCCTTGAGGTTTTCACTCTTGTGACTGGATGGGTCAGGTAGGTCGTGAACTTCTGCGGAGTGTCACTTTGATCTGCCTCTGCCTCTCATAGAGGACGACGGCCGCGGAGACCCCCACGTTGAGGCTCGTCACCTGCCCCGTCATCGGTATCCTGATGACGGCGTCGCACTTCCCGAGGAGGGTTGGGCTTATCCCCTCCCCCTCCCCGCCGAGGACGAGTGCGACAGCGGCAGATAAGTCCTCATCCCAATAGTCCCGGTCCCCCGACATGTCGACTGCGATGATCCTGAATCCCTCGTCCTTGAGCAGTTTAACCGCTGGGTAAAGATTCTCTCGGGCCACTGGGACCCGAGCGCCCATGCTGACGCGGAGGACCGCTGGGGTGAGGCCGACGCTCTCCTGCTTTGGGATAAGGATCGCGTCCACGCCGGTTGCGTCAGCGGTGCGGAGGATGCTGCCGAGGTTCTGGGGATCCTGGACGCCGTCGAGGATCAGTACGCAGGGGGCCCTCCCGGCCTTAGCCACGACCGAGCCCAGGGAGGCATACCCGGGTGCCTCGACAAGAGCGATGACCCCTTGGTGACGGCCCGTCTGGGAAGCCCTGTCCAGTTCCTCTTTCGTTACCATTTCGACGGGTGCGCCCCTCCGTCGGGCTAAGGCAAGGATATCCTTCACCCTCGGGTCACCCTCCGAGCCATTCAGTACCATGAGCTTTCTGACGCCGCCCCGTTTCAGGGTCTCGTGTACGGGGTTCCGCCCCTCGACCTGAGACAACAGAATCGGGTTAGGGTACTCGACCGTCCCTAAAACCATAGCCCCGAAGGCGGCACGTGTCCCCTCTACTCGAAAACGCTATTCGTTGTCTACGGGACCTTCAACCATGCCGGAGTACCGCCTCTTCCAGGTCGATGCGTTCACACGCGAGCCCTTCAGGGGGAACCCCGCAGCGGTCTGCGTGATGCCGACCGACCTCGATGAGAGCGTCTACCTTTCGATAAGCCGCGAGATGAACCTCAGCGAGACTGCCTTCCTCGAGGAGCGTGATGATTCCTTTGCCCTCCGCTGGTTCACGCCATTGCGGGAGGTTCCCCTCTGCGGCCACGCGACCCTCGCCTCGGCACATGTTCTTTTTGAGCATCTCGGGTACTGTGGCCCCAGGATTTCGTTCAAGACACTTTCAGGGGAACTATACGCGGAGAGAGCTGGGAATGGCATCAAGATGGACTTCCCTAGGAACGACCCCCATCCTGTTGACCCGCCGGTCGAGGCGCTAAGGACTCTCGGGGTAGGGGAGTTCGAGGGAACCTACTACTCGGACTCGAACCAGAAGCTCCTCATCCACCTCCGCCACGAGGAGGCGGTCCGCTCCCTGAAGCCGGACTTCTCGGCGTTTCTCCGGGCACCGAACCCACTCGGATGGAGGGGTGCCATAGTTACGGCGAAGGGAGCTAGTTATGACTTCGTCTCACGGTACTTCGCCCCCTACATGGGGGTCAACGAGGACCCTGTCACCGGCTCAGCTCACACAGTACTCGCCACGTTCTGGGCTGGTCTGCTGGGGAAGAGCAGCATGAGGGCGTACCAAGCCTCCCTAAGAGGGGGCGAACTAGAGGTCGAGCTGGCTGGGGACAGGGTATTGTTGACTGGTGATTGCGTCACCGTGGTGGATGGTGTCATCCATTTCTAAAGAGTACGGCTTAGGATCACTGCCCTACCTGCCTCACCCGGTGAAGTGCAGGTAGACGGCCCTGCTGACCTTGGCTATCGCCTCCTCGGCGGCGTAGACATCCTTAGCACCCTTGGTGAAGCAGCTTATGCAGTACCTCTCCCCCGTGGCGTTGACCTGAATGATGCCCACGTCGTTCCTGATCCCTGGGAGGCTTCCGGTCTTGCGGTACATCTTCACCTCGGTCGCGGGTAGATA
>Ga0315282_10017317_pt1 | contig 10412 bp, 6 predicted proteins | sample YL17G07_20_MG_FD_203693 | JGI IMG/M metagenome (GOLD analysis project Ga0315282, IMG submission 203693) | Sediment microbial communities from Yellowstone Lake, YNP, Wyoming, USA - YL17G07_20 | ecosystem: Environmental > Aquatic > Freshwater > Lake > Sediment | place: USA: Wyoming | collected... | reverse complement strand
GTCCAGCGTTTGCGGTTGGCGCCCAGGCCGTCGGGATTGCCGAAGATGCCGGGCTTCTCGAAATCGCCGCCGGCCTTCTGGAGTAGCATCTCCCAACTGCCGACGAGTTTGTCGGCCTGCCGCCAGTCGAGCCGCCACTGCGCGGGGAACGGCATCTTCCAGCCGAAGGGGACGATCTTGTCGGTCTCGTCCTTCGCCACGTCGCGCGTGTGCCAGATGCCGGGGGCCTCGAGCACGGCCGCCCAGATCTTGCCATCCTTGCCGAACGCGATCTCGGAATCCTTGACGGTCCGCCGAGCGCCGTCGCCAGCGAGCGTGATGCGGGCGTCTTCGTCGCGCGAAGTCGAGACGGTCGCCAGGATGGCCTCGCCGCCGGCGAGGAGGTGCACGAGAAAGTTCTCGCTTGGCAGGTCGGCTTTCGGCACGGGGATTTGCGCGGCGTCGGCCACGATGTCGTCGGCGAAGAAATCGGGCAGCACGACGAACCGGCACGGCGCGGCCACCCGCAGGGCCTTGGCGCCCGAGCGGGCCTCGGTCTTGACGAACGGCTGGCCCATGCCGAGTTCGTAGCGCAGGACCGCCGCCTTGCCCCCGCCTTTGAACGAGACGTCGACAGCGGCCGCCTCCGGCGAGTTCCTCGCGATAGCGACGGAATCGACGCGCACCTCGGCCGCGTCGGCCGGCGAGAGGACTGCACGCAGGACGGGCGGTGAGCCTTTGCCGTAGACCTCCGCGCCGCCCGCGCCGCGGCGCACCACGACCGACAACCTATCATTGGCGATAACCGCCTCGCCCTTGAACGTGTGCGCGGTCTTATCGTCCGGCACCTGCGACCAGCCGGCCTTCTTCTCGATTGCCTCGCCCGGAAGCGCGGCCGGCGCGGCAGCGCCGGTGTCGAAGAGGGCCACGCCCGCGGCCCGCGCCTCCTCCTTGGCGGCCTTATCGAACGGTACGTACTCGCCCTCGTACAGGCGGAAGAGGTCGACCCGGTACGCCGCCCCCGGCTGGGCGCAACTGATGTAGGCGAACCACCCCTCGGGGAAAGGCTTCTCGACCTTGAACGTGATATGCAGTTCGGTCCATCCGTCCTTCTGGAGCGTCAACTTGTCGCTCCGGGCCACGCGGTCCCAAGGCCGGGCGGACCGTTCGATCTCCAGTTGGACCTTCACGGGGTCCTTCACGGCCTTGGCGAGGACGGCAAAGGTGTACGTCTTGCCCTGGCCGCCCGCCTCCATGGTCTGGCCGAACTGCGTGCCCCACTCGGCGACGGACTCGACGGCCAGGAGGGCGCTGCGGGGCCCGTCCTTGGCGTCGGCCTCATCGACCTTGAAACTCGCGACGGTGCCGCCGGCCTTGTCCATGCGCCAGCCTTCCTGGCCGAGTTCGAAACTCGGGTTGGCAAACATGTTCTTGCCCTGGGCCTGCACCGGCTGGGCAAGACACGGTACCATGAGAAACGCCAGTGCGAGCACCCGGACGACCTTCCACGACATGGCAGCCCCTCCGTTCGCGTGCGGCAAGACCGATTCGGCTACTGGTTCTGCAAGACCTTCTCGGCCCGCTCGCGGACCCTCTTTGCGGCCTCGGCCTGCGGCGGGTCGCCGTCGGCCATCATGCGGCACTGGGCGATAAGCCAGCGGGCCGCCATGCGGCACTTCGAGAGCGTGCGGTCCTGGGCGGCGCCGATGGCCCGGACTTCGGCGGCGAGTTTCAGGCACTCGGCGGCCGCACCGTCTTTGCCGATGAGCCCGGCGACCCGGCCGGCCAGGGGCCCGGCCTGCGCCGCACCCGGCGGCATCGCCCGGCCCGCCCTGATCGTCTCCTCAAGAGAGTCCAGCGTGGCCCTGAGTGATTGGGCCGCCTCGGCGGCGGCCGGCGTCTTCGCTTCGCCATCCAGCACCTTCCGCATGTCCGGCACGAACGCGGCGTAGCGATTGATCCGCATCTCCGTGCGGCCGACGAGTTCGACCATCGCCTTGAGGCGGTCGCGAATCTCCGCCTCGGCCTCCTTGTCTTTCTTCTTCTTGAACTGCTTCTCTACCCAGGTCATCACCTGGTCGGGCGTAGGGTTGTCCTGCGAGGCGAGGCCTTCCGCCTCCAGGATATACTGGCACGGCCCGACGCCGAGCGTGCTGCGCATGACGTCGACGGGCGTGAAGACCGTCAGCGGCGTGTCGCGGGTGCGGTCGAGGGGATAGACCACCAGCGACGCTGCGGCGGACTTGCCGCCGGGCGAGGCACCGGCAGCCGAAGGCATCCGCACGGTCGCGCGGTCGCCCTCGATCCGGCACGGCGGGTCCTTGGCCTCACCAGCGACCTGCCCGGTATCTGCCGCCATCTTGAACTCTACCGAGTCCGTCGTGCCGCCCGCCTTTACAAAGTCGGCCCGCCACTTCGCCGAAAACGGCGGCCGCCAGTCGAGGGCAATCGTCTTGCCCTCGTCAGCAGGGCCGATCGCCCGCCCGTGCCAGAGGCCGGAGCCTTCGAGGAAGGCCACCCAGATCCGCGCATCCCGGATGCACTGAATCGCAGTCACACCTAGCCACCTTTTCGTATCTTTGATAGAAACACCCCGCGCCGTGTGCCCGGAGATGACAGCCCACGCCTCCAGGTTCCTTGGTTGCCATGCGCATACGACGGCGGCATTCTGATCGGGAATCAAGTTGATCAGGAAGTTCTCGGCCGGCAGCCCCAGCCTCCCCATGGCACCTACAGGCAGGCCAAAGACCATGTCATTCAGGCCAAAGACCATGTCATTGCCGAAGAAGTCGGGGACGACGACGTAAGACACAGGGCACGTTATCCAAAGAAAGGCGGCGCCGCTGCCCGGCCTGGCTTCCACGATGCCCTGGCCCGTCGTCAGGCGGTAAGCGAGCAGGGCCGTCCCGCCATGGAATGTCTTGAAGGAGCCCTCCGCCAGGACGGCGCCGGCGGTATTCTCCAGGAGGCGGACCGATTGCAGGTTCACCTCTGCGCTGCCATGGCCAGGGGTCGGCGCCAGCGAGGCGCGCTGCTTCCAGCCATCGCTGGTCCGGGAGTAGATCACGGCGCCAGTGGCGCCCGGACTCAGCACGGCCGCAAGCCGGTCGTTCATAAGCACCGCGTCGCCCTTGAACGCCGGGAGAAGCGTGTCTTCCGGCACCTGCGTCCAGCCGCGCTTGGCAACAATCGCCGCATCGGTCAGCGGTTCCTTGGAGGATGCGCCGGTATCGAAGACGCGGACGGCAGGGGAATTATCGCCGCCATCGGCCGGCTCGGCAGCGGCAGCATGGGCGCAGGGCAGCGCCGCCAGGACGCCGACCAGGCACATGGCCAAGCCAAGGCGCGCGGCCATGCCACCCGGCCGCCTCGCAGCTTTTCGCCGTTCCTTTCGCACTTCGCACTGCGCACTTCGCATTGATTACCGCCAGTCGGGGTTCATGTCGGACCCTTCGTCGGTGAGTTTGACCGGCGTGCCGCCAGTCGCCGGGATGATGTAGAGTTCCCACGGGCCGCGCTCGGTCGCGCCCTGGCAGAAGACGATGGACTTGCCGTCGGGGCTGAACCGGCCATACCGCTGGACGCCGCCGAAGGGCGTGATCGTCCGGTTCCGCTTTCCATCGGCGCCGATGGTGCAGATGTGCGTCTCGGTCTCGTAGACGAGGGTCTTGGAGTCGGGCGACCAGTGCGGCTCGCAGGCCCCCTGCTCGCCGAAGATTTTCGTCGGCTCGCCGCCGTCGGCCGGAACCGTGAACACGGCGTTGCCGGCATCCCACCGGCAGGCGAAGGCAATGGTCTTGGAGTCGGGGCTCCACGCTGGGCCGGAGCAGTGGGGCCAGTCCTTCGGCGTAATGGCCTTCTCCTGGCCGGAGGCAAGATCGCGCACGCAGATTCTGTCACTGCGGCGGAAGACGATCCGCTTGCCGTCGGGCGCCCACTCGGCCTGGTCGCCGTCGCAGATCCGCTGCATCTTCGTCCCATCGAGGGCCATGCGCCAGACGCCCGCCGTGCCGCCGCGCGTCGAGGTAAACAGGATGGACTTGCCGTCCGGGCCGAACTGCGGGTCGACGTCGTGTTCATCGGGCCGGCCGCGCGTCAGTTCCTTGAGGTCCGAGCCGTCGGGCTTGACGGACCAGATGTGCCAGGGGCCGGATCGGTTGCTGGAGAAGATGATGAGGCCGCCGGCCGGCGCCGGGGCCGCCTCGCCCGCCAGGCTTGCCATCCCCACGGCCGCGGCTGCAAGGACGAGGCCAGTCATCAGGATGGCGCTGGGTGTTTTCACGGCCCGTGAGAGTACCAGCCGGCCCCCGCGCGTGCAAGAAGCCGGTTGGCGGCGCGCTTGACGCCCGTCGGCAGGCAGCGTATCCTGCCGGTTTGTCCGGCCGACCTGCCGACTGGCGCTGTTTCATATTCCGGGGTGGGATAGAAGCAGGAGATGGCGCGATGGCCCGTCACGGATGCGTTGGAGTCTTGGGAAGCCTCGTCGCCGCCCTGGGGCTGGCGGCCCTGGCGTCAGGGGCCGGGGCGGCCGCCGACGCCCCCGCGCCCTCCTGGGAAATCCCCGCCATGAAAGGCTGGAAGGTGCGGGCGGCCGCCGACGCTTACGAGTTGGGGAAGACCGCCTTCCGCCCCGACCTGGACGACTCCGCGTGGGAGTCTACCGACGTGGCCGAGGGGCACTCGACCTTCTCGGACCCCTACGTCTACTACCGCCTGTGGATCGACATCCCCGCCGACTGGCAGGGCAAGAAGGTCACGGCAGCCTTCGGCAGGGTCGCCGACACCTGCACGGTCTACGTCAACGGCAAGGTGGTGGGAGAACACAGCGGGCGCGACCAGGCGTTCGACGTCGACATCACGGCGGGCCTGAAGCCGGGCGAGAAGAACCTGCTGGCCGTCTGCTGCGCGAGCGGCGGGGTCGAGTGCGGCATCGGGAAGGCGGCCTCCATCGCCCTGACCGACGAACTCGCCAAGTGGCGCAAGAGCCAGGAGGCCGAGAAAGAGGCCCGGAAACGCGCCGCACTGGACCTCAACGCCATCCCCTACCGCATCGTGTACGAGACCTTCGTCGACAACAACTGGGAACTCTTCTCGGTCAAGGCCGACGGCTCTGACCCGGTCAACCTGACCAGGACGCCAGAAGCAAACGAATTGTACCCGCACGTCTCGCCGGACGGGACGAAGATATGTTTCGTGGTCGACGAAGGCAGCCCGCGGCCCAAGGTCCGCAGTATCTATTATATGAACATGGATGGCACGGGCAGGACCAAGGTGGCCGACAACGCCCGCGAGGCCTGCTGGAACGGCGACGGCACGCAGATCGCCTATCTCAAGGGCGAGTTCGAGAAGTTCACCTACGAGGACTACGCCACCAAGGGCGCCGTGTTCTACGATCTCAAGGCCGGAACCCACACCGAGCACCTGAACCCGAACCTGCATCACCTGTACAACCTCTGCTGGTCGCCCGACGGGCAGTGGTTCGTGGCCACGGTGCACGGCGGCATGGGCTTCAAACACGCCGTCCTGGCCATCCAGGCGCACGGGATGGGGGTCTTCGACCTGGGCCTGCCCGGCTGCCGGCCGGACCTCTCCGGCGACGGAAAGAAAATCGCCTGGGGCGCCAGCGACTGGGACCTGTGCGTGGCCGACATCGACTGGGCCGGCGAGAAGCCGGTGGTCAAGAACCGCCGCACCGTCGTCAAGAGCGCCGAGCCGATGAAGGTGTACCACGTCGACTGGTCGCCGGACGGCAAGCGCCTGGCCTTCAGCCGCGGGCCGGAGATCAAGAACCTCGGCCATGCCCCCGAGATGATCGGCATCAAGGCGAAGGGGTGGAACATTGCCGTGGCCGATCCGGGCGCCAGCAACGTCTGGGCGGAAATCACCACCGACGGCAACTGCAACAAGGAGCCCGATTGGGCGCCCCTGCCGAAGACCGGGGGCCCATGACCATGCCGCACGGCGCGTCCGCAGCAGGCCTCGCGCGTCTGGTGCCGCTGCTCGCGGCCCTGGCTAGCCTGGCGTGCCAGAAGGGCGAAAGCCCTGCCCCCAGTGCCGGCCCGCCTGTCGTCAAATCGAAGTCGGGGATCGAGATGGTCCAGGTCCCCGCCGGCTGGTTCGACATGGGCAGCGCCCGCGGCAGGCCCGACGAGGCGCCCGTCCACCGCGTGTGGGTCGACTCCTTCCTGATGGACATCCACGAGGTGACCCAGGAGGACTACGGGCGCCTGGTGCTGGGGAACCCGTCGCACTTCAAAGGCCCGCAGCGGCCGATGGAACAGATCAGTTGGGCGAAGGCCGCGCGATACTGCAACGAGCGGTCGCGGGCCGAGGGCCTGGAGCCGTGCTACGACGAGGATACGGCCGCGTGCAACTTCCAGGCCGACGGCTACCGCCTGCCCACCGAGGCCGAGTGGGAATACGCCTGCCGCGCGGGCGCCGACTCCGACTACTCCTTCGGCAGCAACGCCTCGCGTCTCAACGACTACGCCTGGTTCGCCGAGAACGCCTCCAAGACCACGCACCCCGTGGGCTTGAAGCGCCCCAACCCGTGGGGCCTCTATGACATGTACGGCAACGTGGCCGAATGGTGCAATGATGTCTATGCGGTGAAATACTACGCGTCCAGCCCCGAGAAGAACCCCACCGGGCCGGCCGGCGGCAAGAAATACGTCCTTCGCGGCGGCGCGTGGAACTCCAGCGCCAAGGCCTGCCGCTCGGCGTACCGCGTGGGAGAGGATCCCGGGTTCCAGGATGCATGCTTCGCGCTCGATGCCATCGGGCTGCGCTGCGTACGGAGGGCTTCCGTGGAAAAGACCGTCTACGAAGCGCCCAAGAAGGATGCGCCGGCCAAGACAGGCTTCGTCTACGACGAGATATACCTGCATCACAAGACGGGGTCGTGGCATCCGGAACGGCCGGAGCGGCTGACGGCCATCGTCGCGCGGCTGAAGGAGCGCGGGCTGTACCCGCAACTGGCGCTGATCTCGCCGGCGCCGGCGCCCGTGGAATGGATCACGGCGATCCACTCGCCCCAGTACGTCGAGCAGGTCCGCAAGACCTGCCAGGACGGCGGCGGGCTGATGGACGCGGGCGACACGCCCGTCTCGCCGGAGTCGTACGAGGCGGCGCTGCGGGCGGCGGGCGGCGTGATGGCCGCCGTCGACGCCGTCATGGAAGGCAAGGTCAGGAACGCCTTCTGCGCCGTGCGGCCGCCGGGGCACCACGCCCTGCGGGCCAAGGCGATGGGGTTCTGCCTGTTCAATAATGTCGCCATCGGGACTCGCTATGCGCAAAAGAAGCACCACCTGGCGAAGATACTCATCGTCGATTGGGACGTCCACCACGGCAACGGAACGCAGGAGGCGTTCTACCAGGACGGGACCATCCTTCAGTTCGACATCCACCGGCACCCGTTCTACCCCGGCAGCGGCACGGCCGACGAGAAGGGCGCCGGCAAGGGCCTGGGCTTCAAGATCAACGTGCCTGTGCCCGTGGGCTCCGGCGACGAGACGTATAAGAAGGCGTTCGAGGAGCAACTCAAGCCGGCGGCGCTGGCGTTCAAGCCGGACTTCGTCTTCATCTCCGCCGGGTTCGACGCGGCCGCGGGCGACCCGCTGGGTGGAATGAAGGTGACGCCGGAAGGCTACGCGGCGCTGACGCGGATCGTCCGCGACATCGCCGACTCATGCTGCCAGGGCCGGATCGTCGCCGTCCTTGAGGGCGGCTACGACCTGGAGGGGCTGGCCAAGTCGGTCGAGGCGCACCTGAGGGTGCTGATGGAATAGGGCCGCGCAGTGCTGTTTCACACATGGACATTCGCCATCTTCTTCGCCATCGTGTACCCCGTGTACCGGGCCGCGAAGGGAACTCGCTTTGAACTGCCCTGGCTGCTGGCGGCCTCGTACTTCTTCTACGGCTGCTGGAACCCGCTGTACCTGCTGCTGATCGCGTACGGCACGGTGATGGACTACTGGATCGTCGTACGGATGGACAGGAGCGGCCGCAAGAAGTGGTGGATCGCCCTGAGCGTCGTGAGCAACCTGGGCCTGCTGGGGTTCTTCAAGTATGCCCGGTTTGCCGCAACGAACCTCAACTGGCTCTTGGCCCACCTGGGCCTGGCCTACGCCGTGCCGGTGCCCGACATCCTGCTGCCGGTCGGCATCTCGTTCTTCACGTTCCAGTCGATGAGTTACATCCTCGACTGCTACCGCGGCCACGTGGAGCGCGAGCGCAGTTTCCTGCGGTACGCCGTCTACGTGTCGCTGTTCACGCAACTGGTGGCCGGGCCGATCGAGCGGGCGAGCAACCTGCTGCGGCAACTGCGCCATGACCGCCGCATCGCGTGGGAAGACGTGACCGACGGCCTCTCGCTCTTCCTGGTGGGCCTTTTCAAGAAGGTGGCGCTGGCCGATTACCTGGCCCTGTACGTCAACAAAGTCTACGCGGCGCCGGCGGAGTTCCAGGCTCCGGCGCTTCTGCTGGCGACATTCGCCTTCGCGTGGCAGATCTACTTCGACTTCAGCGGCTACACCGACATGGCGCGCGGCATCGCGCGGATGATGGGCCTGAGGCTCCTGTTCAACTTCAACAACCCGTACCTGGCCGACAGCCTGGGCGACTTCTGGCGCCGGTGGCACATCAGCCTCTCGACGTGGTTCCGCGACTACGTTTACATCCCGCTGGGCGGCAACCGCGGCGGGCAGTTCAGCACCTATCGCAACATGTGCCTGACGATGGTCATCTCGGGCCTCTGGCACGGGGCCGCCTGGACGTTCCTCATCTGGGGCGCCCTGCACGCCTTGGGCCGCGTCCTGACGCGCGAACTGGAGCGCAGCGACTTTTACCGCGAGCGCGTGCCGCGCCTTGCCAAGCAACTCGGCGTCTTCGCGTTCGTCACGTTCGCGTGGATCTTCTTCAGGGCACAGAGCCTGGACGATGCGTGGCTCATCGTGTCGCGGATCTTCACGAGCGGGCTGGCCGACCCGGCGTTCCCGATGCTGGCCCTCGCGATGGTGCTTTCGATATGGGTCTACGAGTTCCTCTGCGAATCCAAGGCCAGGCCGCTCCTGGAACGGGCGCCCGTGCGCGTGACAATGGCGGTGGCGCTGCTGGTTTACGTGGCGGTGTTCCCCGGGGGAGCGGCGCAGAAGTTCATCTACTTCCAGTTCTGAGGACGGCATGGCGCACGACCACGAGAATCCGCAGCCGCAGGCGAAGCCGACGGCCCCCCGCATCGACCTGCGATTCAGTTCCAACGCCCTGCTCCTCTCCGGCCGCCAGTGGGTCATTGCCGGCATCATCTTCGTGTCCGTGCTGGTCCTGGCGCCGAGGACCGGCGAACGGCTGGAGAACTTCCATCCACCCGAAGACTACCGCATCCCGTACGACCTGTCGAACGACTACTGGCTCTTCGGGCGCTACGCGCGGCAGGCGGCATCGCACGACCGGACGCTGGTGGTCGGCGACTCGGTCGTCTGGGGCCAGTACGTCAAACCCGGCGAGACGCTATCGCACTGCCTGGGCGAGCGGGGGGGCGAGAAACGCTTTGCGAACCTCGGCCTCGACGGCGCGCACCCCGTGGCCCTGGCGGGCCTCTTGAGGTACTACGCAGAAGGCATCACACGCTCGCGGGTGCTGCTGCACTGCAACCTGCTGTGGACCGCCTCGAAGAAACACGACCTGAGGAGCGAGAAGGAATTCCGCTTCAACCATCCGACGCTGGCGCCCCAGTTCGTGCCGAGCATCCCGTGCTACACCGAACCGTACTCGCGCCGCCTGGGCTTCGCCGTCGAGCGCCAGGTGCCCTTCTTCGGCTGGGCGAACCACCTGCGTGTGGCGTACCTGGCCGGCATGGACCTCCCGACGTGGACCATGGAGCATCCGGCCGAGAACCCTCTGACCGCGACGCGGCAGCCCCTGGTGCCGGCCGAGGAACAGCCCCTGCACGAGCCGATTTCCTGGACCGCGCGGGGCATCACCAAACAGGATTTCGAGTGGGTCGACCTGGAGACGTCGCTCCAGTGGCAATTCTTCCGGCAGTCGGTCGAGATCCTCCGCGCGAGAAACAACAAGGTGTTCGCGCTCCTGGGCCCGTTCAACGAGCACATGCTGAGCGACGAGAGCCTGAACACCTACGCGGCCCGCAAGCAGATGGTCGAGAAGTGGCTTCGCCGCGAGGAGATTCCCTACGCGGCCCCGGCCGCCCTGCCCAGCGACCTCTACGCCGACGCCAGCCACCCGCTGGCCGAGGGATACCGCCTCCTGGCTCGGCAACTCTTCGAGAATGATGCGTTTACGTCATTCGCGGCGAGACCCTGAAATAACGCCGTCGCCAGCACGGCGAGGGTCGTTAATCGTTTAGCCGTCGCCGGCACGGCGAGGGTCGTCAATCGTTTAGCCGTCGCCGGCACGGCGACGGTCGTCAATCGTTT
>Ga0315282_10017316_pt1 | contig 10413 bp, 8 predicted proteins | sample YL17G07_20_MG_FD_203693 | JGI IMG/M metagenome (GOLD analysis project Ga0315282, IMG submission 203693) | Sediment microbial communities from Yellowstone Lake, YNP, Wyoming, USA - YL17G07_20 | ecosystem: Environmental > Aquatic > Freshwater > Lake > Sediment | place: USA: Wyoming | collected... | reverse complement strand
CACAAGGCCATCGAAAAGGACCCGGGTCGCCGGTACCAGTCAGCCAAACTCTTTGCTCACGACCTCCGCTGCTTCCTTGAGGGACTCCCTATCGTCGCCCGCCCCATCGGCCCCGTGGGTCGTCTCTACCGCCGCGCCCTGCGCCGGAAAGCCCTCACCGCTGTGGCGCTCGCCGCCCTTCTCGCCCTCATCGCGGGGACCTACTTCGGCCTCCAAGCCTACCGTGCCCGCCAAGCCCAGCTCCAAAGCCAGCGCCAGGCTGAGGCCGAACGGCTCCGGGCCGAAACCGAAGCTGCCGCCAAAGCCGAAGAGGAGCGCTGGAACCATTTGTCGCGAGGCAGGGATGCGATGGCGGGCGGTCGGTTTCCTGACGCGAAGGCGTACTTCCTCGAAGCGGCAAGGATGAGGTATGACCATTGCGCCCATCTCTGCTTGTGGTGGCTTCGAAGCAGGTTCTGCGACGACGCCTTGGCCACATTTCGTGGACACGAGGCGGCTGTGATGTCTATTGCCTTCAGCCCTGATGGCAAGACTCTGGCTTCGGGAAGCGTTGACAAGACCGTCAAGCTCTGGGATGTAGCTACGGGGGGAGAACTCCGTACCCTCAGCGGCCACGCTGCGCAGGTGCGCTCGGTTGCCTTCAGCCCCGACGGCGCAACCCTGGCTTCAGGAGGCAACGACAGCACCGTCAAGCTCTGGGATACGGCCACGGGGCGGGAGCTCCAGATGCTCAAGGGAGACGCAGGGCTTGTGTACTCCGTTACCTTCAGCCCCGATGGCACGGCCTTGGCCTCGGGAGGTTTGAACGGCATCAAGCTCTGGGAGGTAGCTACGGGGCGAGAACGCCAGAGCCTCAAGGGACACCGCGGGGCCGTGCTGTCGGTTGCCGTCAGCCCTGACGGCAAGGCCTTGGCTTCAGGAAGCTCGGACGGCGCCGTGAAGCTCTGGGACGTAGCGACAGGGGGAGAACTCCACGGCCTCAGCGGACACGCTGCGGGGGTGGAGTCCGTTGCCTTCAGCCCGGACGGCAAGACCTTAGCTTCGGGAAGCGACGACAGGACCATCAAGCTCTGGGATGTCGCTACAGGACGAGGGCTCCGTAGCCTCAGCGGGCACGCTGAGGGTGTGGACTCCGTTGCCTTCAGTCCGGACGGCACAACCCTGGCGTCGGGAAGCGGGGACAATACTATCAAGTTCTGGGACGTGGCCGCGGGGCGAGAACTCCGGAGCCTCAGCGGACACCGCTTCGGTGTGTGCTCCGTTGCCGTGAGCCCCGATGGCGCGACGCTGGCTTCGGGAAGCTACGATGGTACCATCAAGCTCTGGGATGCAGCGACGGGGCGAGAACTCCACAGCCTCAGCGGGCACGGTAGCTCTGTGAGCTCCGTTGCCGTGAGCCCTGATGGCAAGACCCTGGCCTCAGGAAGCGGAGACAAGACCATCAAGCTGTGGGATGCAGCTACGGGGCGGGAAGTCCAAAGCCTCAGCGGACATGCACACATTGTGTCCTCCGTCGCCTTTAGCCCTGATGGCACGACGCTGGCTTCAGCAAGCTACGATAGCACCATCAAGTTCTGGGATGCAGCTATGGGGCGAGAACTCCAGACCCTCAGAGGACACGCGTACGGCGTGTACTCCGTTGCCTTCAGCCCCGCTGGCACAACCCTGGCTTCAGGAAGCTCCGACGGCACCGTCAAGCTCTGGGACGTGGCTACGGGGCGAGAACGCCAGAGCCTCAGCACACACGTCGGCAATCTGTTCTCCGTCGCCTTCGCCCCTGGCGGCAAGACCCTGGCTTCAGGAAGCTACGACGCTACCATCAAGCTCTGGGACCTGGATACAGGCAGGGAGCTTCATGTACTTAGGGGGCACGGGGAAGGCGTGCTCTCCGTTGCCTTTCGCCCTGATGGCAAGACCCTGGCTTCAGGAAGCGAGGATGGTGCCGCCAAGCTCTGGGAGGTAGCGACGGGGCGGGAACTCCAGACTCTCAGCGGACACCGCGCCGGTGTGTGCTCCGTTGCCTTCAGCCCGGATGGCACGGCCCTGGCTTCAGGAAGCCGGGATAGGACCGTCAACCTCTGGGATGTGGCTACGGGCCGGGAGGTTGTCAGCATCGGTCCCTTGGGCGGGGACGTGAGTTGCGTCGCTTTCACACCAGACGGGCGGAAGCTCTGCTGCGCCGTCGGCACTGGCATCCTCCTCTACGATTTTGCTGCGTATGATGAGGACATTGAGCGGTGGTTGCAGGAGGCGGGGGTGGCTGTCCCGGCCTCAGCCGAGGGTCAGGCGCACCCGAGCAGCCGGTAGCGCCACGACCACTTTCGCCGCTTGCCGACGCCTATCATCTGGCCTTTCCCGCTTCGCACGAGGGATACTCGGGGCTAACTCCAGAGGAGCTGGAAGGAGCGCAGGTCCACCAGCATCTCCACAGGCACCAGTTCACCGCGCACGTGGCGGGCGATGAGGGCCGCGATCATCCCCCCGGTCACCGTGGCGCAGTAGATGACGGACCGGCCGCTGCGGGGGAGCGGTTCCACCGACGTTCCTCCTCCTGGCCGCTGCGGCCGGCGCCACGACCTCCCGTGGGCATGACTTCCGCGCCCCGGGGCGATGTGCCGGGCGGCACCGGCGGTCCCGGTCACGGTACAGAGACGGCCTGGTATCTCTTCAGCATCCTTGGCCCCGCCGTGGTCCGGGATGAAGTTCGGGCCGCCGGTGCTTCCTGCCCAGACGTCGCCGGCGAGAGCGAGGGACGTGCGGGCCCGGATTCACCGCGAGGTCGCTCTGACCCGCTCCTTCTGAGACATGGCCGCCAGGCGTTCCACTTCCTTGAGCTTCAGCCCCAGGCCCTTGGCCACCCGCCGGCCGTAGTCGGGGTCGGCCTTGTAGAAGAGGGCCGTCTGGCGGAGCTGGATCCGCTTCTGGGCCCGGCCCAGGTGAGCGACGATGTTCCCCACCAGGTGCTCGCGGTCGGTCTCGGTCATGACCCGGCGGTAGAGTTCGCCGGGCTGGAAGAAGTCGTCGTCGGTGAGTTCCTGGGGGTGGCGCGCGGCCTGGCCCTCCAGGTCGATAGGGGGCTCGGCGACGGAGGCGTCGGGGCCCGGGCCGCCCATGGAGTTGGGCCAGTAGTTGGGCCCGTCGCCGCCGTTGTCATCGAGGCGCATGAAGCCATCGCGCTGGTAGTTGGTCGCCTGGCAGGCCTTCGGCGCGTTCACCGGCAACAGCTGGTAGTTCGGGCCGAGCCGGTGGAGGTGGGCGTCGTGGTAGGAGATGAGTCGGGCCTGGAGCATCTTGTCCGGCGAGGCGGCGATCCCCGGGACGAAGTTCCCCGGGCAGAAGGCCGCCTGCTCCACCTCGGCGAAGTAGTTCTTGGGGTTGCGGTTGAGGACCATCCGGCCGATGTCGATGAGTGGGTAGTCGGCGTGCGGCCAGACCTTGGTGATGTCGAAGATGTTCCAGCGGTAGGTCCTGGCCTCCGCGGGCGGCATGATCGGCACGGACAGCTGCCAGGAGGGGAAGTCCCCCTTCGCGATGGCCTCGTGCAGGTCCCGGGTGGCGTGGTCCGGGTCCTGGCCGGCCATGCGGAGGGCCTCCTCCCGGGTGAAGTTCTGGATGCCCTGCTCCGTCTTGAAGTGGTACTGCACCCACCAGTAGTCGCCCTTGGTGTTGTACCACTTGAAGGTGTGGCTGCTGTAGCCGTTCATGTGGCGGTAGCTTCGGGGCGTCCCCCGGTCGGAGAAGAGGATGGTGACCTGGTGGATGGACTCCGGCGTCAACGACAGGAAGTCCCAGAACATGTCCGGGTCGGGGGCGTTGGTGGCCGGGTGACGCTTCTGGGTGTGAATGAAGTCGGGGAACTTCAGCGGGTCGCGGATGAAGAAGACGGGCGTGTTGTTGCCGGTCATGTCGTAGTTGCCCTCCTCGGTGTAGAACTTGACGGCGAAGCCACGCGGGTCGCGGGCCGCGTCGGCCGAGCCCTTCTCCCCACCCACCGTGGAGAAGCGCACGAACACCTCCGTCTTCTTTCCCGCCCGGGAGAGGAACTTGGCCCGAGTGTATTTCGACATGTCCGCCGTGCACTCGAAGAACCCGTGGGCCCCCGCCCCCTTGGCGTGCACCACCCGCTCGGGGATGCGCTCGCGGTTGAAGTGAGCGAGTTTCTCCATGAGGTGCACGTCCTGCATCAGGGCCGGCCCGTGCGGCCCCGCGGTCACCGTGTTCTGGTCGTCGTCCACGCGCATCCCTGACGCAGTAGTCAACTTCTCCTTCTCTTTGGCCATCCTTCGCTCTCCTTTCCTTTACCGGTTCTTGGCCCGCGACGGTGCCTTTGCCTTTCGGCCGACGCAGGCCGAACACACCCCGCGGACCTGGACGTGGGTCGACTGGATGCGTCCCAGGGAAGCCACGGACCTGGGGATGGGCATGTTGTCCAGGGCCTGGCTGTAGAAATCCGACACCCGCCCGCACTCCGTGCAGACGAAGTGGTGGTGGCAGGCCATGTTGGCATCGTAGCGGGCCCGGCTGAAGAGGATCCCGGCTTTGCGCACCAGTCCCCGCGCTTCCAGCGCCGCGAGCGTCCGGTAGACGGTGTCGCGGGAGATGGTGGGGACGCGTCGGCGCAGCCGTTGGTAGAGGGTCTCGGCGTCGGGGTGCTCTCCGGTACCGGCCAGCTCGCGGAAAACTTCCGTGCGCTGGTGGGTGATGCGCAGGCCGCTTCGTCGGCACTCTTCCCCAAACCGCTCCATCCGTCGGTCCACTTCCCCCTTGGGTACCAACACCAGTGACGCTCCCTCACAGGAACTATTCCTACATGCGAATCCTACGTTATGTGGCCGCGGCTGTCAAGCGTATTCCCTCGGCCCCGGCCAGTTTCCGATGACCCGGAAACCGTGATGCTCGACTGGCGAGCCCCCTCCGCCCCTTCTTGCCCCCTCCGTGACCTCGACCTCGCTTCGCCGGCCCGATAGCATCTCGCCGCTTTGCCCGCAGCTGCTCAGCGATGTTAGTCAGTGGTGTTCCGCGTGGCTACGACGCCCTGGCTACGTCCAGGACGCGCCGTAGAATGGAAAGTCGCAGGTGGAATTCCAGCAACTTTGGGCGGGGAAAATGGGACTTATGGGTAGAAGGCCTTCTGTCGGGAACTGGGAGTTGACGTGGAAGAGCTGAAGTCGCTGGTCGTGCGGGCTCAGGCGGGCGACCTGGAGGGCTACGGGGAGATCGTCCGGCGCTTCCAGGACATGGCCTACGGCTACGCCTACTCGGTGCTGGGGGACTTCCATCTGGCCGAAGATGCAGCCCAGGAAGGCTTTGTCGAGGCGTACGGGTGCCTGGCCAACCTCCGGGAGCCGGCTGCCTTTCCGGGCTGGTTCCGGCGGGTCATCTTCAAGCACTGCGACCGGATCACCCGCAAGAGGCGCCCAGAGAAGGGAGCTGTGGAAGAACTTGGTGCCACGCCGTCAGAGGAACCAGGCCCGTCAAAGGTTGCTGAGCGGCGCGAGATGAGAGACACGGTGCTTCGCGCCATCCGTGCTTTGCCTGAAGACCAGCGGACGGCCACTACGCTCTTCTACATCAACGGGTACTCGCAGGAAGAAATCGCCGACTTCCTTGAGGTGACGGTCGCGGCGGTGAAGAGTCGACTGCAGGCATCGAGGAGGCGGCTAAGGAGGATGCTCGCCATGGTCGCTGATGAGCTGAAGGGTCAGGCACTACCGCCTGAGTTCCCGGAAAGAATCCGGCTGCTCCTGGGGCTGCCGAGACCTCTGGAGACTGAGGGGCACCCGGTACGAGAGATGTGGAACATCTTCCGGTCGTGCTTTCCAGACTTCGTGGTCGTTGAGCTTGACGAATTGCTGGACAAGTCCATTGCATTGTTTTCGCTGGAAGACTCCGCCGAGCGCGTGTACCAGGCTGATAGCCAGAGAATCCTGCGCCCCGAGTTGACTTCGCAGATGTTCGACCTGTGGCTTAGCCGGGGCGGGGGCCGCTGCCGGTGGATTACCGTGGGGCGCGTCTTTCGCGGGGGCCAGAATGTATCTCCGACAAACCTGGAAGTCCATCACCAGGCTGAGGTGCTCTGGGGCGAAGAAGGGCTGGACGAAAGGCTGTGTGCGGAGAACATCTTGGATGTTGGGGCTAAGCTGCTGCCCCGGAAGGAGGTCCATGTTGGCACACCGTGTGCCTATCCGCCGGTCCCTAACGGCAGGTACTACGTAGCGCCTTGGCGGGGCAAATGGCTGAACGTGGCCGCCGGCGGGATGGTCGCCCACGAATGGGTGGCCAAGGGGGGACTCGATCCGAAACGCTGCGGCATGCTCTCCTTCGCCTTCGGCTTGGAGCGCTGTGCGCAGGTTCGTCACGACTTGGACGACATCCGCACGCTCTGGCAGCCGCCCTACGTGCCAGATTGAGACGATGCTCTTGTATCTGGCCTGGGTCCTGGGTTGCAGAGGCCCCGACGCTTCCTCAATCGTACGCGTCGCTCTCTTTTGGCTTCTTCCGGCCCGTGGCATCCAGCCGGCGCCAGATACGCACACGCTCGTAGCCTGCTGAATCAGCCTGGATCTTGTTGCAGGCCTCTTCCACGTCCTCTGTCTCGAACAGGTGAAGGAGGAGCGTCAGCTTGCTTCGGATAAGCTCAGCTATCTTCGGCAGGAGGTAGCCGAAGTCCAGGAGGTCTTCGTCGAAGCGGAGTGGCTCTTCATCCCTGTCGAGAGTGGCTACCTCCAGGAAGAGGTTTCGGAGGAAGAACCTGACCTCGCCAGTTCCAGCAGAGGCCGAGAGGGTCAGCTCGAGGCCTGCGCCTTCCTCCCTCGCCTGGTAGCCTTGTGACTCCAGCACCGTCCTGAGGAAACGAGCGGAGATGGACTCTACAGAGCAAACTCATTTGCGGACCGTTGAGGATACCCGGGACTACGAAAGGAACCCGTCTCCCCCGGAGGGACCGGTGGGCGAAGGTCGGACCTCAGGGGCTCGTGGCTGCCGCTGGCCTGTCGGCTGCTGCCACCCTCCCCTGCTGGTCTGGTAGGTAGTCGAGCACCTGGGGGGCGGTGGCGGCCGCCAGGGCCCGCACCGCCGACTCCGAGCTTCCCGAGACCTGGACCTGAGCCACGTACCAGGCCGGGTCGCCGGCGATGTTGGGCAGCCGCCAGCCGACCCCTGCGAAGCGCTCCTCCTGGTTGGTCGGGACGCCGTTCAGGATGTAGTAGTTGAGGACGACGATCTTCTGCTCCTCCTGGTGGAAGCGATGAAGCAGGCAGGGGATCACCTTCCCGTCGGGCAACTCCAGCTGGTCGGGCTGGGTCTCGTCGAGGACCCAGCCCCCGCCGACGTAGCAGACCTGGGGATTGTGGCCTAACATGGTGCGCGGGCGCGCCGAGTAGGCAAGGTAGAAGTTGGCTGCCTCGCCGGTCGTGCGATTCACGTAGACCCGGCTTACGTAGTCATCGTTGTTGGCGACCCTCTCGACCTCGGTGGGCAGACGACCCTCCTGCCCGGCCCATGCCCCCACCTGCAGGGGCAGGTTCCTGAGGGGAAGAGGCAGTTCGATACGCTTCGTCACCACAGGCTGGAGCCGGGCCATGGCCACCCTGTAGGCGCCGCCGCAGAGGAGGAGGGTCGCCGTGGCCACCACCCAGGGCCACCAGTGGCGCGCAGGCGTCAGTTCGACACCAGAGCCGGTCCGCATGGCCAAAACTCCATCGCTGCGGTTAGAAACGGGCGCTTCCCGGGAGAAGCTCCACGCGCCCGCGACCAAGGGAAGCCTTCCCGACCACCTGACGCAAATGCCGTTCCAGAAGCGGCACTTCCGGTGCAGGCAGAACCGAGGTGGGGCCATCTGGAGTGTTCGCTCGCCCGGAGGGTGAAGGTGGCCGGGCCCCCTGCCTGACCTTCCACAAACCTTGGTCCAGCAGGGGGATAGGAGAAGCGCTCCTGGCGGCCGCACCTGGGGAAAGACGGCGAGGGTAGGACTCTCGGCGGCAGGGAGGAGGAAGGCAGGGACAGCCCCGGGGCAGCCAGGGAAAGTATGCCCATGTTGCAGTTCTTTGACATCCGGGGAGGGGCGTGTGGAGTCGGTGGCAGCGGTTCGCCGAGAAGGCATAGGCGGAAGCCTTGCTTCGCGCAGCCGACCCTCGGGGGTATACTGGGACTGCGTTTGTGGCGGCGTGCGCTTTGCCGCTCGTCCGCTGGCACCTGGACGACGCTGTCCGGGGTGGCAGAGACCGGGGGAACTCTGTGGAGCAGCCTACAGTTTACAGGAGGACTCTTCGATGACGACCCAGCCCGTGGCGCGACAGGTGTCCCGCTTCGTCGGTATCGTCCTCGCCGGCGGCGCGGGGACGCGCCTCTACCCCATCACCAGGGTGGTGAGCAAGCAGCTTCTGCCGGTTTACGACAAGCCGCTCATCTACTACCCGCTCTCCGTCCTGATGCTCGCGGGCATCCGCGAGGTGCTCATCATCTCTACGCCCCAGGACCTCCCCCGCTTCCGGGACCTCCTGGGCGACGGCTCCCAGTGGGGGCTCCGCTTCGCCTACGCCGAGCAGCCCCGGCCGGAAGGTTTGGCCCAGGCCTTCCTCATCGGGAGAGACTTCATCGGCCAGAGGCCCGTCTCCCTCATCCTGGGCGACAACATCTTCTACGGCCACGGGCTCGCCGAGGTGCTGCAGCGGGCCGCCCAACTGGAGCGGGGCGGCCTCATCTTCGGCTACTGGGTGCGGGACCCGGAGCGCTACGGCGTGGTGGAGTTCGACGACCGGGGGCAGGTCCGCAGCATCGAGGAGAAGCCGGCCAGGCCGAAGTCCCACTTCGCCGTGCCCGGGCTCTACTTCTACGACAACGACGTGGTGGAGATCGCCGCCAGCCTCAAACCCTCGCCGCGCGGGGAGTTGGAGGTCACGGACGTGAACCGGGAGTACCTGCGGCGGGGCGCCCTGCGGGTCGAACTCCTCGGTCGGGGCTACGCCTGGCTCGACACCGGGACGCACGAGTCGCTTCTGGAGGCCTCCACCTTCATCGAAACGATAGAGAAGCGGCAAGGGCTGAAGGTGGCCTGCGTCGAGGAGGTGGCCTACCGCATGGGCTACATCGACGCCGACCAACTCCGCCGGCTCGCTGAGCCACTCCGCACGAGCGGCTACGGTCAGTACCTGCTGGAGCTCATCACCGACGAGGAGCGCTGAGGGGGGCGTCGAGGGAAGGACCAGCGGCGCGGTCTCAGAGATGGTGTCCGTCGTTGCGGACCGCGTCCGGAACCCCGTCAGGAGTCGCCCAGGCCTGAACCGGGGCCGCTGCTGGGAAAGGCAAAGTCCAGAAGCGCGCTCAGGAAGTTCCCCAGGTCGCTGCTCGGCCGCGGCGTAGCGCCCGGGGGAAGTTTGACGCAGTAGACGGGAGCCTCCTCGTCGATGAGTTCCCGGAAGCAATCGCTGAGGTGGACCTCTCCGTCGGGACGTGCGGGCATGTGCTCGATGACGTCGAAGATCTCGCGGGAGAAGACGTAGCGGCCGGCAACGGCCAATCCGCCCGGCGTCCCTCCCGGCGAGGCCTCCTCAATGTCGCTCACCCGGGAGAAGAGGCCATTGGTGGCGCCCGGGGTCACGACGCCGCAGGCAGGCGTGTCGCCCCTGGCCACATCGCCCACGGCAAAGGTGGCGGCGGCGGCAGTGGCACGGTGGCAGCGGATGAGCCTGGCCAGGAACCCCTCGCCGCCGTTGTCTTCGATGACGGTGCCCGCGGAGAGCACCACAAAGTCCTCGTCGGCCACCAGATGGCGAGTCGCCAGCAGGGCGTCGGCGAGCCCGCGGAGCTTCCGCTGGCGAAGGCAACTGAAATTGATGTGGCCCGGCCCGGCCCCGAAGAGGACGCCGCCGCTTCCACCTGGCCCGGCGAGCAGGCTCACCAACTCGGCGCCGCGGTCGCGGAAGCAAGGGCCCGCCGGCCTGTCCCATCCGCTGACCAGGATGACGTGCGTGAGGCCGGCGCGCTCGATCTCGGCAAGGAAGTCCTGAGCAGCAGCCCGGCGCCCGGCCGGGAGCATTTGGCCGGCCTGGCCGCCGGACGCGGTCAGCCAGTCGGCGGCTCCGGCCAGGTAAGGGACAACGACCTTGGTCACCGGCGGCATCCGTAACCTCCTATGAAAGAGCCCCTTGACTGGCACAGGAAATAGCAACTTGCATGCCGGGCGGAGGTCGTGACGCGGGTCTTTTCCTGGCGCCGGGCGACCTCGGTTTGCAGGCGAAATGGACCAGAGCCAGGAAGGGGCACTGCTGCCCGGACGAGCCAAGCCCGGAAGCAAACTGGGGGCCCCGGACGGGGGCCCCCAGACGAAGTCAACGTAGGCAACAGCCCTCTACTTCTTCCGCGAGCGGAGCTTCGAACCCAGCACAGCGGAACTGCCTAACACCAGGAGGAGCA
>Ga0315282_10017314_pt1 | contig 10413 bp, 6 predicted proteins | sample YL17G07_20_MG_FD_203693 | JGI IMG/M metagenome (GOLD analysis project Ga0315282, IMG submission 203693) | Sediment microbial communities from Yellowstone Lake, YNP, Wyoming, USA - YL17G07_20 | ecosystem: Environmental > Aquatic > Freshwater > Lake > Sediment | place: USA: Wyoming | collected... | reverse complement strand
AAGGCCCATTGCATTGGCGTCAGACCACGCAGGTCTTCCACTCAAAGAGAAAGTCCGCGAGTATCTTGTCCGCAAGGGCATCGAGGTGCAGGACCTTGGCACCCACTCCCTGGGCCGGGTGGATTATCCCGACTACGCTGAAAAAGTCGCTGGGCAGGTTGCGGGAGGCCAAGCGGATTGCGGTATCCTGGTCTGTGGGACAGGTCTGGGAATGATGCTGGCGGCGAACAAAGTACCCGGAATCCGCGCCCTTCCCTGCAACGACACGATTTCCGCCTATTTCGCTCGTTCGCATAACAACGGCAACATCCTCACTTTGGGCAGCCGGCTGCTGGACGAAGCGACCATGCAAAAAATCATTGACACCTGGCTGGCTACGCCTTTCGAAGGGGGGCGGCACGAACAGCGGGTGGAGAAAATCAACGCCATCGACGCACACTACCATAGGGAGAAAAGTTCATGAATGCCCGATTACGTTCTCATTTGCGCCCGCTCCACGAGGTGGACCCCGAGATCGCGCGCGCAATCGACCTGGAAGTTGACCGGCAAGCTCGCACGGTGGAATTGATCGCCTCCGAGAATTTCGTCAGCGAGGCTGTACTGGAAGCCCTGGGCTCCGTGATGACCAACAAATATGCCGAGGGCTTGCCCGGCAAGCGCTACTACGGCGGTTGCGAGTACGTGGATGTGGCGGAGAACCTTGCGATCGAGCGCGCCAAGAAACTCTTTGGCGCCGAACACGCCAACGTCCAGGCCCACTCCGGCAGCCAGGCCAATCAGGCCGTCTACATGACCATCTTGAAACCCGGCGACACGCTGCTGGGCATGAGCCTCGCGCACGGCGGCCACCTGACGCACGGCCACCCGCTGAATTTCTCCGGGAAGATGTACAAGATTGTCTCTTACGGCGTGAGTAAGGACACGGAGACCATCGATTACGATGAGCTCGAACGCCTGGCCAAGGAGCATCGCCCGAAGCTTATTCTGGCCGGGGCGAGCGCTTATCCGCGCTTTCTGGATTTCGCCCGCTTCGGCGCCATCGCCCGCGAGTGCGGGGCGGTGCTGATGGTGGACATGGCGCACATTGCCGGATTGGTGGCCGCAGGCCTGCACCCCAGCCCCTTCCCGCACGCCGACTTCGTCACCACCACCACGCACAAAACCTTGCGCGGCCCGCGCGGTGGCGCCGTCTTTTGCAAAGAGCAATATGCCAAGGACCTCGACAGGATTGTGTTCCCCGGCATCCAGGGCGGGCCGCTGATGCACGTGATCGCCGCCAAGGCCGTATGCTTCCAGGAAGCCCTCCAACCGGAGTTCGCCGCGTACCAGAAGCAGATCATTGCCAACGCCCAGGTGATGGCGGAAGCGCTGGCGGCGGAAGGCTTCCGCATTGTCGCCGGCGGAACTGACACGCACCTGATGCTGGTCGATGTATTCACCAAAAAAGTCACCGGCCGTCAAGCGCAGGAAACCCTGGAGCGCGCCAGCATTACCGTCAACAAAAACGCCATCCCCTTTGACGCCAACCCGCCCGCCGTGGCCAGCGGCATTCGCGTGGGAACTCCCGCCGTGACCACCCGAGGGATGAAGGAACCCGAGATGCGGCAGATCGCCCACTGGATGGCCGAAGTCCTGAACCACATCGAGGACGAATCCACCATCCAGCGCGTGCGGAGCCAGGTGGAATTGCTGACGGAGAAATTCCCCCTATACGAGAATCGGCGCAGGGCGGCGGGGACGAAGCCGTGAGATGGACCCCCCATCTTATGCGGCACAAGCTTCTTACTCTCCTCATCCTGACGGGCGTTGTGCCTGGAAGCGCGGGCGCAGCCACCGCAGCCAATCCTTACCAGGAGGCGGCGCAACGATACGCAGCGGCACTCCTCGAATACGGGCGCGACCATTACGGTCCCGTCCACACGCCGATGTTTGTACACACCATCGATCTGCGCACACTGGAAATCCCCCGGCAGCGCACGCCCGCCGAATGGCGCGCGGAAATGTCGGCCTGGAAGGAAGACCGCAACTACCTGATGTGGGGCAAGGACCGCAGCAGCATGGCTTGGGCGCAGGATTCAAACCTGCTCTGGGACACGGAGAACATCCGCCTCTTCTACGCCCTCTCCCGGGACACAGGTGATCAGCGCTTTGCCAAGGCGGCTGATGATTATATCGCCTACTTCCTCAAACATTGTGTGAGCCGCACCACGGGCTTCTTCGCCTGGGGCGAGCACATCGCCTACAACGTGCTGGACGACCAGATCCACGGCAAGCGGCACGAGCTTCAGCATCCCGCTCCTCTCTGGGAAGAGATGTGGAAGTTCAACCCCGACGCCGTGCGCAATGAAATCGAAGCCGTCTACCTTTACCACATCACCGACAAGCGAATCATGGCTTACGATCGCCACGCGAATTACTGGAACGGAATGCCGGAGCGCGACCAGGCCACCATTCTGGCTTACGCCGGAACCTACGCCAAAGCTTTTGCCTTCTTATACAACAACACCGGCGACACCCAATATCTGGACTGGGGGCGCAAGCTCTTTCTGGCGTTTCAGTCAAAAAGCAATGACGAGGGCCTTTACCCCGACAACTGGACCGACCGGCAAGCGCGCGAACTTCCGTACGACATCCCGGCCAACACCTCCATCGCCCTGTCAATGTACGAGCTGTATGAGAGCACGCACGACAACCGCTGGCTGGATGATGCCAACCAGTACTTGGACGCATGCTTCCGCCGCTTCGCGCCAATCCTGGAAAATTCTCCCGACCCTTTCAGCCCGGACTCCCATGACAATGTCATTAACGCGCCGCGGGACTTCATTGAAGCGGCTCTGAAGGCCTATCACTGGACGGGTGACGACCGTTACATGACGTTGGCGCGTCAGGTCGGCGCCGCCTGGGAGAAAACGCCGCAGCCCAAGGCGCAAATGGCCTCCGTTCTGGCCGAGCGGATCAATGCGTTCGCCTCACTTTTCGAAGCCACGGGTGAGAAACATTGGCTTTTGGCCGCTCAGGACTCCGGCGACTATGCTCTGCGCGCCTTCGTGCATCCCAGCGGATTGATTCGCGGCACGGCCATCGTTGACCGGCCCGACTACTACGACAACATCCAGGGGCCGGGAGCTCTGGCCCTGGCTATTTACCGACTCGGCAATCTTCGCGAGGGCATTGCTGCGCTTAGGCCTGTTGAAAAACAAGGCGATGTGCAGCCGCCGCAGATTTCGGATTGGAAGTTTCCGGAAGAGGCTTCAAACGCGGAGGCCGTGGCCGTCTCCGTCCGCATTTCGGACCCCTCCGGCATCAAGCGTGCGGTGTTGAATTATACGTACGGGAATGAAGTGGGGTTCCAGGACGCGGGCCCCGAAATCACAGGTGATCTCTACACCTTTCACATCACGCCACCCGGCATCAATTTCATCGGTGAAGTCTCCTTCGCGGTCGAGGCTGTGGACGCGAGCTCCAATCAAAACCGAACGATCTCTCGATGGCGCCGGCTGAAGCTTGCTGCCGAAGCGCAGGCCGAGAGCGCCCGTGGCCAGTGGTTTTACCCCACGCTCAGCCTGGCGCTCCACGGCGTGCCGGCAGGCGACCCCATTCGGGCGCGCGTCACTCGCTGGCTCCCTCCCGGCGTGGCTCCGCCGGACAAGGGATGGGTTTCGGCCGGGCGCTACATTACTTTCGATGAACCGGTGCGCGCCGATCGCCTCAGGGTTGCGTATGCGCCGGAAGAAACCTGGCGACTGATCGAATCCACCCTGGTGTTGGCTTTCTGGAATGGCCATGCCTGGGTCCGGGTTCCCTCTGAACTGAATACCGCGCGGCATACGGTCTCGGCGCCCCCCCAAGCGGCGCGCTACTGGACGCTCCTCGGCGAGGACCGCGTGCTTTGGCGTGCCCCGGGACGGGAGACGGGAGCGGCGCTCGCCGATCTCGAGGGGGATGGGACGTTTGATGTCGTCACCACGAACTGGCAGCCCGGGGAATTGCTATCCTCGCGCGGCCAATCCCTCCAGCAATTTCCCATCGATCCTCCCTACCATCCGATCACCAACTTCTCGGCGCCGGCCGTAGCCCCCCTCACACCGGGGGAAGAACCGCTGCTGCTGTTCGGCGCACCCTCAGGCTTTATTTACGCTTACGACCGGAGTGGAAAACTGCACTGGCGGTGCGAAGTGGGCGGTGAAATTTTGGGCGCGATCGCCGCTGGCAAGCTGGGCGCCGGGCCGAATCTGGACGTCGTGGCAAGCTGGAACGGTGGCGTGGCGGTGATCGACGCGGCGGGCCACAAGCGATGGCAGAAGCAATTTCCCGAACCCTCGGGCCAGACGCCGGTTCTGGTGGACCTCGAAGGCCGCGGGCGGCTTGACATCGTGCTGAATGTGGCGTCGAAGCTCGTGGCGCTGGCGGGAGATGACGGCAAGGTTTTGTGGGAATTTACCGCGCCGGCGGAGAGTTTGATTACGCCCGCCGCCGGCGAGTTCATACCCGGGGGAAAACCACGCATTGTTACTGGCGATGATACCGGGGTTGTGTATGCCCTGGATGAAACAGGAAAACTCCTCTGGCGGCAGGACCGCATTTTCGGCCCTCGCGAGGTGCCCGAGTCCGTCGACGCCTACGCGGGCATCGCCGAAGTTGGCCTTGCGGACCTCTCCCGACGCGGCGAGCGTCAGGTCATCGTCGCCACCAAGTCAGGTGAGACGGTCGCTCTCGGCGAGCGCGGCGAGCGCCTGTGGCGTTTCGCCAGCTACGAAAGAAAGGTTGGCATCAGTTTGGGCCTGGGCGCTCACTTGGCCTTTGCTGACCTGGACGGAGACGGAAAACTGGAGGTGATCCTCAGCCAACAGGATTCATACCTCTACGTGCTCGACAGCGAGGGGCGGCCAAAGTGGTGCTACCTCGGATATTTCTGGTACCACACGCAACCGGCCGTTGCGGATCTCGAGCACACCGGCGAACTCGATATCGTGTTCACCGCCCCCGAGGAGAATGGCACGTATGCATTGCGCAGCGGCCACCACGGCAAACCCGGCGGCGCGCCGTGGCCTATGACGCGCGGAAATCTTGCCCGAACCAACTGCGCACCTTGGTGAGCGCTGTCTTACCTACCCTGCGCCTGCGCCACTTCGATAAACGCCAGCATGTTTTCCAGTGGCACATCGCCCTCCACCGAATGCGCAGGCGAGAGAATGTAACTGCCGCCGCGTCCAAGTTCGATCAAATGGCTTGTCTCGCGGCGAACATCCTCGGCAGTACCATAGGGAAGTGTCTGTTGCGTGGAAAGCCCTCCCCAATAAGTCAGGCGGCCACGGTATTGGCCGAGCAGCGCTTCAATGTCCATGACCTCCGGCTGGAAGGGGTTAAAGCAGTTCAGGCCGATGGCCACGAGATCGTCAAACAACTCATCCACGTCGCCACAGGAATGGATAAAGACGTCCTTGCCGGCCTCGCGAACCGCCCTGTACATACGCTCCAGCACCGGAAGAATGAATTCCTTCCAGAGCTTATAGCCCATCTGGAGACCGTGCTGCTGGCCCCAGTCGTCGCCAAAGTAGATGGCGTCGATGTCAAATTTCAGCGCCTCACGAATCTGCGCAAGGTTGTAATCGGCGATGGCATGAAACAGGTCGCGCACGAACTTCGGGTGGTCATAGAAATCCATCATTAACGTATCCATCCCGCGCAGCGTCCATGCCCGCTCGTAGAGCGAGAACCCCAGGCAGAACAGGCGGAACCGGTCAGGATACCGTTGAGTTTTGGCCGGGATGTCAGCGAAGAACTTGGGGTCGAGCGGATTGGGGAATTCGTATCCCGCCAAAGTCGGCTCCGGGAGCACCCGACCCTGCACGTTGCCGATGTCCTTGTCCACGCTGCGGTCCCACACCACACCAAAAACATCGCGGACGCAGTTGTTCCCCACGTCTTGAAAGAACCCGATGTCACTTCCCAGTTCGAGGATGTGGTCACCCAGCAAGCTCGGCAGGTCACTCTCGCCGTAGTGAGCGATCAGCTTCGCTTTGGCCTCCTGGGTGAAGCGGAATGACCAGGGGACATAGGGTGGAATCTCTCCCGCCAGAACTTGCTTGATGACCTGCCGTTTGGTCATGGTGTAACTTCCGCTTAATGGCCCCGGTCTCCAGTCTTGAACAGAGTCCATGGTCCGGCTTTCATATCGCGCAGCAGGGGCGCCTGCCAATCGAATTCCGGATGCGCCCGGAGGAAGGGGGCGGCGAGAAAATCTTCTCCGCACGGATGTCCCCTGCAGGCGTAGAAGCTCATGGCCTTGGCCATAGAGCTGTCGATGACCTTGCCCTGCACGGCCCCGCCGGGATAGTAAGGGGGCCAGTTCCAAACCTCCGCGCCGCGTGGCGACTCGTCAACGTGGCCGCACAATGAGCGCTCATCAGCGTCGTCCCGCCGTTCAAAAGCGTCGTAATGATCACCCATGAATTTCTCCGCCATGGCGACGTCAATCTTTCCTTTGTTCCGGTCCATCAATTCCTGCCAGCGCGTGCGGCGCGCATTGGGAGAGGTGGAGGGGTTATGAGGGTCAAAAGTGGTTTCTTTGGCGATCACCGCCGGGTCGCGGGCGAAGTTGGAACCCACGAAGGCGCCGTCCTTCGTTCGCCAGACTCTGTGAGCTTTCAAACCCAGCTCGAACTGCGCGATCTCGCCGGTCTTGTTATCGGCCAGCAGCCAATCGTTCGCGTAGCCGCCGTTGTTGCCGTCCAGCATGATGCGCACATACTCGTCGATCGAGCGCGCATATTGCAGCGCTTTGCGCGAGCGCATGAATTCCGGCTTGCCGTGGGGATCCCAACCCACAAATTGGGTAATCGTGGTTTCCGTCACCAGAAGGCCGCCGGAGTTGACGCCGAAGTCGTCGTCGCTGGTGTTGACGCCCGGAAAGCCATCCATCAAAATGCGCTGGCCACGCTGGGGAACGATGTCGAAGATCACCCGCCAGCGCTCGCCGTCCAAGTAAGAAGTCCAGGAATTGTGGGCCATCACAATGTGATGGTTGCGCGTGTAACTGCCCGTGGCCACAAAGGCGCTACAGTTGCCGGGACTCACTAGGCGCGGGGCATTCGCCACTTTATGTTTCCCGTCATACCAGGGAACATAATAATCCGCAACTTCCTCGAAGGCGTTCAGGGCCACAACATCGTCCAGGTCCAGAGCCACGCTTTGGGCCTTCAGCCCTTCGGCGATGCCTTGCAGTTCCTCCTGGTATTCGCGGTCGATCCTGGGCCAGAGCATTTCCCGCGCCGTTTGGCGGAAAAAGCCCCAGGCGCGGTGCGTATCGTGCGTGTCGCGCAGTTTGACGGTTTCAAAGGCATCGAGGATTTCCGGGGCCAGCAAATACCCGTGCTGATAGCCGATTTGGCGCGGCGAGCCTTCCAGGTGGATGAAGATCCAGCCGCCCCGGTCAAATCGGTAGGCGCCCTGTAGATCGGGCGATCCATTTTCGATTTTCGATTGACGATTTTCGATTGTTCGAAATCCGTGACCCTCCTGAGGCGTTCCCAACACCCATGCCACAACCACCACGAGTATCACGAGCGACGCAGCGGCCACCGTCTTCATGGAAATCACCAATCGTCTCATCTGTTCCCTATTCCCTATTCCCTATTCCCTGTTCCCTGCAAGAGTTCCCGCGCCGCAGTGTAACCGCTTTGCACGGCGCCTTCAATCGTAGCGGGCAGGCCCGTGGCGGTCCAATCGCCCGCCAGAAAGAGCCCCTGGACGGGAGTACGTGCTGGCGGCCGCAGCGGCTCCGCTTCCGGGCTCGGCGAAAAGGTTGCGAAGCGTTCTTTTATGACGAGCGAGTGCAACAGCTTTGCCTTATGGACCGCCGGCAACATTTCACCCAGCTCTCGTAACGCGATGGCCAGCAGTTCTTCTTTCGACCGGCTGACGTGCTCGTGCGCGCCGCTCAGGACCAACGAAACGTAGTGGTCGTTTGTACCCAGAATGCGGCTCTTGTCAAATAGCCATTGGATGGTCGTTCCGCGCAAGCCCACAAACTCGAGATCGGTAATGGGTGCGTCAAACCACAAGTTGATGGAGATGATGGGCGCGGGACGAAGCGCCAGGGCGGCGGCAAAGAACGGCTCAGTGCGCAGCAAGTCGCTGGGCAGCACGACGGCGAGTTGTTGCCACGGCACGGCGGAAATTACGGGAACGCCCTCGATTTTTTCCCCGGCGCCCAAATCCACACCCCGGCAGGCGCCCTCCGCAATCAGCAATTGCTTCACGCCGCGCCCGGTTTGCACACAGCCGCCGCGCGCTTCGATGTAAGCAGCGGCCGCGGCAGTGTAGCACTCGCTCAGCCCCACGCGCGCGATGCCGAGCCGCGAGTCAGCGGGAGACGAAAAAAGCGCCAGCCGCAGGACGCGCTCAAAAAGCTGGGCGGAAGCGATGCGCGGATCCTCATTCATCGCCGCGATGCAGAGTAAGTCCCAAAAATTGCGCTGGAGGCCCTCCGATTGTCCGCGCCTGCCGAGCCACGTAGTGACGCTCTCGCCGGCGGCGGGAGCGGAGTTCTGCCCGGCAGTGCGCAGGTCCTTCCCCAAACGCAGCACTTCCAGTTTCTGCTTCAAGGAAAAACTATCCGAGCGCAGCACCCCCAAAAGCAGATGCCAAGGCGAAGGCCAGTCCGGGCAGTCAAGGCGCGAGAGCCGGCCGTCGCGGTCCAGAAACGGCATGGCAAGCCTGGGCTGAAAATGAACCCGGTCGAGAGTTCCAAGGGTCTTGAGGAAGTGAATCGTGGAGTGGTAACAGCCCATGAAGAGATGCTGGCCGTTGTCCACAACCGAGCCGGTGGTGGGATCACGAAACGAGCGAGCGCGCCCGCCGAGATGCGGCTTCTGTTCGAGCAAGCGAACCCGCTTGCCTGCCTCTGCCAGCGCCACACCCGCCGCCAAGCCGGCGAAACCGCCACCGATGATCAGAACGTCGTGGGGCATAGGGAGTCAGGAGCCAGTAGTCAGGAGTCAGAAGTAAGGAGCCAAGAGTCCGAACTCAGAATGACCAGGCCGGGCGATCTGAGTCGCCGTCGCATAGGCAATGAGAACCTGAAATGTCCAAGCAGGCTCTCCCGGTGCGTCGATTCTGACTCCTGACTCCTGGCTCCTGACTCCTACTTGTACCACTCCGCACCGAGGTAAACCGTAAGCGCGGTCCAGATCTTCAACACGCGGGGGACGCGCACCCGCTTCCCGAATACGTTGTAGCAGCGCTTTTGGATGCGCTTCAGGATGCTCCAGTAAATCGCCGCCATGATTTCCGCGGCCTTCATCGATCCCCGGTCTTCGGGCGGAAGCATCTGGCGGGCCAAGTCGAAGTAATGCCGAGCGCGGTCGCATTCGAACTGCATCAACTCGATGAAGGGATCGTTGTAAGCGCCCGCCAGCAACTCGGCGGGCCGGACGCCGAAGCGGTCCAAATCCTCCTGGGGAATGTAGAGGCGCCCGCGCTGGGCGTCGCGCTGAATGTCGCGCAGAATATTGACGAGCTGCAACGCTGTTCCCAGGCTCACGGCGTAATCCCGCGTGCGGGAGTTTTGATAACCAAAGATCTCGATGCAAATCAGCCCGATGGTCGAGGCCACGCGATAGCAATACAGGGACAGCTCTTCAAACGTCTCGTAGCGCGCCCCAGTCAAATCCATTTCCAGGCCCAGGATCAGGTCCTCGAAAGGCTTCCGGGGAATCTTAAATCGCTTGATGGCTTCCGCCAGAGCGCGCAACTCCGGCGCGTCGAGGTGGCTGGCATCTTCCGCGTAACACGCCTCCAGCGCCTGCCGATAGCGTGCCAGGCCGGCGGCGGCCTCCGCCGGGTCGAGGCCACTGTCGGTGACATCGTCGCCCCGCCGCGCGAAGGCATAAACGGCTTCGATGGCAAGACGCTTCTCCCGAGGCAGAAAAACAAACGCGTAATAGAAGTTGGTAACGCGCGCGTTGGTGAAATGGGTATTTTTCAAGGACGCGTTCATGATGGGATGGTAACCGTCGGAGCGTGCGCGACGCTCGCGCTCAGCGGAGCCCGGCGGGCGCGCAAGTAAAGGCGCAGGAAATCCCACTTACTGAGCGAAGGCCGCCGATGAAAGATATCATAGGAAACAGCTTCAATTTTCGAAAGAATCGCCGTTCCGCCCAGCCACGTCAGGCGCAATTGTGTGCGCAGTTTGGGGTGCACTCCCTCCGGCAAGCCTCTTCCCCGCTCGAAAAGCTCGCGGGTGCGCGCGATTTCAAAAGCCAGAAGTTCCTGCCAGCGGGTGTCGGAGCTCCCGGCGCGCAGGTCATCGAGCGTGTAGTGGAAGCGCGCCATATCTTCCTGCGGCAGATAGACGCGGTCGCGGGAAAAGTCAACTGCCACGTCTTGCCAGAAATTGGTGAGCTGGAGCGC
>Ga0315282_10017312_pt1 | contig 10415 bp, 7 predicted proteins | sample YL17G07_20_MG_FD_203693 | JGI IMG/M metagenome (GOLD analysis project Ga0315282, IMG submission 203693) | Sediment microbial communities from Yellowstone Lake, YNP, Wyoming, USA - YL17G07_20 | ecosystem: Environmental > Aquatic > Freshwater > Lake > Sediment | place: USA: Wyoming | collected... | reverse complement strand
TGGAATTCGAGCCCAAGGAAGAATGGGTTCGAGTTCAACCCGGGATGATCCTCGATTCCCTGAACAAGTTTCTAAAACCTCACAAGCTTTTCTTTCCCATCGATCCTTCGACGAAGGAATATTGTACACTGGGTGGAATGATCGCCAATAATTCGAGTGGTCCCCACGCGGTTAAATATGGCGCTACCCGCGATTATGTTCTTTCATTAGAAGTGGTCCTGTCTGATGGCGAGGTGATGACCACAAGTCCTGTCTCCCTAGAAAGAGGAGAATCGAAAGATTCGGAAACCCTCGAGGAGAAAATTTATAGGGCCATGCCTGGTCTGCTCCAACAGTATCGCAAACCAATGGAGGAGGAAAAGCCTTTCACCCTGAAAAATTCTTCAGGTTATGATCTCTGGCGACTGCAGGGCAATGGATTCTTAGACCTTACCTCCCTTTTCGTGGGATCTGAGGGAACCCTGGGAATCATCACCGGGGCAAAGCTCCGTCTCGTCCCCCTCCCTGGAAGGGCACGGGGAGGCCTCATCTATTTTGACAATCTGGATCATGTGGGCCCGGCCACACAGAAACTCCTTGAGCTCTCTCCTTCCATGCTTGAGATTATTGAACGGCAGATCATCGACCTTGCCCGAAAACAGAAGGCAGAGATGAGGCCGTATCTTCCTGAGGGAACTGAGGCCCTCCTCTTTGTTGAATTCGAGGAAGAGGATGGAGAAAGGCCTCCGCATAAGTTCATCGAAGCCGAGAGGCTTCTCGTCCAGCAGGAAAAATTGGCCACATCGATAAAGGTGGCCAGGAATGAAGAAGAGACGGCCATGTTTGAAAAGGTCAGAAGCATCTCCGGCCCCATTCTCAATAAGGCAAAAGGACCTAAAAGACCATTGGCCTTCATTGAGGATGCAGCCGTTCATCCGAGCCTTCTCTCCCGATATATCATGGGCCTGAGGGAAATTTTTAGAAAGGCCGAGGTGGAAGCAAGCATCTATGGCCACGCCGGCGATGGGAACCTTCATCTCATGGTCTTTTTAGACCTTCGGAAAGATTCCGAAGTGAAAAAGATGTTGGACCTGACCGATGCCTGTTACGATCTGGTCTTTTCGTTAAAGGGTACGATCAGTGGAGAGCACGGTGATGGCCGTCTGAGAACCTACTATCTCAGAAAACAGTACCCGAATCTCTATCCGGCCATGGTGGAAATAAAGAATCTTTTCGATCCTAAGAACATTCTCAATCCAGGCTGTATTGTTGGAGGTGAAAAGAACCCTCTCAATCAGCACCTCAAATATGAGTCTCAGGACCAGAGGAGATTGACAGGAACCTTTTTTGACAAGGAAGTTGTGAGAACAGCCATTGAAACTTGCTCTGGCTGCGGGAAATGCCGTTCCTACTGTCCCGTTGCACAGAAGGTTCTAGAGGAATGGGCGATGGGACGAGCCAAAGCGACTCTCCTAAGAGAATTCGCAGCCGGCGCTCTCGATCCAAAATTCTTCGACTCTGCCCAATTTAAGGAGGTGATGGATTCTTGCGTCAACTGCAAGAGGTGTTTAACCGAATGTCCCTCCGGAGTCGACATCCCCTGGCTTGCATTGAGCGGTCGCGCCCACTACCTTGAAAAACATGGAGAACCTCTGAGCAACCGCTTCTTCACTGACACCCGCGCCTTATGTAAGAAGGGAAGCGCTCTTGCTCCCCTGGTGAACCTCGCCAACTCTCTCGCTCCCATCAGGAGAGGGCTGGAGGCCGCCCTGGGACTCGACCGGCGTCGTCACCTACCTCCCTTTCGTCGCCGGACTTTGAAGAAAATGCTGAAGGAACGACCACTTTTTCACGCAGATAAAAAAATCGTCTACTTCGTCAGCTGTTATTCAAACTTCAATGAGCCGGAGGGCGATGGACTGGCAACAGTGGAGGTTCTTGAGCGAAATGGGTTCGAGGTCCTTCTCCCCGACTTTCAATGTTGCGGGATTGCCCGCATCAACTCCGGCGCCATCAATAAGGTCATGGAGGATGTTCAAACGAATCTGGAAAGGATGGCTTCTCTCGTCGACCAAGGGCTCAGCATCGTTTTCAGCGAACCGAGTTGTGCCCTGGCAGTCAAGATGGAGTACTCGAACATTTTGGATTCGAAAAGGGCCCATCAAGTCGCAGAGAAATGTTATGATATCCATCAATTCCTGATGAGACTTCATAAAAAAGGAGAGCTCCACCTGAACCTGGGAGAGATGAATCTGACGGTGGGGTATCACAATCCCTGTCATCTTCGTGCTTTAGGGGTCGTTAAGGAACCTGTTGAATTATTGCGTTTGATTCCGGGGATAAAGGTCAAGGAATTTTCCGACGGTTGCTGTGGTCTGGTGGGCACTTTTGGAATGAAGCGAAAAAATTTCGACCTCTCCATGGCGATCGGAGAGAGATTGTTTAAAGAGATTGATGATTCTGCCGTCGATCAGGTCTCCACCAGTTGCGGGGCCTGCAAGTTGCAGATCATGCAGGGAACCCGGAGAGAGGCTGTCCACCCGATTTCTTTGCTGGCCTTAGCTTATCAGAGAGGGGCTCAAAAGCTTACTTCACGAATAGATAGATGGCCACGAGCATAATGAAAAGGGCGAAAAGTTTTCTCAGGCGATAAGGGTGTATCTTGAAAGAGAGTGCACTTAGGTCTGTTAAACGATTAGGGAGATTCAGGTAGACTTGCTAAAAAAATTTTCAACTTGGTCATACCTTCGGGAGAGATATTGATAAACCTTACTCCGGATCGATAAAGTTTTTCACCTTCGCCCAATTGAGTATTTATCCAAACCACCTCAGCAAGGACTTCGATTGAATTCAATGTAGAGCCAGATGAGAAAAAAAGTTTCATATTCAGCTTTTGGCCAATCTCCATCTGTTCTGGCAAAAGAATCTGTAATCCCCCTTCGCTGGCGTCGAGAGCTTGACCGGATTGATTGATTGGCGAGTCGGCCCGATAATACTCTATTGGCAGACGGAGTGGAAATCTAGGGTTTTTCCTTCTTTCCAGATTGGCGACCGCATAACGGACTTTGGCTTTTTTTTCTTCTGTTTTCATTGCCAATCACCTTTCTTAAAATTTCAACCCTCTCCCTCGAGGCATATCCTTCTCAAAAACTTGGCCGGCAAGTACCCGGGAAGCCCCGCCGTGCCTGTCCCGTCCTGACGGGATGGACGGGGAGCTTCAATGTGCGGCTGCCTTATAGTTCGTAATATACACGATTCATGGTTTCCAGGGAAGCAAAAGTTTCAGGAAGATAAGTATCTCTTTTCCTGTGATGAAAACCGGGACAGAAATTAGGGGCACCAGTTGGTCGGGCCGAAGAAGACGGGCCAGCGGAGAAAGATTTAGACCTGCCTGCGCGCAGCCGCTTCGGCGAAGGCAGGGCGGAACCTCATATCGATTTGATTCGAGGTCCCTCAGGCCATGGGAAAAGACTCCTCCTCCGTGACCACGAAAGTTACTCCTGACAGTCTTAAAGAACCGCAGTTCTAAAGCTTTCGAAGCCTGGTCCGTCTGCTTCTGCAAAGCTTACCCTGCCATCACAGAATTGGAGATGCATCCTTCAGGAAGGAACATTGCATCGTAGACCCTTTAACTGCCACCCCATTTCTCTGCTGGCCTTGGCTTATCAGAAGGGAATCCGAACTCCTTCACCCTAAAAATGAGATTCTTTCTCGCTTCAAATTCATAAGAAAAGTTTCTAAAAATGATGGTTTCGTAAAAAGTCCCAATTAGTCATCCTGAACGGAGTGAAGGATCTGAAATGCTTTGATATGATTAGATTCTTCGCTTCGCTCAGAATGACAGGTTGCCACTTATCGACTTTTTACGAGTCCATCAAAAATATATTGACAAAGTGGAATCCTTTCTTGTAAGAATAAATGGTCTGACCTTTATACCAATTTAATGACCGTCTGGAGAAAAGTTTCTCTATGGAGTTTGAGCTTGAGTTAAAGGTAACCGAAGCCCTGGCTGAAGATGTAGGCAAAGGTCTGGCCCGCCTTGACCCGGAGGATATCAAGACCTTGAACGGTGTCTTGGGCGACGTGATCGAGATCAGTGGGGCAAAAAATACGGTTGCCAGGATCACGGGAACGCTCCCCGAGCATCGCGGGAAGAAGGTGATCCAGATAGATGGGATCACTCGCAGCAATGCCAACTCCAATTTAGGGGAAGTCGTCCGGATCAAAAAAACCTCTCGCAAAACAGCCGCGACGATCATCGTCACACCCCTTGATTTTTCAGCCGTCTTGCCCGACGAAAGTGAGCTCGATCAATTTGCGAAGGTCCTTCAGGGATTGGCCGTCGTCGCAGGCGACAAGATCAACATCCCTTTCCTGGCAGGAAAGGACCGGTTCTTCCAGGTGGAAGCAACGTCCCCCCTGGGTGGAGTGATCATCAATCAGAAGACCAAGTTTATCCTCAAAAAACCCGATTTTTCTCTGGAAGCACCTTCCCATGTCTCCTACGAGAATGTCGGAGGCCTCGAGCGTGAACTCAGGCTCGTTCGGGAGATGGTCGAGCTTCCCCTGCGGTACGCAGAGGTGTTTGAAAAATTGGGAATTGAGGCACCCAAAGGGGTGCTTCTTTACGGACCTCCGGGCACCGGCAAGACCCTGATCGCCCGTGCCATTGCCAGCGAAACGAAACTCCATTTTTTCCGCGTGAATGGCCCGGAAATCATCCACAAGTTTTATGGGGAAAGTGAAGCCAGATTACGTGAGATCTTCGAGGAGGCAGCCCGCGAAGCGCCCAGCATTATTTTTATCGATGAGATCGACGCCATCGCTCCCAAACGTGCGGAGGTTTTGGGGGATGTTGAGAAGAGGGTCGTTGCCCAGCTCCTCGCCCTGATGGATGGAATGGTTTCCCGGGGCCAAGTAATTGTCATTGGTGCAACCAATATTCCCGAGATCATCGACCCGGCGCTCAGGCGGCCGGGCCGTTTTGACCGCGAGATCGTGCTTCCTGTTCCCAACACCGAGGGACGCAAATCGATCCTCAGGATTCACAGCCGGCGGATGCCCCTGGCCTCTGATGTCGATTTGGACCGTCTCGCCCAAATCACCCACGCCTTTGTAGGAGCCGATTTGGAGGCTTTGTGCAAGGAAGCTGGAATGGTGGCCCTCAGGCGATATCTCTCTCTGGAGGGAGAAAATCATCTCGCATCTATTCTCGGGACCCCGGACCAACTGCAGATCATGATGGAGGATTTCTTAACAGCCCTTCGTGAGATTGAACCTACGGCGATCCGTGAATTTTTTACCGAAAGGTCCACGGTCCGATGGCATCATGTGGGTGGCTTGGTCCCCATTAAGGAAGCCTTGATGTCCATTGTGGACTGGCCCATGAAGTACCCGGAGCTATTTGCATCAGGCAAGGTCTCGCCGCCCAGAGGGATCCTTTTTACCGGGCCCTCGGGGACCGGGAAGACCTTGATGGCAAAGGCCCTGGCCGGGGAGACCGGTCTAAATTTCATCTCGATCGGGGGCCCCATGATCTTCTCAAAATGGCTGGGGGAGTCAGAAAAAGCACTCCACAACCTCTTTAAGAAAGCCAAACAATCCGCACCGTGTATCCTCTTTTTTGACGAAATAGATGCCCTTATCATGGCCCGTGGGTTTGTGACGGATAGCGGTGCAGTGGAACGGATCGCCAGCCAGTTCTTTAACGAACTCGATAGCCTCACCGATCTTTCCCAGGTGATTGTTCTTGGGGCGACGAACCGCGAGGATTTGCTAGATCCAGCCCTGATGCGAACGGGACGGCTCGATTACATTCTGAAGTTTTCTGTCCCGGATGAGAAGGATCGGCTGGAGATCTTTCAGGTGCACACTCGAGAGAAGCCATTGGGAGACGACGTAGACCTGGTGGAGCTGGCGAAGACGACAGAAGGCATGGTAGGTTCGCAAATTGCCTCGATCTGCAGAAATGCAGCCCTGATGGCCGTTAAGGAGATGATTCAGCTTCCGGAGAAAAAATCGTTCTCCAGACTGGTGATCCGGTCGGCACACTTCAAAGAGGCCATTCGAAGCGTTCGAACCAGTGAGGGGAATACCCGATGTTAAAGGCGGTAGAAAAGAAGCGGGCCTACGAAGATATCGTCAAGCAGATTTTCAATCTCATTGAAAAGGGCAAGCTGAAGCGAGGAGATCAGCTCCCTGTGGAGCGGGAATTATCTGAAACCTTTAAGGTTTCCCGGGCCACGGTGCGAGAAGCCATCTTTTCGCTGGAGTCTATGAGATTGGTTCAAAGGCGTCAGGGCGATGGGACTTATGTCATCGCTTCCAGTGAGGAGGCCTTGGTGCAACCTCTGGCTGCGGCCCTCTTTCATGAGAAGGATGATATCATCGATATCTTTTTCGTCCGCAAGATCATCGAGCCGGAAGTGGCTCAACTCGCCTCAGAAAACAGAACGTCTGAAGAGATCGATGAATTGGAGGAGATCCTCAAGGAACAGGAGAAGGAAGTCGAAAGCGGGGAGAATCCCATTCACACGGACTCGGAGTTTCATCGCCTCTTGGCCCGGATGGCAAGAAACAGGATCTTAGAACGTTTGCTCATTACGCTTGTTGATTTACTGAGTAAAACCCGCGAAAAGTACCTTCAAACAGAGGAGAGAAAACAGAAATCTCTTCACGGCCATTATGAAATCCTTGCCGCCATCAAGAATGGAAATGGGAAGGCTGCTCGAAAGGTCATGCGGCGGCACCTCGAGGATGTGGAAAATTCCGTGTTCAACAAAAGGAAAGGGGGTGGGAAGAAGACCCTGGGTTGATCTTGGAAAGTGAGTTGTAGTAAAAGGGATGAAGGTTAGATTTATCATGTGATTAAATTAATGAAGGAGGTATCAGTGTATGGCGAAAGTAACTGAGATAACTGTTTGGACGCGCGGGGTCGTGATGGACAAGGAGGCTCGGGATGTTGCCAACGCCTTTGCCCAAGCGGCCAAGATGGAGGGAAAATTTGTTCAGGCCTTCGATAACTACGAAGATCTGCCTGATCGCGTGCTGGTAACGACCCGTAAATATGCCCGAATTAGCGACAAAGAGATTGAGATGAAATATCTCTACGTGAATGAGCATCCAGACGTGGTCGTGATTGTCGAGCCAACCATCGTCAAGGGTATCAATATCTTGCGTGGGATGCCCGAGGGAGGTCTTCTCATCATCAATACCAACCGGCCGATCGAGTATATGCTCAAGTTCATCCCCAATGCAGACATCCTGGGCGCAGTGGCGACGGTCGATGCGGACGGCATCTCCGGGATGCGGACCGTAGACTTTTCCGGGTCAGAGGGAGGCGTTGATACTGCCGGCATTGGTGCAGGAATATCTTCTCCGATCCTGGGGGCCATGGCCAAGGTGACGGCCATGGTGAAGAAGGAGAACCTTGCCAAAGTCGTCAGCGACGTTGCCGCCATGGAGCGGGGTTATCAGGAAGTGAAAATCCAAAGATTTCGTAAGGCTCGTGCGGCTTATTTCTGGGGAGGCTAAACCCGGCCACCGTGAGTCGAGAGCAAGAAGTGAATCGTCATGACCGAATAGACAAGGAGGCGAACAGTGAAATCGAAAATACGAAAAGCACAGAAGGCAAAAGCAAGGGTTAAAACCGTAAAGAAGGTAACGGCTATCAAGAGGACCGTCATGCCTGAGGATATGTATGGGACAATTAGTGTTCCAGAAGATAGAGCGGTCCCTTTTGGGGCCATCACGCCTGCTCCGGTGAGGCAGCAGGACCTTTTTATCACCTCAAACTGGCGGATTGTCCGTCCGGTGATTGACCATGAAAAGTGCACCCGGTGTTTTACCTGCTACATTGCCTGTCCGGACGCTTGTTGGTCTTTCAATGAAAAGGAAGAGAAGATGGAATGGAATTGGAAGTTTTGTAAAGGCTGTCAGATTTGTATCAATGAATGTCCCGCGGACGCCCTGAAAGCGGTTCCGGAGCTCGATTTTGAAGACGGGGTTGTTCGTTTGGAGAAACCTTTCTAAGGAGGAGATGCTATGGCTCAAGAAAAGATGCTCAGCGGCTGCGCAGCAGCAGCCCAGGGTGCAAAATTTGCAGAAGTAGAAGTGATCTGTTCATTTCCGATCCGTCCCTATACGGCGATCATGATGGAATTATCCAGAATGGTTGCTAACGGGGAATTGGATGCGGAGTTCCTTCATGGTGAAGGCGAGCACGCCCAGCTTTCGGTTGTATTAGGGGCTTCGGCCTGTGGTGCCCGAGCCTACACGGGGAGTTCCGGAGTGGGTGTCACATACGCCTTTGAGCTTTACAGCCCGGTAGCAGGAGGCCGTTACCCTCTACAGATGGCTATCGCCGACAGAACTCTGGACCCACCAGGAGACTTCGGTTCAGAGCATACCGATGCGATGTCAGCAAGGGACCAGGGATGGTTGATGGGTTGGGCCGCTACCCCCCAGGAAGTCTTTGACAACACATTGATCAACTATCGCGTGGGAGAAGATCCTCGGATCATGCTGCCCCAGTTTGTCTGTCAGGATGGTTATTTCCTGTCCCACATCCCGGACAAGGTCATCCTGCCAGAGATGTCACAGGTAAGGGAGTTCTTACCTCCCTATAAAGCACCTCATCCCCTTAGCCCCGTGTGCCCGATATCACATGGTCCCCAGATTCGGCCCGACCAGGGAGCGCCCATGGATGCACAGAGGGCAGCCACCTTTCTCGAGGTGCCCAAGGTGATCAAGGAGGCAACGAATGACTTCAATCGCATCTTCCGTCGCAAGTATGATCCCTTCCTGGAGACATACAAGATGGAGGATGCCCAGTATGCTTTCTTCGTTCAGGGGGCCCACGCCAACACCTGTAAATCGGCCATCGATCATCTCAGGAGACAGGGCCTGAAGATTGGAATGGTCAGGCCACGTTGGATTCGGCCCTGGCCGACGGTAGAAATTGCCAGTGCCTTCTCTAAGGTCAAGGCGATTGCTTCGGTCGAGACAAGTACTTCTTATGGTGGCGCCATGAGAGGTGGCAACTTAATTCATGAGCTTCGAGCAACCCTCTACGACCTGCCGAAAAGACCTATGGTAACCTCTTTTATGGCCGGCCTGGGTGGAGATGTCGTTCTGCTTGAAGACTTTTATTACATGGCGAAGATTCTCCAGAAGATGGTCAAGAACAATAAGACCCATAAGTTAGTCTACTGGATTGGATTCGAAGAAGAAAAGGAGGTGTAAACGATGACGCAAGCGTTTGATTATAAAAAACAGATATTGGAACCGATCAAGTCCTTGCGGGGTGCGCCGGCAGATGAAATGTATGTCCCTGGCCATCGGACTTGCGCAGGTTGTGGACCCGCACTTAACTACCGTCTGGTCGCTAAGGCCGCAGGCCAGCATACAATCTTCATTGGCCCGACGGGCTGCATGTACGTGGCGAATTCGAGCTACCTCTGTACGCCTTACGCAGTTTCCTGGATTCACGCCCAGATCACCAATGGTGGAGCAGTGGCTTCGGGGATTGAAGCAGCCTACAAGATTCTTGCCCGGAAGAAGAAATATGACGGCCCCTTCCCGAATGTGATCGTGATGGCTGGGGATGGTGGATCCGTGGACATCGGCCTTCAGGCGATGTCGGCCATGATGTATCGTGGCCATGATGCGCTTTTCGTCTGTTACGACAACGAGGCCTATGCCAACACAGGCATTCAGACTTCACCGACCACGCCCTATGGTGCGAATACGACCTTCACGCCACCGGGAAAAGCTATCCCTGAGGGCAAGACCCTCTTTCCCAAGGATCCTCCGCAGCTGGTGATCGGAGGCCACCCGGCGGTGAAATATGTCGCCACGACTTGCATCTCTCATCCCCTTGACCTGATGAACAAGGTGCGAAAAGCCTTGAATTACGACGGACCCACCTTCCTCCATATGCTCTCACCCTGTCCAAAGGGGTGGAAGTTCGATGAGAAGCTAACCCGCGAGATGGGCCGGTTAGCAGTAGACACGGGGATGTGGACCCTTTATGAATGGGAGAACGGTGTCTACAAGTACCAGAACCTTCCCAAAAAGTATAAACCCGTGAGTGAGTACATGAAATTCCAGGGCCGTTTCTCTCATCTGAAAGAAGAGCATATTGCAAAGATGCAGGCCTTTGTGGATGAGAAGATTCAAAGGATTAAGGCGATTGCTGTTGAGGCTCCTATCCCTACACCCAAAGCAAAAACCTAGACGAAGATATTTGAAATTTCCCCTCGTCCCCCAAGGGGACGAGGGGGCACAAAATGTTAGAAGAAAATTCTAAGATTTAAATTCAGTAGCGTCCGGTTAATTTTTTATAAAAATTCGAATTGTTTTTTTATTCCAGCATGATGAACGTGATTGTGAACAGTTTCGATTTCAATTTTTTCTTTCCGATTGGTCATAATCCT
>Ga0315282_10017311_pt1 | contig 10415 bp, 15 predicted proteins | sample YL17G07_20_MG_FD_203693 | JGI IMG/M metagenome (GOLD analysis project Ga0315282, IMG submission 203693) | Sediment microbial communities from Yellowstone Lake, YNP, Wyoming, USA - YL17G07_20 | ecosystem: Environmental > Aquatic > Freshwater > Lake > Sediment | place: USA: Wyoming | collected... | reverse complement strand
CTGCTCCGCAGGCCGGGCATTTGGGATTCATCCTATCACCTCATTGGGTTTTTATCACCCCGGCCTCGGCCAGCCCCAAAAGCAATACGATTAGGTAGGATCATGCCTTAAAACTAGCGCACAACCCATATTACAAATGTGCATGCCAAAATCGGCTTCCATTTTTTTTCTTTTCGCGTTCTAATATTTTCTGCGCGAATAAACGGGATCTCGTGGGAATAAATAAGACCTAATGAAATGAAAAAGGTGGATATGGTCATAATAACCGCCAATGGGCTACTTCCTATTGTTGCCGCAAACTGTTCGGGACGAAATGTCGCTGCCCCCATAAAATAGACGATATCATGCCACAATATCGCAAAGCACATGACGTAGCAAAACTCTGAAATACTTTTTCTGGCGCGAATTTTCGCTCGTAAAGATATCCGGTTAATAAGCCAAACTCCGATTAGCAAAATAAGCGGAATGAAAAGTACGCGCAACCATATAGTTATTTGCTCATTTACCTTATTGAATATTTCATTTTGCATAAGATTTGAATTTGATGAAGTGATCTCCAAGGGCAATCTAGTGCACTAGAATTGGAACAGGGCGGCAGTAATTATGCCTAAAAGCACCAACAACAAGTCGAATATCCTCTCTAATTCATCGATTTTTTCAACTGGCTCCACGCTTTAACGTCTTTATTCTAAATTTAAAATTTGCGCGTTCGTCGGTCCCACGGTGAGAAAGGCATGGATTGCGGAAAACCTTGGGCTATTGTATCAAATGCGCCATCTATTTTTGGCTTATGGTGAGAGGGAGGGGATTTGAACCCTTATTGTTTGGGAAGGAGTCCCCGCTAAAGTTAAACAAACCACATGTAAATGCAAATGGAGGAAACACATGTTGATGAAAAAGGGGGCTGAGGCAAACCTCTACCTCGAATCAGCTGCGAAGGTGCTCTATCGCGCCGCAGAGGGCAGGGTCGTGGTCAAGCACCGCATCCCCAAGCGCTATCGCATCCCAGATATCGATAAGCAGCTTCGTGAGGCTAGGACGGCGCTGGAGTCTAAACTTTTCGCGGATGCCAAGCGGGCTGGGGTACCAACGCCGCTCGTCTATGAGGTAGATTCTGTGGGAATGCGGATAGTGATGGAGTTCATCGAAGGGCAACAGGTCAAGCTCGTGCTGGAAAAATTGAGGCCCGCCGCGAGAAGGAAGCTGTGCGAACTTATCGGTCGGCAGGTCGCCCGCCTGCACCGCGCTGGCATCGTGCACGGCGACCTCACCACCTCGAACATGATCCTGACTCGCAACGGCAAGGTTTACTTCGTGGATTTCGGGCTGGGCGAGTACAACCCATCCGTTGAGGCCCGCGGCGTCGACCTGCACCTCCTCAGGCGCGCCCTTCAAAGCATCCACTTCAGGATAACTGACGAGGCTTACCGTGCAGTTTTATCAGGATACAGGCGGGAATTTGGGAAGGGGGCAGGAGAAGTGGTCAGGCGTGCGGAGGAGATAGAGCGAAGAGGGCGTTACGTGGCGAAGGAGGATCGGACATGGCAGTGATTTTCGTAACGACAAATCGCTACAAGTTCGAGGAAGCGAGTGAGCTAGCGGCACGGCACGGAATCGAGATTGAGCGTAAGAACATGCCCTACATCGAAATCCAGGCCGACGAGCTAGAAGATATCATACAAGTAGGAGTTCAGCAGGCTTGCGCCCTGATAAAGGCCCCGTGTTTTGCGGAGGATGCGGGGTTGTTTGTCCGAGCGCTCCGAGGTTTCCCTGGCCCATACTCGAATTTTGTCTTTCGCACGTTGGGAAACGAAGGCATACTCAAACTTATGGCTGGTGAAAGCGACCGAATGGCAGAGTTCAGGTCGGCCGTTGGGTACTGCGAGCCGGGACAAAAGCCAAAAATTTTCACAGGAAAAGTGGAGGGAACCATCACACTTGATGCTAAGGGCGCGCAGGGTTTTGGATTCGACCCTATTTTTTCACCCCGCGAGGGAGATGGACGGACTTTCGCTGAAATTTCTACGGCCGAGAAGAACAACTTTTCCCATCGAGCCAGGGCAATCGAAGCATTTTTCAATTGGTTAAAACAAAGAGGAAAGGCTAATCGGTGAGTGAATGGAGAGCGAGCAAAAAGCACGAACGGGTTCGACGTATATAAACGAGCTGTCGGCAGGCGAAGTCGAGAGTCTTGTGGTTAAGCTGGGCAAGGAAGGAGTACCCCTCAGCAAGATAGGCCTGCTTTTGCGAGACCAGTATGCAGTGTCGAGTATCAAAAAGGTGACTGGCAAAAGCGCGAAACAAATCCTCGATGCACACGGTGTCAAGCCGGGGCTTCCCGAGGACTTGACAAGGGTGATCATCAGGTCCGTGAAATTATACAACCACATAACTCGTAACCCAAGAGATCTCGGAATCAGGCGCTCCATCGAGGTGATCGAGGCCAGAATCAACAAGCTGGCAAGTTACTACAAACGAAAAGGCATTTTACCGGCAGACTGGCGTTACGACCGTGAACGAGCGGCCCTTCTGGTGCGCGAGTAACTAACCCAGTTTCTGTAGCGGCAAGAGCTTATATTCAAAGTTTGTTATAGAGGAAAAGACAATTATACTTGGGGGAAATTTTTCATGCCCCGAACTGAGATTCGGAAATTCCAACGAGCGGCGGAGGAAGTGGCAGCATTTCTGAAACCCAAGCTTGACGGCAACACCTCTATCAAGATAATTTCCCACGCCGACGCCGATGGAATAGCAGCCGCAGCGATTCTTGCAAGATGCCTTTACCCCTATAATGTGCCATTCGTCGTCCGGTTGACATTCCCTATGGGACCCGACGATATAGCAGAGTTGGCGAAGGAGGATTACGACACGTTTGTCTTTCTCGACCAAGGAAGCGGCCAGATGGAGACCATCCACAAATTCATCCTGGCCAAACACGCCGATGTCGTGTTGATAGATCACCATCCAGGTTCCTTTTTAGAACATCCAAATCTCGCCTACCTCAACCCCCATACTTGTGGGCTCAACGGGGGAAGGGATGTGAGCGCGAGCGGCGCGGTCTATTCGGTGGTCGAACAGATAGATTTGCGCTTCAGGTCGCTGGCTGGGCTCGCGGTCGTGGGGGCAATTGGTGACCGTCAAGAATTCCCATCTGGGTTCACCGGTGTCAACGAAACCTTGGCGAGACGAGCGGTGGACTTCGGGCTCGTCTACCAAAGCGAAGGGCTGAGGCTTGTTGGGCGCACCCTGAACCCGGTCGTGGAGTGCCTGAGGTTATCGTCCAGACCATATATAATGGGGCTCTCGGGCAATTTGGGCGCATGCAGATCCTTGATTGACACCCTCGGCATCCCTCATTCAAACATGCTTTGCGACCTTGGATTGGAGGTTGAGCGGAGGCTGGCGGACGCGATATTTGCCCGCGTGGGACCCCTCGCGACCAACGAAGAGTTCTGTCACACAATTTGGGGGACGCTTTACACAGCGACAACGGATGATCTGGTCGGTCCTCGTGACCTGAGGGAATACGCAGCAATGTTGGACGCATGCGGCAGCCTCCAGAGGCCGGAGATAGGGGTTGCTGTGGGGGTCGGTGACGGGGCAACGCAGGCTGATGCGCTCGCGCTCCTGAGCAGCTACCAGGAGCAAATGCTCAGAACAATGGGCTGGTTAGTAAAAAATATTGCTTCATTCAGGCTCGAGCCGACGTTCAGGCACATATATTGCGGTGACTCGGTAGCTCCGAGGATGATGGGGGAGGCCCTGTCGTTGGGCATCGAGTCCGGCCTGATCTCCACCGACAGGCCAGTGCTGGGCATGGTGGACGAAGGCAGCGGCGTGATCAAGATTTCTGCCAGAAGCACCGCGGGATTGGCGATGCAGGGAATAGATGTCGGGCGGGCCCTGGCAAAAGCAGCAGCGAAGGTCGGAGGCCATGGGAGCGGCCATGATGCGGCGGCAGCAGCGAGGATACCCCGGGAGCGGATGGATGAATTCATAAAGGAACTCGTCCATGCGTTCTCAAGCGCAGGTAGCAATCCAGACACTGCCGAGGAACAAACATGAAAATGCGTGCTGAAGTTGTCTGCGTGTACGGCGGCGAGCGGACGTCGAAAACCGTGGCCGCTGCGGTCAGTCCAGACAATTTGCAAGTCCCCGAGGGCTTGGTGATATCGACTGTTCAAAAAGGCAGTAGAGTGGTGAGCGTGGTCAAGCTTGAGGGAAGGGCCGAGACTCTACTGGCCACGCTGGACGACCTGCTGGCGTGCGTGCTGACATCTGAGAGCATGCTCTAGCTTCCCTCATATACCCGCCAATTTATTTTCAGATAATGGGTCGGTCTACATCTGGGTGGCATCATTTGGGCGTTCAAGAAGGACCTTGGCCTACCAAATGATAGCCACGTTCACGATCATGTCGCTGTAGTACGACGACCAGCCAACTCTCACGCTCACTTCATCGTCGTGCTGCGGTTCAATGTAAATCAACCCCCTATCAATGGTGTTGAAGGCAACGAGCGCATGAGCTTTGTTTTCGGAGAATAAAATGTATACAAACCCGCAATGGATGTTCTCGGCTTCCGCGTTATTTATGACATCGGCGGTGAAGTTGTAGCAATTATAGGTGTTTATGTCGTACGTGTTTTCATTCGTTTTGTCCCGAGCGATAAAATCTTTCATTTCCGCGTACGTTGGGTCCCGTAAACTGTATCCGTGTCCCAGTACAGAATCTAAACCGTTCTCGTATCCAGTGTCATATCCCTCTAAAAGACCTGCGCTGTATCCATCGGCGTGACCCACACTATATCCATCATCGTAACCGTGAGTTTCCCCTATTTCGTAGCCGTTATCGAAGCCATTGTCGTAGCCATTATTGTAGCCGTGGGTTTCTCCTATTTCGTAACCGTTATCGTAGCCTTTTTCATAACCATTTTCATATCCGAGAGCATTACCCTCCGAATAGCCGAGGTAGTACCCATTGTCTTGCCCCTCCGAATAGCCGAGGTTGTACCCGTTATCATGTCCTTCAGAATAACCCACGCCATAACCATTTTCGTAACCAAGAGCATTGCCTTCTGAATAGCCGAAGCTGTACCCGTTGTCATGCCCCTCGAGATAACCAGCATTATATCCCTCGGTGCTACCATTCGCAAATCCGATATGGTGTCCTATCACAAGACTGAGCGCGAAAACCAAGCAAATGGTTGCTAACGCAAGGATAATTTTCCGAACCGATTGTTTTTTTCTCATTAATTCGTCACCCCCTTGGTCCTTCATTTCCATTCTTATTTGTTAGGCACAAGAGTATTAATCAACTATGAGTTTTCCCATACAAGAAAATTAATATTCCTTTCCAGTTTATCCTTAGTGGGACTGAATATGGAGGTTGTGGGTTTGGGGGGTAAAATTAGACCCTTCTCTCTAGTGGTATGCGTGATTCTGGCACTGCTGATATTCTCAGTCCTCATCTTTCAAGTGGCGCAAGCTAGTTCAAGTTCCCCAGACGGTTACACCTCCCATGCCGCAATTTACATAGCTAGCAACGATAATTTTGTTATTGGTCAGAACGGAGTCACTGGCGGCACTGGAACGCAAAGCGACCCCTACATCATCGAGAACTGGGCGATCGATGCCTTGGGTGGGAATGGTATCGATATACGAAACACTACCGCTTACTTCGTCGTCAGGAACTGCTTGGTTGAGAACAGCGAAGTTTATTACGGAATCTGTTTGGAGAACGTGGTGAATGGGATGATTGACAACAACATCTGCGAGAACAACTACTGGTACGGCATCTATGACAACTGCGGCTCCAACAATATTTTGGCCAACAACACATGCAGGAATAACTGGAACGGCATCTATGAGGATGGTTCATCATACGTCAACCTGGCCAATAACACCTGCGAGAACAACTACTGGAACGGCATCTACCTGTACTCCTCTTCCTCCAGTAATCTGACCAACAACATCTGCAGTGGCAACGACTCCTACGGCATCTACCTGTACTCTTCTTCCTCCAATAACCTAGCCAATAACACCTGCGAGAACAACTCCAAGAACGGCATCTGCTTGGACTCCTCTTCCTCCAATAACCTAGCCAACAACACCTGCGAGAACAACTCCAAGAACGGCATCTGCCTGTACTCCTCTTCCTCCAATAACCTGACCAACAACATCTGCGAGAACAACTACTGGCACGGCATCTATGACAACTGTGGCTCCAACAATATTTTGGCCAACAACACATGCAGGAATAACTGGAACGGCATCTATGAGGATGGTTCATCATACGTCAACCTGATTAACAACACCTGTGAGAACAACCACAACGGTATCATCCTGTGGCCCTCCTTCAACGACAACCTGACCAACAACAACTGCTCGAACAACTCTTGGGGCATCTACCTGTTCGGGTCTTCCAGCAACACCCTCTCCGGCAACACCTCCTCGAACAACGACAACTACGGTATCTACTTGGACAACTCGGACAACAATACACTCTCAAACAACACCTGCAGGAACAACGGCAACGGCGATATCTACCAAAATACATCTTCCACCGGCAATGTCCTTTCCAACAATATAACCACCTCCACAACACCTTGGGTCTGGATAGGCGTTGGAATCGCGGTCGTTGTCATCATAGCGGCCGAGATTTTGGTCTTGATGCGGAGGAGAGTAACGTATCGATTCGATAAAAACGCCTACTGTTACTGGTGAGCGAAAACGATTTAGTAGATAACCTCGGAGGAGTTGTGGTGATAAAAATTTCCAATGAATTAGAGGAGAAGGAGAAAAAGATACGGGGCCTGCTTAAAAAGGAGGGATTGGACGCCGTAGCGCTGTTCAATCTGAGCAACTTCTTCTGGATAACCGGAGGCGCGGACTGCCATGTTGTCAACGCCACTGACAAAGGCTTCGCAGCGGCCGTGATAACCAAGGATGAAAAACATGTGGTCACCTCAAACATAGAGGCAGACCGAATCATGACCGAGGAACTGGGGGGGAAGGGCTATCAAATGACCTCCTTCAACTGGCACGAAAAAAACCTTGCTCAAGCCGTCCAAGAACTGACCGAAGGAATGTCGGTGGGGTCTGATGCTGCCATGCCGGGAATGAAACTCGTTGAGGATGAACTGTGCAACTTGCGACTAACACTCACACCTGATGAAGTGGCTCGACTCAGAAAGCTGGCCGGGGAGACATCAAAGTGCATGGAGATCACATGTTCGGGGATTAAACAGGGCGACACCGAACACTTCATCGCGTCAAAACTCAGCTCTGAACTGTTGCAGCGCAGCATCACACCTTCGGTAGTCCTCGTTGGCACGGACGAACGCATCTTCAAGTATCGGCACCCCATACCAACGAACAAGCGAGTGGAGAAGTATGCGATGGTGGTTGTGGTGGCCCAGAGAGGAGGACTTCATGCAGCCCTTACCCGATGCGTGTACCTTGGCCCCCTGCCTCAGGAAATCAAGCTAAAACATGAGGCCGTGACGAAAGTTGATGCTGCATTTATCCTCAACACCAAGCCCGGGCTTGAAGCCTGCCAGGTGCTGAAAAAGGGAATACAAGCTTACGCTGAGGTGGGTTTTCCCGACGAGTGGAGGCTGCATCACCAAGGCGGCACGATTGGTTATCAGTCGCGGGAGTATGTGGCAACGTTGGACACCCACCAGATCATCGAGGTCAATCAGGCATTCGCTTGGAATCCTTCGATAACGGGCGCAAAATCAGAGGACACGATTCTCGTGACCGGGGATAAACCAGAAATTTTGACTGAGGGCATTGATTGGCCGATGATGGTTGTGACTATCGAAGGCCAAAAAATATCCCGTCCCGACATTTTGGTAAGGATATGAACCGGCGAACATGACTGCCGGGCACTTGCCCTACTCCGGTGCCCTGTGGTGGGGCTTCAGGTCTACTCGGTTTTCCCCAACATTTGTTTTTTTGAGGAATAAGCCAACAAGCCCACTGGCTACTTAAGCCAGCCCCTGAGCACATGAACAATTTTTCCTTCCTTGTCGATCCTATACCCGAACCTGTGCCTTCCAACCCTGAGGCGATAGTGAAACCCCGCCCCACTCCAACGCTGGATATCAGCCCCCGACCTGCCTCTGAATGGATCCTCCCTGAGCTTTTCAAGAGCATCGGCGCATCGCTCCGCCTCTTTTTGGCTGATCGCCTTCAGCTTCTCCAGGTATTTCTGGGGCTGCGGGTAAACCACGACTTCATATCCCGAGCCTTTTCCTGAGTTCTGCGATTGGGACGTAGTCTTCCTCCTTCATCGAGCGCTCAATCTCTTCGGGGGTCCCAGGAGTTCGGGGAAGGGAGAGTTGCATCTCTCGCTCACGCAGCAGCCGATTGATCAGCTCGTCGTATGTTTCCTCTTTCATCCCAAACCGCTTCAGCTTCTTGACGGTGTCGGGCTTCAGGGGAATTGTGGTAAGGGATGTCCTTCTCATTCTCTCCACCAGTTATAATCAGTTTATAACTGTTAATAACACTTTCGATTGTCACTTGGGGGTCAAAAGCTGCCCGCCGCACGGCCAGCCGCCATCAAATTCTGGTTGGAGGCTGGCGATGTTCGCCGGGTGCGGGCGAACCGCAGTCTGATTCTCGGTTTTTGAATTTTAACTCTTTCACGCCCTAGCACCCCTAAACATGATGGACGGCCGTGTTATACTTTGGTACACTACCCGATGGATACCCCAGTGCCTTCAGGAGGTGCCTCCCTTTTTCGGTCAGGGTGTAGACGCGCCTCCTGTCCCTGCCCTTGGCCTCCACGAGCCCGCTCTCCCTGATGTCGCGGAGGTGCTCATAGACGGACGACAGCGATATCCCTAGCCTGCTCGCCAGTTCGTACCCGTGGACGGGCCCTTTGCCTATCTCCCTCAGGATTCTATCCTTCGTCGTGCCCACTTTCCGCCAGCCACGCTTTTTTGCCGAGCACGTTGCGGTCATCACAGGACCTTTTCCAGTTCCTTAACGAGCTTGGCCACTTTAGTGCCCCTTTCGGTGAGCGAGTACCTCACGCTCCGGTAGCGGTCGGCTTGGATCTCCTTTTTCATGAGCCCCGCTTCGACTAGACCCCGGAGGCACTTGGAGGTCGTGGTCGGGCTCCCCACCAGCCGCCTGAACTCCGTAAAACTCATTGCCCCGCGATCGGCGAGTGCGCACAGAACCCTCATCGTCCCCTTTCGCGCAAGGATGTCGATTTTCAACGGACCCCTGCTGAAAAAATGTAGCGCCTCCAATTTAATTGAAGTTGTCCAAAATATGTATCTAATACACATTTTGTATTTATAAGGAGAAACAAATATTGAAAATGGCGTTGAGGAGGTCTGAAGCATGCCCAAGTGGGTTGGAGGGTTGGGGCGAAACCACATTTACATACCGGACGGAGGCCAATTGGCGAAGTCGAAGGTCTATACTGAACGCGTCATTATGCACGGTAGTCGAATCACCATCTCAAAGCCATTCAGGAATCGGCTAGCTTTTGAAAGTTGCTAGGGAGAATCGCCATGATGGGTAAGTGCAAGAGCTGCGGCAGGACGAAAAACCTGAACACGAAAGGCATCTGCACGGACTGCAACGTTTCGGGCATCAAAAAGCGGGTTCGGGAGGTCAAGGACGGCTGGCGGAGGGAGCTGCTGGCGCTGGCAGGGAAGAAGGCCAAGGGATCAGCGAGTATTTAATTTTTCGATTGTTTTCAAAAATATACCAAGCTCAACAAAATCATCCCTGCCCCTATCGGTATGGACGTCCAGTAAAAACTGGGCACTCCCAAAAACCATTTGGGGTGCCACCAGACCTGACCCCTTTTGAATTTCTTGAGGCTGTAGTGAGGGTTCAACACAAACCACAGAAAATCCTCCAGGACCAAAAAGATGATGAACAGGCCCAGCACGAACAGCTCTATCCTCCAGAAACTCCAGCCGGTGAACCAGAGGGGCAAATGGAAGAACAACAGAAGGGCGGCCAGCATCTAGACGTGGTACTCGGCCAGGTATCTCCTATCGCCGACTATCCTTTTCAGCGGCCCCTTCAATTTCCATTTTTTGCACGGCAATTTTTCGGCGTAGTCAAATTTTCCCTCTATGGCGATCTCCAACTTGGCGTAAAAGACCGCCAGAATCAAAAAATAAACGATGAATCCGGGCCAGAACATCATGTCTCCCCAAACCTTCTAAATTGACTGGGGGCCTATAAGTCCTGCTCGGGGCTAAAACTCTTGGCAATTTAAGCAAAGGGCCCGACCGCGAGCGAGCCAAGCGCGGAGCTGGTGACTTGGAAAAAAGGAGCCGAAGCTTAATCACTGAATTACAAATATGAAATGGAGATAATGAAAAAACAATTGCTGTGTTTAGACTTGGCATAAATGACTTTTCCCTCTTTTAGCGCCTC
>Ga0315282_10017310_pt1 | contig 10417 bp, 10 predicted proteins | sample YL17G07_20_MG_FD_203693 | JGI IMG/M metagenome (GOLD analysis project Ga0315282, IMG submission 203693) | Sediment microbial communities from Yellowstone Lake, YNP, Wyoming, USA - YL17G07_20 | ecosystem: Environmental > Aquatic > Freshwater > Lake > Sediment | place: USA: Wyoming | collected... | reverse complement strand
TGAGCCTATCACCCAGCTAAGACCGAAGAGGGCTGTCGCCAGCAGCGTCAACTGCGTCGTTAGGGTCGCTATCGTGGTTAGGAGAGTTGCTAATGTCATACTGACCCCAGGCTTATGGCCCAGGTTTGGCTGCCTGTGGCCGCGTTGGGCAGGATGTAGATCTGGTACTTCGTCTCGATTGACTGTCCTGCCTTCAGGACGTAGCTCTTGATGCTGGCCCAGCTGGCGCCGGTGTTGTAGACCCAGTCGTCGCCCGCCAGAATGCTTGACGGGTAGTTGGAGGACCAGTCCAGCGTGATATCCGCAGTTCCGGTGTTTTTTATGTAGAGGCTCTTGTAGGCGTAGGCTCCCTTGTTCTGGTTTCCGAAGTCCATGGACTGGACGGTTGTGGTACAGGCCGAGTCTGAGTAGACGCCTAACTGCACCGTGGCTACCACATTCACTCCGACCTGGCTGCTCCAGAGCATCGATAAGGCATAGATCATCGGAACGGCTGAAGCTGTGACGACCGCTACCAGCACGGCTATTTGCAGGATTCCTAAATTATTCTTGTTCATTTTGGGTTACCTCAAGGAAGATCTATTGTAAGAAGTCCCAGAACACCGGTAACATGACGGAAGGTTCCTGAGAAAGCGCCTTGTTTTGAGTCCCTTCTGCGGAAAACGGACTTTCCGCAAACTTGCGGTCAGAAGGTCGAAGTTACTTTTTCTGCCGATCGATGATCGATTAAGTTTTATGCGGATAAAGCATTATTATGGAGCATGAAATTTGGATACATTGATACGAGGACAACCTCGCCCAGCGGCGGGTCACACAAGGTCACAATACCCATAAGTGTACTAAAGGAAACTTGGGGAAAGAGCGACGGAGAGATCAAATATAAAAAAGGATTCCAGGTCTGTTTCATCCGAGAGGACGATAAGACTCTACTCGAACTTCCAGAAAGGGTCCTCAACTCCAAGGACTACTCGGAAGAGCTTAAGGAAGAGGTTAGCAAGGAGTGGCTTAGGCATCGTAGAAAGATTGTGGCTGAAGAATGCGACGAATTGTATGTGAAGCTGTCGAAGGGTCAGATCTCCGAATCCGAGTTCGATGCACGGTTCAGCCATTTCAAGGACGAGTTCAAGCAAACAGCAAGAGATCACAGGACAGCGTTCAGCGAGCGGGAACTTCATTTCATCGCTTCAAATGATCTAGGTCAATTGCTTGCCGCAATTTCTATCGATGAGGAGCAAGAGAAAGAGGAGGCACTTCAGTCCCTAGCAGAAGACGTGAAAAAGTTCCAAGATGAGTCAGAGAAAATGAGAGATGTTTTGAAACTGCTGGAACAAGGTTTCAAGGAAAGGAGAATAACTGAAAATCGCTACGAGATGCTACGGGAACTGCATAAGGGCAAACTGACGCTTGCAGAAGACCGCTTGAACAGACTCAAAGAAGTTTTGTGCGCACCCTAACTCGATTGTGGCTTGAAGGAACACTATTGAGGTATCATTTCAGTAGCGAGAAAGAGCGGGTCTTAGTCAATCCATTCGTCTTTCCCTCGGAACTGAATCTTTACTTCATATTGATGCTACTCTGCCTTTCCGCTCCAGCCCTTGGCTTAGGCTTCTCCGTTATAGCATACTTTGCTGATCCTTCTTTCCAACCTGACCCGGGTACCTACTCGCTAATCGTCTTCCCCTTGCTCACATTGGCCCTTTTGCCGTTTCTGATCCTTCTGTTCTACAAGGAAGGAATCAGAGGTAAAATCAAGAAGTATAGTGGAAACAGGCTTGAACATCGATATCCAGAGATGTCAGACCTTGTTGGCAAATTATGCCGGCGGATAGAGATAAAAATCCCGATTAATTTCTTCGTGGATAGCGAAGAATTGAATGCGTTAGCTTTCGGTTCAATGAAACAAAATCATTTGCTTGTTTCAAGCGGACTTTGCGAAAAACTCTCGTTCTTCCCGGATCTTGTTGAGACGATCCTGACTCACGAGCTAGCGCATCTGAAGAACAGGGATGTGGTGCAACATGAGGTCGCCGAGAGTCTATGGAAGTCTTTCGCCATTGTTGGAGCAATCTGTAGCATTTATGGCTTGGCCGTGAATTACGACTGGATATCTGGCTGGCTCACGCTTGTCCTCTTTATCTACGCGGTTCCCTTCCTTGTCATCTTCTATCTGAACAGTGCCCTGAATAGATGGAGAGAGATCTATGCGGATGTGAGAGCGGTAGCTCTTCAAGGAAGTGACAGAAACATCGTCAACACATTGAGGCTCCTCTCGCCCAGTGTAAGGTCGTTTTCCTTCACGAAGCTGTTCGCCCCGTTCGTTTTGACACCCATTAAAAGAACAAAGATCATCCAAGAAGACGTTTTCAAACACGTAGTTGAGAGGACGATGATATGCGCTGTTGTAGGCACGGCTTCGCTGTTTATGTCTCTATTTTTGTTACCTTTCCTGTTCAGAGTGACCACGATCAATCAGCAGACTTTTCTGGCCTTTATCTTGTTCGGACTGTACTTTCTCCTCTATTCCACTGCTTTGCTCCCTTACTGGGCCTATTCTTCGAAGGAAGTTGTGAGTTCCCGCCAGAACAACCTCAATTTGGTGATCACCCCGCTTAGAATCACCTTGATCTCGACTGGACCAGCTATCTTGATATTGTTAGGGTTGTCTGGAGGCAGTGCCCTTGATCTTGCGTTTTTTTTGCTCATTCTAACTTATCTATTTCTGTTTGTGGATCAGCTTCTGTTTCAGTTCATCGTTTCTTCTGTCTCTTTGAGGATAGAAGCGAGAACCAAGATTTACTTGTGCGAGATACCGATGCTTGTTCCAGTGGGCGTGGGGTTACTTTATCTGCTGAACATGGTTGATTCCTTACCGACTCTTATCGGTTTTATCGTTATCCCTTTGGGGCTTTTCTTAGTAATTTTGACCTATAAATTTCCTAAGTGTCCGTACTGCGGAAGGGAGGTTTTGCATTCCAGTCTCTTTCAATGTCACCACTGTTTAAGCAAGCTAAACGAAGAATTCATGATTTTTCTCAAGGACTGATCAACCATATCTAAGAGAAGATAAGATAATCCTTATCTTCTCTCCAATTCTCTTAGGACTTTTCTTATTCTCGCTTCTGTAACGTGCAACTGGCATGAAGCCTCTCTCTGGGTCATGTTGCCTGTGAGATAGATGCATGTTGCGACAATTATGGGTGGTGAGTGCCTGTCTAGAATATCTTTGTTCCTTTCGTAAATGCTCGCCAACCTATCTCGTACGTAGTATCCATCAAATCTGTCGAGCAACCTTTTCACATTTGCTCTAGCTTGGGAAAAACTCCTTTCTTCGACACCGAACTCTTCTCGCACCTCATCTGCCAAGATAGGCACGCCTTTTTCTACCAGTTTTCTATATGCTATGGATGCAAGAACCGCTCCACGGGACCTGCCCTTTTTCCTATGTTCAGGGACAGAGTCAAGTTCCAATATTACTTCCCCTAGAAATTCTTCACTTGAATTAAATTTACAGAGCTTTTCTCTCAGCTCCCATTCATTCATAAATGTTGTAACTCTGAGGTGATAAAATTGATTTTGATGAAGGAAAACATGTTTGCTAAACCATACTTCACTGCACATTCTTGAAGTGCTGGGAAAACTTGTGACGAGTTCTTAAATCTAAAACACTAGTAGATATTTGATAGCAAAACTTCCTCATAAGAAGGCCTGAGGAATGAAGATATTACATACCGCGGACAATCATCTCGGAGAAACGGCTTATTCGAGAATCGATCCCACAACGGGCTTGAATGCTCGCGGCTTAGACTTCCTCAACTCATTCAAACACATTCTAGAAATAGCTTCTAAAGAGCATGTAGATATATTACTGGTGGTGGGTGATTTCTTCACCAGAGTCAATCCGCCTTCAAGGTACCTTCTGGAAGTTATGACGGGCTTAAAGAAACTATCAAAAGCAAACATCATCACGATTTTTGTCAGCGGCAATCACGAAACACCCAAAATGGCCATTACAGTAAATCCGCTCAGTCTACTCGGCCAGATCGATGACGTGCATGTAGTTCTAGAACCCGCATCCATAGAACTTGATGGATTTGATTTCGTCTGCGTGCCCGCACCCCCTTTTTTCGATGAGATAAAAAAACTCGTTCAACCCATTGCTTCAGAAAGCTTTGGCAGATTCCAAATCGGACCGCAGGATCCTTGCAGCTCACTTACCTTTGGGTCAAGCCGCAACGAGTTCAGAGCGAACAATTGAGTCTTTCATCGGAGAATATGTGGACATAGAGCAAATCCCGAACAAATTCCTGTACACTGCACTGGGTCACGTGCACAAGTTCCAACAATTTAGCCGGGAACGAATGCCCATAGTGTACTCTGGCTCTTCGGAGAGATGTGAATGGGGAGAGGAGCATGACGATAAATATGCGGTCCTAGTCGAAATTGAAGATAAAGTCGAGATCAAACCTATCAAACTGCCTATCAGAAACATGGAAACCATAACCGATCAGAACTGCTCCAAACTCTCGGCAGTGAAAATAAACAAGCTGGTTCTCGAAGCTATTGAAAGCAACAAGAAAAAGATTGAGAACGCGCTCGTGAGAATCAAGTTAGACAACATCGATGTTGACGAATACAGACTCATTGACTGGAACACCATAAAACAGAGTTTGAGCGAATGCAAGGTTTTTGATTTCAGACTTCAACCGCAGACCGTCATTTCGCTGTCGAGATATTGATGTATATCTCGACCAAATTGACAAAATGGATCTCGTGAGGACCAAACCGGGTGTTGTTTTTGTTTGGCTTGACAGATATATGCTTACAGAGACACTGAGACCGGCAACCACTAAAACTTTTTCTGATGAATTTGGACTGAATAAACCAGCATTTCGCGAAGCAGAGGCACTTCTTAAACAAGCTTGGGAAGACCATAAAGAGGCAGTTCTATATGACCAATGGGCAGGCTTTCTACGTATAGTCTACGGCTCGAGTGTAGATAGTGAAGACTTATTTCTAAGGCATTCATACTTGGCCACGCTGGCTAAACTATTGGCATATTCTGCTTTTTCTGGAGGCGCACTCCCTGTCTCTCCTGAACAAATATCAGAGATCCTCGAAGGAGGAGTCTTCGAGAAATGGAATGTCCACAATTTCCTTGAAGAGGACTTCTTCTCATGGGTTGCGCGCAGTGAACCAGGTCTAAGAGCAGCTACCACGTTGTTGGAAAGACTCGCGTCTTATGACTTATCGACTATTGATGAAGACATCTTGAAATCACTTTATCAGGATTTAGTCGACCCACAAGCTAGACACGATCTTGGTGAATACTATACACCCGACTGGCTAGCCGAATTCATGGTTAAGGAAGTTTTGGGAGAGGGGCCTGCCAAAACGATACTTGATCCAGCATGTGGATCAGGAACCTTTCTGGCAGCAAGTATTCGGAAAAAGAAGGAACTACTTGCTAAGAAGCCTTACGAGAAACTAGAGATAATACTCAATTCAGTAAGAGGTGTGGACGTTCATCCTCTTGCAGTCATATTGTCACGAACGAACTTCTTGGCTGCATTGGGAACAGACCTTCTTTCAGCAAGACGCGGTGCGATATCTGTACCCGTATATTTGGCTGACTCAATCCGCATACCGGAGTTAGATGTTATCCTTTACTCAGGTGTCCGTTCTTTCAAGATAGAAGCTGAGAAGAAAATTCTTCGACTTCCGCTAGAGATCATAGAAGATCCGGATCTTACTGACAGGGTTATCGAGGCGATGAAGGAGTATTCCAAAATAATCGCGAGTGGTGGGAAACCGCAACTAGAAGATTTCGAGAATTTGCTTTCGCAAAAAGTAAGAAGTAAGCTTAGTGGAAACGCGCCAAAAGTCCTATTGGAAACTGCCAAGACGATGGCGAAGTTGATAGAAGAGAAGAAAGATACGGTTTGGGCATTCATCCTAAAGAATATTTATAAGCCCTTATTTTTGAAGGATCAAAAAATTGACATTATTATTGGAAATCCACCTTGGCTATCATACAGGTATGTTGAAAGTATTGACTATCAGAATTTTCTGAAAGACCTTATTATCAACAAATACAATTTGCTTGGCTCAGAACGTGCAGAACTAATTACACAGATGGAGCTTGCAACGCTTTTCTTTGCGCGAACATCCGATCTCTACTTAAAGAAGGGTTGCATGATTTCATTCGTTATGCCGCGGAGCGTGTTTGTCAGCGATCAGCATCACAATTTCAGAAAAGGATTGTTTAGCCCAGAAATGAAGGTAGTAGAATTATTGGATCTTGAGGATGCAGAACCGTTATTCAATGTACCTAGCTGTGTGATCACAGCTCAGCATGGAAAGAGTCAATATCCTGTTGATGCGATTGATTTTGAAGGTACTCTTCCCCAGAAGAATTCAAAACTGGCTGAAGCGGCCAAATTCCTGACTCAGACGAAGAAGAAATTTGAGTACTATGAAATCGGACAAAGATCGTTCCTTGAAAGCCAAGAATTCGCGAAAGTGCTCAAAGCAACTGAAAGAGGCCAACGTAGTCCTTACTACGGAAATTTCACTCAGGGAGCCACTATTGTTCCGCATTCGGTTTGGTTTGTTCAGCCAGTCATCCATCCCAAGCTTGGGATTGATCCCACAAAACCTAGACTGAAGTCTTCTCAAAAAGCCATAGAAAAAGCAAAGAAACAATATGCAGATGTCCGCATAGAAGGAGAAGTGGAATCAAAGTTTCTTTATCAAGTTGCCACTGGCTCAGAATTAGCACCTTTTTGTACAACAAAACTCCAAATTGCTGTCCTTCCCATCGAACCGAACGGTGATACGTATCGTATAGTGAGGTCTGACGAAGCACGAAGGAAAGGACATTCAGGACTGAGGAATTGGCTAACGAATGCGGAGGAAGTTTGGAGGCATAAACGTGGCGAGAAAGCAAACAAGATGGACATCTATCAAAGGCTTGACTATTCAAGAGGTTTAACCAGTCAGAGTTCGAGAGCAAGATTCAAGGTTCTGTACAACAAATCTGGGACGTACTTAGTGTCCTGCGTTGTCGAGAACCGAAAAACGAAGTTGGACCTGGATTCGTCGGAAATTAGGATTTCTGGAGTCTGCGCAGATGACACAGCCTATTGGTTTGATACCAACAATTCAGATGAAGCTATGTTTATTGCAGCCTTGCTCAATGCGCCAATCGTTGACGCTCTGATAAAACCAATGCAGAGTCGCGGACAATGGGGGGAAAGGGACATTCACAAGAAAGTCTTGGAGCTACCACTTCCAAAATTCAATCCTAAGAATGAGAAACACATGGAACTAGTCAAGTTAGGGAAACAAGCTCAAACAAAGGCACAGAAATTAATAGCCGATCTTGAAGCAAAATACTCTGGGATTGGAAAGATAAGGCAACTAATAAAAGTTGAAATCGCCGAAGATCTGCTGAAGATAGACAAAATAGTCAGAGAGCTAATTGCTCAAGCTGAGAATAGCCCTAATAGTCTCAGCGACTACATCAAAAAATCTTAATTTTCATATAAAAATAAGAATGAGTTATCAATTTAATTTTCTATGCCTTATGAAAAAAGGTTCAGGATACCAGTAAGGGCTGAAGATGAAGCTTGTCGCTCTGGGCAGCCTCGTTATCAGCTTTGAACTCGGGTGTAGCGTCACTTCCTTGAACCTCTGGATCTCTGTCTCGCTCATTGCGGCCATGATGAAGTAGGTTCCAATGTTTCTTGCCTCAGGCGGTATGCTGGTGCTGTACTGGGTTATGAGAATAAAGCCAACTCCCCGCTTGCCCAGCTCGTTCAAACATGTGATGAGGTTCTTTGCCTTCAGCAATCTCGTTTCATCCAAGACAACTAACAATCTGAGTTCATTGGTTTCAGGCCAAGTGGAGGCTTCCTGATAAATCTCCTCTAAATTCTCTGTGATGTCTGCTTTTCCCCTTGTAAAGACAATGTGCAGTAAATCATCAGGCTTCAGCCTATTTGCTAGAGTTCCGTGGGGATCAAAAACCGTTACTTTGATTTCGTTCGCCAGAGTCTCCTGAATGATGATTAATGAAAAGAATGACTTGCCGACCCTTGTCTTTCCGTAGATTATCCCGTGGCCGGTCAGGACATCCAAAGGAAAGTAGACCTTGCGCTTGGTCGCTTTATCCTTCACTATCGATGACACAACATATCCGAGAAAGGCTGACCTCGGCTTAGGTACACTTACCTCCTCGCTCGGGACATGAATCTGCTCCTCTATCGGCTCCTCTGTCGGCAGCTCCAGCGCTGTGGTGAACATGTGCTTTAAGGATACGGCCACGTCCTTATCTGAACTAAATCCTGCGCAGTCCTCAGCAAGCGAGATGCAGTAGTACTTCCTCATATCATCGGAAGAAGGAAAAACCTCCGGGTTAAAAATTATCAGAGGATCATTCACATCGCTACATTCAACAAAATATGTCTTCAAGACCTCCATTTTCGCGCTGTACTTTCTGCTTCTGATCTCGTTCAGACAGGTTTGAATATCATCCGACGGGTTCGTGTAGATGTAGAAGAAGAGGGCTGCGGCGAAGAGCTTCTCCTTAATCAGGAAGTATGGTTTAAGGTGCTCTTGCATCTCCTGCTCCAGGCTCTTGGTGGCGTCTAGAAAGTAGCGGGCGTGGTCCTGCTCCTCCTTCATCTGCTTTGGAAGATATCGCGGATAAACACCGCCGAAAGTTCCGTTCCACTCCTGCTGTGTGATCTGGCCCTTAAGGTTCTCTGATTTCTCCTTGTGGTACTCGTAGTTTCTTTTGGACCAGTTCAATCTGCCCTGCAGCTCTTCCGGTACGTCAGGCTCAAGCTGGAAGGGGATGAGGCTGGTCGTCACCAAGACAGCTTTGAACATTGGGCTTCTCGAAAGGTGGTCCAAAAGGCCTGAAACGGCGTGCCACTGCACATCCTTCTCAAAGCTGAGGCCGAACCTGCGGACGTAGCTCTCCTTATCAACCACCTCTTTGGCAACCATGCACGCTATCCCGATGAACTTGCCGTCCTTCTCCAGAACGCCGATGGCTTCCTCCTCATCCCAGTGCCGCTTCAAACCCGGTTCGTACAGGATCAAATCGGAGGGAATTCTCCCTCCACTCCCGTCCGTGCCTATGCCTTTGTCCCTCTCCCAGCTTCCCTTTCCAAATCTCTGCTCGTACGCGTACCTGTACCATTTCTGGTAGTCGTCCATGTAGTCTTCGTTCATCTTCGCACCAAAATCCTGAGGTCGTATTCTTCAAAATCTGGATACCTTTCGAGCGAGAGAAACCGAATTACGGCAGTAAACAACTGTTCATCTCTGCATTCATCTATCTCTATTTCCGCTTCTCTTCTCCTCTTTCTTCTCTTGTCACTTTCCTCGTTTCTCCTTCTGACACTGGGTTCAACTCATTCCACTGTGGTAATTGTCTTCGTTCTCTTCGCCGTTCTGCCCGTAACCGCTGTTTCCTGTCTTGTCCTTCTCCTCGCATTCACCGTTAGGCATGTCTATGAGCGAGAGGCACTTCGCGCAGAACGGCAATCCGTCCCTCCATATGATCCCCCAAGCGTCCCTGCCGTCGTCGCTCCTGTACTCCTTGCATCTCGGACAGCAGCCTCTCATTTCACTGCCTCCCTCTCTTTCATCCTTCTTTGAAGTTCGGTCAACGCGTCGTTTCCAAGTTCTTCCACAAGCCTGACACCGTCACGGTCGGTCCTGATGCTTCTTTCAGGGAACAGTTCAGCGAGCCTGGTGAGCGCCTTCTCATCAAACACGATGTTTCGGTAATTCTTCGGGTTGTCGTAGTCGACTTCAGCCTTTGCTTTTTCTACGATGAGGGCTGCAAAGAGGACTTGATCCTTCTTTACGTACAGGTCATAGTTCTGGTAGAAGACGTTCGAGCTTCTTGCGAAGACACGGGCGTACTCTATCCCTGAACTGTTGAACAGCTCCCTGATCCTTTCATCAAATTCCTTCAGCGTCTGTTCGCTCTCATGCCAGGCCAGGAGTTCAGCGGTGTTGACCAGAGAATAGTTCTTGCTCTTGGTTTCATAGTATCCTCTCCAAGGGTCTGTGCTACGCCATGCGACTGTGAAGTCGCCGTCTGTCTCATTTCTTGTGCCGCTGATGATCTTCGGCTCCTCGTCTCCACCGTAGAAAACGGTCGCTGCCGGTTCATCTTCTCGGTAGCATGTCTCGCAGAGCGGCTTCCTCTCGTACAGGGTCCCTTCGTCGCCGTCATACGCTTCGACTCTTCTGACCTTCTCGTTGCATATGGAGCATCTCACTAGACCACCTCGGATGCTGCATCGGATCTCACAACAAGGATAGCATCCTGTTTAAGCTCGCGCTTCAGGCTTTCCAGCTTGTCTCTCAGATCATGGTTGTAGTCCGAAAGTACATT
>Ga0315282_10017309_pt1 | contig 10417 bp, 10 predicted proteins | sample YL17G07_20_MG_FD_203693 | JGI IMG/M metagenome (GOLD analysis project Ga0315282, IMG submission 203693) | Sediment microbial communities from Yellowstone Lake, YNP, Wyoming, USA - YL17G07_20 | ecosystem: Environmental > Aquatic > Freshwater > Lake > Sediment | place: USA: Wyoming | collected... | reverse complement strand
CTAAATAGATAGATTCGAGCACGCGTGCTTGTGCTCCGGTGGTGTAGCCCGGCTAAACATATCGGCCTTTCGAGCCGAGGATCGCGGGTTCAAAATCGCGAGAAGATGAAAGTCCCGCCCGGAGCACGTCGATTTTCGGGAATTCAGCGTGACAGTTTCCCGTCACGTGACGGATTTCCATCACGCTCGGCTGGCTCAGAGCCTCTTCCAGAATCGGCCCAATCTCCGGATCCGACGCTATGACAGCGAGTTCATCTCTCAGTGATTGGAACTTGGTCCGGATTCTTTCGCGGATCTTGCGCCTGTAGCCTCCGCTGACCTGTTTTTCTCCCCTTAGGAACTCAACCTCAGCCTTGCTTAACATCTCGTCAGGACAAGGCTGCGAAAGGCCATAAAGGTGAGGCCAAGAGTTCAAATACAAACTGGCAAGGTCGTGGTGGATTTCTACTCTTTCGCTTTTTCATCTCTACAAGAGAGATCCTCTCTGGGGTACACGCTCTGATCTTCAGCAACAGAGTCACTCGAGCTCCAGGCGCTGGCGCGTGTGTGATCCGCTCGTTCCTCACTCTCTTGGCAAAGACCGTAGGAACCCTAGGACCTCCTCGCGCGCGACGGCAGTCTTCAATTAGTGCTTCGACAATCTCAAGGACTGGAATTTCTGGGCAAGTCGAGAGGGCTTCCATTAGATGGCATCATAGACGAGTTGTCGAGGATTGTGAGAGCACGGGCAACTCTTCCACGAATGCTATCTGAATCAACCGTAGCGGTCTCCAGACATGGAACGTTTGAGGGCATCAATGGCCACGAGAACACCATGTCTTATCTCCGACCCAATAGCCAATCTATCTTCTTTGCTCTGAATACCAAGAAGCTTCAGCAGGCCATCATCAAGCCGTGCTCTGAAACCTTCGTCCAGCTCAAGTTGTTCTCTCAGTGAGACCAGACCCATTTTGGAGACTTCATCCCACAAAGTATCTACATGAATCCAGTCGTTTTGGCGCAGTTGCGAGAAATCAGGAATTAGCATTCTGTCTACCGCAAACCGCTCTAATCTCACCCAAGTGCCTCTTGTGGATGCTGCTGCGGGGAGAAGCTGGATGATTGCAAGCGTGGAGTTCATCCACAAACAGAAGAGTCGTTCCTGGCGTTCATCTTCGAACCCTTCCGCCATGTAGTGACTGACGTTGAACATGGGATGTTTGCTCCAGCAGCATATGGAATTGGTGCCGGGTGCAGCGAAATCGATACGGCTAGCACAGATAACTCGGGATGAGTTCTCTCTGACACAGAGCTCCCACATTCGGTTTTCTTTCAGGCGCTTCATCATCCTTGAGACATCCTCTTTAGAATAGAAGCGTCGCATTACTTCTTCTAGCGTCCTGCTTGGCTTTGAAACGCAGAAGTCCGTTTCATTCGTCACATCTATGTGCTGCAAATAGGACATTCTGCGCAGAGCCGGGCAGACTTCGAGATCCTGAAAACTGAACTTCATATCCCCAAGTCTGTCGCGGAATGTTACAGTGCCCCCTTTGTGAGATTCGTATACGAGTCTATCAATCTGCTTTAGAGCTCTTTCCTCTTGTCTGACCGCAAGAAGGGCGGACGCTCCTAGTTCATGAAGATGTCGCGCCCTTTCAACTCGTTCACGATAGGCTACCCCTCGTTTTCGAACTTCTTTGAACGCGACTAGCGGAATGCTTGACTTGCGGAAGACCCCACCGACGCGCTTACTTGCCATCTCATACTCGGGAAGCAGACGAAGAATCAGCTCAGGTAACATGACTCCAGCAGGCGAAAGGTGTGACTGAGGGAGTTCCCTGACCACAACTATCCCCTCTACATTCTCTCCGATCCGCGCAGCATCGACAATCGTTTGAATATCTTGAGCCGTCCAATTGTCTGGTGATTTGATTGTTCCAACGAGCTTGAAGGTCGCGTCTTTATCTGGTACGCCCTTCTCAGCGACGATTAGGCATTCGGAAAGACTTGTGTCCTCACTGAATGCGCTTCTGCCGAGACCGACCACTATGTACTTAATCGAATAGTAAGTCAGAAGAAACTCGACGACTGGCCAGTAGTCTTTTCCACCCAGCGTTATCTGAGGGATAACAGAGGCAATCCTACCTCCGTCTCTAAGGAACTCATCCGCAAGGAGAATAAAATAAACCTGTTGGCTTATCTTCTTTCCTTCGGTAGCTCGGCCATACTTACCGCTATAAAATCTCCTCGCGAGTCGATTTCTGTACTCAGATGCCATGTTGTCACGCGATGTGAACGGAGGATTCATTATGACAACGTCTTGGTAACCTACCTTGAATGACCGCGCGGCACCTCGACGCAGACTTACCACTCTGTTTCTTGTAGATTTCCTGGCAGCCCCAAAATCTCCAGTCAGTTTGGCTTGCTGGAACTCAGCAGGAAGAGCTTCTCCAGTCGTGGGTACCTCGTCTCCAAGATGCAGAAGGGTCGAATCTGTTGTCCCTATCTGGACATGGTCAGTAGCAAACAGTGGCTGTTGAAGCGCCAAGTTCACAGCAGCGAGATGACCCGCAAACGCCATTGCATCGATGCCAACGATTTGCTTCTCGACGAACTTCTTGTGAAGGGATTCCTCGTTCTTCGAGCGTGACAAATCCTTCTTCCGGAGATAAGATGCAACGAGAAGGGTGCCACTTCCACAAGCTGGGTCCATTATCTTGGCCTCGGGGTCATCGATTGCCAGTGTAGCCAGCAACGCAGCAGCCCTGGGGTTGGTATAGTTGGCTCCCAACGGTTTTCTTATTTCGAGAGGGATGAGTGTTTGAAACACCTGTCCAGCTATGTCATGCGGTTCCAGCTTTGGCGCCATACCCAACAATGCGCGAACGATTCCGCCGCAGGCAATTCTTGCTCTTTCCCCCTTGAAGAAGGATGAAACGTCGATACCATAGATGGGCTCGTAGTCAACTTCACGAACTCTGGAGAAATATCGATCCCAGAGGAGAGCGGGTGAATCTGCATCACCAGGTAGAATGCGAGGATAGACGCGAGTCGCGCCGGAGATTTCAGAGGAGTTGGAAAGCAAAACATAGAATAACGATTGATTCACGAACAGGAAAGAGGCGCCCAGTTTCAGAGTCTCTTTCTTCTGATTCTTCGGTAGACTAGCAGCAAGAACGGACCTGAAGAAATCATGTCCTCCGAACACAGCCTCGAGGTCTTCGTTATTAATCCCTCTTATTGCTTCAGATAGTTCTAGGGCGGCATTCCGTAGCAATCTCGGGGCTTCATCCCTGGCGGGTTCAAGAAACCGTTCGGCCTCCGTAATCTGCCCTCTTATTACTTCGCCAATGCGGGCTGCGACTTCGTCGAGGTTCTCCAGGGTAAATGCTAGTTCAGCCTCCCTTCCAGTTCGCGGGAGAACGTGAAGGTGAAAGCGCTCCGTCTTCGAGACTGGGTATGTTACTGCGAAGACTTCTCCCAGATCCTCAAGTCGTTCAAAGATGGTCTTGTACTCGTCTGCCGATCTATATGCTTCGAACTCTCTTCTTTCGCCAAGCTTACCGCTGATGAAATGATGGCCGCCTTCGTTCATGCCCACATCTGGTTTGCGCTCCAGAATTCGGCCTCCAGACCTGATCTTGACAAGTGGCTCGAACTGGGCAGAAGGAAATCCCTTCTTTCGAAGGGTTTCAGCAAGACGAGAGTTCCAAGTGTTCTCCCCGACTTTACCACCAGGGACTAGGGGGCCAATCTCTTCCATTGAGGGATGCCATAAGCCAGCAAGTAGAAAAGACTTGTGGCGCCCGCTTGACTATTTCAGTGGCATCAAGGAAGGGGGGCTTCCGTCTCGTTCATCCGACTTTCCCAGCCATTCGCCGAATGGCTCGTAAACGAACTGGAGGAATGCACGAAGGCGATCCCTCTATGTGGAAATAGGTTCAGAGACAAATGGGGAACCCCTGACGTCATAGGGAACAGGGAACCGCTCAGGAGCCGTATTGTCAAGACTCCAACTGAGATAACTTCAGCTGAGATAAAGGCAGATACAAATGATCTGATCTCAGCGTTTGGCCAAGCCGCATCTTACAAGTTGTTCAGCCATAGGACCTACATAGTTGTCCCGAAGGATTCGTCGGAGGAGGACATATCCAGATTGGATGCTCTGTGTTCTATTCTGGGCATCGGGCTGGTCCTGTTTGACGGCGCCAGTGTAGAGAATCCGCAGTCTCAAGTGAGGGTTCGAGCACTCAGACATGAGCCCGACATGTTCTATGCGAACAAGTACATGAGACTGATTGAGAAGGAATTGTTCAGTGAGTAGTGGCAAGATGTAATCTATGCCTTTAGGTTCACGCAAGTCGGTGTCATATGCTTGGACAAATGGAACTACTCATCAGCCTGTCCTCATAACTATGAAGAATCCCCTTTGTATTGGATTGTGGCTTGGTGGCATGAGGTAGCCAATGATCATCACGCACGCGAAGACTGAATGGGGACAGATGGTAGCAGAACGGAGCTTCTAACCCTCCAACAATGCGACGCCCTGCCCGTGAGGGAATGACTGCAGTCTGTAGACAGCCTGTAGCCAAGCCATTTGAAGGATCTTCGTCCCACTATTTCGCTCCTAACAAGGATTCTTTCGAAGGATGAGTGCCCTGTTTGTTTACCGGTTTACGAGCTATCGTCATCTCTCCAGAAATCGGTATGTCGGTATGATCTGGTATATCCCCCTGCGATTACAGGAGTTCGTACCGTTTCATACCACCGTACCGGTGCACGTGCTGTCGTCTGATTCTGGTTTGCGCGTAAACGCACCCCCTATACTCTTAGGGGAAAAACTGCGTTAGAAAAGAGATACTGCAATAGTTCCCTAGATCTTTCAGTTAGAGTTGCCGCCTAGGGGGGTCTAGAACGCCGACTAGGGAGTTGTTTCCTTAGCTAGATCGCGCCTACTATTGAGAGAAGGGACGGTAGTGGACACTGTGCATCAGGAGTCCTTGAGTCCATAGCCTTGGCAGGTCGTGTGTTCTCGCGAAGTACAACAAGACCTATGAAGTCACATACCATTGCTTCCCCGCCAGTATGAGTATTCAGGCCGAGGAACGAATGCGTCGTCTGTTCGACGAACGAAAAGCTTCGTATGTCGGAGCCCTCCTTCGCTATGCTATCGTCAAGGACGCGGATTCATGGAAGGTTGGGGGAGCCATTATACAATTCGTGCACCCTACTCAAACCCTGCCGGAGGAAAAGCGGCTAGACTACGAGTTCCTGCGCCTCGGGGCGGTCCAATTGAGCTTAGGCGATGCGTGGGAAACAGTCACGCGGGCGGCAGAGAAGAAGGTACTTTCACTTCCTAACCTCCCCGAAATTCCTCTGGCTGATTCATTCCAAGGCCTTTTCGATGGTAGTTCATTCTTGAGAAGCTCGTATGACTTCGGAGGGTTCGTGTCCGACTGGCCATGCAACTGCTTCTGGATAAGAGGTCAAGAGAACATATCCTCCAGTTGGCGTCCGATAGTAGAACAAGGTTTGCCGGCGTATCCCGATATCCATGTCGCGATCCAACACGTTGTTAGGATACCTAGGGAATCAGTGTTCTCAGGGCGGCTGAGCGTGATCCTACCAATATTCGCCGGAAAGCTCACGAGAGTTGTTGTCAAATCACGCGAGAGATTTCTCGTCTTCGTCGACAGCTTGGAAGGTAACACCTCAAAACTGATACTAAAATCCTGTTCTGTGGATGACCGAGGGCGTGTAGAACATTCAGATGCCCGCCTTCAGGACGGAGTCGGCCAAATCATTCTGCAACACTATACGTCTGAATCCTGGATCTACTTGATCACCGAGTCTGGGGAATTGATTGACGATGTTGACTTGTCTCCTGGCTACTATGGACGATATGCTAACGTTGTTTACGAGGTCCCTGAAGATCTTGTTCACAGCCTGACAATGCAAGGCGAAGGAGAACGTCTCGAGTTTAAGTCCGAGATCAGTGAGGAGTTCTATGAGACTATCATAGCCTTCGCGAATGGGGAGGGGGGCACGGTTCTACTAGGCATCGGTAACCACGGTGAAGTGATTGGTTACAAAAGAAACAGAGAGGAGGTTGACAACGGGATCATGAACTCGTGCGAACCACGGATTTCAGGAATTGAGGTGGAAGTAGTCGAAATAGGTGGAACTCCTATCATGATGGTTAAGGTGCCCAAAGGACCAAATCCACCCTATATGCGCAGGGGCAAGGGAACCGTATTCCTAAGACATGGAGCTACAGATGCACCCGCGAGCAGAGCTGACCTAGACGAACTCACCAGGAGGCACTAGAGGTTGGAGTCGCACTCGTTTGCGACTCAACGTCCCATGTTGAGACCGACGTAGCACCACCTAATGTAGAACTTGCCGGTCTCGGGGTTCTTGAAGCAGTGCGCGAAATAGAGACTCGTGCCCCTTGACTTTTCTTCGTGTAGGGGCCTGACCCCGGTCGTCCGCAGACCGGGCAGCGCTTCCTAGAGAAGTATCTGGCCATCTTCATCTGCACTAGGGTGGCGTAGGAGTAGGGCATCGCACCACCGTCATCCTTTCTGATGGCCAGCTCTCGGAATGCCCCACTTTGATCTCTAAGATCCTAGCCCGAAGGCTCTCCTTCTCCCCCTTCAGACGAGCGATCTCTGAGTCAAAGGCGTCGAGAGTAGCCCGCGCGCGCTCACGGGTCTCAGAGAGCGCCGAGATCTTGGCCTCGGACGCCTTCGCTATATCGGACGGTTGGATCAACTTCTTCTTGATGAGGTCCCCGCTTAACCAAGCGGGCGGCTTTGTCTTGACCAGCCACCTATCTGAATGGAATCCGTAAGGTTCATGTTGGAGAACCCGAAGGGGTTGTCGAAGGCCATGATCTTGCTTAGGTCCAATTCCAGCTTCGAGGTCCATTTTCCGGCCACTGTCGTAGTCTTCCTGAGGTCTTCGATGTCCAAGGAGGCCTCTTCCAGCTCTCGTTTCGCAGAGATCCTGGCAGGGTCGCGTTCGAGCAGGAGTCCGATGGTATGGCCGAGGTGCTGAACGATGATGAGAATCGAGAGGTAACCCGATCTCGCCAGAGTGGGAATTGGAAGCGGGCGATCCGATCATTACTCCGTTTCGCTAGGCAGGCGTTATCTTGACGAAGCCGAGACCTACTAACTCCTTGATTAGATACATTGCCGTCGCGTTGAGCTTGTCCTTTTCGAATGGTATGTAACCAAAATCTCTGAAATCGCTGGCAAATGTAACGCCCTCCTCTCTAAAGATGACTATTTTCCTACCATACAAGACTGTTGCTGCGCCTAGTTCGTAAACTACATTGTCGCTAGGTCGATAAGTCTTATTGCCATCTATATCAAGCACCTCTTCATCTGCAGTGAAGACGAAGATAGCTGAGCTGCAGCTCTTCATCAACTCCGCCACTTTTTCTGATATGGGGCGTCCTTCATGGGGTTCATCGACAGCAACCTTATACGGTATCCTAAACTGATCGAGTATGGCCTTTAATTGCTCCAATGGCTCCTTGTTCTTTCCGTGGCCGATAAATATCTGCCTGACCGCGGATTCTTGGACAGTAGGTAGGGGAGACAGTTGGGCCACTTTCGACACTGCTTCCTTTTCTTCAGCAATCGTCGTTTCCGCGGGCTTAGGCTCCCCTAGTACTACGTAGGGTGAACCTGAAATCTCCCTTATGATCTCCGAGAGACTGCCATTCTTCAAAAGTATATCAACACACTCATCAATCCATTCACGAGGGACACCGAACTCCCGCTCTAGAACGTTCTTGAAGAAATCCCCAGATGGTATCTTTGCGTCTTTGTAGTGCTGATAGACTCTCTTGAAAAGCTCCGGACCTAGAGCAGCTTGTTGAAGTGACATCATCCTCTCTTCTGGATTCTTTGGCTTTGTTATGGACTGACCTAATGCGGTTAGTTCTATGTATTCAGATTTTTCAGTCCCGAGTGTCAACCCATACTTGAAGGAGGAACTCAGCAGTTTCTTGAACTCTGAACTTCCAGGCTTCCTACCTATGGCTTCGGCCACGAAAATCCTCTTCATGGGTTTCCCTGCGTTCTTGTCCTGAATAGCTTGGGCTACAACGAGCGCCTCTTCTAGGGCATGCTTCGGAAAGGGACGAGCCGAGCGCCTTTCCTCTGCTTCGTCCTCTTCGGATGTCTCATCTTTCTGACTAGACATCTCTTTCACCTATGTAAAGGAGGGGACCTAGGTATTTATACCTTTCTTCCTCTGCTCACCATCGACAATCTATTGTCGGAAAATGTCTATCTAGACATCTAGGTAGAGGAAGAGCATGGAAGGAGGATACCCGTCGGACGCATAGAGGGGCGCGTGCCCATGGATTTCCAGTCCAGCTAGAGGGGACCGACAGCCTATTCATCCCTTCCAAGTCCCATGGATTGTCTGGGCAGCAAGCCTACGACTTCGAGTGCGAGACGTTTCTTGCCGCATAGGCGACCGCCCCCTGTTTCCTTCCAAGAACGGAGGAGAAGGGCCTTGGCATCATCACGACCTTCCCTTTGTCTCTTAGCTTGACCGTCCTACCTATTATGTGATGACATTCCAATTCGCGCGCGAGACCTTGTCTCACCTCATTCATTCTATATCCGTTCGCCTTCTAGTCTCACTCGTTCAAACGATCGTTTGCCCCGCTTGCCTCGACGCTCTCCATGCGAGCTACCAGCAGGTGCCGAGCTCCCGCCTTCTCGGTAGGAACCAAGGCACAAACCTTGAAAATGCTGCCCGGAGCACCTCGATTCTATATCTCAGCAGTGTCGACGTTGGACCATCGCGTTGCCTAGGGCGGCGGAGGAGGCGGTGGTGGCGGAATCACCTCAGAACCACTCACAACGAATCCCCGGCTGGTCAGAAGACTGCTTATCTCTGCCACGCGCTGTTGCGCCAATTGTAACCTCGGCTCCCAGATGACTGGAACCGAATTGACGCAGACTTGGTAGTGCCAGTCGACTCGTCTATGTGAACTCCCACCAAAACCCGCGCGATGGCTGTGGCTCTGGTCTTCTATCGTTATCTCCACTGGACTACTCTTTTGCGCAGCTTCGATGACCTTCTCCTCCCAACTTTCTTTTCCTGCCTTGAACAGACCATCAAGAGCCATGAGAGGACTGACCCTTCAGATATCATAAGAGTTGGACAAGTATGCGGTTCGCCATGGAATTTTGACTCCCGAGTAACGCGAGCGCGTGACCTCTAGTATCCATTTGTTTAACGCGATAGGTTCTTATGCACGGGGGAGGAGAAGTCTAATGTACGCAAAAGCGGCTGCAAATGAACAAGACAAAGGTCCTTTTCTTATGTACGCACAATTCAGCCCGATCGCAGATAGCCGAGGGGTTGCTGAGACATTTCTATGGTGGAAGGTACGAAGTCTTCAGTGCAGGCTCAAGCCCAACGCAGGTTCATCCCTTAGCCATCAAGGTCATGGCTGAGATAGGAATAGACATTTCCAAGCAGACTTCCAAGAGCATTGAAGAGTTCCGAAACAAGGACATCGACATGGTCGTGACTGTCTGCACCAGCAGGGCAAATGTGATCTGCCCATTCTGCTCATCGCCGATAACTGGTGACAGACCCGAGATAATCAAGACGACCTTGCCCGGAGCAAAGCAGTTTTTCCAGCACGGCTTCAGCGACCCTTCCGAAGTTGATGGTAGTGACGAGGAAAAGATTGCAGCCTTTCGACGCACGAGAGACGAGATGAAGAAGTGGATACTCGACTATTTCTCGGATCTAGAGATAAAAGGCTCAGATAGTCGTTCATAGGACGACTCTACGGCATGACATCCATTCGCTATGGTCCCTAAGGTCGGCCCAACTTTGCATGCGACAGGATAACAAGTGGAGGCGCCAGCTCTGGTCCCCAAACAGCAAGGCGGCGACTAATGATCGTCCACCTCTGCCTCAGGGCGCTGACTCCGGGGCTAGCGCAAGGCTGTCCCCGTTTACCATCACTAAGGAGCGCACGTCGGCGACCCTTATGCTCTTGCCGTTGAGTATCACAAGCGCGTCGTCGGAGATGCGGTTTTCCTCCAAGATCTTGGTCTCAAGACCCTTTCCATATTTGTCAGCTAGTTTCTCCATGACATCCTTGAGAGTTGCTCCGTCCTCGATGTCCAAGGTTAGCTGGCGCTCGCCTGTGATCTCTCTCAGCAGCCCGATGAACTCCACCTTCACTTGGATCGCCATGTTGCTTCCCCTTCTCAATAGATCATTTGCTTGACCATTCGTCTCGTGAGAGCATCCACCAGTTCGGGCGTGACAGCGTCCATCACTTCATATATCTCGGGATTCGTGGCCGAGTACATTCTCTTGTTTCCCTCCTTTCTGTCCTTCACCAGACCACCACTCTTCAGGATCCCCAGGTGACGAGACACCAACG
>Ga0315282_10017308_pt1 | contig 10418 bp, 6 predicted proteins | sample YL17G07_20_MG_FD_203693 | JGI IMG/M metagenome (GOLD analysis project Ga0315282, IMG submission 203693) | Sediment microbial communities from Yellowstone Lake, YNP, Wyoming, USA - YL17G07_20 | ecosystem: Environmental > Aquatic > Freshwater > Lake > Sediment | place: USA: Wyoming | collected... | reverse complement strand
GTCGCGCTGTAAACAAAGGACTTTTCTCCGGAAAGCTCCCAGCCTCCCTCAACCTTCCGGGCCAGGGTCTCGACCGCGGCCGGCGCCGCTTGCTGCGGCTCCCGCAAGGTGGCCAAGCCGGGGATTCCGAAGGCTTCGGAGAAAGCCGCGGCCACTATTTCGGGCGGATGGGGGGGAGGGTTTTCCGCCCGGAGCAAGGGCAAGGCCCCCAGGCCCTGAGCGTGGAAGCACATGGCCGCTCCGCCGCAGACCGTGGCCAGCTCTTCCAGCAACATGGCGGACGCCGCCGGCCCGTGGACCAGGCTCTGCGCGCCCCAGATGCCGGTGTCGCGTCCCGGAGCCTCCGGCCGCGGCGAGGCCAGCAGGCCCGCATCCTTGCCTTGCTCCAGGATCCTCGGAACCATGCCCGGATCGCCGTCCGGCGATTCATGGGCCAGCATCGGCGCGAGCGCTTTCTTCGCAAAGGAAGCGGCCATTTCCCGAAAAGCTGCAATTTCTTCCCGGCTTAGTTTTTCATCCATCGTTACGAAACTCCTGGGTAAAGGTCGAAGCCGATTCGGGCAAATCGGCGACGCTCGATAGCGCTGCCCAGGCCCTAGCGAATCAGGTTGAGCGCAGGCTGAATCCGCGCTAAGCCAAACCATAGCGCTTGATTTTGGCGCTGTCAATTTTCCGGAAGGTTCGGGAGTGGGTCAGTTTGAAAATGCGCCAGGGATTGCGGCGGAAACCTGGTTGTGCTAAGTTAAAATCATCAAGTTAGGGTTGTCAAAAGAGGAAAATCATGGACAAAAATGTGCGTGGCGGAATCCTTGAAATCCGTGTGAGCAAGGAGGGTCATTGCCTTATTAAGGCATTCGTGTCTGGGAACTTAAGCCAAAAACAAGATGGCACCTGGACAAGCTATTGCAAGCCACTTGATCTCTACACATGTGGCAAGACCCGCGAAGAGGTGATTAAAAACACAGGAGAAGCGATTGAAGCCTTTTTTGAATCGTGCATCCGAAGGGGCACCTTGGAAACAGCACTAAACGAATTAAATTGGAAAAGGGCTACCGAAGTGCACGCGGATGGCCTTAGCCGTGTAACTCCCAAAATTCAAAGTAGCATTCCTCCTGCATTCGTAATTGACAAGATTCATCACGGAAGATGGCAGGGCCATGTAGTTATCTAGGATGCCGAAGATACCAAGTCATGGATGGAGAGAGGTAGCCAAAGTTCTCAAAGCTTTTGGCTTTACTGTTGGGCGGGAGCATGGTAGCCATATCATTTTTGAAAAAGAAGGCATTGCCCGCCCCGTGGTTGTGCCCAAGTATGATGATATTCACAAAAGAATAATCAGAAACATCTGCAAGACCGCGAGGATTGATATTAACGAATACCTTAGAATGCTAAGAGGCGAAGGAAGAATTCTGCACTAATAAGTTCTTGCCTTGCAGGTATCTATGCCTCGCTGGCAATCATTCATTTTTTATCCGGCATCAAGGTCTGATACCAATTTGCATTCATTTTTCAAGAATGAGGTGGACAGGACAAGTAGGGGCACGGCATGCCGTGCCCCTACACCCCCGAACGGGCAATTGCCCAAATTGAATTTTGAATGCAAATTGGTATGAGGCCCGATCCCGCTCCGACGACTGAATTTCACAACTCCAGTCGTTTCAGCGGGGAGAGGTCGGCCATGAGCCAGGCGTGGACCCGCCCGGGCTTGACCGCCGCGGATTTCGGGATGGCCAGGGTTACGCGCTTCCTGCCCTCGGGCCGGCGCTCGCGGGAGGTAGCCAGGTTGTAGTTGATCGGCACCGGCTTCCCGGTCTCTTCGTCCACCAGCAAGATGCCCAGGATCACGGCCGGCCGCCGGGCTTGGGCGCCGGCGACTTGCACTTCGGCCACCACTCTCCTCGCGGCCGGCTCGTATTCAAATCTGGTTATTTGCACTCCTTGCGGAGGCGCCGTCTTTGCAGGGGGCAAAGCGTGCAGGCGGAAGGTGCCCGCGCCCACGAACCGGCGCGCGGAGTTGTAGATCCCCCACTCGTTCCACACCCCGCGTTGAAGATACCCCAGCACGGTGGGCAGGGTGACCCTGGCCGCGGCGAGGAACTGCCCGAGGCCGGCCTTCCGGGCGGAGGCGGCCACGTAACTTTTTTCTCCGCCTTCCTCGACCCCGGAAAAGGTAAGCGCGCCCAGCGCCCGGAGAATCCCGTGGGACTGGAACTCGAGGAGCAGGCTCGCGCCCGGGGCCGCCGAGCCGTCGGCCCGGATGCGGCCGGAGAGGCGGAAGCGGTCGAGCGGAAACGGGAACGAGGTCTCCTCGAAAAAGCTGTTCGGCGCTTCGAGCACAAAGGCGTCGCCCTGGGTTTTTCCGCCAAAGGCATAAAACAGGCAGCGTTGCTTGGGGACGCCGACTTGCTCGCCGGTCTCGGTCTCGCCGTGTCTCTGCACCGCCCAGGCGACAAAAGTGTTCCTCATGGGATCGGCCTCCACCACGGCGAAGGGAATGGTCAGGCTCGCGATCCCGATCTGGTCCAGGCTCGGGACGATGGCCGGCTCCGGCACGGCCATGTGGGTGATCTCAAACCCGGGATGGCCGCCGCCCAGCAAGGGGTTTTCAGTTTTGGATGCTTCGGCTTGGAGCGACAACCATCCCTTGGCTTCTTTCGCCTGACCAGGGGCGGTTTCATACCTGCCGGTCACCTGCCAAAGGTAAGACGTGCCCGGGGCCAGCATTTGCCCGGGGATCAGGTGGATCGTCTGCCCGTCGCTCTGGAATTCGATGCGCAGCGGCAAGGGGGGCGTGGAGGTCGCCTGCACGGACTCGGGGCGCAAGCGGACGCTCACGGCGCGACCCTGCTCGCGCGCGAGCAGGCGCAGGTTGACCACCGGGGCCGGCTGGATCGAGCGAGGTTGGCTCAAGGCTTCAGAATCAGCCAGCGGCTTCCGCTCCATCATGCCGCCGGGGGTCAGGTAATACCAGGCCGCGCCCTGGCTCTGGAAGCCGTCTCCCGGCTCGCGGGTGATGCCGACCGCATCGGCGCGGAGGTAATACTCATAAGGGATCCAGATCACGTCGCCGTCGGCCGAGGCAATGGCCAGGCCGCTCTGGCCCAGGGCCGGAGAAGCATTGAGGTTCGGATAATCCACCGTGCCGGCGCGCACCAGGCTGTCATAAGACCAGCGGCGCTGTCCGGCCGGATCCAGCGCATAGACCGAGCCTTCCCCCCCGCCAAAATAAATCAGGTAAGCCGCTTTGCCCTCCGGGTCCGGACCCAGGGCCGGCGAAGAGCGCACCGCGTCGCCGGTGTAATAGGTCCAGCGGACCGATCCGCTCTCGGCCGCCAGCGCGTAGAGGAAGCCGTCAGTCGAAGTGATGTAAACCCTGCCGTCGTCCGCAATCGCGGCCGAGGCATAAATATGCCCGCCGGTTTGAGTTGTCCACTTCACCCGGCCCTTCCCAGAATCCAGCGCAAATAATTTCCCGCCCAAGCTGCCCTGGTAAATGGTCCCATCCTCGCCCACGGCCGGAGAGCCTACCAGGGAATTGCCGAGGTCAGTCTTCCATTTCAGCTTGCCGGTCCGCTGGTCGAGCGCGTAGAGCTTCATGTCAAAGCCGGCAAAGAACACCGTGCCCCGGCCGTCAAAGGCCGCGGCAGACCAGATCAGGAAACCGGTGCGAAAGACCCAGCGGAGTCTGCCGTCCGGCTCCAGGCAATACAAGAAAAAATCATCGTTTCCGGCATAGAGCGCGCCGTCCGGGCCCAGGACCACGTTGCCTTCCCACCAGTAATTGGTGCTGAAGCTGTAAAGATTCGGCGGCCGATTCTTCAGCACGTCAAAGGCCCACTGCTCGCGGCCGTCAGCGGCGAGGGCGTGGATCTTGGCGTCGCCGGCCGGCACATAGACCGTTCCATCCCGGCCGAGGGCGGCCGCGGAATCAATCAATCCCCCGGTCTGATACCGCCACACTTCTTGGCCGGCGATGGGGTCAAACACGTAGAAAACGTTGTCCGCGCTGCCCACGTAGATGCGGTCCTGCTCGTCCAGAACCGGCGTGGAAAAAATGCCGTTGCCGGTCGGGAAGTGCCGCAGCTCGGAGCGAGGCCGGGCGACCTGGTCCCACTTCAGCTCGCGGCCGCGGCCGGTGTTTTGCAAATCCCCGCGCAGGACCGGCCAGGCCGCGCCTGGGAGATAGGGCGATCGCGTCGCAGGGCCAGCCGGGCTTCCAGTTCTTGCGACGAGCCCCGCAAGACCTGCCAACAACCCCAACGCGACAACAAATCCAACCCATTTCCAATTTTGCATGCTAATAATAGGGACAGTCACCATTATTCAATTATTCAGGAGGAAACAATAACGGTGACTGTCCCTATTATTCAAACCCCGCTGAACGCACTGAAGGCGCCGTCCACCGGGATGACCACCCCGTTGACCAGGTGGCTTCGCGGGTCGAGCAGCCAGAACAGGGTGCTGAGCAGGTCCTCGGCCTGGCCGAAGGCGCCGGCCGGGGTATGGGCGAGGATGGTCTTGCCCCGGGCGGTCAACTCGCCGGTCTTGGGGTCCTTGAGCAGGAAGCGGTTCTGGTCGGTCAGGAAAAAGCCGGGCGCGATGGCATTGACCCGCAGCTTGGGCGTGTAGTTCTGGGCCAGGTGCACGGCCAGCCATTGGGTAAAGTTCGAGACCGCGGCCTTGGCCGCGGAGTAAGCCGGGATCCGGGTGAGCGGGCGGAAGGCGTTCATGGACGAGATATTGATGATCTGGCCTTGGCCGGCGGTGTCGAGGATCAGCTTGCCCAGCACCTGGCAGGGCAAAAAGGTGCCGATGAAGTTAAGCTCGAACACCTGCCGCACGCCCGCGACGGGCAGATCGAAGAAGCTTTGCTGCTTCGAGGTGGTGGCCAGCGGCGAGTTGCCGCCGGCACCGTTGATGAGGAGATCGAGGCGGCGAAATTCTTTGCGGATGCGATCGCGGGCTTTTTCCAGGCTGGCTCGGTCGGTCACATCGGCCGCGATCCCGATCGCGCGCCCCTTGGCCTTGCGGATTTCCTTGGCCTTGGCTTCGGCCCGGTCGGCCCGGATGTCCAGGATCGCCACTTTGGCCCCGGCCCTGGCCAGCGCGCTCGCCATGGCCCCGCACAGCTCTCCAGCCCCTCCGGTGACCGCGGCCACCTGGCCCGAAAGATCCGGACAACTCCCCGCTTTCTTCTTGGCCATGCTCGATCCTCCTTCGGCCCGGCATTATAACACGAAGAAGGCCGATCCGCAGATTACCCGGCACGGCAAGGCCGCGTCCTTTCCGATTTGAATTCCCAGATTCCCGGTTAAGCTCGGAAAGTTTAGCTAATCTGCCGGGTGGTTAGAGTTTTGTGGTGCGGGCTTCCAGCCTGCACCACAATGAGAGACGACGCTTAACCGGGAATCGGGGATTGGAATTGACCTCAGCCGCGGCGGCCGATATACTTTCGCCAAGTCCGGGCAGCACCAGTTAGTGGAGCGTCTCAGCCGCGTCTTTTCAATGATCGCCCTTCGGAAGGGCGGGTTTGATGGTCTTGCAAAATATATTGCACCACGATTAAATCAGGGTAGGGGCAGGGCTTGCCCTGCCCATTTTGGGCGCGGCAAGCCGCGCCCCTACCTCCATTGAGGACGATTAATTTTTGCAAGACCATGAAACCCGCCCCGACCAGGCGCGAGAGGGTTAAACCTGAAAGGATGAAACATGTTTCACCGTCGGATTTCGAGGCGTCAGGCACTTAAAATTTTTGCCCTTGCCGGCGCCGCGGGGCCGGGGTTGATGAGAGGAGGATCCCTCCCTGCCGCTGAAACCGCGGCGGGGGTGGCGATCCTCCGGGTGACCGGTCTGACTTTGAAAATCCTCGCGGTCACCGACCTGCATTTCTTTGGACGGACGCCCCTCCACGACCGGATGACCTTGCGCGAAATCAGGAAAATGATCGTGTTTTTCCAGCCCAACCTCCTGGTCGCGGACGGCGACACCTGGTACAACAATCCTCGGGGCAAGGGCATGAAATATTGCGAATGGGCCGGCAGACATCTGGGCAATCTTGGCCTCCCCTGGGCCTTGGTGCGCGGCAACCACGATCTGGCTGACGATTTCGGCGCTTGCGAACGGTTGCTGGCCGCGGCACCGAACTCCCTTTTTGCCGGGATGGGGACCCAGGCCAACTACCGCATTGACCTCAACGATGCCGAGGGCAGGGTGAGGTGGAGGCTCATCATCCTGAACGATTCGGCGCCGGAGATGGGCTTTACCGAGCCGCGGATCGAATGGCTCCGCTCCGAGGTGAGCCGCATCCGTCGAGACCGCGACCCGGAGGCGCCGGTCTTGCTCTTCTGCCACATTCCGCTCCCGGCTTTTAAGGACCTGGTCAGGCAGGGAAAAGCCGAGGGGATCATGAAGGAGAAGGTCTCTTACGAGAAGGGCTCGGCCGGGGCCTTCCCCGCCATTCGCGACACGGGCTTGGTCCGGGCGGTTTTTTGCGGACATGACCACAAGAATAACTTCCGGGGTGAGCTGGAGGGGGTGCATCTTGAGTACGTGCGGGCTACCGGCTATGGGGGCTATGGGGCCTCGAAGGTCAAGAAGGGCGGGACCTTGATCTCCTTGGACCTGGCCGAGACCGGAAGCAGTTTCCAAACCCTTACCGTATTCGCTGACGGAAAAAGCTGGACCCCGGAGGGGAAACCGCAACTGCCCGCGGAATAACCTGCGCCTGGTTCCGGGTTGCGTTCGCCGGAGCGAGGCCCCTACCCTCTCCTTATGCGCTTTCAGCGCGAAAATGGAAAAAGATCAGTAAGCCTATCCCCGGAAGGCGGCGCGTCTTCCGGGGCCGAGCCCCACTCCTGGTTCGGCTCCGGTCCCATCCGGAAATGCAGGACCGCGCCGGCCGATATCTCGGCGTGGCTGATCCAGGGGCGGTTCAAGGGCATACCGTTCAGGCTCGCGGACTGAATGTACTTGTTCTCGAAAGAAACGTCCTCCGCGACGATGATCAGCTTGGCGCCATCCTTCAACTCGAGCTCGGACCGCGCGAACAACGGGCTTCCGATCAAGTAGAGGCCGGGGCAGAAGGGATAGATCCCCATGGCCGAGAAGACGTACCAGGCCGACATCTGGCCCATGTCCTCGTTGCCAGCCAACCCGTCCGGCTCCGCCTTGTAGAACTCGTCCATGATCCGCCGCGCGAGCTCCTGCGTCTTCCAGGGCTGGCCGGAGAAATTATACAGGTAAGCAATATGGTGGGAAGGCTCGTTGCCATGGGCATACTGGCCGATCATCCCGCCGATGTGGACGCTGAACAAAGCCGAAGCCTTGACTTGATTGCCCGCGGCGAAGAAGGCATCCAGCTTTTGATTGAACTTCTCCCTGCCGCCCATCAGTTCTACCAGACCCGGCACGTCGTGGAACACCGACCAGGTCCACTGCCAGGCGTTGCCTTCGGTGTAAGCGGCGGTGTAAGCGGTGGGGTCGAATTTTTTCCCGCCGATCCACCGGCCGGTCCAGCTCTTGCCGCGCATGAACCCGGTCTTCGGGTCGAACACCTGGCGATAATTTCCCGCCCGCCGGCGGAAGTATTGATAATCGCGCTCATGGCCCGTGGCCTTGGCCATCCCGGCGACGCAGAAGTCGGCATAGGCGTATTCCAGCGTGCGCGAGACGCCCTCGTTAAAGGCATAGGCGACGATGAAGAGCGGGTTCTTCGGAGACAAGGTGAGATCCGCGGGGACGTATCCCAGGATCCGGTAAGGGATGTTGCCCCAGCGGCCCAACCCGGCCTCGAGCAGAGGGATCACGTTCACCGCCGGCCACATCGCGTTTTTGCGCATCGCGCGAAAAGCCGCGTCGGCGTCGAAGCCGCGGATGCCCTTGAGATAGGCGTCAAAGATGACGATGGCGGCGGGGTCGCCGATCATGCCTTCGGAGTGGAAGTTGCCGAAGGAATTGGGCGCCGGCAGCCAGCCCGAGTCCCGGTATTGGGTGACCAGGGTCCGGACCATGTCGCCCGCGCGCTCCGGCTGGACCAGGTCAAGGAGCGGCATCTGCGCCCGGAAGGTGTCCCAGACCGAGTAGTCGCTGTAATAGACAAAGCCAGCGGCCTGCTTCGACCGGCCGGGAACATTGCCGATCGGCGAGTAAGACCCGTCCGCGTCGCTGAAGGTCGCCGGGAAGAGGAAGGCGTGATACAGCGCGGTATAGAAGGCGGACACCCGCTGTCGCGTGGTCTCCGGATCGTCCGTCGGACTTGGAGTCACCTGGACCTTGCCCAGCTCCCGGCTCCAGGCCCGGCCCGCTTCTTCCGCCACCCGGTCGAAATTCCATTCGGGGATGTCCTGCTCCAGGTTGGCGCAAGCCTCGCGCTCCGAAGTAAAGGACAGGCCCACCTTGACCAGCACCGCCTCGCCCTCTTGCGTCCGGTAATTCACAAACGCGCCGATCTTGCTCCCGACCGCAGCCCGGACTCCCGGCTCCTTCACCGGGCCGTTCCACACGCCGAACGAGTCGAACGGTTGGCTGAACTGCGCGCAGAAGTGGACCTTGAAAAACGGGATCAGCCCGGTCGAGGTTCGGGTCCCGGTGATCTTGTCTTTCCCGATTATGCGAACCCGGTTGACCAAGGGCAAGTTGCCCAGGCCCCGGGCCAGGTCAATCAGGACGTGCGAGGAGTCCGAGGCCGGGAAGGTGTAGCGGTGGAACCCGGAGCGCGGCCCGACCGTAAGCTCCGCCTCGATCCCGTAATCGTCGAGCCGGACCCGGTAATAACCCGGCCGCGCCGTCTCGCGCTCGTGACTGAACCGCGACCGATAGCCGGTGTCCGGGTCACTCGCCTTGCCCGGTTTGATCTTCAACTTGCCGACCGTGGGCATGACCAGGATATCGCCCCAACCGCCCACGCCCATGCCGCTCCGGTGCAGATGGCTGAAGCCCAGGATGCTCGAGTCGGCGTAATTGTAACCGGCGCACCACTTCCAGTCGCCCATCAGGAAGAAGCCTTTGTTGCCGCCGGTGTCCGGGCTGAGCTGCACCATCCCGAACGGATAGGTCGCGCCCGGGAAGGTATGCTCGGCCGCGGCCGTGCCGATCAAAGGGTTGACGCGCTCAACCGGGTCATCCGGAGCCGGGGACCCAAGGGTTTTGGATGGATCCCGGGTCTCGGTCTCCGAATGACCTGGTGGATCGGCGCCGGGGCTGATGAATGGCGACATCGAAATAATGGCGCCGGCCACCGCCGCAAAGAATTTTAAATATGGTCCTGACAAAGTTTTCCTCTCGGTCTTGATGCCTGATATCTTCGAGCGGGCACCAGTATAATCCAGTTCCGGTAATGGAGCAATCTGAACCTGACCGATCCTAACCCGGCCAAGTCGGAACCAAAGAGAGGAAAGAAAGACTTTCACGCAACGACGCCAAGGAGAAAAGAAATGAGGAAGGCATATTCCTTGCGCCTTTGCTTCTCTGCGCCTTGGCGTGAAAATCTTCCTTCCACTCCGGTATAAATTCACGTCCATTTTGGCGACAATTTCAACTATAAAAGACCAAGGAGGAGCGATAATGAAGCGCGGCCTTTTTCAGATCTGCATAGGCTTGTTTTTGCTGGCCGGTGCGGCATCCGGGCTATGCCGCGGCGATTTTGGGCGCGCCCGGCTATCCGCTCATCCTCGGCTCCTGGTGGGGCCTGGTTCCGGTGGCGGCGCTGATGGCGTTGTTCGTGGTCCGCACGGCCTTGGAAGATCGCACCCTGCTGGCGGAATTGCCCGGGTACCGGGAATATGCGCACCCCACGCGTTACCGCTTGCTGCCGATGGTCTGGTGATGAAGGTGGCAGGGTGTTCGGGCGCCGAGTGAGAAGCGATTTTAGATTTTGATTTTCAATTGCACGCCGGCACCCACCTCCTAATAATCCAAAATCTAAAATCCAAAATCAAAAATTTCTTTTCAGCCCGAACTTCTTGCCTCGGCCGCATAAATCGAATATACTTGATTTGATTCGCGGGTAACCCCAATGGGCATGACCATTACCGAGAAGCTCCTGGCCGGCCACTGCGGCAAGGACAAAATCGCCCCGGGCGAGATGGTCGAGGCCACCCTGGACCTGGCTCTGGCCAACGACATCACCGCGCCGCTGGCGATCGCGGAGTTTGAGAAGGCGGGGGCGGAGCAGGTCTGGGACCGGACCAAGATCGCGCTGGTGCCCGACCACTTCACGCCCAACAAGGACATCGCCGCGGCCCAAAACGTGAAGAGCATCCGGGAGTTCGCGAAGCGGCACCAGATCGCGCACTTTTTCGAGTGCGCGCAGGTGGGGATCGAGCACGCGCTCTTGCCCGAGCAGGGCCTGGTCCTGCCCGGCGACCTCGTGATCGGCGCGGACAGCCATACCTGCACCTACGGCGCGCTCGGCGCTTTTG
>Ga0315282_10017307_pt1 | contig 10418 bp, 8 predicted proteins | sample YL17G07_20_MG_FD_203693 | JGI IMG/M metagenome (GOLD analysis project Ga0315282, IMG submission 203693) | Sediment microbial communities from Yellowstone Lake, YNP, Wyoming, USA - YL17G07_20 | ecosystem: Environmental > Aquatic > Freshwater > Lake > Sediment | place: USA: Wyoming | collected... | reverse complement strand
ACGGCGAAATGCAGGCGGACGCGGCGCTGGTCGCCTCGATCGGCGAACGCAAGTGCAAGGGATCGCCCGTCGCGGGCAAGGCCAACGTCCTGATCTTCCCCGACCTGGACGCGGGCAACATCGGGTATAAGCTGACCGAGCGGCTCGCCGGCGCCAGGGCGGTCGGCCCGATCGTGCAGGGGCTGCGCAAACCGTACTGCGATCTCTCGCGCGGCTGCAGCGCCGCCGACATCGTCAACGTCGTCGCGGTCTGCAGTTTGATGGCGGAAACGGTCTGATCCTTACTTCACATCCGTTTCTCCTCGTAAGACCCGCTCCACGTCCTCCAGCGACGGCACCGAGGCGAGCGCGCCGAGGCGCGTGCAGCTGACGGCGGCTGCCGCGTTTGCGAAGCGCAGTTGCGCCTCGAGCGGCCGCCCCTCGAGGCGCGCGGCGATGAAGGCGCCGCGGAAGACGTCTCCGGCGGCGGTCGTGTCGGTGACGGCGACGCGACACGCGGGTTGATGGTGCACGCCGGCGTTGTCGACCGCGACGACACCGCGCCTTCCGAGCGTCGCGCAGAAGACCTGATCCCGCCGTCGTGACAGGGTTTCGAGCGCGCTCGTCACCTCCTCCACGAAGTCGCCCGCGACACGGGCGGCCGCTCCCGCGCCCCGCACCAGCTCGAGCGGCACGCTCTGCGCGAAGATCGCCACGTCCACCGCCTCGACGAGTTCGCGTGTGCGCCCGGTCACCCGGTCTATGTCGGACGTGACCGCCACACCGTGAACTCGCGCGATGCGGGCGGCCGCAATCGCGGCCGCTTCGTCGGTGTCGTCGACGTGCACGAGCCGGCACGACGCAAGTGCCTCGCCGGGCAGCTCGCCGTCGTCCAGGTTCAGGCGCTCGTCACGATCCCAGAAGATGACGCGTTCGCCCGTCCGCTCGTCGACGAGCACGAACGCGAACTGGTTGGACGCCTCGTGCGTGACGAGGTTCGAGATGTCGATATCGAGCCGCGCGAGCGTGTCGCGGACAAGACGCCCGTTGGTGTCATTGCCCGTCGCACCGACGTACCTGGTGCGCAGGCCAAGGCGGGCGCACGTGGCGAGCGCCGTCGCCATCTGCCCGCCGCACATCACCGCGTGACGCGTGATGCGCAGCTTCGAAAGCGGTGCAGATGCCTGCGGGAATTCGGGAACGACCGCAACGTAGTCGACCGAATTGGCGCCAACGCCGACGACGTCCGGGCGGGCATACGCGGCCATACCGGGCCATTATGGCGCGGTTCGTGCGGATACTCGTAACTGTTCAGCCGCGAATTGCTCGAGGCCGAACAGTTACTAGAGCAACCCGATCAGCTCCTGCGCGAATTGCGGTCCCTTCCCCGCCTCCTCGTGCTTGAAATACACGAAGATGTCGCCGCAACGGGCCTGCTGCTCGCGCAGGCGCCCTGCCCATTGCCGCAGGTCGGCCGCAGTGTAGCCCTCGTCGCGGAGGCGGAAGTACCCGAAGTCGGCAGTGACGACCAGCGGCGTCGCCATCTTCTCGCTCTCGGCGACGCACAACGCCGCGTTCCGGCGCTGCAGCCGCTCGAAGACTTCGGGCACGAACCACGACGGGTGCCGGAATTCGAACGCCGCGCGGACGCCGGCAGGCAGCCAGCCGAGGAACTCTTCGAGCACCGGCAGCGCAAGCTTGAAGGTGGGCGGCATCTGGAGGAGCAGGACGCCGAGCTTGTCGTGCAACGTCATCGCGGTGGTGACGAAGGTATCAACCAGCGGGCGACAGTTCTGCAACTTCGCGTCGTGCGTAATGCGGCGCGGCGCCTTGAGCGTCAGCTTGAACTGCTCCGGCGTGGCCGCAGCCCAGCCGCGCAGCATCGTGTCGGTTGGCATGCGGTGGAACGTGTAGTTGATTTCGACCGTGGAGAACCGGGCGGCGTAGAACGGGAGCATGCGGGACGGAGGCAGGTTGGCGGGATAGAAATTGCCCCGCCATTCGAGATAGTTGTAGCCTGAGGTGCCGATCCAGAACATCGACGGATGGTACTACGGCACGGGTGCTACGTGCTCGGTGCCAAGTGCGACGTGCGGTGCCAGGTGCCCGGTGCTCGGAGCACTTGCACGCAGCACTTCGTCCTTAGCACTCAGCACCTAGCACGAGCACCAAGCACTCGTGGACATCGTCACCAGCGCGGTTCGCGCTGGCCGCCGCCGCCGAAATCGTTCCCGCCGCCGGCGTAGCCGCGACCCCCGCCGCCTGCCGTGCGCGGCCGTGCCTCGTTGACGACCAGGGCGCGTCCATCCATCTGGTACTGGTGGAACTCCTCGATCGCCTTCTGTGCGGCTTCATCGGTCGCCATCTCGACGAAGGCGAATCCGCGAGCGCGCCCTGTCATGTTGTCCTTCATCACCTGCACGTTGTCGACGGCCCCTGCCCGGCCGAACAGCGCGGTGAGTTCCTCCTCGGTGGTCCGATAAGGAAGATTCCCGACGTAGAGTCTACGGCCCATCTGACAATGACTCCTGCGTAACTTCGCGCGAACAGACTGATGGCGACAGACCCGCGCGCTCGGGACAGTCGCTCTGGAAACACGACTCCGGGAGGGCTGGACGGTGGGTAGATACGCGAGCAAACAGAAGCGGACACCTGAACCGGTGTCAGTATACCAGAACCGGTCAATGACGGCGCGCACCACCCCGTTTTGAGGGAACTTTACCCGCCCCTCGGGCGGGGCTAAAGTGGAACGCAAGGACTCAAGGGACGGAGGCACCCGTGCGACGTGCGATTCTACTCGGCTCGCTCCTCATCCTTGCCTTCGGATGCGCGGGGGAACGCGCCCGCCAGTACGAGCTGCGCGGCCAGATCCTCGCAATCGACGGGCAGAACGGCACCGTCACGATCCGGCACAGCGACATCAAGGGCTTCATGCCCGCGATGACGATGCCCTTCAAGGTCAAGGACAGGAAGTTGCTGGAGGGCCGCCAGCGTGGCGATGTGGTTGCGGGAACGCTGGTCGTCACGGATAGCGACGTCTATCTGACCCGCCTCGACGTCACCGGTCATGGTGACGTCGTGCAGGTGGGCACGCGGCCACCGTTGGTTGCCGACGTCCTTCAGCCGGGCTCGGCCGTTCCCGATGTGCGCCTGGTCGAGGCGAGCGGCCGGACGCTGCAGCTCTCGAGCCTGCGCGGATTCGTGCTGGCGCTGACCTTCATCTACACCCGGTGCCCCCTGCCCCAGTTCTGCCCCCTGATGGACCGTCAGTTCGCCGCCGTGCTGCAGCGGGTCCGCGGCGACGCCCGACTGCGCGGTTCGGTGCGGATGCTGTCAATCTCGTTCGATCCGGAGTACGATACTCTGGATGTCCTGGACGCCCACGCACGCCGCGTGGGGGCCGACGGAACACTGTGGCGGTTCGCAACGGCGGATCGCCCGACCATCGATGTGTTTGCCCCCCGGTTCGGCATGGTCGTCATGCGCGAGGACGGCGGCGGCATCACGCACAACCTGCGCACGGCGATCATCGACCGGCAGGGCCGGCTGGTGAAGATCTACGACGGCAGCGACTGGACTGCCGACCAGCTGGTGGCGGATCTCGTGAAGGCGGCGGGCACGCAGGGCCAGCGATCGAACGGAGAAGCAAGGCAGAGAACAGGAACCTGACAGACCTTCGCCAGTCGTCATACGTACCGCCCTCATTATTCCCCTCACAGGTCTTCAGTCCGCGTTTCTCCGCCCGAGTTTCCCGTCGCGATGCCGGCATCCGTCGCTGTGTACGACGGGTGGGCAGCTACGGCCCGAGGTTCGCCTCGACGGGTGCATTCAACAAGGCGGAAAACGCATGACTGACATGGTGCTGCTTGGAGATGAAGCGGCCGCGCTCGGCGCGGTGCACGCGGGGCTGACCGCTTCTTACGCCTACCCGGGCACTCCGTCGACGGAAATCACGGAATACCTGCTGAAGTACGCCGCCGCGCACGGCAGGCCCAAGGCCGCCTGGTGCACCAACGAGAAGACGGCCTACGAGGAGGCAATCGGCGTCTCGCTGGTCGGCCGGCGCGCGCTGGTGTCGATGAAACACGTCGGTCTGAACGTCGCGTCCGACCCGTTCATGAATTCGGCGCTCATCGCCATCAACGGCGGCCTGGTCGTTGTCGTCGCGGACGACCCCGGGATGCACAGCTCGCAAAACGAGCAGGACAGCCGGTACTACGCCGACTTCGCCCGTGTGATCTGCCTCGAGCCGGCCACGCAGCAGGAAGCCTACGAGATGACGCGCGAGGCGTTCGACCTGTCCGAGCAATTCCACATCCCCGTGCTCGTCCGCCTGGTCACCAGGCTCGCCCACAGCCGCGCGATCGTGCGGCTGGCCGAGGCGCGCGAGGAAAACGCGCTTCGCAAGGCGACCGACTGGACCGGGTGGACGCTGCTGCCCGCCAACGCCCGGCGCCAGTGGCGCCTGCTGCTCGAGCGCCAGCACGATTTCCAGGCGTATTCCGAGCGCTCGAAACACAACCCGTTGGCCCTGACGGGCCGGCACGATCTGGGCATCATCACGACGGGGCTGGCCGCCAACTACTACGCAGAGAATGTCGACGATCTCGGTGAAGCGCCGTCGCACCTGCACATCGGCGCGTACCCGATCCCGGTGGCGCGCGTGCGCGAGCTCGTGTCGCACGTGGAGCGCGTGCTGGTGCTCGAAGAAGGGTATCCGCTGGTCGAGCGCTTGCTGCGCGGCATCATTCCGCCGGGCGTGGCGATTGCGGGCAAGGAGACGGGCGAGGTCCCGGCCGACGGCGAGTTGACGCCGGACATCGTGCGGCGGGCGCTGGGGTTGTCCGTGCGGCAGGGCGTCGAGCTTCCCGGCATCACGCCTCCCAGCCGGCCGCCGCAGCTGTGCGACGGCTGCCCGCACGCCGACACGCTGCAAGCGCTGCAGCAGGCGCTCAAGAGCTTCAAGACCTCGCTGGTGACGTCCGATATCGGCTGCTACACGCTTGGCGCGCTGCCGCCGTACTCGGCCGTCGAATCCTGCGTGTGCATGGGCGCGTCGGTCGGGATGGCGAAAGGCGCGGCCGAAGCCGGCTTCCGCCCCGTCGTCGGCGTGATCGGCGACAGCACCTTCCTGCACTCGGGCGTCACGCCGCTCATCGACGCCATCGTGGCCGACACGGACATGACGCTGGTCATCGTCGACAACGAGACGATCGCGATGACGGGCGGCCAGCCGACGATGCTGCCCTCGTCGAAGCTGAAGCCGCTGGTGCTCGGGCTCGGCGTGAACCCGGATCATTTCCACGTCATCAAGGCGCACCACCTGCAGGCCGCGGCCAACGTCGAGATCATCCGCAAGGAGCTCGAGTACCACGGCCTGTCGGTGATCATCGCCGTGCGCGAGTGCATCGAAACGGCGAAGACGAAGAAGAGGCAGGCGGTCGTGACCCAGGAGGCCACCGTATGAAGTACGACATCATCCTGGCCGGCGTCGGCGGGCAGGGCGTGCTGTCCGTGTCGGCCATCATCGCGTCGAGCGCGATGAAGGAAGGCCTCCACGTCAAACAGTCCGAGGTGCACGGCATGTCGCAGCGCGGCGGCGCGGTGCTCGCGAACCTGCGGCTGTCGGACAAGCCGATTGCCAGCGATCTGATCGCGCTCGGCGCCGCGTCGATGGTCCTGAGCATGGAGCCGCTGGAGAGCATTCGCTATCTCAGCTATCTCGACCCGGCGGGCACCGTCATCACGTCGAGCGAACCGCTGGTGAACATCCCCGATTACCCGGACCTCGATCGGCTGCTGAGCTCGATTCGCACCCTCCCTCGGGCGGTCCTCATCGAGGCCGAGCGGCTCGCCCGCGAGGCCGGTTCCGCGCGCGCGACGAACATGGTGATGGTCGGGGCGGCCTCCCACTGGCTGCCGGTCCAGGTGGAGACGATCGAGCACTTCATCGAGAACCTGTTCGCGCGGAAGGGCGAGAAGGTGGTGGCAACCAACGTGAAAGCGTTCCTCTCGGGACGGGAGGCGGCGGCAGCATGGGCGTGACGACCGACTGGAGTCGTATCGACCGGGTATTCGAGGCCGCGCGCGGCCGCGGCGCGACGGTGCTGCTCGAGACCGAGGGGAACGACGTGCTCGACGCCCTCGGCTTCGCCCTGCCGCAGAGCGTGTTCGTCACGGACAGCGCCGCTGCGCTGCGCTTGTCGTCCGAGGTCCGATGTCCGACGTCCGATGTCCACTTCGGACCCCGGACTTCGGACGCCGGACTGCAAGGCCTCGGCCTTGCCGGCGACCACGTCGTCGTCAAGGTGATCTCTCCCGAGATCCTGCACAAGAGCGACGTCGGCGGGGTGAAAGTCGTCGCGAACGAGGCGCAGGCAATCGCCGCGGCCATCCGCGAGATGGAGGGGAGATTCAGCGGGCAGGACGTGGCGGGCTACACGGTGAACGAGTTCATCGCCTACGATCGCTCGCTCGGCCACGAGCTGCTGCTCGGGCTGCGGTGGACCGACGACTTCGGCGCCGTCGTGACGTTCGGCCCGGGCGGCATCTACACCGAGTTCCTCGCCGACAACTTCAAGGTCGGCCGAAACGTCGCGATCTTCTCGCCCGAGGTCGAAGACGAGGAGCGGATCGCGGAGACGATCGAGCGCATCGCGGTGATGAGCCTGGTCACCGGGCGATTGCGCGGACAGGCCGCGAAGATCCAGTCGGCCGCGGTCGTGCCCGCGATCTCGCGGTTCATGGCACTTGCGCGCCGCTACATGCCGGACGCGATTGCCGAGTGCGAGATCAACCCGCTCGTCGTCACGACGCACGGACTTGTGGCGCTGGATATCCTGGTGAAGCTCGCTACTCCGGCAAGGCTGAAGCCTTGCCCTACCGGAGTCGCCGTTGTCCCGCCGCCGGAAGCATCGGTAGGGCAAGGCTTTACCCTTGCCGGACGTCCCGTTCACAAGCTCAAACAGCTGCTCGAACCGACGTCGGCCGCGATCATCGGCGTTTCGGAAAAGCTCAATCCCGGTCACATCATCCTGAACAACCTGATTCGCGAGGGGTTCGATCGGTCGCGCATCGCGGTCGTCAAACCCGGCAGCGATACGATCGAGGGATGCCGCTGTTACGCCGACGTCGCGGCGATTCCGGAGCGCGTCGACCTGCTGGTGCTGGCCGTTTCGGCGGCACAGGCGCCCGACATCGTCGCGGACGTCATCGAGCGGCGCAAGGCCGAATCGCTCATCGTGATTCCCGGCGGCCTGGAGGAGAAGAAAGGCACCGAGCACCTGACGTCGCGCATGCGCGAGGCGCTGGCGCGCGCGCGAGAGAGCGAGTGGCGAGGACCGCTCATCAACGGCGGCAATTGCCTGGGGATCCGGTCGCTGCCCGGCCGCTACGACACGATGTTCATCCCCGAGCACAAGATGCCGGTGCCGGGCGGGCCGGTGTCGCCGGTCGCCTTCATCTCGCAGAGCGGCGCGTTCGCCGTCTCGCGCATGAGCAAGCTGCCGCTCAACCCGAAGTACGCGATCACGCTCGGCAACCAGATGGACCTGACCATCGGCGACTACCTGACGTATCTGAAGGACGATCAGGACATCCGCGTGTTCGCGGTGTACGTGGAAGGGTTCACGCGGCTCGACGGGCAGCAGTTCCTGAGAGCCGCACACGAGATCGTGTCGAGCGGGCGCACGGTCGTCCTGTATCGCGCCGGGCGGACGTCGGCCGGGGCCCGGGCGTCGGCCAGCCACACGGCCTCGATCGCCGGCGATTATGCGGTCACCCGCGAGCTTTCGCAATCGGCGGGTGTCGTCGTCGCCGACAGCCTGCAGGACTACGAGGATCTCATCAAACTGTTCACCTGGCTGGGCGACAAGGCCGTCGGCGGCTGGCGGCTTGGCGCGCTGTCCAACGCAGGGTTCGAGTGCGTGGCCATCGCGGACAACCTGGGCCGGTTCGATCTGCCGGCCTTCGACGAGATGACGACGGCGCGGCTGGAAGCGATCTTCAGGACCGCGCGCATCGAGTCGGTCGTCGATGTGCACAACCCGCTCGACCTCACGCCGATGGCCGGCGACGCACCGTTCGAGGACGCCGTGCGCGCCGTCCTCTACGCCTCGAACATCGACATCGCGGTCGTGGGCTGCGTGCCGCTGACGCCCGCGATGAACACGCTGCCCGCAGGCCCGCGCCATGGCGAGGACCTGACGAGGGAGGACTCCCTCGCCAGCCGGATGATTCGACTCAAGCAGGCGACCATCAAGCCGTGGGTGGCGGTGGTCGATGCCGGCGAGGTGTACGATCCGCTGGTCGCGATGCTCGAGGCGCACCAGGTGCCGACCTTCCGCGAGGCCGACCGCGCGCTGCGCCTGTTCAACATGTTCGTCGCGGCGCGCGTGAGCAGGAACGCGACTGCGTAGTGCGGCCCTTCAGGGCCGCCGTATCGGCGGGGGCTTGAGCCCCCGGCGTCACGGCGAGGCTAGAGCCTCGCCCTGCACGCGACCGGTGGCGGCGGCTTCACGCGCGGCGTCCATCGCCGCACGGGGCCGCCTGCGCGTATCTGGGGAGGATTTCGAAACCATGCGGATCCTGGACAACGTGATCCTGCTGCTGACACCCGTCAACCCGGACGGCATGGAGCTCGTGTCGAACTGGTACATGAAAGAGTCCGACCCGAAGAAGCGGACGACCAGCGGCCTGCCGCGCCTTTACCACAAGTACGTGGGACACGACAACAACCGCGACTCGTTCGCGATCAATCAGCCGGAAACCGAGGTGATCAGCCGGCAGATGTTCATCGAGTGGATCCCGCAGATCATGTACAACCAGCACCAGAGCGGCCCGGCCGGGAGCGTCCTGTTCGCGCCGCCGTTCCGCGATCCCTTCAACTACAACCAGGATCCGCTGGTGCCGATGGGCATCGAGCTCGTCGCCGCGAACATGCACAACCGCTTCATCGCCGAGAACAAGCCGGGCGCCGTGCTGCGCAACGCGGCCGGATTCTCGACCTGGTTCAACGGCGGCGTCCGGACGGCAGCCGGCTTCCACAACCAGATCGGCATCCTGACGGAAACCGTGGGTAACCCGACGCCGATGAGCATCCCGCTCATCCCGACGCAGCTGCTGCCCGACACCAGCCACCCGATGCCGATCGGGCCGCGCCCGGAGTGGCACCAGAGCCAGTCGATCGACTACCTGATGACGGCCAACCGCGCGATCCTCGACGTCGCCGCCCGGATGCGCGACCAGTTCCTCTTCAACATCTATCGCATGGGGAAGAATGCGATCGAGAAAGGGAGCAAGGACAGCTGGACGCTGACGCCGAAGCGGCTGGCCGCGATGCAGGCCGCAATAGCGAAGGATCTGCCGCCGCGGCAGTCGGCGGGCGGCGCCGCCGGCGACGACAGCTACTTCGGGTTCCAGCAGCCGATTCCCGCCAAGTACTACGACATGCTGCGCAAGCCCGACGATCGCGACCCGCGCGGCTACATCATCACCGCCAGTCAGCCGGTCTTCCTCACCGCGACGCGGTTCGTCAATTCGCTCATCAAGGCGGGCATACAAATCCAGCGCGCGACCGCGCCGTTCACGGTGAACGGCAAGAGCTATCTCGCGGGATCGTACGTCGTCAAGGCGGCGCAGGCGTTTCGCCCGCACCTGATCGACATGTTCGAGCCGCAGGATCATCCGAACGACATCCCCTACCCGGGCGGTCCCCCCAACCGGCCCTACGACATCACCGGCTGGACGCTCGCCTTCCAGATGGGCGTGCAGTTCGATCGTGTGCTGGACGCGTTCGATGGCCCGTTCGAGAAGCTGGCGATGGAGCCGATCAGGATCGCCGGCGGCAGGGTGACGCCCGCCAAGAGCGTGGCCGGCTACCTGCTCAGCCATCAGCTCAACGACTCGTTCACCGCGACGAACAAGCTGCTGGCGGCGAAGGAAGACGTCTACTGGTTGAAGGCCGCCTTCACCGCTGCCGGCAAGACGTGGCCGGTCGGTACCATCTACGTCCCGGCGAAGACGACGACGAAGTCCGCGGTCGAGAAGATTGCCAACGATACCGGCGTGAGCTTCGAGGCGACCAGCCTCAAGCCGACTGGCGATGCGCTGAAGTTGCGGCCGATGCGCGGGGGGTCAAGCCTGTCGCCTGGTTCTCGACGGCCGAACCGCTGCACAGCGGCTGGGCGTGGGGGCAGGGATACCTGAAAGGAACGGTGCTCGCCGCCGAAGCGGCCGTCGGCAGGGGGAAGGTGTTGCTGTTCGGGCCGGAGATCACGTTCCGCGCGCAACCGCACGCGACGTTCAAGTTCCTCTTCAATGGGATCTACTACGGCGGGGCGACGCCGGTGAGTCTGGGCGCACCGGCAAAACGGAGCACGAACTGACGGTGTGACAGACGCGCTTGAAGGCGCCGAAGGCCTCCAGCAGTCCGAAAGTCC
>Ga0315282_10017305_pt1 | contig 10419 bp, 7 predicted proteins | sample YL17G07_20_MG_FD_203693 | JGI IMG/M metagenome (GOLD analysis project Ga0315282, IMG submission 203693) | Sediment microbial communities from Yellowstone Lake, YNP, Wyoming, USA - YL17G07_20 | ecosystem: Environmental > Aquatic > Freshwater > Lake > Sediment | place: USA: Wyoming | collected... | reverse complement strand
TGCTGGCCACCGACATTGCGGCCCGCGGCCTCGACGTGGCCGACATCGAGCACGTCATCAACTACGATTTTCCGCGCTCGCCCGAGGACTACGTGCACCGCATCGGGCGGACCGCTCGGCTGGAAGCCTCGGGCCGCGCGTCGAGCTTCGTCACGCCCGGCGACCGCGCGTACGTTCACGCCCTCGAGAAGCTCATCGGCAGGAAACTGGCGCCGGCGTCCGGATCGAAGCCGGCGGCCCATGCTCACGAGCCCGAGGATACGAGGCGCGCGGCCCCGTCGCCCAGGCATGCGGCCTCAACGCCTCGTCACGCGGCCCATCCGGCCAAGCACGCGCCGGCCGCGCGGCATCCGGACCATCCGGTCGAGCATGCACCGGCCGCGCAGCATCCGGCGGAGCATGCAACGCCTGCCGCCGTGCCGGGGCAGGGCCAACCCGGCGGCAAGCGTCGGCGCCGTGGCCGGCGCGGACGTGGCAAGGGTGTGCCGCCCGCGGCGACGCCATCGCCTGCTCCCGCGATCCATGCCGCGCCGGTTGAGCACGCCGGTGGCGAGGCGCCCGTCGCGCAGCCTTCCGTCCATCCGGCGACGCCCGCGCCCGCCGCGGCTTCCGGTCAGCACGGGCCGGGCCGCAGCCGCCGGCGCCGTGGCCGCCATGGTCGAGACGAGCCCTTGCCGCCGGCGACCGAGAGCCTGTCGGCCGCCTCTGTGCCCTACGATGATCCGGCCGAGCTTGCCGAGCCCGTCGAGCACGACGAGCCCGCCGCGACGCCGTCGGAAACCGTCGACGTGGCGACCGAGCCGACGGTGATTGAGTGGGACTGAGAAGGACCATTGCGGATTGCGGATTTCGGATTGCGGATTGAGAGGCCAGACGGTCCGTCGCGGAGCAGCCTCAAGTCCCCCACCCGCAGTGGGCCGCGCGGTCGCTCGCCGCGGCGAGTCTTCGACCTTCGACTCCCCGCTGGACGTTGGCAGCCGTAGCCTTTCGCTGTTCAATTCGCAATTCGAAATCCGCAATCCGCAATTCCTTCATCCTTTCATTCCCGTCGTCGAGATGCCCTGGATGAAGGTCTTCTGCGCCAGGAAGAACAGGACGATGATCGGCACGGTGAAGATGGTGGCGGCGGCCATGAGCTTCGACCACTCGCCGCCGTACGCCCCCAGGAACTGCTGGAGCCCGTACGCCAGCGTGTACTTCGTCTGGTCGTTCAGGTAAAGCAGCGGCCCGTTGAAATCGTTCCACGTGCCCAGGAGCTGGAACAGGGCGCACGTCGCCAGCGCCGGCTTCGACAGCGGCAGCACCACCCGCCACAGGATTCCCCACTCGCTGCACCCGTCGATGCGGGCCGCGTCGCACAGGTCGTCGGGGATCGTGCGGAAGAACTGGCGCAGCAGGAAGATGAAGAACGCGTTGCCGAAGAACGCCGGCACGATCAGGGGCAGGTACGTTCCGTACCAGCCGAGCCACCGGTAGAGGGCGAACGTGGGGATCATCCGCACCTCGCCCGGCAGGATCATGGTGGCGATGACGATGGCGAAGAGGATGCCGCGGCCGCGCCACTCCAGCTTCGCAAACGCGTAGGCGGCCACGGCGCTCGAGGCCACCGCCGCCAGCACGTTCGCGGCGCACAACATCAGCGTGTTCCGCAGGTAGATGGGGAAGGGCACGTACCGGAGGGCCTCGGGGTAGTTCGCCCAGCGGAACGGGTCCGGCCACCACTGCGACAGGAACTCGGGGACCGTGGTCACGACTTCCTTCGGGAAGATCTGGGCGTCGGTCTTGAGGCTGGTGCCGATCATCCACGCGAGGGGCATGCAGAACGGCAGCGCCAGGACGACGAGCGCCGCGTGGAGGGACAGGCGGATGTACCAGGGGTGCCTCAACGCGTTTACCCTCTATAACGGAAATGCTAAATGCTAAATGTTAGATGAAAGGCCCGCTTTCCGGTGTCTTTCCATTTAGCATTAAACATTTAGCATTTAGCATTTCCGTTCGCCTCATTGGCGTCCAACCCCCATATTGTCCAGTTCCCTCCTCGTCTCCCTCGCCGCCTGCTCGAGCGCGTCGCGGGGCGAAAGGTGATGCCGGAGGGCGGCGTCCTCGGCCCACGACAGGCGGCTCATCATGTAGGCCTGGACCGGCACCGGCGGCGTCACCTGCACGTTCGGCGAGGCCATGATCTTGAGGAACGCCCGGAACTGCGGATACTTCGCGCAGTAGGCCTGGTACCTCGGCGCGGCGGCCACCTCGGGGGTGATCGGGAGCCACCCGCCCCAGGTGTAAAACTCGGCGGCCCGCTCCGGCTGGTCGACGCCCGACCAGAACCGCATGAACGCCCACGCGCCGGCCTTGTTCCTCGCGCCGCTGGGGATGATCATGAAGTTCCCGTTCGACCAGCCGGCCAGCGGCTTCCCGCCCTTCGGCGGCGGGAGCGGCGCGATGCGGTACTCCATCTCGGGCGCGAACTTGCCGAGCTGCTCCACGCGCCACTGGCCGTCGAGCACCATCGCGTAGGCCCCGCTGATGAACGGCCACGAGGCCGCCATCGACGTCGACAGGCCCGACTCGAACTGGAGGATCCGGTCGAAGCCGTACTTGTCGGCGCGGGCGGTCATCCACCCGAGCGCCTCCACGTTCTTCGGGTTCGTGAACGTGATCTGGCGCGTGGCGGGGTCGTACAGGCTGCCGCCGAAGACCGCGACGTACTCCTCGAGCCGCCGCGGGATGAACCCGATGCGCGTGATCCGCCCGTCCTTGTCGTACTGGAAGAGCTTGTCGGACAGGGCGTCGAGCTCCTCGAGCGTCTCGGGGAACCGGTCGGGGTCGAGGCCGGCCTGGCGGAAATAATCGGGCCGATAGTAGACGGCCCAGACGTTCATGCCCGTCGAGAGGCCGTAGAAGTGGCCCTCGTACATGCCGATGTCGCGGACGGCCGGGTACATCCGGTCGCGCAGGGCGTGCCACTCGTCGGGCGGCATCAGCGTGTCGAGGGGCGTCAGGGCGCCGCGCGCCGCCCAGGCCGGGATGACCGCTTCCCACTGGGCCATGCAGTCGGGCGGGTCGCCGCCGGAGGTCGCGATCAGCGTCTTGAGGCTGCCGCCGATGACCGTCAGCGGCACCACTTCGTAGCGGTCCTGGCTGTCGTTGAAGCGGTCGCAGATCTGGCGGACCACGTCGGCCCAGTTCGAGGTCCACATGTGCCAGAAGACGACCTTCTGGCGGCCGGGCCAGCTTCGCGCCTGCGGCGGCTCGTAGCCGAGGAAAAGCCAGAGCACCCCCGCCCCCGCCGCCGCAATGAAGAGGCCGCGGACGAGCCAGAGGAGAAGGCGGCGGCGCGATGGTGGTTTTTCTTGGTCGATCACGCGATCACCTTGGCCGGAAGGCTGGCGAGCGGGCAATGACGAATGACGAAGCCCGAATGACGAATGAAACGGCAATGACGAATCCCGAAAAGGGGGCGCAGGATCGTCGGGCCTGTCTGGTGACCGGCTTGCGTTTGGTTCGTCATTGTCGTTTCGTCATTCATTCGGCATTCGGGCTTCGTCATTCGTCATTTCGATTCTGCCCTTGACACGCGGTCGCTCGCCACGGCGAGTCTTCGACCTTCGGCTCCCCGCTAAACATTGGCGGCCGTTGTCTTTCGCCGTTCAATCCGCAATCCGCAATTCGCAATCCGCAATTGGCCCGGTCGCCTCCGGCTCCCCGCTAAACTCACCTTCCATAATGCACCCACCTGTGCTGCGACCTGAAGAGGAGGGCTGTCACGCCGACGACGATGAGAAAGAGCACCCACGCCATGGCCGACGCGTAGCCCATCTTCAGGTACTGGAACGCCTCGAAGAAAAGGTGCAGGGCGTAGAACCGCGTGGAGTCGAGCGGCCCGCCCTGCGTCATCACGTACGCCTGCGTGAAGTACTGGAACGCCCCGATCATCCCCATCACGAGGTTGAAGAAGATGACAGGCGTGAGCATCGGCAGCGTGACGTACCGCACGCGCTGCCAGGCGTTGGCCCCGTCGACCACGGCCGCCTCGTACAGGCTGGCGGGGATGTCTTTCAGGCCCGCGAGGTAAATGAGCATGCTCCCGCCGACGCCCCACACGCCCATGAACACCAGCGACGGCTTCGACCACGCCACGCTCGCCAGCCACGTCGGGCCCTCGACGCCCACGAGCCGCAAGAGCGTGTTCACGAGGCCGATCTGCGGGTTCAGCAGCCAGATCCAGAGGACGCTCGTGGCCACCACCGGAACGATCGACGGCAGGAAGAAGAGCGTGCGGTAGACCGCCAGGCCCTTGATCTTCGCGTCCAAGAGGAGCGCGAGGCCCACCCCCATCACGATGCCCAGGGGCACCGCCATGACCGTGTACCAGAGGACGTTGCCCAGCGATTTCCAGAACAGGGGGTCGCGCGTGAGCATCGTCTGGTAGTTCCACAGGCCGACCCAGCGCGGGGGGGTGAAGATGTCGTACTCGCAGAAACTGAGGACCAGCGAGGCCACGAAGGGGTAGAGCGTAAAGACGAGGAGGCCGACGACCACCGGCGACACCAGGACCCATCCGGCCAGGTTGTTCCGCCGCGCCATGGTCCGCCTCCGCGCTTTGTTCCGCTCTTCTAATGGCCGCCGCGCGCGGCGTCAACGGTTAAAACCGCGGTAACCCGCGACCGTAGGGGCGCGGCATGTCGTGGCCGTGCGGCGTGTCTCCGGAGCGGTAGGGGCACGGCATGCCGTGCCCCTACGTTGCCTCGCCCCGCCGCAATAGTGTTGACATTCCTTTGCGTTGACTATGATAGATGGCGCTGAAAGGCATGCCCGGATCATCGGCCTTGGCGTTTAAGGAGACCTGTCATGCAAGCGAGATACGCACTTCCCTGGCTCGTGGTCGCGTGGGTGGTCCTGGCCTGCGGCGTCGCCCTGGGGGCGGAGGGGCAGAGCGCCGAGAAGAAGCAGGAGCCGAAACAGGAACCGCTCACGGTGAAGGTCTACCGGGTCGAGGACCTGTTCATCAAACGCGACTGGACATCCAACCGGGTCGGCTTACCGGACATTCTCGACTCGATGCTGGGCATCACGCAGGCCGCCATGAACGCAGGGGGCGAGGCTGGCAGCCTGTTTGGCGTCTCGATCGCCTCCGACCGCGCCATCATCGGGCAGACGGAACTGGTGGATATCATCAAGCGTACGGTCAACAACACGACGAATGCCAAGGTGGCCCCTTGGGCCGACGAAGGCGGTCCTGCCGCGATCGAGTGCTTGGCGACTCAGGATGCCGTCATGTTGATTGTCACCCAAACGCCAGAAGGCCATGAGAAAGTGACGGAGCTGCTCGATGGCTTGCTGGCCGAGCGTGATGTCAGCGGGCCCTTGGTCACGATCTCCGCCCAGTGGATCGAGGTGGACGAGGGGAAGGCCCGACAGCTTACCGGCCGCGACCCGAAACGCCTGGTACCCATGGCGATCACGGCGGCCGACATTGAGAAAGCGGGGGCCAAGGTGGTCTATCGCGGCGCCACGACCTGCTTTGACCGTCAGACCGTGTTCGTGTCTTCAGGCAAACTGAAGGCCTACCTGGGCGACGTGACGCCGGTTTGTACGGAGGCAACCATTGGCCTGAGTCCCATCATGCGTTATCTGCTCGTGGGCGCCATGCTGGAAGTCCGGCCGCAGCTTTCGAGAACGCACGACACTGTGCTCCTGGATTTCCGGAGTTTCGTGAACCAGAGCGGCACCATCGAATACCGTCCTGTGCCTGATATAGCTGTGGTTGACAAGCGGTGGACCCCGATACGCGTGGACCTGGGTTATCCCGAGGTCGACTTCCATACGCTCCGCGGCTCCATCCGGATTCCGCTCGACAAGACGATCCTCGTGGGCGGCTGCACGAGCGCCAAGATGAAGGACGGCAAGGTGCTGTGCCTGATCGTCGAGGTCTCGGCCTCCAAGGACCCGCGCGAGGCGGCGGCCGAGACGCCGAAGAAGTAGGGGCATCGCCTGTGGCACAGCCGCCCTCGGCTGTGCAAGATCCTCAGATGAGGGCCTCAGGGCTATGCTCAATGGATAAGCCGCGGCGTTGCCGCAGCCTACCTGGCGGCGAAGCGCGCGAAGTCGGCGCTCTCCCACAACTGCCGCGCGAGGAGGCGGTAACCTTCGGCGAGGGGATGGCTGGCGTCGGCGTACAGCTCGCTTGGCAGCGGCGGCGGGACGAGGTGGGGAACCTGGTTGGCCTCGAGCCACGCCGCCACCGTGCGTTTCCTCGCGGCGTAGACCTTCAGGCTCTCATCATTCAACATATGTTCGTTAAACGGGCCGACGAGCACGAAAACCTTGTTGCCCCGCGCCCGCAAGGTCTCGACGGCCTCGCGGAAGAACCGCCACTGGAGCGACGTCTCGAGGTCGACCCACGCGAAGTCCTGCTTCTCGACGCCCCGGGCGGTCCACGAAATCGGCTCGTGCCGCAGGGGATCGTCCGCCGCCGGAAGGCCCGCGCGCATGGCCGCCAGCGGGTCGGCGGTCGGGTGCTCCATCGTCCACGTCGGCAGGTCCTGCTGGCCGAAGTACGCGACGCGCAGGTGGTTCGCCCAACTGAAGAACGTCATGTGCCGCTCGATGGCGATGCTGAGGCGCTTCGAGCCGGTCTCGGTGTAGCAGGGGATGCACGGCAGGAACTGGGGCACGAGCGTGGGGTGATTGAAGCGGAACTCCTTCTCGCTCGAGAGGTCGTGCTTCTTCGAGGCGGTCCAGAGAAGATTGCAGTGCAGGATGACCCGGCCGCCCGCGATGTCGCCGCCGTAGTAGCGCAGCAGTCCGGCGAGCGCGGCCGGGTGGCCCCCGTCGAGGCCGAGGTTCGCGAACTGCGGCGCGCCCGCCCGCTCGCCGAGATAATGCGAGAGCGTGGCATCGCGCTTCACATACTGGCCCCACACGACCGAGTCGCCGAGGACCGGCACCTCGCCGCGCGCCTCGGCCAGCCGGGCGCAGCGGCTGAAGAGCCAGTAATCACTCGAGAGGTCGTAGGGGAGGCGGTAGTCCGGCGGCGGGTCGAGCTTCTCCGCCCGTTCCCACAGGCTCGGCGCGAAGACGAAGAAGGCGAGAAACACGAGGCCCGCGACGGCCCACTGGCGGCCGGACAGGCGCATGGCGTTGGAGCCGAAGCGGAGGTCGATGCCGCTGCGGGGCCGCACGTCCGGCGGCGGCTTGTTCGCCACGCCCTGCACCCTGCGCCCTCCTTGTCTCAGAACTGGAAGTAGATGAACTTCTGGGCCGCCCCCGCGGGGAAGGTGGCCACGTAGACCACCAGGACCACCGCCAGGCTGACCCGCACGGGCGCCCACTCGAGCATCGTCCGCGCCTTCGACTCGTACAGGAACTGGTAGGCCCAGACCGCCAGCGCCAGGCCGAGCGCCAGGAGCGGAAACGCCGGGTCCGCGATGCCGCCCGCGCAGATTCGCGACACGATGAGCCACGCGTCGCCCAGGCTCTGGGCGCGGAAGAAGATCCACGCGAAGGTCACGAACGCGAAGACGCCGAGCTGCTTGACGGGACGCGGCACGCGCTCGCGGTAGAAGCGGCTGCGCTCCAGCTCGCGCGTGAGCACCCGCCCGGCGGCGTGCAGGACGCCCCAGATCAGGAACGTCCAGGCCGCCCCGTGCCAGAGGCCCGAGATCACCATCGTCAGGACCATGTTGCGGTACGTGAGGAGCGTGCCGCCGCGATTGCCGCCCATGGGGATGTAGACATAGTCCTTGAACCATGTCGACAGGCTGATGTGCCACCGTTGCCAGAAGTCGCCCAGGCTGTCGGCCAGGTACGGGTTGTTGAAATTCAGCATGAGCCGCAGGCCCATCATCCGCGCGATGCCGCGCGCCATGTCGGTGTACCCGCTGAAGTCGAAGTAGATCTGCCAGGCGAACGCGAAGGTGGCGAGGGCCAGGGCCGGCGCCCCGAAGTTCCCCGGCGCGCCGTACACCTTGTCGACGTACAGGGCGAGGTAGTCGGCCAGGGCCACCTTCTTGAAGAGGCCCACCACGAAGAGCGAGAGGCCGTCGCTGACGTCCTCGCGCGTGATGCGGTGCTCCTCGCGCAGTTGCCGCAGGAGGTTGCTCGCCCGCTCGATCGGCCCCGCCACGAGCTGCGTGAAGAGCGACACGTAGACCGCGTACCGCAGGAAGCTGTGCTCGCGCTCCACGTGGCCGCGGTAGCAGTCGATGATGTAGCTCATCGACTGGAACGTGAAGAACGAGATGCCGACGGGCAGGAGGATGTCGGGCTTCGGCACCGCGTAGCCGACGCCGAGGTGCGCGAGCAGCCAGTTCAGGTTGGCGGCCACGAAGCCCGCGTACTTGAAGAAACCCAGGAGGCCCAGGTTGCTCACGACGCTCAGGGCGATCCACCACTTCTTGCGCCTACTCTTCTCCATGCGTACGACGATCCAGTAGTCCATGATCGTGCCGTATGCGATGAGGAGGAGGTATAGCGGGTTCCACCAGCCGTAGAAGACGTACGAGGCCGCCAGAAGCCAGGGCAGCTCCAGGCGCGTCCCCTTCGTGAGCCGGTAAACCGGGTACACGGTGGCGAAGAAGATGGCAAAGGTCCACGTGTGAAACAGCATCGGGCGGCTCTATTCCATCAGCACCCGGAGGTGCGCCTCGACCGAGTTCGCCAGGCCTTCCAGATCGTACCCGCCTTCGAGGACGGCGACAAGCCGCCCGCGGCAGCACTCCTCGGCGATGGCCCGCACCACGCGGGTGAGCGCCGCGTACCCCTCCGGCGTGACCTTCATGCCGCCGAGCGGGTCGCCCACGCCGGCGTCGAACCCCGCGGAGATGAACACGACGTCCGGCCGGAAGGCCATCGCCGCCGGCCTGAGCTTTTCCTCGAACGCCTTCTTGTACACGTCGTCGCCCGACCCCGCGGGCACGGGCACGTTGATCTTCATGCCGAGCCCCTTGCCGCGCCCCGTTTCATCGGCCGTGCCGCTGCCGGGGTAGAAGGGGCTGCGGTGGATGTCGAACTGAAGGATGGACCCATCATCATAAAACGCGTCCATCGTGCCGTTGCCGTGGTGCACGTCCCAGTCGACGATGAGGACCTTCGCCAGGTTGTGCTTCTTCTGGGCGTACCGCGTGGCGATGGCCACGTTGTTGAAGAGGCAGAAGCCCATCGCCCGGTTCTTGAGGGCGTGATGGCCCGGCGGGCGCACGGCGCAGAACGCGTTCCTGACCTTCCCTTCCACGACGGCGTCGACGGCGGCCATCACCCCGCCCGCTGCCCGCAGTGCCGCCTCGTACGAGTCGGCCGAGACAGGCGTGTCGCCGGAATCGAGAAGTCCGCTGCCGGCGGCGCAGGTCTCGCGGACATGCTTCACGTACTCGGGCGAGTGGATCGCGGTGATCCACTCGATCGGCGCCGGCGGGGGCGAGATCAGCGTCAACTGGTCGAACAGTTTGCGCTCCTTGAGGCGCGCCACGATGGCCGTCAGCCGCTCGGGCCGCTCGGGGTGGCCGGCCGACGTCTTGTGCTTGAGGTAGATCTCGTCGTAGACGAGCCCCGTCTTCGGCGCGGGGTCCCTGGCCGGCGCTTGGTATATGTTCTTCTTCATAGGAGCCTTCCGTACGCAGCGAAACCCGATGGCATCGAGCGCGAAACAGGCGTCCTGGAACCCGGGGTTCTCGCCCACGCGGTAGGCGGACCGGCAGGCGTCGGCGCCGGAGTCCCACGCGCCGCCGCGCAGGACGTACTTCTTTCCGTCGGCCGGGCCGGCGGGGTTCTTCTCGGGGCTCGACTTGTAGTAGTCCGCGCCGAAGACGTCGTTGCACCACTCGGCCACGTTGCCGTTCATGTCATAGAGGCCCCACGCGTTGGGCTTCTTCCGGCCGACGGGGTGCGTGGTCTTGGCCGCGTTCTCCTTGAACCACGCGTAGTCTTTGAGGCGTGCCGGGTCGTTGCCGAAGGCGTAGGCGGCGTCGCTTCCCGCGCGGCAGGCGTACTCCCACTCGGCCTCGGTGGGCAGGCGGTAGCCGTCGGCCGCGGCGTTGCACGCGGCGGTCTCCTCGTTGTAGCACGGCTCCAGCCCCTCGGCCCGCGACCGCTCGTTACAGAACCGCGCCGCCTTGGCCCAACTGATCTGCTCCATCGGCCGCTGCGGGCCTTTGAAGTGCGACGGGTTTGCGACCACCAGGCGGCCGTAGTCCTCCTGGGTCACCTCGTAGACGTCCATCAGGAAGGCGTCGACCCAGACGCGGTGGACGGGGGCTTCGTCGGCCTTGCCGCCGCGGTGGCCCATCTCGAACCACCCGGCGGGGACGAGCACCATGTCGATGCCCGACTTCGACTTGACGACCTCGGGCGCCGGCGTGGCGTCGGCGGCGGGGCCCTCGGCCTTCTGGCAGGCGAGGCCCGCGACGGTGGCGAGGACCG
>Ga0315282_10017304_pt1 | contig 10419 bp, 8 predicted proteins | sample YL17G07_20_MG_FD_203693 | JGI IMG/M metagenome (GOLD analysis project Ga0315282, IMG submission 203693) | Sediment microbial communities from Yellowstone Lake, YNP, Wyoming, USA - YL17G07_20 | ecosystem: Environmental > Aquatic > Freshwater > Lake > Sediment | place: USA: Wyoming | collected... | reverse complement strand
TTCCGTGAGGGCCATCCTGAGAAGTTCTTTCAGGTGGTCTTTCGGGGGTGCTTTGTGCGCCGGTAACTCGGCAGGGGTCTCATAGAGCTGGTCGAGATGTCTCTTGTACCTTGCACATATTCACATAAGTTCTGACAGCCTCCTCAGGGGTGTCGTAGTTCGGGATGTTGTTCTCAACAAAAATGCGCCTCCCTTCTTCGACGTCTTTTGCCCCCATCCACGTTGCGATGATGGGTTTCCAGGCGTTTCTCGCAATATCGGCCACAGCTTGCGCAGCCTGGTTTGAAGGGGCAGAGTCCATGGGTACATAAATGACCAGCGCTCCGTCCACCATGGGGTCACTGAGGCATATGGTGAGCGCTTTCGTGAACCGGTCGACGGTTGCGTCTCCAAGCACGTCGACAGGATTAGCCTTGCTCCAGTACGGCGGCAAAAATGCGTTGAGTTGCTTCATACTCTCGTCAGAGAGTTTTGCCAGTTCCCCACCCAGGTCAATAAGGGCGTCGGTGGCCATCACGCCAGGCCCGCCGGCAGCCGTTACTATGGCGAGCCTCGGGCCGGCGGGTAACCTCTTCGAATCAAAAACCTCGGCAGCATCGAACAGTTCCGCTATTTCCCGCACCCTTACGATGCCGGCCCTCCTGAAGGCTGCTTCATATACTGCATCGTCACCTGCCATAGCGCCGGTGTGGGAATGTGCTGCCCTTGCACTCTCTGCGAATCGCCCTGGCGTTAAAATGATGATAGGTTTGCGGCGGGCGAACGCCCGAGCCGCACTCATGAATTTTCTTGGGTTGCCGACACCCTCCATATAGATCAGAATGCTTTTGGTGGCCTCGTCATCTCCCAGGAAGTCGATCATGTCGCCAAAGTCGACATCGATCATGGAGCCGAGTGATGCAAACATGCTAAAGCCTATCCCCGCGCTGACCGCCCAATCGAGTACCGCGCTGCCGAGGGCACTGCTCTGAGAGATGAAGGCGATATTTCCAGGTGGAGGCGTACCCCTGAGAAACGTCGCATTTAAACCCAGGGGGGGCCGCACAAAACCGAGGCAGTTTGGTCCCAGAATACGCATCCCATATTTTTTCCTGGTCCGGTCGACCTCACTCTCCAGTCGTTTGCCTTCTTCACCAATCTCTTTGAACCCGGCAGAGATTATGAGCACCCCCTCTACGCCTGCCTTACCGCATTCCTCAACCACTTCAGGTACTGACCGGGCAGGAGTTGCAATAACTGCCAGATTCACATGCTCAGGAACGCTTGTGATACTGGGATAGCTCTTCACATCCAATACCTTCTCTCTAAGGGGGTTTACCGGAAATATCCTCCTCTCTTTTGACCGGAGCAGGTTCTCCAGGATTGCCCGTCCGATGGCGCCTCTCTTCTCAGTTGCTCCAATCAGGGCTACCGTTCCTGGATTAAACATCACTTGTATGTGACCCATCTTTATACCCTCCTTCGCTATTGTCTGTCATAACCTGAACCTCGCTACAGGTCCCTACCGCTCAAGTGCCTTCTTGCGCTACTGGGCATAAGCGTCGCGCATGGCGACGCGCAAAAAAAGTGGGGGCTGTTCTTTAATCTTGATGTGGAGTATAAATTAATGGTTGGCTCCTTCACCCTCCTTTGGTCAATTCATTCGGCAGACTGACCCGTTATTTGTGCCATGGGTCCAGTGCCATCCAGTAGGGGAATGGGGGAACGTTGTTGAAAATTAATAGCGGAACACAGCGGCTAACGATCCGGTATCAGGAATTTTTTCTGGTTCGACCACATAGACAGTACCTCCGTTCAGGAGGGTCTGGATTGCCGCGAACTCCAATAAATCCTCGTCGCCAGTCTTTTCTCTCTTGTGTAAGTGAATCTCGTCCGTGCGAGGATCAAAGGTACCCCACTGCTGAAAATCAGGGACGACAAATAATAATTCGATCCGTCCATGATAAGCCGCCGGAATGATTTTTCTGACACGGTTGGAAGTTCTCCCGGAACTGATAAATTGTTTATACTGATCAACTGCCTCTTGCTGCGCCTTCTGAAAATAAGGTCTTACGACTGTCCAAGCCTGTACGTGCAACTCTTTGGCACTCAACCTTTCGGGATTCCCCCCAATTCCATCTTCCATCAAATGGGGATAAGTATTCACCTCTTTGTAAATTGGGTGGAGATAATCAACCCCCGCCAACACTAAAGGCACTTGTTCGTCCCTAACCAACTCATGCAAACCCTTATCAATCCTCCGAAAGTATCGCTGGATGTTCTCCTTGTTATCCACCTCACCCCCATGCGTAATAGCTGAAAGCTCCCCCTTTCCTCCTGATATGCCCGAATGCATCTGGAGCTCTTTCCAGGAATCGTCATCCCTGAGGGTCTCAGCAAGATTCTTCGGAACGTCGACCAGAGAAACCTCGTTTACGCTGTAATGTGTGCCTTGAAGCAGCCTGACCTTGTTCTGACTGAGAGCCAAAATATAATACCGTCCGTCGCCGCTGAGTAGAGGAAGAAGAGGTCTGATGTGAAAACGGTCGGTGACAATCACCCATTCCTTAAAAACAAACGGGAGCAAGTAGTAGCGAAACACTTCCGGAGAGAGAAACATCGCAAGTCCGTCGCTTTGGTGTTGATGGAAAAGATCGCCTTGTAAAAGTTTCTGGGCCGATTCCAACAACTCCTTTGCCTCGGGAGCGGGAAGACCTTGTGTAATCAAGCGTTCCTCGGCCTCACGAAGCAGATTCTTAAATCGAATCGAATCCTGTTGGGTTTCTGATCCCGAACGGTGCATTGGCATAAAAATTGAGACACACGGTCCTTGGTGTATCTCCATCAGTAACTTCAGATTATTTCTTGTCAATACGTTCATGTGACTCTCCTTTCCAGAGCATCGTCTGATCTTTTGTAAATTTTAGCACATGCACTGATTGGAATCTTAATACCTAAATTTTGCGTTAATTTGTGAGTCATGAGAGGAAAATAGTGGACTAACCATCTGAGAGCCTCTATATTCTTGGGTTAGGGAAAGCAACAAAGAAACCAAGAATAAACAAGGAGGTAACTCAAATGGTTAAGTCCGAGAAACAGCATAATCAAAAAAGGGGCATAAAACAAGGGGAAAAAGAGCATGGCCGGAAGACCAGGAAAATCAAGCCGTCTACGCACCATGGATACACGGATGAGTATATGAGCCCTTACGGAGGGCTTTTGCCGTTGGTCAAGTTGTGGGATGGGTTAAAATTTGAGTCTTTATTTTCAGAAGTCTATTGTGAGCCTAGTCGGGAAACTCAATATGGGAGCCTTTTTTTCATCAAGGGTCTGCTTTTACTACTGTTCATCGGGTTTTGTCGGTTGAATCATTTTGTTTATATTTGCGAGGATCCGATGTTACTGGGGATATTGGGAGTGGGGCAGTTACCGGCGGTCAGTACCTTTTGGCGTTATCTTCAATCAATTGGGCACAATCAGTCGTTGAGTTTGTTACGGTTGATGGGGGTCTTGAGGGAGCGAGCCTGGAGGAGTCTAGGGATTGCCCATGAGAGGATTCACATTGATGTGGAGACGGTGTACGGATCGATCCAGGGGGCGAAGCGGGGGCATAATCCGGGGCATCGAGGGAAGAAAGGTTTGAGGCCGGTGTTGGCCTTCATTTCGGAGACGCGGGAATATCTGGCGGGCAAGCTTCGTCGGGGAGAAACGATATCGGGTCGAGAGGTGGCCCGACTCATTTTATCTTTTGCGAAGTTGGTTCCAAGTTGCGTGAAGCAGGTCATTATCCGGATGGATGCGGAGATGTATAGTTGGGCTGCGGTGAAAGCGTGTCTTCGTCGAGGGTATGAGTATATCATCTCGGCGAAGCGGACGCGACCTCCGTTTGATCCGAAGGGGTGGTATAGCGTGGGTCGGGATAGAGAGATCCAGTATAATAGTTGTTATTTCCAGCCGTTGGGGTGGGAGAAGGAGTGTCGGTTTGTGGCCCAGCGAATTCCGAAAGAGAAGGAGACTGCTCCTTCTGAGCCGGTTCAGTTTGAGCTTTTTGAAGATGACCGGTATAAGTATCGGACCTTTGTGACCAGCCTGAGTTCCAAAGCCCACCAGGTGATTGAAGAGTATGATGGGAGAGCGGGGGCTGAAAATCTGATTGGGGAGGCAAAACGGGAAGGGTTGGCAGCGATTCCGACTCAAAAGTTTCAACGCAATCAGGCCTACTTTCAGATCGTGATGCTTTCGTACAACTTATGGCGTTATATGATTGCCTTCGCCCATCTGAATGATCAAGAGCAGGAAACTCAAAATACGATTCATGTATCGAGATTAAAATTGTTGTTTATTGCGGCAAAGATCGTCAGCGGGAATAACCGCGTCAAGGTCAATTATTCTTCTCATCTAAGCGGGAAAGATCGGTTGGATCGTCTTATTCACAATCTCGATATACTGCGCAAACACCCGGAAATGCTAAATAGTCCTATCTATTGGCATAAAGGATGTCAGCTACCCATGCAAAAAATATTTTGCATGAAAAATGCTGCTTGAGGTTAAAAATGATATTTTGACGCAAAATTCAGGTAATACATATGTAGAAATTCCTCCTTGAGGATTAGTGGGGCCAAAACGGACATCTGCCTGTTCCCCGTACTTCTTCTATGTCTACTAAGCCTTCAAATTCTTTTTGGCAATTCAAAGTGTCTGTAACAACCATGTATGGGCAGTTGCTTTCACAGGGGATTTTTTGGGTAGACAATTTGAAGAGATCATGAGTCCATTCAACTCTCTCTAAATCACTCACCTTTTTATTGAAAACCTTCATGTCTATTTCACCACATACGTCAAATCCGTTCGTAAACCTTCGTCCATAGCACCATGAGAGATTCAAATCCTTCCCATCTTAGAGGGCCAGTTTCGTAGCCAACGATTACCTTCCGTCCTTCATCCACTTCGCCCTCAACTTTGACCCATTCGACGGCGCCAAGCTCCGCCCTTCAGGGCGGTGTGTAAAGCGCCGCTCAGGGTCAACCCTGAGCAAGCCCAGGCATTTATGCCGGGGAGTCGAAGGGTTGATTTTCTTAAGAACACTACACCGCATTGTTAGACCCTCTCGCGATGCAATTACCATTGTAACTTTCCCTTCCAGCCGATTTGACCGGTTACCCCATGCTCCCATAGCCTACTTCGATATAACAAGTAGAGTCTTTCCAATACCCCAAAACCGCCTGTCTACCGCAGGTAGATTGGCAACATAGGGGAACAGGGGCTATGTATTCCCCTATGTAGTGATCAAATTAACGCCCCTCTGCTTAGCCCCATGGATTAATATCAGGGACTATTCAATCTTTTCAGACAAAGTCAACGTCTCTCGTTTAAGAGGAGACGGGACGTAGACCAGGCTGATTTCTATCTTTCCCAGGGCCTTTTCTTTGATAGCCATCTTTGGGATTGTGACGTCCAAAGACCCTTCTGTAATACCTTCAGGCGGAAGAGCCTTCCAAAATGGATAAACCTTATCAATTTTCTCTTCAGGTTTAAAAGGGATTGGTTTCCCAGCTTCATCCAGGTACTCGAGGGTGACCGCCTGGATATCCAAGATATCTTTCGATTTATTGGTTATTTTGATGTGACCCCTGAGGCTCGGCGTCTCGACGATCTCTTTAGAAGCTGTGTCTACGACCGTGAGGACTTGAAGATCGCTAAGTTCCACAAGAAAATTCTGGCCCTTAAGCTCCGCCTTCGGTGGAACCAAATTCTTTGTGATTCGCTCCTGTTTGGGACCCTCCACCTTCTGCCCCTTAGTACAACCAAAAAATCCAATAGCCAGACTTAAAGCTAACAATATAAAGATCTTTGTAAAATGCATAAAATATCCCCCTTTCTTGGTTAGAAGTTAATAGAAATATCAGGCCTTTAGATCCAGCGCCTCCTCTCCCATTTTTTGCCAGCTTTTGTTAGACCCTGGTAAGAGACTCTTCGAGACTTCACAAAAAAACCCGCAAAGAAGTTGTATTGAGTTCTCTGCGGGTTTCTTTTACGTCCTAAAAAGGACTCTTTGCAACTATATTTAGTTTACATATATACTATTCTCTGGTGAATGTCAAGATAAATCTTTAACCCGGGGTTCCTAAAAACTTGAAATTTTTCGTTCAGAAAATACTTAGTTTTATCTTAATTGATTTACAGTTGAAATGCTGTATTGAAGGATTGATTTGGTAAATCACTCCTTCAGGAAAAACTTCACATTGTGAGCCTTACGGCCTTTGAGTGAGCGAAGCAAACTGCAAACAAGCTCTTAATCGGAGTGTCCTCGCACTGTTTTACGAGTAAGTTCTTCCATCAACTCCATTTGGATTTCCTGGATTTCCAAAAGCCTTTGCCACTGATTCTTAAGGAGGTGGTCTATTTTCTCATGGAGATGACGAATCTCCAATTCTGCTTTAAGATTTATACTATAGTCATGTTCGGATCGAAATCGATCCTTCGCCTCCTGGCGGTTTTGACTCATCATAATAATGGGAGCTTGTATAACAGCAAGGCCCGAAAGGACGAGGTTGAGAAGGATGAATGGATATGGGTCGAATGGTCTCCAAATAAGAATGACGGAGTTTGCGGCAACCCATAAAAGGAGAACACCGACAAAAATAACTATAAAGCTCCAGCTTCCGCCAAAATGCGCAATCCTGTCCGCCAGGCGTTCCCCAAATGTTAGCTTTTGGTCGAATTCGATATTAATGTTCTTGGACAAAAGTCCATTTTCCTTTAGGCTTCTCACAACTTGTTCTTCTAACGTGGAAAGTTCGCCTTTTCCCGTTTCGAGAACATCCTTGACATACTTTGCCCTAAATTGATTGAGGTCAGAAATACAAATAAAACCGCTGGGTGACCAATCAGGATGTGTCTTCCGAATTGTCCCGACAATAGGTAGGTTCGTGGATCAATTCTGCCGGTATAACCTCGTTTAGTTTCTTTTCTCCCTTACAAATTTAACAAAAAACAGTCTCTTGTTGTTTCCTTGTCATATTATTCTCCCCTCTAACATATGTATTTGATATGACAGTTAATTGTTTCTAAATGAATATTTCGCTTTTTATACTAAATTTGGGTTTTTAAATTAACTATTCGGATTTTCCTCCTATCGATTACTTGCCAATTGAAATCTACGCTTTTTAGTAGAACCTGTCAATCGTTGACTACAGGTGGAAGGCCACATTTTATAATGCAAACTAAACCCTGATTATTGGATGGCGTTTTTGTTTCTGGATGATTATTTTGGAATTTATTCATTTTTGTGGTAATAAAAAAAGCGTTCCGTTGTTTGCCAGAACGCTATGTTGGTCGAAAATAAATCTCAGATATGATAAGTAAAAAATTGTAGTTAGACAGCTCCTGGCGGTCTGCGGCGCTTTCGCTCGGCCACCTTCAATCTAGCTAAAGAGCGGCGCAGGGCGGCCTCAGCGGCAGCAGCATCTGCACTAAGAGGAGCTGCCTTCATCGTCTCTTGAGCACGTTTCTTTGCTTCCTCAGCGCGAGCGATATCAATTTCATCAACACGTTCGCATGCATCAGCCAAGATGATCACTTTGTCAGGACGAACTTCCAGAAAGCCGCCACTGATGGCGAAGAATTCTTCTTCCTTATCTTTTCTAATCAGTATATCTCCAGGCTGAAGCATGGTCATTAAAGGGGCATGATGGGGAAGAATGCCCAATTGCCCCTCTACTCCCCATGCAATGACCGCACTGACATCATCAGAAAAAACCATTCTCTCTGCAGTGACAATCTCCAACTTAAATGTCGCCATAATTTTTCTTGAAAATAAATTTCTTTTTCTCTTAACCCGTTAACACTAAACCATCCGGGCTTCTTAACCTTAACCCAAATACTATTATCCTCGTATCTTTTTAGCTTTTTCTACTGCTTCATCAATGGTTCCGACTAAATAGAAAGCAGCTTCAGGAAGATCGTCGTGTTTCCCTTCCAAGATTTCCTTATAGCCTCTCACGGTCTCTTTGATGGGTACGTACCTGCCCGGGGTCCCAGTAAATTGTTCAGCAACATGAAATGGCTGGGAACAGAACCTCTGAATCTTCCTGGCTCTGGCTACCGTGAGCTTATCCTCTTGACTCAGTTCCTCTATACCCAAAATTGCGATGATATCCTGCAATTCTTTATATCTCTGTAGGGTCGACTGCACTCCCCGAGCGACTCGGTAATGCTCTTCACCGACAATGGCAGGATCAAGGATACGAGAGGTTGAAGTCAGGGGATCAACCGCCGGATAAATTCCCAACTCAGCGATAGAACGCTCCAGAGCAACAACGGCGTCAAGGTGACCGTAAGTCGCTACAATGCCTGGATCGCTGTAATCATCAGCGGGAACATAGATCGCCTGAAAAGATGTGATGGAGCCTTTCTTCGTGGTGGTAATCCTTTCTTCTAACTCTCCAACGTCTGTCCCCAAAGTTGGCTGATAACCTACTGCTGAGGGCATGCGTCCCAGGAGGGCGGATAGCTCCATATTCGCCAGAACATAACGATAGATGTTGTCAATGAATAGGAGGACATCTTGGCCTTCAATATCACGAAAATATTCTGCTACGGTCACTCCGGTAAGGGCCACACGGGAACGGACACCGGGGGTTTCATTCATCTGACCGAAGACCATAACGGTCTTATCCATAACGCCAGATCTTTGCATCTCTAACCAAAGGTCATTGCCTTCCCGGGATCTTTCACCAACCCCAGCAAAGACGGAAAACCCTCCATGCTCCGCAGCGATATTTCGAATGAGCTCCATAATGATAACGGTCTTACCAACCCCGGCTCCCCCATAAGCACCGATCTTGCCGCCCCGGGTAAAGGGAGTGACCAGGTCCATTACTTTCAGCCCTGTCTCGAGGATTTGAGGAACAGTCTCTTGCTCAGTCAGGGGAGGAGGCGGACGGTGAATAGGCCATCTCAAATCCGTTTTCACCTCCCCCAGTCCATCGATCGCTTCGCCGAAAACATTAAACAACCTCCCTAACGTGGCCCGTCCTACGGGCACAGAGATGGGAGTCCCCATATCAATGGCTTCGGCTCCCCTTGCCAAACCATCCGTGGGGGTCAAAGAGACACCACGCACCCAATTGTTACCAATATGGGCTTGTGTCTCCACGATGACTTTACTGCCGTTCATGGGAATGACGATGCCATTATAGATGGCTGGCAACTCACCCTTAGGAAATTCAATATCCACCACGGTCCCTATGACTTGTACGACTTTCCCTTTAGCCATCTTTTAGCTCCTCACTTATCCCCCTCACCCCCACCCTCTCCCGCCAAGGGAGAGGGGAAAGTTGAAGGCTTATGTCGTTAAAGCCTCAGCCCCTCCGCTGATATCACAGATCTCCTTTGTGATCAGTTCCTGTCTTGCTTTATTCAATGATAAGGTTAAATCTTTGATCAGATCTTCCGCATTATCGCCTGCATTACGCATCGCTACCATCCGTGCGGATTGCTCACTCGCAATGAGCTCAAGAACAGCGTGATAAACCTCCATCTCTACAAATCGAGGTAACAATTCATTCAAAACCGAAAAAGGATCAGGCTCATAAATATATTCTGCCACCTGTCCCGGAGAAAGCGTTGCTGGCTCAATAGGAAGCAGTGTTTCTATTGTAGGTTTCTGGAGCATCGTACTGATGAAACGAGGATAGGCAAGATAGATTAAATCGGCCTCACCCTTACTATAATCATCAATCACGACTCTTGAGATCGGCAGAGTCTCCTGCAGGGTCGCGCGGTCGCTTATACCGGTGAATTCAGCACGTACATCCAGTTTGGCAATCCGAGCGAAGGCCCTTGCCTTTCGACCCACAGTCATCACGGTTACAGGAACCTTTTGTCCCAGGATAAACTCACCCACAAGCCGATTCAGGTTCGTATTCAACCCACCACATAATCCCCGGTCAGTACCAATGTGAACAAGGGCAATTTTTTTCACTTCGCGTTTCTCTATTAACGGAAGAACTTTTCCTTTGATAAGGGGTTCAATGGCAAGATCCGCAATCACCTGACGTATTTTCTCAGTGTAAGGTCGCCCTGCCAGTGCCTGTTGCTGCGTTCTCCTCATCTTAGCAGTGGCCACCATCTCCATAGCACGGACAATCTTCGTGGTACCCTGGATACTCCGTATGCGGCGGCGTAAGACTTGAATGCTTGCCATTTTACAAAGTGGTTCCTTGCTTGAATTCGGTGATCGCTGCCTTCAAAAGGTTTTCAGTTTCAGGTTTTATCTCATACTCCGCATTAATTTTTTTCTCTATCTCAGGATGATTCGTCTCCATGAATCGGTGAAAATTCTCTTCCCAGGTCATCACTTTTTCCACGGGAACATCATCAAGATAACCATTGGTTACAGCATAAAGAATACTTGACTGTTTCCCAAGGGACATCGGG
>Ga0315282_10017303_pt1 | contig 10420 bp, 10 predicted proteins | sample YL17G07_20_MG_FD_203693 | JGI IMG/M metagenome (GOLD analysis project Ga0315282, IMG submission 203693) | Sediment microbial communities from Yellowstone Lake, YNP, Wyoming, USA - YL17G07_20 | ecosystem: Environmental > Aquatic > Freshwater > Lake > Sediment | place: USA: Wyoming | collected... | reverse complement strand
GCCAAGGAGAGGGCCAGGACTTTGGCGTCGGCGAGGAGGCGCTCGGGGTTCATGGAGACATAGTCGCCGGGGCGGCGCCAGGGGGCCACTGTTTCGAGCAGCGCCCGCTTGATGGCGAGGTCCTCAGTGACGGCTTCGATGATCCAGTCGCAATGCTGGATCTCGCCGAGGTCATCTTCGAAATTGCCGGGGGCGACCAGGACGCTGGTGAAGTCTGCGAAGAAGGTCCTAGCGGCGTTCCGGATGCCTTGGAGGGCGGCGGCATTGCGGTTGGGCTGGCTGGGAAGAACGATGTCCAGCAGCAGCGAGGGAACGGCGGCATTGGCGAAGTGGGCCGCAATGCGCGAGCCCATAGTCCCGGCGCCCAGAATGGCGACACGTCGGACGGTGCGCATGGGAATGACTCCGCGAGATTAAGCCCCACTTGAGTTTGGCAGAGGCGGCGGAAAAGCGGGCGGGTGTGTTCTATGATGGTAATGGGTTGAATGTTGCCTGGGTTCCTGAGGTTGGGTGATAAGAAAGTCCCTAAGTGGCTGGTTCCGGCCGCTGGATATGTGGTCTCGCTGGCCTGCCTGGTGTGGGTGTTCAAGGGCGTTGACCTGGCGGAGGTGCGTGAGAACTTCCGGTCGATCCACTGGGCTTGGGTGATTCTGGCGGTGGGGGCGGACATGGGGGTGTACATCTTCCAGGCCTGGCGCTGGAATCTGCTGCTGAGCCCGGTGGTGCGGGCGCCGCTATGGCGCTCGGTGCAGGCCATTTACGTGGGGCTGTTTGCCAACGAAGTTTTGCCGCTGCGTCCCGGCGAGGTGATCCGGTGCTTCTTGCAGGCGCGCTGGAGCGAGCTGCCGTTTTCGGTGGCGCTTTCCTCGGTGATTATCGAGCGGACATTTGACGGGATCTGGCTGGCGCTGGTGTTTGGGGTGAGCACGGCCTTCGTGAGCCTGCCGCGGTCTTTGGTGGAGGGCGGGAGAGTGCTGGGGCTGGTGACGCTAGGGCTGGTGGCGATGCTGGGCCTGGTGATGTTCCGCAAACATGACGCGCATGCGGCGGTCTCGAACACGCGCTGGGCGGAGCGCCTGCGGGTACTGGTGGAAGACCTGCACCGGATGGGGAATTCGCCCTCCTTTTACGTAGCTGCGGCGGCCAGCAGCCTGTACCTGCTGATTCAGGTGATTCCAGTGTACGCGCTGATGAGGGGCTTCGAGTTCGATCTGTCGATCTGGGCGGCCACGGTGGTGCTGATCATCTGGCGGCTGGGAACGGTACTTCCACAAGCGCCGGGCAACATCGGCTCTACGCAGGCTCTGCTGGTGGTGGCGCTGAAGCTGTTCGGCGTCGAGAAGAGCGATGCCACCAGCTTTTCAGTGATGGCCTGGCTGGTGGTCACGCTGCCGCTGTTGATCGCGGGATTCGTGGCTTTGGCCATTACCGACATGAAACTGGGGGAACTGCGGCGGCACGCCCACTCGATGGGGGGGCCCGTGCAAGTGGCGGCGGAGAGGCGATCGCAGTAGGGTTGTGGATTGTGGGTTGTGGATTGTGGATCGTGGGGCGCGCCGTCCACGATCCACAATCAACGTTCCACAATCCTCTTCGGTATAATTTGCGCTGGGAGGTTTTTGTGGAGCAGGACCATGCGGGTGTTTCCCGGCGGGACTTTTTGTGGCAGGGGAGCGGGGTGGCCAGCGCGGCCTCGGCGTCTCTGCGGGAAAGACTCTGGGCGGTTCGAGGTCGAAGGACTCACTAGACGATGATGGAGCAGGACCGCACCATTCGCGTGATTGTCATCGGAGCGCATCCGGACGACGGGGACTACTACGCCGCGGGCGTGGCGGCACAGTGGGCGGCGGGGGGCCACGCCGTCAAGTTCGTCTCACTGACTAATGGCGATGCCGGGAGTCACCGCGAGGGCGGCGGCGCACTGGCGAAACGCCGGCGCGCTGAGGCGGAAGAAGCGGGGCGGCGGCTGGGGATCGCCGAGTACGAAATCCTGGACTACCATGACGGCGAACTGCTGCCGACGCTGGAGGCGCGCGGGCAAGTGATCCGCCGCATCCGGCAGTGGAACGCGGAGCTGGTGCTGACGCACCGGCCCAATGACTACCACCCGGACCATCGCTACACCGGGGCGCTGGTGGCGGACGCGGGTTTTTTGGTCACGGTGCCCAACATCTGCCCGGACACCCCGCCGCTGCGCAATAACCCGGTTTTCGTGTATTTTCAGGACGCCTTCCAGTGGCCGACGCCGTTCCGTCCAGACATCGCCATCGCCATCGACGAGGTGTGGGAGAAGAAGATTGAGGCGCTGGATGCGCACGAGTCGCAGTTTTACGAGTGGCTGCCCTGGCTGGACGGGAAGCTGAGCGAAGTCCCCGAGGATCCGGAGGAACGCAAGAGCTGGCTGGCGCGCGGCCACCGCAGGGCCGTGACGCCGGCGGTGCGCGCCGCTCTGGAGAAATGGTACGGAGGGGAAAAGGCCAGCCAGGTGCGGCACGCCGAAGCGTTCGAGATCTGCGAGTACGGCCGGCAGCCCAGTGAAGCCGAGCTGCGCAAGCTGTTTCCCATGGTGAAGTGACGGACCACTCCCAGCTTCGCAACCTGCCCTCGGTCGACGAGGTGCTGAGCCGCCTGACGCATCTGACGGGCATGTTTCCACGGCCGGTGGTGGTGGGGGAAATCCGCCGGGTGCTCGAGGAGGCGCGTGCGGAGATTCGGGGCGGCAGGGGAACCGGCGGGATTTCGATTGAAGCGCGCGTCGAGCAGGCGCTGACGGGGCTGGCCCGGCCATCGCTCCAGCGGGTGATCAATGCTACTGGGGTAGTGCTGCACACCAACCTGGGCCGCGCGCCGCTGGCGGGATTCGCACCGATCCTGGGTTATTCGAACCTGGAGTATGACCTCAGTGAGGGCAAGCGGGGGAAACGTGACGCACACGTTGGCGGGCTGCTCGAAGGCCTGCTGGGCGCGCCGGGCATCGCGGTCAACAACAATGCCGCGGCAGTGTACCTGGCGCTGAGAGAACTGGCGGCCGGCTACGAGGTGATCGTTTCGCGGGGCGAGTTGATCGAAATCGGCGACGGGTTCCGTATCCCCGAGATCATGGCGCACTCGGGGGCGGTGTTGTGCGAAGTCGGGACCACGAACCGCACGCGCATCGAGGATTACCGGGCTGCGATCAGCGAGCGGACGCGGCTGCTGCTGCGGGTGCATCCCAGCAATTTTCGGATGCAGGGATTTGCCGGACGGCCCGAACTGAAGGAACTGGTCGGGCTGGGGAAAGAGAAGGGCATCCCGGTGTATGAGGACCTGGGCAGCGGGTGCATGGTGGACCTGCGAGAGTTCGGGCTGCAAGAGCCGCTGGTTTCGGAGAGCCTGGCGGCGGGCGTGGATTTGGTTTCGTTCAGCGGGGACAAGCTGCTGGGCGGCCCCCAGGCGGGCATCCTGGCGGGCCGCGCGGAGCTGATCGCGCGGCTGCGGCGCAACCCTATGTACCGCGCCTTACGGCTGGACAAACTGATCTACCAGGCGCTGGAGAGCACGCTGCGCCACCTGCTGATGGAACGCTGGGACCAGATCCCGGCGCTGCGAATGATCCGCCAGGAGGCTTCCGAGATTCGCGCGCGGGCGGAACGTTTGCTCGAGCGAATTCCCGGGATTCGTGCGGAGCTGGCGCCGGGGCAGTCGCTGATCGGAGGCGGGGCGACGCCGCAACAGTCGCTCGATACCTGGCTGATCGCGATTGCTGCTGAAGATGTGGCAGGGCTGGAGCGCCGGCTGCGAGCGGGCGAGCCGCCGGTCATTGCGCGCATCGAAGAGGACCGGGTACTCATCGACCTGCGCACCGTGTTTCCGGAAGAAGAAGACGAATTGGCGGCGGCTCTTCAGGCGGCCGGCTGAGAGGCTACGCTCTCTCCTGGTAGGTGGCGTCGGCGGTGCTGACGCGGATCTTCTCTCCCGAACTGATGAAGGGAGGGACCTGCACCACCAGTCCGGTTTCCAGTTTGGCGGGCTTGGTGACGTTGGAGACAGACCCGCCCTTGAGCGAGGGTTCGGTCTCGATCACGGTCAGATCCACCGTGGGCGGCAACTCGACGCTGATGGCCTTGCCTTCGTAGAACTCGACCGCCACCGTGAGCTGAGGAACCAGATACTGGATGGCGTCGCCGAGGATGTCCTTGGTGAGGTGCATCTGGTCGAAGGTTTCGGTGTTCATGAAGTTGTAGTACTCGCCATCGTCGTAGAGGAATTCCATCTGGTGTTCTTCGAGGGCCGCGCGCTCGACCCGGTCTTCCGACGAGAAGCGATGCTCGATCATGGTTCCGCTGCGCAGGTTGCGCATCTTGGCCTGCACAAACCCGCGCAGGTTGCCGGGGGTACGGTGGAACACGCTGAAGACCGAGAACAGCTCGTTGTTGAACTTGATGACCATGCCGGGGCGCATTTGGGTGGAGGCAATCATGGGAGGAAGAGATATTTTAGCAGATTGTGAATTGTGGATTGTGGAATGTGGATTGTGGGGCGGGGAGGCTCAGGATTCAGAGATTTCTTGAGAGGGAGCAGGGCTACGGCACACATATCAGATGGACCATGGGACCGGATAGTGTGGGAAAGCTGGAGATCTGGCGGGAGGGGATGGAGGTGGTGAAAGCAGTCTACAAGCTGACTGCGCCGTGGCCAAAAGAAGAGCTGTACGGATTGACTGCTCAAGTGCGGCGGGCGGCGGTCTCCATTCCAACGAACATCGCGGAAGGAATCGGCCGGGGGACAACCCGCGAGGCTGCTCATTTCGCGCAAATCGCCCTGGGATCCGCTTACGAGTTGGACACCTTGTTACGTATCGCCGACGATCTGAGTCTGCCAGACGCAATGGGGCCTTCCGATTTGCGACAGAGATTGTCCTCGCTGGCGCGCCGGATCTCGACGTTCATCCGATACAAGAAAGCCCGACAATAGCTGCCTGCCCCACGTCCCACAGTCCACAATCCACAATCCACAACCCACAATCCACGATCTTGCGCCCCTGCGCTCGGCTCTCGTATCATTGACTATGGTTTGTGAATCGCTCCCCGAAGGCCTCACTTTTGATGATGTTCTTCTTGTTCCGGCGCGCAGCGGGGTACTGCCTGCGAGCGCGGTGACCCGGACCTGTCTGACCCGCACGATCAGTCTGAACATTCCCATCGTGAGCGCGGCCATGGACACGGTGACGGAATCGCACCTGGCCATCGCGCTGGCGCGGGAGGGAGGCATCGGCATTATTCATCGCAACATGCCGGTGGAGCGGCAGGCGGAGGAGGCGGACCGGGTCAAGCGGAGTGAGAGCGGCATGATCGTTGATCCGGTGACCATGGATCCCGAGCAGAAAATTTACGAAGCGCTGGAGGTCATGAAGCGCTACCGGATCTCGGGGGTCCCGGTGACGCGGAACGGCAAGCTGGTGGGGATTTTGACGAACCGCGATCTGCGGTTCGAGACCCAGCTCGATCAGCCCATCTCGAACGTGATGACCAAGGAGAACCTGGTCACGGTTGCGGTGGGCACCACGCTGGAGGAAGCGGAGAAGATCCTGCACCAGCACCGGATCGAAAAACTGCTGGTGGTGGACGAACACTACACGCTCAAGGGCCTGATTACGGTCAAGGACATCCAGAAGAAGCTGAAGTATCCGAACGCGGCCAAAGACGCCCAGGGCCGCTTGCGGGTGGGCGCAGCCATCGGAGCGGGCGGGGATTTTTTGGAGCGCGCGCAGGAACTGGTGGCCAGGAAGGTGGATGTGCTGGCGGTGGACACGGCGCACGGGCACAGCGAACGGGTGATGGAGGTGGTGCGGGCTGTGAAGCGAGCGCTGCCGGAGGTGCAGTTGATTGCCGGCAACGTGGCGACGTATGAAGGGGCGCGCGACCTGATCGAGTTGGGGGCGGACGGGATCAAGGTGGGCATCGGGCCCGGTTCGATCTGCACGACGCGGGTGGTCACCGGCGCAGGCGTTCCGCAGATCACGGCCATCGCCGAGTGCGCCCGGGCGGCGCGCGAGGCGGGCGTGCCGCTGGTGTCCGACGGCGGCGTCAAGTTCTCCGGCGACATCACCAAAGCCATTGCGGCGGGCGCGGATTGCGTGATGATCGGGAGCCTGTTTGCGGGCACCGATGAGAGTCCCGGAGAGACCATCCTGTTCCAGGGCCGAACGTTCAAGAGCTATCGCGGCATGGGTTCGCTGAGCGCCATGGCGCAGGCCAGCGCGGACCGCTACGCGCAGGACATCAACGCCAAGCTGGTGCCGGAGGGCATCGAAGGCCGGGTGCCGCAAAAAGGCCCGCTGGCCGATCTGGTCTACCAACTCGTTGGCGGGTTGAGGTCCGGCATGGGCTACTGCGGAGTGGTCACCATCCGCGAATTGCAGGAGAAGGCCAGGTTCCTGCGGATCACGCCGGCCGGCCTGCGCGAGAGCCACGTGCATGACGTGATCATCACGAAGGAAGCCCCGAACTATCAGTTGGAATAGACTCGGTGACGCGGGCCTTGAGGCGGCCGCGCGCCAGGCGGACCCGGATGCGGGAATCGGGCGGGGCGGCGGCGGCATCCTTGAGGATGCTTCCGGCCTCATCCTGGACCAGGGCGTAGCCGCGCTCGAGCACGCGGAGGGGGCTCAGTTGAGTCAACTGGGCGGCCAGCGGCTCGAAGCGTGCGCGGGCCTGCGCCAGGCGCGTGCGAGTGAGCTGGGAAGCTGCGGCGGTGGCGGTCTCGAGGCGGCGGTGCAGGCGGGCAATGTGCAGGCGCAGATCCAGTGCGGCGAGGCGGGCCGCCAGGTCGCGGCGCCTGCCGCGGGCGCGCTCGAGGCGCCAGCGCGCCGAGTCCCGCAGCCGGTAGTCCAACTCATCCACGCGTTGCAGAGATCTTCCGATCTTGCGGGCCAGCAGGGAGGCGGCGCGATCGAGGCCCCGCTCGTGAAGCTGCCGGCGAGCCTGCGCCAGCCGGTAGCGCAGGGCCTGGCGGAGCTTGTGGGCGGCGGCGTCGATCTGATCCAGGAGCTGCTGGCGGGTGCAGATGACCAGCTCGGCCGCGGCTGAGGGCGTGGGGGCCCGCAAGTCGGCCACGAAATCCGCAATGGTGAAGTCGGTTTCGTGACCGATGGCTGAGATGACCGGGGTTGCGCAGGCGGCGATGGCGCGGGCCACGGCTTCTTCATTGAAGGTCCAGAGATCCTCGAGCGAGCCGCCGCCGCGCGCCACGATCACCACGTCCGCCCAGCCGGACTGGCTGAAATACTGGAGGCCCTGGCAGACCTCTTCGACCGAGCCTTCCCCTTGCACCAGGGCCGGGAACAGGCGGATGTGCAAGCCCGGGAACCGGCGCTCGAGCACGTGCAGCATGTCGCGAATGACGGCGCCCTTGGGCGAGGTCACGATGCCGATGCGCCGGGGAAACCTGGGAATGGGCCGCTTGCGAGCGGGCTCGAAAAGGCCCTCGGCGGCCAGCTTTTTTTTCAACTGCTCGAAGGCGAACTGCAACGCGCCCTGGCCCTGGGGTTCGAGGGACTCGACCAGCAACTGGTATTCGCCGCGCACCTCATAGACATCGATGCGCCCGCGCGCCAGAACCGCCACTCCGTCCTGGGGTTTGAATTTCAAATAGCGGGCCGTCGAGCGGAAGCAGGCGCAGCGCAACTGGGCGTCTTGTTCCTTGAGGGTGAAGTAGTAATGGCCGCTGGTCGCCAGCCGGACGCCCGAGATCTCCCCCAGCACCCAGATGTCCTGAAATTCGCTCTCGAGCAGATGGCGGATGGCAGTGTTCAATTCGGCGACCGTGAAGATCCGCCGCTCGGGTTCGAAGGAAAGGGCGATCTGTTCCATGGGAAGCGGATAGCGGCTACTTGCTAGCGGCTCTTGTGCTATTGTAGTAGAAACTGCTGCGGCATCCCTACTGGAATCTTGCCTGCTCACGGAGGATGGATGAGTTCTAAAGAAGTCATTGAATTTGCTCAGAAAGAAAAGGCCCAACAGATCGACCTGCGCTTCAGCGATATTCCTGGTCTGTGGCATCACGTATCGTATCCGATCGGGGAACTGACCGAAGAGGCCCTGGAAGAGGGCTACGGGTTTGACGGGTCGAGCATCCGGGCCTGGGCGGCCATCAGCGAGAGCGACATGCTGCTGTTGCCGGATGCGAAGACGGCCTTCATGGATCCGTTTGCGGAAACGCCGACGCTGTGCATGATCTGCGACATTATCGACCCGATCACGCTCCAGCACTACGAACGCGACCCGCGCTGGATCGCCCGGAAGGCCGAGATGTACTTGAAGAACTCGGGCATCGCTGACACGGCCTATTTCGGAGCGGAGGCCGAGTTTTTCATCTTCGACAACATCCGGTTCGACCAGAACCAGCACTCGGGCTTCTACTTCATCGACGCCGAGGAGGGCCGCTGGAACTCCGGGCGGGAACGGGACAACCTGGGGTACCGGCCGCGCTACAAGGAAGGGTACTTCCCGGTGCCGCCCACCGATCACTACCAGGACCTGCGCAGCGAGATGGTGCAGACCATGCTGCGATGCGGGCTGAATGTGGAGTGCCATCACCACGAAGTGGCCACCGGGGGGCAGGCGGAAATCGACCTGCGCTACGACGAACTGCTGAAGTCGGCCGACAACATGATGCTGTACAAGTACGTGGTGCGCAATGTGGCCAACCAGTACGGCAAGACGGTGACCTTCATGCCCAAGCCGCTGTTCGGTGACAACGGCAGCGGGATGCACTGCCACCAGAGCCTGTGGAAGAACGGCCAGCCGCTGTTCGCGGGGGACTGTTACGCGGGGTTGAGCCAGATGGCGCTGTGGTACATCGGCGGGTTGTTGAAGCACGCCCGGTCACTCGCGGCCATCATCGCGCCCACCACCAACAGCTACAAGCGCCTGGTGCCGGGCTATGAAGCCCCGGTGAACCTGGCGTATTCGAGGAGGAACCGCTCGGCGGCGGTGCGCATACCCATGTATTCTTCGAGTCCCAAGGCCAAGCGGGTCGAGTTCCGCCCGCCCGACCCGTCGGCCAGTCCGTACCTGGCCTTTGCGGCCATGATGATGGCGGGACTGGACGGGGTGCTGAACAAGATCGACCCGGGCGAACCGCTGGACAAGGACATCTACGACCTGTCTCCGGAGGAACTACGGAATGTTCCGTGCATGCCCGGCTCGCTGGAGGAGGCCCTCAATTGCCTGGAGGAAAGCCACGGTTACCTGCTGAAGGGCGACGTATTCACCGAGGAACTGCTGGAGGCCTTCATCGATTACAAGCGCAAGAACGAGGCCGATGCCGTGCGGCTGCGGCCACATCCGTACGAGTTCGCGCTGTATTACGACATTTGAAGCTGTCTGCCGGGGCCGGCAGAGGACTCGGACAGATTGCGCTGTGGCGCAGGCGCGGGGGAGGCGGCTTACGCGTGTAGCTGCTGCGCGAGGTAGTTGTCCAGCCCGATCCCGGCGATCATGGAGAGCTGCGTTTCGAGGAAATCGGCGTGCCGCTCCTCGTCGGTCACCATGCGCTCGAACAGCTCGCGCGTGGCGTTGTCGCCCGCCTCGACGCACACCCGGACCGCAGCGTTGTACTGGTGCACGGCTTCCAGCTCACCGGCCAGGTCGTTCTCGATCTGTGCCTTGACCGTCTGCCCGATCCTGGGCGCCAGCGCGAGGTTCACCTGCGGCGCGCCCTCCAGAAAGAGGATGCGCTCGATGAGGCCCTCGGCGTGCTTCATCTCGTCCAGCGCCTGTTTCTTCACGTGAGCGCCCAGGCGCTGATAGCCCCAGTTGTGACACATCTCAGCGTGCACCATGTACTGGGCGATGGCGTTCAGTTCCGCGGCCAGCGCCTTGTTCAGTTCCTCGATGACCTTGTCGTTTCCGCGCATACTCTTAGATTATAGCTGGTCTGTCGCGGGATGCAACGCCGGTCCCGGCGTTTGCCCGCCGTTTGACGAGCTCCTCGCGCAGCCGCGGAATCCCCCGCGAGGCCGAATAGCGGTGGTTGCGCGGGTTCCGCGCCGCCTCGATCAGGTTGTTCACCACCGCCCGTGACGTGGCCCCGTCCGGGTTCCCCATCCCCAGGTCCACCACGTCCATCTGGGCCGCCCGCAGCCGCGTCTTCATGTCATTGACCACCGCAAACACGTGCGGTGGCAGTTTCGGATAGCACAGGTTTGGCGACACCACCACTTCCCCAGGCCCTCCAGTCCCCTTCCCGTTCTTTCTCGATCCAACCCCAGGCCCTGTCTCTGAGATAGTAGAAGCTGTTTCTAACGGTGCATCGATGTACCCCTCCGAGTGGGCAGGACGAAGAATCGGCGCATCAACGGATTGCCCCAAAAAGGAAAAGGCCCTTGCGGGCCCGAAGGCGACTGCCTTCCACCTCCGCGCATGCGGATTACTCTCAT
>Ga0315282_10017301_pt1 | contig 10422 bp, 10 predicted proteins | sample YL17G07_20_MG_FD_203693 | JGI IMG/M metagenome (GOLD analysis project Ga0315282, IMG submission 203693) | Sediment microbial communities from Yellowstone Lake, YNP, Wyoming, USA - YL17G07_20 | ecosystem: Environmental > Aquatic > Freshwater > Lake > Sediment | place: USA: Wyoming | collected... | reverse complement strand
CCTGGACAGTTCTGGGCAACCCGATAGGAATTCTGATTGCGTTCAAATCTGGGCTGGCTTTTGAGGATTTCATTAAATTTGCTTTCCCGGTGGGAGTGCTCTCGCTACTCTGCCTTATAGTTATAGTTCTGATATGGTTCAGGAAGGATTTTCCCGAGCTGAGGGAAGGGTACAAGAGGGAATTAGCCCGTGGCGGAGTACGTGACCAGGCGGCTGATGCCGGAGTGCGTTTCCTTGATGACTGGGCTAAGATTAAGGATAAGAAGCTTTTTATAGGCAGTGTGGCTATATTTGTTACGGTTATCATTTCTCTTGTTCTTAACCATAGGTTGGAGCTTTGGTTTGAGCTTGCACCCAATACGCTGCTCTTTGCCACGCCCATCCTTGGGGCAGGGATAGTAATGCTGTGGCGGCGGAGTGAAGCGCGGGAATACATCCAAAGGGATGTTGATTGGTGGACACTGGTTTTTTCATGTTTCTACTTGCCCAAGCTGGCTACCTCCAATATGTCGGTCTCACTGATAGGATTGCCGATTCCATGTTAAATCTGGCCAGAGATACTAATGCTCAAATCCCGATAGCATCAATGCTGTGGATTTCAGGGTTCCTTTCATCGATAGCGGACAATGTAGTGGTGGTATCAGGGCTTGCCCCGGTAGCCCAAACTCTTTCTGTACAATTGGGCACTTCTCTTTGGCGGCTGTTATGGCGGCAATATGACGATGATAGGTTCTACAGCTAACATTGTGGCTTTTGGTGTATTGGAGAGGAAAACAGGTCATTTAATAAAATTTGGATATTGGCTCAGGATTGGTTTACTGGCTTCGTTGATACCGATGGCAATCGGAACGGTGTCGCTACTAATTTTCGGCTAAATCTAATTATTGGGTAGACTCATCACTCGCTATATAGTATTATATTAGAGTAAAAGTGTTTGCCCCTGTAGCTCAGGTGGATAGAGCACCAGCCTCCGGAGCTGGGTGCGAGCGTTCAAGTCGCTCCAGGGGCGCTTTGTATAAATGAGGAGACTGTGATGATAACTAAAACCGGGCTTATTGAGATTAGATGGCACGGTCGGGGTGGTCAAGGTGCAGTTACCTCTGCCGAGCTATTGGCGCGGGCTGCCATAAATGAAGGTAAGTATGCTCAAGCCTTTCCCAGCTTTGGTCCAGAAAGGAGGGGAGCCCCTGTCTTAGCCTTTGTCAGAATAAGCAATAAAGAACCTATCAGAGTAAGAGCCGAAATTGCCGAACCTGATGTAGTAGTGGTGCTTGACCCGGGGCTACTTCACATTGCCAATGTTACTTCAGGGCTTAAGGAAAACGGAGTGATAATTATTAATACCCAAAGGTCATTTCAGGATGTTGAATCTGAGCTTGGGAATAAATGGCGACTAGCTTTAATTGATGCTACCAAGATTGCCCGAGAGCTGTTGGGGGTTCCTATTGTTAATACTACTATGGTTGGAGCTCTACTAAGAGCCACCGGAGTTGTTAAATTAGAATCCTTATTTGAACCTCTCAGAGACCGATTCAGTCGCCTAGCTGAAAGAAATATTAATGCTATGGAAAGGGCTTATAAGGAAACTTTAATAAAGGAGTAAGGATAATTGACCAAGCCAGAAAATGAAATAACCTGGAAAGACCTGAACATTGGCTCAATAGTGACTGAACCAGGAAATGCCAGCCAATACCAAACTGGGGATTGGAGGTCACAAAGACCAATCTTGGATAATAGCAAATGTATAAAGTGTGGTATTTGCTATATTTTCTGCCCTGAGGGATGTGTTGAGCAAAACCCTGATGGCTATTTTGAGGCTAACCTGTTTTATTGCAAGGGATGTGGCATTTGTGCCAGGGAGTGCTGGACAAGAGCAATAACAATGATAGAGGAGGTGGAATAATAGGCAGAAGGGTAGGCATTGAGGTTTCACTGGCTATTGCTGAGGTAGTTGGGCTGGCGGATGCTGATGTGGTGGCTGCTTATCCTATTACCCCGCAGACCCATATCGTGGAGCACCTGGCTGAGCTAGTGGCTAATGGTGAGTTAGATGCTCAGTATATTCCGGTTGAGTCGGAGCACTCAGCAATGAGTGCCTGCCTGGGAGCATCAGCAGCCGGGGCTCGAACATTTACTGCTACCGCTGGTCAGGGATTAGAGCTGATGCATGAGGTACTATATGTTGCCTCATCTATGCGGTTACCAGTGGTTATGACCGTGGTTAACCGGGCTTTATCATCACCGTTAAGCGTCTGGGGTGACCACTCCGATGCTATGTCTGTCCGCGATACTGGTTGGATTCAAATATTTGTTGAGAATGGTCAAGAGGCAGTGGATAATGTGCTCTGTGCCTTTCGCATTGCTGAAGACCCGAGGGTCTTGCTTCCAGTAATGGTTCACCTGGATGGATTTCACCTATCACACATGATTGAGCCGATGCTTCTTCCTGAGCGGGATGAGGTAGAGAAGTTCCTGCCTAAGAATGATTATCCCTTGCCGCTGCGCCCCGATAAACCAGTAGCTATGGGGGATTTTGCTCCTCCTATCATCTATACCGAGACGAAGAAAGCACAGGAAATAAACATAAGAGCATCCAAGGAGGTAATCCTCCAGTGCTGGAATGAATTTGGTAACTCCTTCCATCGCTACTACCATCCAGTAGAATGCTACCAATGTGAGGATGCTGATGTGCTTCTATTAACTATGGGCAGCTTTAGTGAGACGGCAATGATGGCTATAGACAAGATGAGACAAGAGGGTAGGGGTGTGGGATTGCTAAAGCTTCGTTTATGGCGCCCCTTCCCCTTTAAAGAAATCCGCCAGGCGGTTAAAAATGCCGAGGTTCTCATTGTATTAGATAGAGCCCTTTCCTTTGGTGGACCTGGTGGACCGGTTTGCTCTGAGATTAGGTCAGCTTTACATAACGAAGAGAAAAAACCAAAGGTAATTAGTTTTGTCGGTGGTTTAGGTGGTCGAGAAATTACTGTAGCTGGATTTGAGTATATAGTTAACCGAGGTATAGAAATCTCACAGACGGGAAGTGAGCAAGAATTTGAATTATTTGGGGTGAGGGAATAATGGAAAAGTATGCTGTTTTTGTTCCTCGATTGGTAACTAAAAGAGAAAACTTTGCCCCAGGTCACCGAGCTTGCATCGGCTGTGGTGAAGCCTTAGCCGTGAGGCTAGCCTGTAAAGCATTAGGGCAAAATGTAATAGTGGTTACTGCTACCGGCTGTATAGAAATAATTTCATCACAACTTCCTTACACCTCCTGGCGAGTTCCTTGGATTCATACCTTGTTTGAGAATACCGCAGCCGTGGCTTCTGGCATAGAGGCAGGCTTAAAAGTCTTGATGAGAAAAGGAAGAATGCCAACTCAGGATATAAACATAGTAGCTATGGCTGGTGATGGTGGCACTAGTGATATCGGGCTTCAGGCACTATCCGGGGCATTAGAGAGGGGTCATAACTTTCTTTATATTTGCTATGATAACGAAGCCTATATGAATACTGGAATTCAAAGGTCTTCATCTACTCCCTTCGGTGCCTCTACTACTACTTCTCCAGCCGGCAAGATGAGCATAGGACAGGTTACCTGGAAAAAGAATATGCCAGCTATTGTCGCTGCCCATAATATCCCTTATGTAGCTACTGCTTCCCCTAGCTATCCTTTTGACCTAATGTCCAAGGTGGCAAAAGGGGCGGCAACCCAGGGTCCAGCGTATATTCACATTCTCTCGGTTTGCCCCACTGGTTGGAGGTGTCCCACCGATTTAACCGTCAGGATAGGTCGTTTGGCTGTAGAAACAGGGATATTCCCCCTATATGAGATAGAAAATGGTGAGTATAAATTGAGCTTTAATTTTCCCCAACTTAGACCGGTTACCGATTACATGAAGCTGCAGGGGAGGTTCAGGCACCTATCTGAAGAAACAATAGAGGAGATTCAACATAGGGTGAATAAGGAATACGCTAAACTTATGGAGAAGGTAACATGAAGATAGGAGCTAAACAATTAGAAAAGAGAGTGAAGTCAATACTAGATAGCTACCAACGGGACAAGGGATTGTTAGTATCCATTTTGCAAGATACCCAGGCAGAATATAATTATCTACCTAAGGAAGCCTTAATCCAGATTAGTCAAGGTTTAGATGTTCCGTTGAGTCAGGTCTATAGTGTAGCTACCTTTTTTAAGGCTTTCAGTTTGAAACCGAGGGGACGCCACTTAATCAATGTGTGCCTGGGTACCGCCTGTCATGTTAGAGGAGCAGTAAGGGTCCTGGAGGCAATAGAGCGGGAGCTGGGTATTAAACCCAGCGACACTACTGAAGACCTTAAATATAGCCTAGAGACAGTTAACTGTGTCGGCTGTTGTGCTTTAGGTCCTGTAGTGATAATTGATGGGGAGTATTCAGGTCAGATGAAGACTGATAAGGTCAAAACTTTATTGGAAAATTATTCTTAATTATGAGGTAGGAACAAAATTGAACAGGTTAAGGTCTCCTGATGAACTAGAGGCAATGAGAAAGTCAATCATCCAAAGTAGAGGTTCTAATAAGCCCCGCGTAACTATATGTGGTGGCACAGGCTGCTTGGCTTTAGGTGGCACCAATGTTATCACTGCCTTCAAGCGAGAAATACAAGAACGAGGGCTAAGTACTAAGGTAGACCTCAAAATAACTGGCTGCCCTGGTTTCTGTGAAAGAGGACCTTTAGTTGCTATTGAACCTGGAAATATATTTTATCAACAGGTAAAAGAGGAGGATGTTGCCCAGATAATCTCCCTAACTATTCTAAATGGTAACTTAATTGATAGGCTGCTTTACCTTGACCCAGAAACAGGTAGGAAATTTGTCCACGAAAGTGAAATACCTTTTTATAACAAACAGAAGCGCCTTCTATTAGCTAACAACTCCAAGATTGACCCTAACAATATTGACGACTATTTGGCTTTGGATGGCTATGCTGCTTTAAGCAAGGCTCTGTTTAAGATGTTGCCTGAGGAAGTAATCGAGGAGGTTAAGAAATCTGGCTTGCGAGGGCGTGGTGGCGGTGGCTTCCCCACAGGTAGGAAATGGGAAACCTGCCGCCGGGCACAGGGCGATACCAAGTATATTATATGTAATTGTGATGAAGGAGACCCTGGTGCTTTTATGGATAGAAGCCTAATGGAGGGAAATCCGCATAGTGCTCTGGAAGGGATGATAATAGGAGCCTATGCTATAGGTTGCCATAAGGGCTATATATATGTTCGCAATGAGTATCCTCTAGCTGTGCAGAATGCGAGTATAGCTATTAAACAAGCCGAGGAGTATGGATTTCTAGGTAAAGATATCTTGGGCTCCGGATTTGACTTAACCATTGGGATAAATAGAGGGGGTGGGGCTTTCGTCTGCGGCGAATCATCAGCGTTAATGGCTTCACTGGAAGGTAAACCAGGTGAACCCAGAGCGAAGTATGTTCACGCTGTCGAGAAAGGCTTGTGGGATAAACCTACTACCCTGAATAATGTAGAAACGTGGGCAAATATCCCGCTAATAATCAACCAGGGTGTCGATTGGTATTCTAAAATAGGCACTCCTAATAGTAAGGGAACAAAGATTTTCTCTCTGGTAGGTAAGATTAACAACACCGGCTTAGTAGAGGTGCCAATGGGGATAACCTTACGGGAGATTATCTATGATATAGGTGGCGGTATTCCTGAGGGTAAAAAGTTCAAAGCAGTCCAGACAGGCGGCCCATCAGGAGGCTGTATCCCCGAGAGCCTACTTGATTTACCTGTGGATTTTGACGAGTTGACCAAGGTTGGTTCAATGATGGGCTCTGGCGGGATGATTGTTATGGACGAGAATAATTGTATGGTGGATATAGCCAAGTATTTTATTTCCTCCCTAGAAGGTGAATCCTGTGGTAAATGTGTTCCCTGCCGTGAGGGGTTAAAAAGGATGCAGGAAATACTAACCGATATTACTGAGGGGAGAGGGAAAGAAGCAGACATTGAGCTACTTGAACGTTTGTCAGCGACACTTATAGATAGCTCCCTATGTGCTTTGGGTAGCACTGCCCCCAACCCTGTCTTAACTACCATACACTATTTCAGAGACGAATATGAAGCTCACATTAGAGACAAGAAGTGCCCAGCCGGCGTCTGTAAGGAGCTAATTACCTATCTCATTGACGATGAAAAATGTCCGGGGTGCAGACTATGCGTAAAGGCATGCCCGGTGGATGCCATCACCTTTGTGGCTAAAAGAAAGCCAGTTATCTTAGACCAAGAGAAGTGTATCAAGTGTGGGGCTTGCTATGATGTCTGCAAGCTTGATGTCATAATAAGAAAGTGAGGTTGATAAATAATCGCTAGATGAGGTATAGCTGAGATGAAAATAGCAAAACGTATAGAAAATTTATCACCTTATCCTTTTGTGGAAATTATCCGGAAGATTGCTGACAAAAGAGCTAAGGGAGAGGATATAGTTAGCTTCGCTGTAGGTGACCCTGATATGCCTACGCCACCTCATATAATTGAGAAGTTGTGTCAGGCAGCACACGACCCAGCTAATCATCGCTACCCGGAGACCGCTGGTTTACCGGGATTGCGTCAGGCTATATCTGGATGGTATAAAAAACGCTTTGGTGTCTCTCTTGATGCTGATAAAGAAGTATTACCCCTTATCGGAGCCAAGGAGGGCGTTGCCCATATTGCCCTATGCTTTATTGACCCTGGAGATATTGCCCTGATGACTGACCCAGCTTATCCTGTTTATTCGATAAGCACTATGCTAGCTGGTGGTATGCCTTACTATATACCACTCACTGAGGAAAATAATTTTCTACTTGATTTGGATATTATACCTGAAAATATATTAAAAAGGGCTAAACTTCTGTGGATAAACTATCCCAATAACCCTACAGGTGCAGTAGCTGACCTAGATTTCTTCAACAGGGTAATCAAATTTGCTCAGCAACATGACCTGGCTATCTGTCATGACGGACCATATACTGAGGTGGCCTTTGATGGTTATCAGTCAGTTAGCTTTATGCAAGCAAACGGAGCTAAGGAAATAGGTGTAGAGTTTCATTCTCTGTCTAAGAGCTATAATATGACCGGGTGGCGGATAGGAATGGTGGTAGGTAATGCTGAGATGGTAGGTGCCCTGAGAAGGGTTAAGTCAAATTTGGATTCAGGAATTCCCCAGGCTATTCAATATGCTGCTATTGAGGCTTTAACCGGACCCCAAGATTGCATCCAAGAGCATAATACCATTTACCAGAGACGCCGTGACTTGGTCATTGATATGTTACGTAGTATCGGGCTTGAAGCTAAACCACCAAAGGCAGGTCTATATATCTGGGCTAAGGTCCCTGAGGGCTATACCTCTGTAGACTTTGCTAACGATTTATTGGAGCAGGTGGGGGTAGTAGTTACTCCTGGGATAAGCTTTGGCAAGGGGGGCGAGGGTTATGTACGGTTATCATTAACCCTGCCGGATGCGGGGCTGGTGAAAGGTTTATCGCGATTAGCCGGGTGGCGTGACACTAGAAACAAGTTCAGGGCAAAGAAATAACTTGACATAATATTTTGAGGGAATGAGGGGGTATTGTCATTAGAGGAACCATTGTTATCCAAACATCTCCAGAACGGGCATTCTTAGTAGCCGTAGCCACTAAAGGAAGTGCTGGTAGATGGCCAGTGGAGGTGTCTATGGACGAACTGGCTCAATTAGCTGGCACGGCTGGGACTGATGTAGTAGGAAGACTCATCCAGCGGTTACCCACACCCTCGAAAACACATTATCTAGGCAAAGGCAAGCTGGACGAGCTACTATCTCTAAAGAAAAGCGCAAACTATGATGTAGCAATCTTTGATGATGAGCTTTCGCCACTACAGCAACGAAATCTGGAGGAGGTTCTTCAGGTAAAAGTAATTGACCGAGCTGCCTTAATCCTGGATATTTTTGCCAAGCGTGCTCGAACCCGCGAAGGTCAATTGCAGGTAGAACTGGCTCAGCATCAATACCTTTTTCCTCGTCTTGCCGGGCAATGGAGTCACCTGGAAAGGCTTGGCGGTGGCATTGGCACCAGAGGTCCTGGTGAATCACAACTTGAGACTGATAGACGCCTTATCCGCCAGAAAATACACCGACTAGAAGCACAGATAGAAGAGATAAGAAAACACCGCTCACTATATCGTCAACAGCGTAAGAGAAGCGGTATTCCTATAGTCGCCTTAGTTGGCTACACTAATGCTGGTAAAAGCACCTTGCTAAATGCTCTTAGTCAGGCTGATGTGTTTGTCGAGGACAAGCTCTTCTCTACTTTAGACCCAACTACCAAACGCTTAACCCTCCCTGATGGGAATGTAGTCTTATTAACTGACACCGTTGGCTTTATTCGGAAATTACCGCCCACCATTGTAACTGCGTTCCGGGCAACCCTTGAGGAGCTGGATGAAGCCAATATACTTCTTCATGTGGTTGATTTAGCTTCACATAATGCCCCAGAGCAATGCCAAGTAGTAGAGGATATTCTGGCTGACCTGAACGTTAAAGGCAAGCCTAGAATCACAGCGCTGAATAAAATTGACCTGCTCTTGGACAATGGCCAGACCTGGGACGAAGAATCAGCCATAAACTATCTTTCTGACCGGGGTGAGGTAATCAATAAAAATACGGTGCTCATCTCAGCCACTAGGAAATGGGGATTAACCGAACTCCTGGAAATGCTCAGCTAGCCCCCGCCACCCAACCGGTCTAGCTAACACCCCCGAAATATAACGCACTAGAATCAAAATCTAGGTGCCTAAAAATCCTTTTGAATGGTAAACTATCTTTTGAGATAGTAAAGGACTAATTAGCCCCTGATTTTTGCCCCTGTTTTTATGGTGACCCACCCCCTTAATCCCCTCCCTTGGTAAGGGAGGGGGAAGATATTAGGCAAAGAGGGGCTTCGCCCCTCTTAAACACCCCGCTACCTGGGCAGGTTATAACTTAACATAATACTTTAAGCAAAAATTGTGGTATAATGAATTTATGACATGGAAAGATGTTGTATGGCGTGCAGCACCTTTATTGCTCATCATTATGCTCACTTCGTATTTTGCTGGTGATGGGTGGGGTGCAATTCCAAGTGCACTTGTCGCTTGGGGAACGATACTACTTGCCTTTGCCACCTTCCAACTTATAAGAGAGAATCGCCGCATACGGGAAGAAGAGAAAGAGCGTGAATCTTGGAGACGCCGTTTAGAAGAATTGCAACATTGGATAGAAGATGTACTTAGACTCGAGTCTAAGTATCCTGGAGCACCACTTGAAACTGCTGTTGACAGCTTTTGGCACAAAACAGATGCCAGGGTACTCTTATCTAATAAAGAATATATAATAAACGAAGCCAAACTGTTTGATTCTGAGTTTACGACCCAACCTAAATTGACAGACCAAATAGCTAGGTTATCACATATCCTTGAATATGAAGACCTTGGCGTTGAAACGGTAAAACGGGAATTACAGGAGAAATGCATCTATGTATTAGAAGCTATCTCTAATCTAAGAATTAAGTTAAAGCTTTGAATCTCCATTAAAAATAGGGCAGTAGTTATGTAAAATGCTTGTGTAATGTCATTATTTGGGACGCACTATAAATGTTATGTCGGATAAAATAGTTTGAATTCAGAAAATGCCCTATTAAATTGGAAAAATCTTTGCTAACATAATATTCATATTTGTCTAAAAAAGAGGAGGAATAATAATGGATAATTTAATGCTAATTCTTGGATGGGGATCACCTATCGGCACTGGAATTTTTCTCTTGTGTATAGCTGGCATGATCTTTATATTAACCAAAGCGCAAAAAGCAAAGAATAAAAAAGATTAGGTGTAATAAATATCGTTTGAATTAGTCAATATAATTAACGGTGATACCTGGTGGTGGGCGGTGCCGCCGTTTCTATTGACGTCCTGCCCTACTATATATAACAAAGCAAATTTTGAGCAAATTAAGTGGGCTCGGCAGGATTCGAACCTACGACCAGACGGTTATGAGCCGCCCGCTCTGCCACTGAGCTACGAGCCCATGGAGCGGGAGACGAGACTCGAACTCGCGACAACCTGCTTGGAAGGCAGGGACTCTACCTACTGAGTTACTCCCGCTTTATGTCAAGTAATTCCCGGCATTTATGGTCGGGGTGAGAGGACTTGAACCTCCGACCTCATGGTCCCAAACCATGCGCGCTACCATCTGCGCTACACCCCGTAGCTAAAAGTATAGCAAACCACCTATTACCGGTCAAGCTAATGGTTAACTAGGTTTTAGTCCCGGCAATTGGGACAAATATCAAATACTCCCGGGGTTAAATTTGACTGTTTAGCTATGTAGTCTAGCTGCTTTTCGGGAGCCCAGTAGTTACCACAGGTTTTACACTTCTTT
>Ga0315282_10017300_pt1 | contig 10422 bp, 10 predicted proteins | sample YL17G07_20_MG_FD_203693 | JGI IMG/M metagenome (GOLD analysis project Ga0315282, IMG submission 203693) | Sediment microbial communities from Yellowstone Lake, YNP, Wyoming, USA - YL17G07_20 | ecosystem: Environmental > Aquatic > Freshwater > Lake > Sediment | place: USA: Wyoming | collected... | reverse complement strand
GCAATAAGAAATGGAGTTTCAATTGATACTAGCGCTTTTCAGAACCAGGTTCACCACGGAGACACAGAGGGCACAGAGGGAGATTTCTTATGATCCAATCGGGAGACGGCGATTGGATCATAGACTCTGTCCCTCCAGGAATGATCTCATCTATCTCACGAAAGGCTTTTATGCAGAAAAGGTTGTCTATGTTGAAAAGGCAGAGAGCCTTTTGTTTGGTGGGTAACCTCCTCCGATAACAACTCGGAACCTTCGGCCCGCCAAATAGAACATTACTTCTCCGTGTCCTCAGTGACTCTGTGGTGAAAAATCTATCTTGGACATGAAAGAACTCATCGAGAATAAGCGATGATCAAAGATATTAAGGACTAAGCGTACAAGCTCTTTCTTTTAGTGAACAAGTCTTGTCTCGGTTGTCAAAATCACGGTCAAAAAACTACCACGTCCTAGCCCCTCGTTCTTGAAAAGCCCTGTAATTACAGAAAGTTATAAATCTAAAAGCATTGGCATTGAAATTGCCTTTTTGTCAGTAGGGTTCTATCAGGGCTCTCATTCGCCCTGCCTCCTGGGGCTGTCCTTTATATGAAGATCCTTGTGATCGCAGATGACGAGACTGTTCGGCATGACCCTAGGAGAGAGAAAGCAGATGTCTTGATCTCGTGTGGCGATGTTGCAGACCAGGTGATTCTGCAGACAGCGGAGGCCGCCCAATGCTCCCGCATCCTTGCGGTCAAAGGGAATCATGGCAGTCCGGAACCGTTCCGGGCGCCGATTTTGGATTTGCACCTCACCACAAACACGATCAACGGAGTACGATTCGGCGGCTTCCAGGGCTCCTGGAAGTACAAGCCGCGTGGCCACTATCTCTATGAGGAGCCGGAGGTGGAGCAACTTCTTGGTTCATTTCCAGCGGTCGATGTATTTGTGGCGCACAATTCACCTCGCCACATTCATGACCGCGAGGATAATGTCCACCTTGGCTTTGAGGCATTCGTCACTTACATTCACCGTGCTCAACCACGATTCTTTATACATGGGCATCAGCACGTGACTCAAGAAACAAGGGTTGGAGTCACACGGGTGATCGGGGTTCATGGGCGGATGAGATTAGAGATAGACTAGGTCGGTGAATAGGTTTCGAGGAAAGTCTGACATGGCTAAGGTTTATCACATTTTCGGAGTGATCCCTGAGCACGAAATAGATGGGATGGTGGACGAGCAGGGGTTTGTCACGGCGAAGGGACAGAAATTGCTCAAAAAAATTGGAGTTGAGACGGGATCTAAAGTCTCAATCAAAAAAAGCACCATCAGAATTCTTGTCAATTTGTACAATGAATGGAAGAGACCGCACCGTCGAATCGATTCAGAGACAGAATTGCTCGTGGGGAAATTTCTGGGGACCCCGGAAGAAGACATGTATCTCGAAGAGAGATTGGGCGAGTTGAGACAATCCTTCAGAATGGGGATAACGATTGGCGAAGGTACCAGAATTGGCGAAAATGTCATGTTAGGGGTGGGGGTTTCAATCGGAAAATTCTGCGACATATCCGATAACTGCGAAATCTGTATTTTCTCCTCCATCCGCGACAAGGTGCACTTGGGAAAATCAGCTTTTGTCGGCAAGGATTCGGACATCGAATCAGAATCAAGGATAATGCCGAAGGCGGTCATTGCCCCAAGGAATATTGTAAGGAAGAAATCGCTAATAGGCGAAGGCAGTGTGTTCAACCAGAGGAATAAATATCGATGACTCCAGGTGTACTAAAAATGTCTTAAAGATTGTTCAATAAACTGGGTCGTGGCGAATTCCTTTTCACTCAGAGGGTTAGGAGGATATCATGACTACTTATTCACAAAGCAGACTGACCAGCTACGAAAATTGCCCGCAGCAGTATAAGCTCAGATACATCGACAAGATAAGACCTCCGGAAGCGGAAGAGGGAATCGAGATGTTTCTTGGGTCGCGAGTCCACGAAACCCTTGAAAAGCTACACAAGGATCTGGTGCTGACGAAACTCAATACCCTTGAGGAGTTACTGGCGTATTTCGAGACACAATGGGAAAAGAACTGGCACGAGCATGTCGTTATCACGAAAAAGGGGTTTGCAAAGTCTCATTACCACGATTCCGGCGTGCAGGCGATAACCCAGTATTACGCTCGGTACTACCCGTTCCGTCAGTCCATAACGCTCGCGACCGAGTACCGGGTCAACTTCAAGGTCAACGGTTTTAGCATTCAGGGAGTGATCGATCGGCTAACCCACGATGGGAAAGGGCTTTATGAGATTCATGATTACAAGACGTCAAGGAGCCTGCCCTCACAAGATAAAACAGACAGTGACAGGCAACTTGCGCTGTATCAGATTGGATTGAAGGAGCGGTACCCAGACGCAAAGAAGGTGAACCTCATCTGGCACTATCTGCTCTTTGACAAAGAACAAGTTGCAACGTGGACTGATGCTCAACTGGAAGATCTCAAGAGCCAAGTCACGTCCCTCATTAAGACGATTGAAAGGGAGACGAAATTTGAGCCAACTGAGAGTGCCCTCTGTGATTGGTGCGAATTCCCTGAGTATTGTCCTGCCAAGAAACATGGACTGAAGGTTGAGAATCTGCCCTTGAACAAATACCTCAAAGAAAAAGGGGTAGTCCTGGTAAATCAGTACGCCACGATTTCTGCTCAAATCAAAGAACAAAGAGCTAAACAGGTTAAACTCGAGGAGGAATTGGAACTCATTGAGGAAGCAGCCATTGAGTATGCGAAGAAGGAAGGAGTTACCTCGATCACAGGAAGTGATCATCTGCTGAGGCTTTCGGAAAGAGACGATTTTCAATTCCCTGGCTCTAAGGAGGAGGGACGTGAGGAGCTGGAAGCGTACGTTAGAAAGGCCGGCATATGGGAAGATGTTTCCATGCTGAGCCTTCCGAGGCTTGTAAAACTTGTTCAAGAGGAGGGTGTAGAAACGAAAATAGCGAAAGCCATCATGAAATTTGCTGACCAGGTTACGAAGACGTCGGTAAGACTGGTAAAGAAGAAAGAGGATGAAGAATAAATGGTAAACTAGTCGGCTTACTCGCGCCGAGGATAGTCAAGAAATGAAAAGCAGGTCATGCCATGGCGGTGATGATTCCGGATGACGTTGAGGAGTTTAAAACAGAAGGGGAAAAGATCTTTTATCGATTCCTCGAGGCGGTGGCAAAGCCCGATGGCCGATACCTTTGCTGGTACACCCCCGATATCAAAGGTAAAGAACCTGACTTTCTGTTCTTTTGCGAAGATGTGGGACTGATCATCTTTGAGGTCAAAGACTGGGTCTTGGACCAGATCGTGGAGGCCAACCCACATTCCTTTTCTCTAAGGATTAACGGAAGGAAAGACCCTCGGAAGAACCCTTTCCTGCAGGCCCGTGACTACGTGGGCTCCGTGAAAGACAAAATAAGGAAAGACGGATTGCTGGTTTCGAAGGATCCTCGGCACTTGGGAAACCCGAGGATTCCGATAAGCTGCGGAGTTGCCTTCCCAAATATTAGCAAATCGGAATATGTACAGAAAGGGCTGGATAAGGTCATCAGCAGCGAGAAAATCTTCTTCTTGGACGATTTCCATCCTATGTCGGATATCTGCGGTGACACCTCGGGGCAATGTTTCCTAAGAACTCTCCAAGAGAAATTCCCTCCGATATTCCCTTTCACAATCAACCCCAGGGATATGAACCATCTGAAGGATGTTATCTTCCCTATGGTTCGAATAGAGCTTCCACGAAGAGCTGGAGAAGACCCATGTGGGGAGAGAATTGACCGCTTGAGGGTCCTCGACAACCACCAGGAGGCTATTGCCCGTAAGTATGACGGCGGGCACAGGATCATCCTAGGGCCGTCGGGGAGCGGAAAGACCCTGATCCTCGTCCACAAGGCGGCTTTCCTCAGGCAATACAACCCTAAGATCAAGAGCATCCTATTCGTCTGCTACAACATCACCCTGGTGAACTACATCAAGAGGCTTCTCTCGGAGAAAAAGGTTCCCATGGGGGAGAACGGGGTAGAGGTCTTCCATTTCTTTGAACTCTGCTCGAAGATCCTCGGACAGGAGATTGCTTACGAAAAAGAGGAATTAGCATATTACGACCTCATCGTTCAGGAGACGCTCTCAAAGATCGCAAACTCAACGATCAGATATGACGCCATCCTGGTGGACGAAGGGCAAGACTTCTCCGACGATATGCTCAGAGTGATCACTTCAATCCTGAACCAAAAGACGAACAATCTTACGATTGCTCTGGATGAAGGTCAGAATATCTACCGTCGTAAACAGACGTGGAAAGAACTTGGAGTGGAGACCCGTGGCCGTATCCACAGGATTTCTTTTGTTTACCGGAGCACCAGGGAGATCTACGAATTTGCGGCAAAGTTCATTGGAGATAATAAGGGGTCGGGCAAGTCAAAGGCAGGCGAACAACGTGGGCTATTCCCGGATCTCTACGAGTACCACGGGCCAAAGCCCCAGATTAAGCAATTCAGAGACATCCAGGAGATAGTTGCTTTTGTGGCCGAAGCCATCAAGAAACTGGCTGATGGGGAAGGGTGTCCCTATTCCGACATCGCGGTTCTTTACACCGTAAAGTCCCATGAAGGTGATTATGAGAAGAATATACCTCTCATGGTCGGAGCAGCCCTAGAAAGAAAGGGAATCCTGAGCAACTGGGTATCCAGGGATTACAATTCGAAGCGATCGTACGACGTGACCACCAACACCGTTACAATTTCCACCATCCAGAGCGCAAAAGGCTTTGATTACTCGCGGGTCTTTCTCATCGGGCTAGATTTGCTGGATTCGGTGAAATGCTCAGAGGAACAGGCCTTGAACCTGACCTACGTCGGAATGACCAGGGCCAGGTATCAACTTGTTATGCCCTATGTGCGAAAGAACGATTTGATAAGCCGGCTGGCCGCTTGCTTATGACAGGAAGAGGAGGGGAGCCGGTTATAATGTCCACCGGAATTGCCCGGCCGTTGCGAAATCAACGGCAGACAGCTCCCCGTTTGAGTCATACACGTTTATTTGCGAGTGTAGGGATAAAAATGGTGGAAGCAGTAGCCGCCTGGGTCTCCCTGGAACTGCTCCACGTCAGCCAGGCATTGACCGACCATTTTCTTCGACACTTCTTCATAGTTTGACCGGTGCTCCTCTGCCTTCTTGCACTCAGAACAAAGGACCTCGTCGTCGTACACGGACAGGATCCTTTGCTCTCCAGAGGCCAGAGCTCTCTTGCATCTTCCACATTCTGTCGCTTTCTTCAGTCTCTCATCCCATTTCACTTCCATAACTTTTCAACCTCCTTCATCTCGGTTTCGGCCAGCGAAATCGGAATCAACTAAAGTATACGAGGGCACGGATTTTGTGTCAAAGGACAGAATACCCAATGTTGAATGGTTACGGCGGTGGCACACTGCCAGAGAGGAACGGAGAACGGGCTTGACCGCAAGACAACACATGAAACGGGGTTACAGGGTTTCCTGAGTGAGGAGAAGGGGGGGGCTTCCCATCTACTCTTGTCGGCCAGAGGCCTTCTGGAGCTCAGCCAGGAAATCGGAGGGAATGCGATAACCCAAAGCTCTTGCCTTATTCACATCCTCCCAGGATTTGTCAAAGTTTTTCTTCAAATAATATGCGTAAGATCGATTGTAATAGATAATGGCATCCTTGGGATCTATTTCGAGAGCTCTCGTGTAGTCGGAGATAGCATCATCGTGTCGGCTCTTATCGAAATAGGCATTCCCGCGGTTGACATAGGCACGAGCCTCCTTGGGATTGAGTTCAATGACCTTCGTGAAGTCGCTGATCGCTAATTCGTTGAGGCTCTGACGCCGATAAGCGAGCCCTCGATTGTAATAGGCCTCAACATATTTCGGATTGAGTTCCAGGGCCTTATTGAAGAAAGCGATGGCCTGCTCGTTTTCTCCTTTTTCGAGTTGCACTGTTCCCATGCTGAAGTAGGTCTCGGCGTCATACGGTGACTTTTTCGTTTCTCGAGACAGGTCACACGAGAACAGAATGAGAATCACAAGCAGAACCACTATCCTAACGAGCTGAGTTTTCCTATGGGTCATGTGAGGGCTCCTCAATGTGTTTAGACTCGTGTTGTCCGCGATTGAGCCATGAAGTATTGGCTTTGTCAAGCAAAGAGTTCGACAATCACTGCCACGTGTCTTTCACTTCTTGACATATCCCCATTCCACCAGCCGCTTGTAAGCATACTGGGCGTAGTCACCTTCCTGCACGATTTTCAGATAGCGTGTGTATTCTCGGCCAGCTCCTTCTCGGTTACGCATCCCTTCCAACGCATAGCCTTTGAAAAAGATGGTGTTGGGGTTGGCGGGTAGTAATTTTTCGCAAGTACTAAAATCCTGGTAAGCGCCTCCATAATCCTTGGTCTGGATCTTTGCAAATCCGCTCAGGTGATGGGCTTGAGCTTCGCTGGGATACACACTCTTCGCCTCTTCTGAATACCGAAGTCCTTCACGATAGTCCTTCTGAACAAGCTGGCAGGTGGCCATCATGACCAAACCTGCATAGTCTTCGGGAGCTTCTCTCAGCGCGTTCCTGAAATGACCCTCGGCCTCCTTGGGTTTCTCTTTCGCCATGAGCTGTTCGCCCTTTTGCATTTCTTCAATGGCCTCTTTTTGCGCCCGGAGTCGCGCCGTGTTGTCCATATAGCGTTCGCGGTGTAGGGGGAGATTGGCGGCATTGGCGTAGTCTTTTCTTGCTGTTTTTACTGCCGAATTATAACGCTCATCACTCATCGGATGGGTTGCAAACATGAGTTCAATGGCACTGGGCTTGCTTTTGTTGAGACTTCTAAGCATATCCATTAGGCCCACCATTCCGTTAGGACTGTAACCGGATCTGACCATGTACTCCATGCCCAAAGCGTCTGCCTCACGCTCATTGTCGCGGCTGTAAGAAGCGAGCAACGCTCCCGCCCCGATAGTTCCCAGTTGGGCAGCCACCTGGCCCAGGGCCCCACCTGCCGTCCCCGCCAACACAGAGAGGCCGCCGACAAAGACCTGAGTGACAGCACCTTTAGACATTTGTTGAGCAGTGTGGCGTGCATTGACATGTCCTAGCTCATGACCCAAAAGGGCTGCGAGTTCGGCTTCGTTATCAAGGTCGAGCAGGATCCCTCGGGTACATGCAATACTGCCACCCGGAAATGCGTAAGCATTAACATACGTTGCATTTACCACTCGAAAAGAGTAAGGCATTTTAGGCCGGTGGGTCCGAGGAGATAGGTGCATGCCCACCTGATTGACGTAATCATTCAGTCCTTTGTCCTGCACAGACCCGTAGTCAGAAGAGAATTGAACTGGAGAATACTGTTTGTCAACTTGGATTTCCTCTTCCTCGGAGACCAACATCAGTTGTGGTTTACCCGTGACCGGGCTCCTCGCACATCCGGATACCCAACCTGCCGCTGATAGGGAAGTGAGCCAGAGAAAATGACGCCTCGATAATTCACGAGCTCCATGCACTGCAGAAGAAGGATTCGTCATGAGTGCTCCCTTCAGAGAAAAATATCTGCTTTTTTGGTATTATATCACTTTTGAGAGTTGACGCAAGGCGAATCGAAGAAAGGGAAGGGCCATTCGGGATCGGATAGATTGGCATGCCGATTCTGAGAGGCAAAAGTATTTTTCGGTTACGAATGAGGAACGAAACGACGAAAGTAAGGTGAGAGCGAAGGATCATCTGGATGATCCCTGATGAATGGGTCAGGTTGGGTGTGTTCCTTTTGTAGTGATCAAACGATGTGGCGTGATTCTTGACCGGAGGGTGCCCCGCAAGCCCCGCCCTGTGGGCGGGGTCAAGGGGCACAATATTGAATAATGAATCATTGCCGGGAAGCCCCGCGCTGCCTGCGGTAGGCAGGGCGAGGAGCTTCATTAGCCAAAAAGCCCCTCGCCGGTGGTCAATTCATGGAGACCGCTGAGGATGTACCTCAGCTTAATGTGATCATCCTCATTGATTCGGACCACTCTCAATCCGTATTTGTATCCCCGCTCCTGTCGTACTCTTCTCACGACCTCGGCCTTGGCTTCGAGATTGGCTAACTCGAACCCGTTTGGAAACAGGACGTTGAGATTTAATTGTTCGCCCTCGGGTATGTTTTGGAGCGTGTACATAAGGAAGCCTATTTCGCTCCCATCGACAGCAATCCCGCCGTGGGCATCAGGCACGCCGTTAATGTGGAACTCGATAGGCAGATCTAAGAATGCCCTTGTACGTTTTCTCCTGTCACGGGCAGTTCCCCATGCCATGTTGTCTCCTCCTTTTGCAAACTCGAGATCTGCAATCCGTGTGCCAAGGGAAATATTCTTCTGTCAACTCTAAGTAGTTGAAGATACATGTTTTTCAGTGCGGCCAAAAAATAATCATGAGAAGTCTAGGCAAAAAAGAAGAAAAATATCGGGAAAGAGTGGCAAGACGATTCCATCATGGTTTGGAGGTAATGCTTCTGAAAGTGCGAAAAAATTGGTCTTGATTGTACTTGGCCCTTTCGGGATGGCCCTCTTTCCGGAACCATCCCTGCGGGCCTGGTTCATTTTGGCCAGAATCTCAATTTTTTACACCTTCTTCTAAATGGACGTTTAGAGGTAATCCCTCAGTTACACTCGGGTGCGAGAGGTCCAAGGGCGGCCTATCCCTTCCTCGCGTTTCAGCACGGCGATTTCATTTGACGTGACTGGGCGCATCGTCGTGGTGCATTCCACAAATGATTCTTAGGGTTACGTATCGCAGATAGCTATTCAACGAGAAAAGGATGCGCCGCTGAAACGCTCCGGGTGAATAGCCCACCCCTGGACCTAAGGTGTACTTGCGACCGTAACTGAGGGATTACGTTTAGAGTCACTTTTCGGTTGATTCCATGGTTGACTTTGCTATAGTAAAAATTAGCCGTTGAGAGAAGAAAGGGAGGATGGAATGAATCTAGTGAATGATGGGGATCTGACGATTACGAAGATAGCGCCGCTCATCCGGAAAAAGAAGCTTTCTCCTGTGGAACTCGTGAATGCCATGCTTGCGAGGATCGAGCGTCTTCAGCCTGTTCTGAATGCTTTCATCACGGTGACATCTCGTTTGGCTCGGAGTCAGGCGAGACAAGCCGAGAAGGAGATCTCGAAGGGACACTATCGAGGACCTCTGCACGGCATTCCCATGAGCGTTAAGGATCTTTATTACACGGCAGGAATTCGAACGACCGGAGGCTCGAAAATCCTCCGGAATTTTATTCCTCGAGAAAACGCCCCTGTGATTGATCGACTTTTTGCTGCAGGGTGTGTTTTGCTCGGGAAGAACAACCTCCATGAGTTCGCCTACGGTGTCACTAACCAAAATCCACACTTCGGGCCCACGCCTAATCCATGGGATTTGAAGAGAATCCCCGGTGGATCCAGCGGCGGAAGCGCTGTTGCCGTCAGCGCCGCTCTGTCTTTGGCCTCTCTGGGCACAGATACAGGAGGATCGATTCGTATTCCTGCAGCGGCCTGCGGGGTGGTGGGCCTAAAGCCAACGCAGGGGCTGGTTCCCCTCCAGGGAATTATTCCATTGTCATTCAGCCAGGATCATGCAGGACCTCTGTGCCGATCCGTAGAAGACGTTGCGCTCGTGCTTCGCGTGATCGCAGGAAGGGACCGGGAAGACCCGGATCGTCTGGAGGAGAGGGAGACCTTGCGCTTACACAATCTTCGAAAGGGAGTCCGTGGAATTCGGATGGGTGTGCCGAAACAGTATTTCTTCAATCAGTTGCAGAAGGAGGTACGGAGCCATGTCCTGGCCGCCCTGAAAACCCTTGAAGGATTGGGCGCAAAGAGCGTTGAGGTCAACCCAAAGCTCATGGATGAGACAGATCGCCTTTCCTTTGAGATCGTGCTCGCCGAAGCAGTGGCCTATCACTGGAAGTGGCTCAAGAAAAGAGGGAAGGATTACGGCGAGGATGTCCGTTCAAGAATAGAGGGAGGGTTTGGTCAACTGAGTCGCACGTATTTAGAGGCGCAACAGAGACGCCAACTCTATAAGGAGTCTTTCGAGCAGGCTCTGGAGTCTGTCGACGTATTGGTGGCCCCCACACTTCCCGTCGTTGCTCCACGCATAGGAGAGACCGAGGTGAGAGAAGACCGGGCAGTGGAAGATGTTCGTGCTGCCCTTTTGCGGTTGACCCGTCCAGGCAACCTCACGGGCCTACCCGCTCTCACCCTCCCCTGCGGATTCTCAATGGATGGGCTTCCCATTGGGTTGCAGTTGATGGGCCGTCGGTTTGGCGAGGGAACGATCCTGCGTGTCGCCTATGCTTACGAACAAGCAACACCTTGGCATCGGATGTTTCCACCCGACCCACCGACAACGGCAGAGAAAGGGGCTAGGAA
>Ga0315282_10017298_pt1 | contig 10423 bp, 8 predicted proteins | sample YL17G07_20_MG_FD_203693 | JGI IMG/M metagenome (GOLD analysis project Ga0315282, IMG submission 203693) | Sediment microbial communities from Yellowstone Lake, YNP, Wyoming, USA - YL17G07_20 | ecosystem: Environmental > Aquatic > Freshwater > Lake > Sediment | place: USA: Wyoming | collected... | reverse complement strand
CTTTCGACGCTAATGTCTGTGACAATCAACTTTGCTCCTTCTTTTAGTAGTTCACCAATAAGGTACTGGCCCACATTTCCAGTCCCTTGGATGGCCACGATCTTGTCTCTCAGGGACTTATCAGGGAAGACTTCTTCCGCACACGCCTTCATTCCCTGGAAAACCCCGAAAGCTGTCTTTGGGGAACACTCGGTCTTTCCGATTCGGGGATCGGGAATTCCCAAAACATGAGGAGTTTCCATTGCCATGTACTCCAAATCCCTGGCATCCGTCCCTACGTCTTCTCCTGTAAAGAATCTTCCATTCAAGCTATTTACAAATCTACCTAAGCTCCGGTACATGGACTCGCTCTTCTGATCGTAATCATCAACCATGATCACTGCCTTTCCCCCTCCCAAGTTCAACCCTGCGGCGGCATACTTATAAGTCATACTCCGGGAAAGCCTCATTGCATCCTCAATTGCGTCCCACTCATTTTCGTAAACCCACCTTCTTGTCCCTCCACCTGCTGGCCCCAACGTTGTGTCGTAGATGGCAATGATCGCTTTCAGTCCAGCTTCCTTGTCATGACAAAAAACCAGTTCTTCATGCCCGTATTTTTCGATATATTCGAAGATTTTTCCCTTCATCTCTCTCCCTCCCATCCTCGAAGAAGTTTCCTGCAAAGAGAATGTTTCTCACCCGTTAAGGATTGGATACTTTAGAGAAATCTCCCACGCAGGCTTACCATTCCAGTAGTTCAAACTTCCCAGTCATGGCCTTAAGCAGGCCAGAAACTCTTCCCGCGGGGTCCTCCACTTTCGTTAGACGTAAGGTTCCCTCTGATTGCAGGAAAATGCTTTGTCGCGTGAAGGTATTCTACGATCCTCTCTATAGCTGGTCCCAACAGTCCGATTGTTCACTTTATTAAGATGACTGGATTTCAACATCCCAACAGTCTGGCGATGACGATGTGTTGAATTTCGTTTGTTCCCTCACCAATTTCAAGGATTTTGGCTTCTCGGAAGAATCTCGAAATCACGTATTCCTCGGTGAATCCATAACCCCCATGAATCTGAAGACCCTCGCTGGCGGCCCTCATGGCTACCGTTGATGCGACCATCTTAGACATCGCTGCTTCTTTAGCATAATCCATTCCATTATCTCTCAACCAGGCTGCCTTAAAATTGATCAGTCTGGCCATTTCAATCTCGGTCGCCATATCTGCCAATTTGAACTGAATCGCCTGAAATTTGCTGATGGGTTGTCCAAATTGAGTTCTTGTTTTTGCATATTTCAGCGAAACTTCAAGGCAGGCCTGGGCCAAACCCAGTGACAGGGCTGCAACACTGATTCTCCCAACGTCTAAGGTCTCCATGAATTGCCTTAGACCCTTTCCTTCCTCACCTACGAGATGATCCTTGGGAACCCGACAGTCCTGAAAGATCTGCTCCCGGGTATCGCCCCCTCTCCATCCAATGGTGTTGAACTTCTTCCCAAGAGTATAACCAGGGGACCCCTTGGGTATCATAATAGAGCTAAGTCTCTTCTTCCCCTCTTTTGAATGACCCGTCACCACCAAAGCCAGAACGCCAATGCTCATCTCTGTGCCCGTGTTGGTAATAAACTGTTTGGTGCCATTGATCAGCCATTGGTCGGCTTCCAAAACGGCTCTCGTTTCAACCCCTGCTGCATCCGACCCGGCATTGGGTTCAGTGAGACCAAAGGCTCCCAGTTTTTCTCCTTTTGCTAACGGAACGAGCCAACTTCGCTTCTGTTCCTCCGTCCCGAAAAGAAGCAGTGGAATTGAGCCAATGGTCAGATGAGCGTTTAGCGCGGAACCAACGGATTGATCCGCTCTCGCGATCTCCTCCAGAGCAGCAGCGAATCCTACGGTTGTAGCCGCACCTCCGCCGTACTTCTCAGGGATCAGCAGCCCCATGAGACCCAGATTTGCCATTTTCCGAAAAATCTCGATAGGAAATCTCCTATTTTCATTCCATTCGTCTCGGTTGGGAATAATCTCCTTCTCCGCGAAGTTGCGGGCCATATCTCTTAACATCTTCTCTTCTTCGGTCAGTGAAAAATTCATGATATCCCCCTCTCTGGGCCAAATTCATCTCGGCTGTCAAGTGAAGCTCCCGCCCATATGAGGGCGGGGCTTCCGGGTAAAGTAGATACGATTATAGGGTCGGCTTTCCTCCCCGCCCCTGCCTAGAGGCAGGAAGGCGGGTCATCCAGCCGACTTGCCCGTGACGTACCCTTCTCTAGGAAAATCAGAATCGTTTCTGTGAATAGAGCACCCATTTAGGGGAGATGGAGTGCGCCGCCGCTAAGCTGCATGGCAGCCTCTCCCAACCCTTCGGAAAGTGTGGGATGAGCATGAACGGCATGGGCCAACTCTTCTATCGTAACCTCCATCTCAATAGCCAGAACTGCTTCGGCAATGAGTTCTGTCGCATGAGGCCCGATCATGTGAACTCCCAGAATCTCCCCATATCTTTTCCCGGCCACGATCTTAATCATCCCTTCACCTTCTTCCATCAGTGACGCTTTGCCTATGGCATGAAAGGGGAAATGACTAATTTGTACATCCCCTCTTTCAGCAGCTTGCTTCTCCGTTAAGCCCACGCAGGCCACCTCAGGAGACGTATAAATACACCGTGGGATGGCTGGATGGGAGAGGGAAGAGGGTTGTCCCATTGCATTTCTGGCTGCACACTCTCCTTCAGCCATCGCCACGTGGGCAAGCATCGTCCCCCCGATCAGATCTCCTGCTGCATAGATATGTGGCACATTCGTTTCCATTCTGTCATTCACAACGATTCTTCCCATCTCCGTTTTCAGCCCAATCTTTTCGATCCCCAACCCCAAGAAGTATGGTCTTCTTCCAACTGTTTGAGCAGCCTTTGAAACCTTAACTTCCTTCTCCCCTTGTGGGGTTGAAAAGACCACCTTTTTACCAATTTCATCCTTTTCGATTTTCTCAACATTGGCCTGAGTATGTATATCAATTCCCTCTTGTTCCAGGAACCCCTTCAACGCATGACTGATTTCTTCGTCCTCGCTGGGAATGATGCGATCCATCATCTCCACAATCGAAACCTTGGTCCCCATCCGTCTGAAGAATTGTCCCAGTTCGACCCCGATATACCCGCCCCCTATGATCAGAAGGCTGTCCGGAAGTGATTCCATTTGGAGAAGATCATCACTCGTCAATAAGGAATCCTTTTCGCTCCCGGTGATTGAGAGATTGGCCGGGATAGATCCCGTCGCCAGGATGAACTTATCGCCTGACAGGATCTCCCCTGTTTCAAGAATCTTTACACTTCTTGAATCGATGAATGTAGCTGTTCCCTTCACCACTCTTACCTTCTTCTCTCTCAGAAGATTGGTTATGCCTCCTGTCATCCGATCGATGACTACCTTCTTGCGAGCTAATAATGACTGGAAATCAAATTGAATCCTTTCCGCATTCACGCCAAAGAGTGAGGCCCTCTTCATCTCCTTCAAGACCGAGGCGGCATGAAGATACACCTTGGTCGGCATGCATCCTTTATTAAGACAGACCCCTCCAATCTTCTCCTTTTCTACCAGGCTGACCTCAGCACCCAGTCTGGCTGCCCGAAGGGCCGCAGGATATCCGCCAACCCCTCCGCCAATCACGACGACTCGCGTTCCTCTCATCGAACCTTTCCCTCATGCAAGAGCTACGTTGGGATCTTCCATGAGCTCTTTTAATGTTTTCATGAACTGAGCAGCTTTGGCACCATCAATGATGCGATGGTCATAGCTCAATGTGATCTTCATCATAGGGCGAATGACAATCTGCTTGTCAATGACCACAGGTTTTTCTATGATCGCACCCACAGCAAGAATAGCACTTTCGGGCTGATTGATAATGGCTGTGAACTCTTCTACACCAAACATACCCAAAGAGGAAAGGGTAAAGGTGCTTCCTTTCGTATCGTCAGGAGTAAGCTTTCCCTTCCTTCCTTTTTCCACCAATTCTGCTCTCGCTTTGGCAATCTCAGAGAGAGATTTCTTTCCGATATCCCATATGACCGGCACAATGAGGCCTTCGTCAAGGGCCATGGCCACACCCATATGTATCACATCAAGCCAAAGGACCCCATCAGGCGTCCAACGGGTATTGACGACTGGATGAAGAAAAATAGCCAGTGATGTTATTTTCATGAGGATGTCAGTGATGGTGAGACGAACCCCAACTTTCTTCTCCGTGATGGGAAGAAGTTTCTCCCTGGCCTCTGATATTCTTGTAGCATCGACAGTGCTCACCATATAAGTCTGAGCCGTTTCAATCTTGCTGGCCAACATCTTTTGCGCGACAATCCTTCTCATTCCGGTGAATTTAACCAAACGTCCCTGTTCAACACTCTCGACCAACACTGATTCAGGGGCCCTACTCTGTATAGCCCTCTCGACATCTTTCCCCCTGATTCTCCCTCCTAGGCCTGATCCCATTCCTTTCCTCAGATCCAAACCATGTTCCTTTGCCATCTTTCTGGCCAGGGGGGTCGCCCTAATGTGATCAGATGGGCGTGGTCCAACTTCCAAGGGCACTTCTTTTTCTTCACCACGAAGGGTATCCGGCCTCTCCAGAGCAACCTCAACCTTTTCCCCTTCCTTCTCAGCGAGATAACACACCACCTGACCGACAGGAACGTGATCATCAACCTGGACAAGGATGCTATTCAAGAACCCTGATTGCTGAGCCTCCGCTTCAAGGACCATCTTTTCCGTTTCAAAGACAAATAACACCTCCCCTTTTTCGACCCATTCTCCTTCCCTTTTCTTCCACTCGACGATCTTCCCTTCCGTCATGGTAAGGCCGATTTTGGGCATCAGTACTGGTGTGATCATGGTTATTTTCCCTGGAATTGAGGAGGTCGTTTCTCTATGAAGGCCTGAGTGCCCTCTTTCATGTCCTCCGTCGAGAAGCAAGTGATACAATTCTTCTGAGCATATTGAATGGCTGCATCAAGGGGGAGATTCCCCCCCACTTCTATCGCATCTTTTGCCAAAGAGACAGCAATAGGCCCGTTAACTGTAATCTTGTCAGCAATTTCTCTTGAAGCTTTCATCAACTCCTCTTGAGGTACAACCTTATTGACCAAACCAATTCGGAAGGCCGTCTGTGCGTCTATCATTTCCCCTGTTAATACCATCTCAGATGCAATTCCCTTACCTACTAATCGGGGAAGCCTCTGGGTTCCTCCTGCTCCTGGAATAATCCCAATTTTCACCTCTGGAAGCCCCATCTTGGCTTTATCCGAAGCTATCCTAAGGGTACATGCAAGGGCAAGTTCTAACCCTCCTCCCAGTGCGAAACCGTTGATAGCGGCAATCACAGGCTGCCTCATGCTCTCCAAAGCGTTGAGATTTTGCACTAACCGTTGGTTCCAGTTGAGTATTTGAAGGGGATTCATGCGGCTAAGCTCTCCTATATCTGCCCCTGCCTGAAATGCCTTTCCGGCTCCTGTGATGATCACTACCCGAATGGTTGGGTCTTTATGAATATCCGAAACCACCTCTCCAAACTCAAAGATCATCTTATCATTGATTGCGTTAAATACCTCGGGGCGGTTAAGGGTAATAAAGGCAATTCTCTCTTTTTTTTCCAGAAGAATCGTATCAAAACTCATATTGACTCCTCCTCTCAACTAAAGTTCTCTCGTCCGTGCCCGAAATATTCTACGCGTCTCTATTTGTGGAGGGTTCATATTCAAGAAACATCTAAGGTTCAACAAGAATCTTGATATGATTCTGGGAATTTTGGACCATTTCTATCAATCCTTTCTCCACAAAGTCATCGAGACGAATTTTCGCTGTGATCATAGGCTCGATCAAGACCCTGCGGCTGGATAGAAAAGCAAGAGCACCAGGATATTCATCCACATATCCAGTGCAGGTTGTGATTTCTTTCTCGTGGCCCCACAACTTCAGAAAAGGGACTGCCAGTGGTTTGAGAGCCATACCCACCATAACGATCATCGCTCTCCGACCTGTTACCCGTACGGCTGTATCAAAGGCGGTCTGATTTCCAACACACTCATAGGCCACGTCAACTCTCAAATTTCCCGTCTTCTCAGCAATCTCCTTGCCCACGTCACAACCGGTTGGGTCAAATACATCGTTCGCACCCAAATGTCTCGCCAATTCCCTACGCTTCCCGATGGGTTCGACAACAAACACCTTGCTTGCTCCTGCTGCTCTAGCGGCTTGAAGTACAAGAAGGCCAATCGGCCCTGCACCAATCACTGCTGCCGTATCTCCAACCTTTAATCGGCTCCTTTTCACAGCCCGAATCGCCACGGCAAGAGGCTCAGCGAACGCACCCATTTCATACGTGACTTCCTCGGGAAGTCGGAGAACTGTATACTCGGGGACCACCACAGACTCAGCAAAACCTCCGTCCCACCCAAGGCCAACCGTCGCCAGTTTTAAGCACATGTTGTACTGCCCTTGCCTGCAGTATACGCAGGAGCCGCAATAGAGGAGACAGTTGATGGTCACACGTTCCCCTATCCAAATTCTTTTCACATCTTCAGCTACCTCGATCACATCGCCGGAGAATTCGTGGCCCAAGATGACCGGAGCACACTTTCCAGTGAGAGGATGAGGTTTCTGGGGGATAATCATTGGCCCTTCCTTATACTCGTGGACATCAGACCCGCAAATGCCACACCATCGGACTCGGATCTTTACCTGTCCTTTACCTACAAAGGGCTCCGGGACTTCCGAGATGCGTACGTCCTCTTTGCCATGCCAAACCGCTGCCTTCATACCTCCTCCTGAGTCTATTCCCCTTAATAGGCCAAACTTCTTTTTACGGCTTTCACCACATCTGTTGAACGGGGAAGATAGGCGTTCTCTAAATTATAAGGAACAGGAGCAAACGGTGCCCCCACCCTTAAGATAGGCCCGTCCAAGCAATCGATCATCTCTTCAGAAACTAACGCTGAGATCTCAGCTCCTACACCGAAGGCCTTTACAGCCTCATGGGCAACAACCAGCCTCGTTGTCTTTTCCACCGACCTGAAAATCGTTTCTTTGTCCAGCGGACTAATGCTCCTTAAGTCGATGACTTCTATTTCGGTCCCTTCCTTGGACAGAGTTCCCGCAGCTTCCATAGCTTCATGAACCATCCTGGAGGTAGCGACGACCGTCACGTCTCGGCCTTCCCTCTTTACCTCAGCCTTTCCTAACGGCACAAGGTACTCCTCCTCCGGAATCTCTCCTTTCGTTCCATACAAGGCCTTGTTCTCCACGACGAGGACAGGATTGTCATCTCTGATCGCAGCCTTGAGTAGTCCCTTGGCATCATACGGAGTTGCAGGCATCACAACTTTCAATCCGGGGACGTGAGCAAACCACGATTCGAGGCATTGGGAATGCTGAGGACCTGCATTGAGTCCTCCTCCGCAGGGAGTTCGAATGACCAAAGGCAATTGATATTGCCCCCCAGACATGTATCTTGTTTTGGCTATTTGGTTGACGATCTGGTCCATACATACCGTTAGGAAATCCATAAACATAATTTCGAGGACTGGCCTCAAACCCTGGGTAGCAGCTCCCAGGGCTAAACCCGTAATAGCTGCCTCGCTAATGGGGGTGTCCTTCACCCTTCGTTCTCCAAATTCTTCTAACAGACCTCTGGTAGCGCTGAAGGAACCTCCGGATAGCCCCACATCTTCTCCAATGATGAAGACCATCTTGTCGCGAGCCATCTCCTCCCTGAGTGCTTCAGTCACTGCCCTGATGTAACGAACCTCTCTCATCCTGGAACCCCTTCCTCTCAGTCTGTACTATAGACATCTTCCAGAAGGCTCTCGTCCGCTGGAATCGGACTGTTTAAAGCAAAGGCGACAGCCTCGTCAATCTCTGACCTGACCTTCAATTCTAGCCGCTCAACGTCCTCAGGCTTAAGAGTTCCTAATTTAAAGAGCGTTTCTTGAAACCTCAGGAGGGGGTCAAACCCTTTGGCCTCTTCGATCTCTTTGGAAGACCGATATTTCTGTGCGTCTCCAGCAAAATGACCGAACCAACGGTGCGTTTTACATTCCAGAAGAGTCGGCCCCTCGCCCTTTCGAGCCCTTGCGATTGCCCTTGCTGCCTCCTCCAGGACACTGAGAACATCATCCCCATCTACGGTCACTCCGGGAATTCCGTAAGATGTGGCTCTCTCGCTGATTTTTTCAATCCTCATGTGGACACTCTTTGGAGTGAACTCAGCCCACTCATTGTTCTCACAACAAAACACCACGGGAAGATCCCAGAGGGCAGCCAGGTTGAGGGATTCGTGGAATGTCCCCTCATTAGACGCCCCATCTCCAAAAAAGGAGACCGTAACCCGATCATTTCCCTTATACACTGAAGCAAAGGCTGTTCCCAAGGAGATGGGAATTCCTCCGCCGACAATCCCATTCGAGCCAATGAGGCCCAATTCGCTACTGGCGACATGCATGGACCCACCTCTACCTCTGCAATAGCCATCTCTTCGTCCAAAGATTTCAGCCATAAAACGTTTCAAATCAGCCCCTTTGGCCAGAGCGTGGCCGTGTCCTCTATGGGTCGTTGAGATGAAGTCCCCGGGCTTGAGACAAGAACAGACTCCAACCGGTACCGCCTCCTGACCAATGCTCACATGGATGAATCCTGGTATCTTCCCTTGGGCGAACAGATCCAAGAGACGTTCCTCTACGCGTCTAATTTTCACCATCAAATAGAACATTTCCAGCAATGCGTCTTTTCCTATCATGCCAACTCCCTATTTGAATGAACCCTCACCAGGTGGAAAAATGAATTTTACTGTATCAGAAGCTCGTTGACACGCTTGCCGAGTAAGCACTCATTCAGTTATGATTTCTTCTACTTTAACCAAAACAATTTGTCAAGAAGAAAATTTGAAAAGGAATCCGAAAAGTTCTTAGGTCGTTGTTATTTAAAGGGAAAAAAGCGGCCGCGGTGATGGCAGGTGTTCGCTGAGAAGAACTTATTTAAGCCCGACGAAAATAATTCAGAATTATAAACCGGTCATCCTTTTCCCAATCAGTGCCCGCTGTAATAGGTTGGTCTCTTCAAGGTTCTGGATCGTCTTGGCGTCCCTGAGCATGCGCTCGATGGGGTATTCCTTCATCAGCCCTATCCCCCCATGAATCTGTATGGAATCTACCGCTGCTCTGACAGCCACATCCGTAGCGAACAGTCTGGCCATGGAAGCCATTGGCTCCAGGTCTGAAGATTTTGCATCATAATTGCATGCAGCCCGATAAACAAGACTTCTGGCCGCCTCGACCTGAGTGCATAGCTCTGCCAGCATGAACTGAAGTCCCTGAAATTGAATGATTTTTCTGCCGAATTGTTCCCTTATCTTGGCATGTTCGATAGCTCGCTCGAACGCTCCCTGAGCGATCCCAAGAGCTTGAGTCGCCGTCCTTATCCTCTGCTCGGTCAGAAAGGCCGCTAAAGAGTCCTCTTCACCTCCGATGCAGTGATCTCTTGGAATTTTGACTTGCTCAAAAGCGATCTCGTTAACGGGCACCATCCGCATTCCCATCGTCGTCTTTCTACCTTCGATCTTCACCCCTTCCCGATCTCCTTCCACGATGAGCGGGATAGGTTTGACCGTGTCGGGATCAGACGAAGAACGAATTTCACAAAAGAGGACAATCGTGTTGGCTATTGAACCATTGACGACAAAGGACTTCTTCCCACTGACAACGTACCCAGATGGATCTTCTTCCGCTTTCGTCCTGGCATTGACTGAATCCGTTGCAGCCACGGTGTTGATCCACTTCTCCTCCAACAAGGGCATAAGGAATCGCCTTTTTTGTTGTTCATCGCCGTGCCGAAGAATAATTCCCGAGGCCATATCGGCAAGGCTGATCGAGATGCCGATTCCTGAATCCCTTCTGCAAAATTCCTCAATCACCAGGACCTTCTCAAACAAACCAAAGGATTGACCACCATACTCCTCTGGGTAATCAATCCCAACCCACCCGAGTCGACAGGCCTTCTCAAATATGGATTTCGGAAATTTTCCGTCTTTATCAAGGTCCCGACCTATTTTCGAATCGAACTCCTTCTCGGCAAATCTTCTTGCTCCTCTTTGAATATCTCTTTGCGTATCCGTGAGCCCAAATTCCATTTTCGTACTCCTCAACTGAATCTTTATGGATCAGCTTAACAGAATTCTGGAAATGATCAATCGTTGTATCTGATTGGTCCCTTCGACAATCTGCAACAGTTTGGCATCCCGTAAGAACATCTCGACGGGATGATCCGCTGTTATCCCTTCGGCACCGAGAATTTCAATCGCACCATCCGAAATTTTCACCGCCGTATCCGTCGCAAAACACTTGGCCATTGACGATTGTTGGGTGCTCACTCTTCCCTCATCGATTAGGGCAGCAGCCTCATA
>Ga0315282_10017296_pt1 | contig 10425 bp, 11 predicted proteins | sample YL17G07_20_MG_FD_203693 | JGI IMG/M metagenome (GOLD analysis project Ga0315282, IMG submission 203693) | Sediment microbial communities from Yellowstone Lake, YNP, Wyoming, USA - YL17G07_20 | ecosystem: Environmental > Aquatic > Freshwater > Lake > Sediment | place: USA: Wyoming | collected... | reverse complement strand
TAAACTAAGATTCCCTTCAATAAGCAAGACTATTTTTTCTATGTCAGATTTATCTTCTATTGTAATCCAGTCCTCTGATTTAGAAAGAAACATTTGTCTTAAGCTTCCGTCGCCATAACAATCAATGTTTATAGTATCAAATCCACTTGGAAATCTTTTCTTATCATAATTAACAGGAAAACTTTTTTCATCAAAATCTTTTATTATATAAGTATAATGTTTTCCTGTAGGTTCAATTTTCATTATGGAAAAATATAATCTTTCTTTTTAAGAATTATCATAATAAACTAATTAGGTATTCTGCAATAACTTGCTAGACGGCAGGTTAAACCCCGATATTTGATTTTATTCCCTATTAATAATGCATTAGCTTCTAATGTTTTGTCTTGGTGATTCATCTGGATTTTTGATTTGCTGGGGAAAAGAATTGTAGGTGATACTGCTAGCATTTCTATAGAATCCGAAAACATTTCTTGTCCATTATCCAATCTTCTGTATCTCCTATTCCCTTCTTTATCTTTTCTAGTATATACTAAAACTAAATCTCTTAAATCCATAGATACCAGATAAATAAACCCTTTTTAAGAATTATTGTGATTACTGATTTTCCGCAAGCCCCTTTCTGTCTCTAATTTTCTTTATTACTTCTGCTTGAATTCCTTGTGGAATTCTCTCGAACAACTGGTCGTATAAAGATGAAACTCCTCTTCCTTCTGTCGCTGAACGCAAATCATTGCTCCATCCAATCATTTCTGCAACAGGAAGTTTAGCCTTTATTGTTGTTTCCATTTCTTCCTGTTTAACTTCAAGAAGCTGCCCTCTCTTGCTTCCGACGAGCCTTGTTATTGTGCTCAAGAATCTGTCAGGAACTTCAATCAAATGAATCTGAACAGGTTCGAAAAGACAAGCGTCTGCTTTTCTCATTGCTCCTGTTATTGATTCTCTGACAGCAGGATAAACTTGTGCAGGACCTCTGTGAATAGCATCTTCGTGAAGCTTGATATCATCTAAAGAGAATTTCATTTTCATGCACGGCTCTCTTGCTAACGGACCTTTGTCAATTACCATTTCGAACGCATCAAGAACCATGTCAATTACTTCTCCGATATGAACTTCTCCCTTGGTATTATCCAAGAAAACATTTCCTTTGTAAATATCTCTGATGCTTTTGACAGTATCATTGTCCCAATCAAATCTTGAAAACTTTGTTGCAAGCTCCTGAGATTTTTTCTTGACTCTTCCTTCTGGAATTTCTCCAGATTTTATTGCATCATAAATATCATCTTCAAGAGGTTCTACAGAAATAAAGAAACTATTATGTTTGTTTGGACTTCTTCCTTCCATTGCAGGAGAGTCCTTGTTGACTGCTTCTCTATAAACAACAATTGGAGCAGATGTCTTGACATCGAGTCCTTTTTCTGTCTTGATTCTGTTTTCAATAATTTCCAAATGCAATTCTCCCATTCCAGAAATCAAACTTTCTCCTGTCTGTTCGTTGATTTCGACTTTAACAGAAGGGTCTTCTTTTCCAACTTGTTTCAAGATTTCAACTAGCTTCGGCAAATCCATCATTTTCTTTACTTCAATTGATTTTGTAACAACTGGTTCAAAAATATGTTTCAATTCTTCAAATGCTGTTTCAGGTTCGAGAGTAACCGTTTCTCCTGCTTCTCCAGTAACTCCAGAAATCGCAAGCACATTTCCAGGCCCGATTTGCCCGATTTGTTCTGGTCTTACTCCATTATAAACAAATATCTGCTGAATCTTTTGTTTTTTCTTTGCAAGGTTCAAATAAACTTCCATTCCATTTTTTATTGTTCCAGAAAAAAGTCTTCCAGCTGAAATCTCTTTCCCACTTCTCTGGTCAATTACAATTCTGGTTATTACAAACGCAATTTTTCCTTTTGGATCACAATTCAATAAATCTTTTCCAAACTCGCTGTCCAAATCTCCACGCCAGATTTTTGGAATTCTGTACTTTTGTGCATCAAGAGGATTAGGAAGATGCTTAACTGCCATGTCCAATAAAACTTCATACAAAGGCGCATTTTTCCAAACCCATTCTTTTCTATCTTCTTCATTCATTTCATAAAGAGCAAAAATATCTTTGAATGTGATTCCTTTCTTTTTCATGAACGGAACAGATAATGCCCAGTTTTCTCTCGCGCTTCCGAATGCAACACTTCCATCGTTTATATTCACAAGCCATTTTTCTTTGAATTCCGGTTCTGCGATTTTGCTTATCAAATCATTGAACTCCTTGATTATTCTTACTAATCTCTGTTGCATGCTTTCGGGAGTGAGCTTCATTTCTTTTATCAATCTGTCAACTTTATTGATGAAAAGAACAGGCTGAACTCTTTCTCTAAGTGCTTGCTTGATAACTGTTTCTGTTTGTGGCATTATTCCCTCGACAGCACAAACAAGAACAATAGTTCCGTCGATAGCCCTCATAGCTCTTGTAACATTTCCAGAGAAATCCACGTGTCCAGGAGTATCAATCAAATTAATCAAATATTCTTCGCCGTGAAAATCATGAACCATCGAAACATTCGCAGCGTCGACAGTCATCAATCTTTCCTGTTCATCAAGATGCTGCCATGTTGCCATTCCTGCTTCCAAATCTCCAGCATTTTTTGCAGCCATGTATCCAGAAGCAGCAAGAAGATTATCTGTAAGAGCAGTTTTTCCGTGGTGAATGTGCGCGCTTGTAGCTATGTTTCTAATATTTTTCTGACTAGTGCTTAGTCTCTCAATTTTCTGAAATTGTGATTCTTTTTCTGCCATTTTTATAGATAAATTAATGATAAGAAAGATGATTTTTAAATGTTATTGAATATTTTAGATTAATCACTGCTATCACTAGAATAATCTGGTTTAAGGGATTTTGTTAAGGGCAAATCAATTACATAAGTTTGAATATATTTTCTAGTTTCAAAAGGTTGTTCTCTTAAAAACTCATAAATTTGTCTTGCGCATAATTCTGGATTATTGAATAGCCTTGACTTTAATTTTTTAATTTCTTTTACTATCGGCAACATACAAATTTTCTCAACTAACCCCATATAAGAGATATGTCCCTTTTCTTTATATTAATTGTGTTAGAATTATTTGTGTTCGCAGTCGTTGACTGGTTCGTCTATATGTCTAACAGAATATTTTTTCTTGAATTCCTCTACTTTTGGATGAACTTCATCTCCATATCCGCAAATAAAATCCAAAAATAAATGTGGGCATCCATATCGACTTGAAAGAACATCTTTATCATCCATTATTTTTCCATTTGGAAGTTTCAATTTTGTTATTTTTATTCTGAAATCTTTTGATTGAGGGAAATATTTTACTTCATAATCTAAAACTTCTGCACTTTCTGCATCAATATCAGGATTTTTGGTTAAACCCCATCCTCTGACAAGAAGCCCAATTTCTTTTACAACTTTTCCAAACTCTTCAGCAACAACTTTTTCAAGATTTGCTGTTCTAGAATTAAAATCTTCCCAATGTCTTCTTAACCATTCTTCTTGCCCCTTTATTAAAATTGGATAAAAAATATCAATACTTTCTTTTGATTTTTCATAACTATCCATCTATTTTGTAGATTATTTTTCTTTAAAAGCAAATGTGTTTTTAGAAATATATTATAAAATTATCTCGCGCTATCAGCCTGTTTCTCTGACTCGTTCTTTTTTCTCATTGCAAAACTCTCGCCGTTCCCTTCATATGCAAGTGTGATTTCTTCTGCAAGCGCTTCTGTGAGAGTTTTCTTTTTATTGAATGCTTTATCTGATGCTCCATGAACAATCCATCTCAAAACTAAATTAATTCTTCTCAATGGAGAAACGTCAACTGCTTGCGGATATCTTGCTCCACCATATTCAATAACTGTGATTTCGTCTCTTGGTGCTGAGTTTTCAATTGCCTTGACAAGAACTTCCACAGGATTTTTCCCCGTCTTTTTTTCTATCAATTTGAAAGCAGCAAGAACAATCATCATGTTCTTTGTATATTTTCCTGTTGCTAATCCTTTGATTATTTTGTGTTTCTTTCCTCTGTGTCCTGCAACAGCAATTCTGTTCATCAATCTTTCAACAACATTTACTTTTGTCTGTCCGAATCTTTGAACATTTCTACCATGGCTTTGGAGAATTAATTTCGGCTGTAGATTTATAACTGGTTTTAATCCAGGATCTTTCACCTCAATTCCACTTATATCATACAAGTCAAATATTTTGAAATTCATTTTTTCTGCCATTTTAACTTAATTGATATCCTCTGTTTGCAGTTTCCCAATCAGTCATTACTGGAAAGACAAATTTTACTCTTGTTAAATCAATATCTTCTTTTTGGCATAAAATTTTTCCTGGAGGCATTGGCATCTTACCCCAATTATATTTTCCTGAACTATCTCCGAAAAATACAGGAGCCTCTTCATGTCTTGCTAGTTTTATATCTAATACAATCATTTTATCTCCTACCCTTTTCTATCTTGCCTGCAACAAGTCTATGCAATGGCTGGTCATTTACTTGAATAACTTGGAATCTAACTCCAGGAATATCTCCCTTACTTCTTCCTTGCTTTCCACCAATTCTTTCAATCATAACTTCATCGTGCTCGTCGATAAATCTCTGTGCGAGATTTCCTGGAATGAACGCAGTTACTGATTTTCCATTTTTTGTCAATTGAACCTTGCAGCATTTTCTCATCGCTGAATTTGGCTGCTTCGCTTCTTTTTGAACTTTTGAAAGAACAATTCCCTTTGCCTGATTAGCTCCTTCAAGAGGGTCTGCTTTAGCATAAAGTCCAAGAGTTCGAGAACTATATTTGTGGTCTTTCCATCTGAACTTTCTTCTATCTTTCATTAATTTCTTTGCTGATTTTAAACCCATGTTATTATAAATTAATGTTGAGAAATCGATTTATAAAACTTTCCGATGACGGAAAAATCTTTTTCTGAAATGTTTATTCAACTTTTTCATTTGTTGGTAGATTATATCTAATGTGAAAAACAAAAGCACTATAACAAGAATAATCACGAACCGATTAATTACTACAGAATACCAAAGATAAAGCCAAATCATGTAACCTAATCTTTTCACAAGATTGATGCTAGGAGAAGGAAATTTTAAAATTTCATAATTTACAGAATTTCCATTTACGCAGACATTTGCATAATTATAGAAATAATGGCTTGGGTCTGTTGACAACAAAGCCCCTCCAGAGCTTCCAGTAGTTATATACAATATATTGTTTTTTGTTTCATTAAAATATCCATGCAGATGTCCAGAGAAGACTATCGTGACATTATATTTTTCCATCAAATCTGTGAATTGTTTTGAATTTTCCTTGTCAGATAAACTATATTCAAAATTCACACTGTCTTTGATAATCTTTGGAATTATTGGGATGAATCCCGTTGGAGTAAATGCAGGAACATGCATGAACACGAACTTGTTCTTAAAATCTTTTTTTAATTCATTCTCAAGAAATTCCATTTGCTGTTTATCAATATATTTTTGATTTGCATCATCCAGAAGAATGAACAGCGAATTGTTGTAAGAAAAAGAATAATAAAAATCCCCGAAAGTATTGAAATAATAACTCCTTCCGTTTTCTCTTATGTCGTGATTTCCAATGTTAACTAAAAACGGAACTCTCGAATTTTTTATTTCATTGTAAAAGAATCTGTAATATTCTTTATCCCCGTTTTCAACAATATCCCCGTTGTCAATAGCAAATGTCGGATTTCTATTTTCTATATCTTTGAAGATTCTTTGAAAAGTAAGAAGTCCATTTTGATTGTCCGATAAAACAGCGAAGCAGAATTTGTCAGAGTTGTTTTCAGAATTAATCTTTTGTATTTGTTTTTCATTCCAATTTCCATTTCCAACAGAAATAAAATTCAATATGATAATCCAAGCTATCAGAATTGCGATTACTCCAAGTAGAATCTTGTCCCTGTTTTTCATCTTCTTTTTTTAGTTATATAATCCTGAAATCCTTTCCGAAATAATCTTTGACTATTTTCTGCATTTCTAATAATCTTCTTTTGTTTCTTCCTATTAACGCTGCTTTGCTCTGGCTTCCAGCTGTCAGGATAATTTCATTTCCTCTTATTTCCAAATCTTTGAATGTAACTGGTTTTACAATATTTTCTATGAATTGTCTCGCGTCTTGTATTCCTCTCGGGCATGGAATGACTCTTATCTTCTTACCAAGAATTTCACTAAGCTTTCTTATATTTCTTCCTTCTTCTCCAACAGCCCTCATTACAAAATCTCTTGGTACACAGAAAATTATTGCATCATTATATTTCATGCAGAATCTAGTGTTTATCCTCGTTATTTGACTGAACAGATTCAAATGCCTCATGTCTTGCATATTAATTGTATTCATCTTCTTTAATAATTGTTGTAGAACGATTTCTTTTATAAAGTTATTTATTCTAACATAATTGTTTGATTTTGGTATTCAATTGATATCCTATTCTGTCTGAATTTATCTTTACACAATTGTGCAATCTCTTCAGCAGTTTTTTCCAATTTTCTTTTTATTGTTGGAAATCGAGGATAATTTATTAATCCAATAACAGCTCCATCTTCCCCACCATCTTTGTAGATAAATGTTGTTGGAGTAATAGTCACACATAATCCAATCCTGTTAACATAATCCTGTAAAAAAGATTTAACATCATCTAAACTATGAACTGTATCAGTATATCCTTCTCTTAAACCTAAATATATTCTTGCAGTAATTGTTTTAACAGATTTACTCATTTTATATAATTTATTTATTCGTTTCCTCGACGACTTCGCTCTTGGCAGTTTTCTTCTCTGATTCTTTTTTTACCAAAGGTCCAATAACTTTAACAAGAAGTCCTGGAAGTCCTGTACCAATAGGAACTGGCTGATTAAGCATTATGTTTTCTATCACGCTTATTAATTTGTCCTTGCTTCCTTTTATCGTCGCATTTATAAATTGTTTTCCAGGTGTTTCGAAAGTTGCTCTTGCTAATATTGAAGATTTCTGCGCAATTATTCCCATTCTTGTAACTCCTTTGACTTCTCCTGTGTTAGTCATAGCATCAGCGACGAGTTTCAAGTGTCTTTCATTGATGTCTGCTCCCTGTGAATTCAAAACTTCGTAGATTTCATTGATTAATAATTGTCTTGCAACTTCAATTCCGAATGTCTCTGCAACTTCATAGAAATCATTGGAGATTATTCTATCAGCATCTACTTCCTTCAATTCAATCATTTTTTTCAGGTTTGTTCCAAGAGTTATTATTACAAAATCCTTGTCTCTCTTGACAATCAAAAGCTGTTCAACTCCCTTAATTCCAGAGATTATTGTTTTCTTTAATTTTTCTTTGAGGCGATAAATTTCTCTAAAATTAAATTCGTTAGCATTTAGTATTATTGAATCTGCTTTTTCTTTAGCAACAAAATCAAGTTCATTAAGTCTGTCCACAATTGTTTTTATTGAACTGTGTGTTTGCCTTAATGCGTTCTTATCAATTTTGATTTCAATTGTCTTGTTGCTGAAATTAAGATTTATTTCAGATGCAATTTCTTTTAATGTGACTTCCTTTATTCTTTCTGCAAAAACTTTCGCATCTTTTTCATTGTTGTATTCTTTTTTCAAGAATATTTCCATCTTTGGTGAAGAAGGTTTTTTTCTCGCGTCGAAGATTTCTATAAGTCTTGGTAGTCCTGTTGTAACCTGCATTTCCTGAACTCCTGCAAAGTGGAATACACTAAGAGTCATTTGAGTTGAAGATTCTCCGAAAGATTGTGCAGTTATAATTCCAATTGCTTCTCCAGGACTCAATTGTTCCTTAAGGTGAAGTTTTGAAACATCTATTCCGTCGTCGCCATATTTGTATTCTATTATATTATTATTGCTGTCCCTGACAGTTCCATCGTATTCTATTTTTAAATCCTGCAATGCATTTGCTAATCTTCTGTACAAGTATCCAGATTTTGGAGTTCTCAATGCAGTATCCATAAGTGAATCTCTTCCAGTAATTGCTCCAAAAAAGAATTCGTCAGGACGCAATCCCTTAATGAAAGAACTTCTAATAAATCCTCTTGAATGAGGAGACAAATCCCCCTGTTTGAAAAATGACAATGTTCTTCTGTTGTATCCTATATCTATTCTTCTGCCCCACAAAGCCTGTTGCCCTACACAAGAAGCCATCATAGTGATGTTAAGAATATTTCCTCCACCACCAGACATAATCATGTGATTAACAGGATTCCTTTCTGGGAATTCTTTCTTTACCATCTCTCCTATCTTTGTTCTTACTTCATTCAATGCTTGCAATATTTTGATTTCTCTTGATTCTTCTTTTGTTTTTCCAGGAATTATTTCAAGAGTCCCTTCTTTATAGGAATCAATTATCTCTTCTGTTTTCTTTTCTGCTTTCTTGATTATTTCTTCTCCAGCGTCGATAACACTCTGGTCCAAGTCCAAATCTTCCAGTGAAATTGTTATACCTTTGTCAGACAGATATCTTACTCCCAAGTTGAAAACCTTTCTTATAGTGTTAAATGTTTCGTTTGGCCCAATTGCTTTTTCAAGATGTTTTATCAATTCTCCGTCTTCACTTCCAAACAAGGTTTTGTCTATCTTCCCCTTTGTAATTTCTCCATCTTTGATTGTTATAGAATCATTAGAAAAATTAATTTTCGGAAGAAGCATAGAGAAAAGTTCTGTTCCCTTGATACTCTTTTTTGAAACTTGGCTGTCAATTTCAGATTTGAACAAAAGTTGATTTGCATATTCTCTTGAAAATTCATCGTTCCCAAGAAGATAATTTCCTGTTATTGCATCTCCAATACAACCAATCAAGTTTGTGTTATTCTTCGGAGAAATTAAATTTTTCTTTACATCCAAAAGTATTTTTGCTTCTGCCCTCGCTTCTTCTGTCTGTGGCGAGTGAATGTTCATTTCATCTCCGTCGAAATCAGCATTATATGGGAAAGCAACAGCAGGATGCAATCTGAAAGTTCTCCCCGGAAGAACTCTTACAAAATGAGCCATCAAACTTCCTTTATGCAAACTCGGGTGTCTGTTGAACAAGACAACATCTCCGTCCTGCAAATGTCTCTCAACTTTATAACCGGGAGCAAGTTCATTAATTATTTCTTCTTTCAAATCAGGACTTATTTTCTTTCTTTTTCCATCAGGCCTTATGACATAATTAGCTCCAGGATATTCTTCTGCTTTCTCAACTAATTTTTTCAATTTTTCAATATTCAAATCAGTAACGCTCTCTGCAACAGTCACGACTCTTGCTATTTCATAAGGAACTCCAACCTCGTTAATTCCAATAGAAGGGTCAGGAGAAATTACTGTTCTTCCAGAATAGTTAACTCTCTTTCCTGCTAGATTCTTTCTTATTCTTCCCTCTTTTCCTTTTATTCTCTCCATTATCGTTTTTAATGGCTGTCCGCTTCTGTGCCTTGCAGGAGGAATTTTAGCGACGCTGTTATCAAAGAATGTTGTTATGTGGAATTGTAACAAGTCCCACAAGTCTTCTATAATAACTTCAGGAGCCCCTGCATTCAGATTTTCCCAAAGTCTTTGATTTGCTCTTATTATATCGGAAAGTTTGTGCGTTAAATCATCTTCGCTTCTTTCTCCTGATTCAAGAATAATACTTGGTCTTACTGTTACTGGTGGAACAAGAAGCATTGTAAGAACAGCCCATTCAGGACGGCATGTATTAGAATTTACTCCTATTTTTTTCAATTCTTCGTTAGGAATATTAACAAGCGTTTCTCTTATTTCAGTTGGGAAAAGCCTAGTCTTTCCAATTAAGAAATTAGTCGGCTTGTCTAGTTTAACTTTCTCGTGAGCAGTTCCACAGTGCGGACATTTCTTTGCGTCTTTTGCTTTTTTTGCTCTCTCGCTTGGAGTAAATCTTTCCAAATCCTTGTCAGCAAGCAATAACTTCCCACAAGCTCTGCAGAAACATCTCAAACCCAATTCAATAAGCGGAACATATTTCAAATGAATTATCGGCCTTGCTAAATCAATGCTTCCTGAATGTCCAAGGCATTCTTTTAATCTGCCTCCACAAGTTCTACATCTAACTCCAGGATCAATAGCTCCCAATCTCAAATCCATCAAACCACCGTCGACAGGATAACCATCTATATTATACAATTCTGGTGTTACTATTTTTGCAGCAGAGATTTTTTTGATGTCGTCAGGACTAAACAAAGAGAATCTTATTTCGTCTACTCTTTTCTTGACTGGTTTTTGTTCTATCATGTTTTTGTTTGTTTTTATTTAGTGTTTCGCGAAGCCTATGCGTAATGGCTATTCGTATTTATTTTTTAATCCAAATGTTGTGTGAATGTGTAATCCCTGAAGCTCTTCCAAGAGCAACTTGAACGCATAAGACATTTCTACAGGCT
>Ga0315282_10017295_pt1 | contig 10425 bp, 8 predicted proteins | sample YL17G07_20_MG_FD_203693 | JGI IMG/M metagenome (GOLD analysis project Ga0315282, IMG submission 203693) | Sediment microbial communities from Yellowstone Lake, YNP, Wyoming, USA - YL17G07_20 | ecosystem: Environmental > Aquatic > Freshwater > Lake > Sediment | place: USA: Wyoming | collected... | reverse complement strand
GATGGGGGACCCATGGGGACCATCCTATCATCGTCCTCTCTGCCTCTACGGTTCGGGAATGTTATGACATCACCATTCAGGCATTCAACTTCTCCGAAAAATTTCGTACGCCAGTGATCGTTCTAATTGATGAAATCGTCGCTCATATGCGGGAGAAGATGGTCTTAGACGACGAGGAGAAGATAGAGATTTTCAATCGGGTCAGACCTACCGTGCCACCGGAATGGTACATCCCCTATGAGGACACACCCAGAGGGGTTCCGGCGATGGCCAATTTTGGAGAAGGTTATCGATATCATGTCACAGGGCTGACCCATGATATCAGAGGATTTCCTACTTCGAGACCAGATGAGATCGGGCCTTTTATCACCCGGCTCCATCGGAAGATCAGCCAACATTTTTCAGAGATTCAGATAGGAGAATTCTATCAGACAGAGGATGCCGAGATCACGATCGTCGCCTACGGCTCTGTGGCCCGATCAGCGAAGAGAGCAGTCCGAGAGGCCAGGGAAAAGGGGATTAAAGTGGGGCTTCTGAAATTGACCACGATATGGCCGTTTATGAGGTCTGCAGTGGAGAAAGTGCTTCAAACCTCAAAGATCCTGCTCGTTCCTGAGATGAATATGGGTCAGATCTCCCGAGAGGTAAAGCGGGTCAACCCAGGTGTCGCGAAGGTCTTCGCCCTCAACAAAGTTGACGGTACGATCATCACTCCCTCAGAGATATTGGGTCGAATCCAGGAAGTCGTGTCATGAAGATCATTGCAAAATGAGCAATGGGCAATGATCAATTAACCATGTTAAAGAATTCAAGAGAAAAAGTTCTTTGGTTTCATTTGTATTGCTAAATTTTTACTGACCATTTTGCAGTGATGATTACCGGGAGATATTCCGATGTCAGAGGTCACTAAACTCATCCATAAATATCTTCGGCATGATAAGAAGTTTCCTCATGTCTGGTGTCCGGGGTGCGGGATCGGGATCATGTTGGGGGCCCTCATACGGGCCATTGACCGGATCGGTTACGAAAAGGATGAGATTGTTCTGGTCTCTGGTATCGGATGTTCAGGAAGGCTTCCAGTCTATGTAGACTTCAATACCCTTCATACGACTCATGGTCGAGCCCTCGCCTTTGCCACTGGGGTGAAGCTGGCGAGGCCCACCCTTAAAGTGATTGTGATTATGGGAGATGGTGATGCCGTGGCGATCGGGGGGAATCATTTCATTCATGCAGCCCGAAGGAATATTGATCTTACCGCCATCATTCTCAATAACAGCATTTATGGAATGACGGGTGGACAAAACTCTCCAACGACCCCTTATGGAATGAGATCCTCGACCACTGTCTATTCCAATATCGAACAGGACTTCAAAATTTCGGAGTTGGCGGTTACTGCAGGAGCCGTCTTTGTCGGAAGGGGAACGGTTTATCATGCCAAACTCTTGGATAACCTGATGGAGAAGGCAATTTTAAAAAAGGGATTTTCAGTCGTGGAGGTTATTGCTCACTGCCATACCCAATATGGAAGGCAGAATCGTTTGGGTTCGGCGGTGGAGATGATGGAGTGGCAACGGGATCACGCTGTGTCTGTGGAGAAGGCTGCTACGATGAAACCGGAGGAGTTACAAGACAAGGTCTTGATCGGCGTATTGGTGGATAAGGAGCTTCCAGTTTATCAGGATGAGTATGAGAAGATTCGGGAAAGGGCCAAAGCAGGAGTTGAAGGATAATGACCGTCACTTAGTCTTATAGTCGGATAGTCGTTAGTCCTTGACCATAAGACTATGAAACTATAAGACTATTAGACTATGTGACTATCGGGCACTTGGGAGCAAATAAGATGCCATATCGCTACGAGATACGTCTGAGCGGTTCAGGAGGTCAGGGTCTGATCCTGATGGGGATCATTTTAGCGGAAGCGATTGGAATTTATGATGGGAAATTTGTCGCACAGACTCAGAGTTATGGGCCGGAGGCCAGAGGAGGTTCGAGCAAATCAGAAGTCATTGTCAGCGATGAAGAGATCGACTATCCCAAGGCCATGCAACCCGATCTCCTCTTAGCAATGAACCAAAAGTCTTGCGACGATTTTTATCCAGACCTCAAGCCAGAGGGTCTGCTCATTGTCGATTCTACCTTTGTCACACAGGTCCCCACTCTAAAGGCATTTCAGATCCCTTTTACTCGAATGGCCAGAGAAAAGTTCCAAAGGGAGGTGGTGGCAAACATCATTGCCCTCGGGGCCCTTACCCAATTGAGCCCTATCATTTCTTCCAAAGCCGTCGAGTCTGCGGTATTGGCCCGGGTGCCCAAAGGCACGGAGAAATTGAACCGCGATGCTTTAAAAGCGGGGATAGCTGCTGCTAAACAGGCCAAGAAAGAATGGATGGAAGCGGATGTGCCTCCAGAAATTCCCAAAGAAGACTTATTGGATTCTTATTGACGCCTAAGTGAATAAAAGGGGAATGTCAAATGACAAAGTTCAAATTGTTTTGTCTATAGAAATACAGTCATTGAGTCATTAGTCATTAAGTCATTGAATGACCTAATGACTAAAGTTGTATTTTGACATTGGTCTTTGAGAATGAGAAGAAACTCTCTTATTTATTCCATGACTAAAAGAATTGCCCAATGCGTTTTTTCAATTTTTTATCTCATTGAGACCGAGAGAGAAGAGGTTCTTCCTGATGAGGGGCCCCTGATTATTCTCCCCAAGCACCAATACTGGACTGATATTCCCATCATCAGCATTGCCTTTATCCCACTCCTTTACTTTGTGGCCAAGAAGGAGCTTTTCGCATATCCTTTGATCCGAAATTACCTCTTCCTCTTGGGAGGCATCCCTGTGGATCGTCAACAGTCCATCCGGACTTTAAACTCTTTCAGATCTCTTCTATCTTTATTGAGAGCCGGTGAGAAGATTGTTATCTTTCCAGAAGGAACCTATTTTCGGGATGGTATAGGTTCAGGTAAAAGTCGGCTGCTTCAGATGATCTTAAGTTTCCAGGATGAATTGAAATACAGAATGCCTTTTGTCCCTGTTGGTATACGATATGGAGAGAGAAAGGGATGGCGAAGGCGGGTAGAGATACGAATTGGCCATCCCCTCTTTGCTGAGAAGGAATCGGACGCAATCTCTCTTACCCATCGGGTGATGGAAGAGATCAGCAATCTGTCAGGGTTACCCCTGACAAATTGAATGTCAAATGTCAAAGCTCAAAGTTCCAATGAAGTTCAAATTCAAAATTCTACATGAAATATGGTTTGATATTTAGGCATTTGACATTCATTTGAACTTTGACATTTAGATTTTTTAAAGGAGGTTTTTATGCCAAGACGTGAAAGGGATCGGGAAATAGCGAGGAGGAGAAAAAGGAAAAAGGAGACGAGGAAACTTCGTGCCAAGGGTCTTTTACCACCCGTCCAGACTCCGAAAGAAAGTGTCAAAGAGATCGTGAAAGAGGCTGAAAAGAAAAAACCGGAGAAGGCAGCAACAGGGGAAGCACCTCCAGAGGTACCCAAAGAGACGCCCACGCCAGAGGGACCTAAAGAAGGGGAAGGGCCATCCACTTCAGAGGGCTAATGTCAAATTTCAAAATCCCTGCCTTCGCCGAAGCAGCTTCGCGCAGGCAGGCAAATGGCAAATCAGTGACAAATGACCAGATGTCAAAACTCTCTTGGATATTTGGGTTTTGAGTTTCATTTGAACTTTGGCATTTGGCATTGAATTTCGTCACTTGCGTTATTTGGATCTCATTGGTATAAAATACCATGTCCCCTTCTTCATCTGTTTGATCTCTCGGACCAATTGGCTGAAATCTTCTTCGCGGTTAACGAAATCGATCTCACTTGTATTGACCACGAGAAGAGGACTGTGCTCATAGTGGAAGAAATAATAATTGTAGGCTTCGGTCAGCGTCTTAAGATATTCTAAATCAATTTCCTTCTCATAAGGAATATTTCTCGATTTGATCCGATGGAGCAATACGTCTGGTCTTGCCTGCAGGAAGATGACCAGGTCTGGAGAGGGGATCTGCCCGGTGAGAAGGTGGAATATCTGCTCATACAAGGCGAGCTCGTGGTCATCTAAATTCAAGGAAGCGAATATCCGGTCTTTGGCAAAGAGGTAATCACAAAGGGTCGCTTGGTTGAACAGATCGAGTTGGGCAATTTCCTTTTGCTGCTGGAAACGGTTCAGTAAGAAGAAGATTTGGGCTTGAAAGGCATATTTTTTACGATCTTGATAGAAATGGGGAAGAAAAGGGTTCTCCTCCGCTTTTTCTAAGATACATCGGGCATTGAACTCTTTTGCCAAGAGCTTTGCCAGACTCGTTTTGCCAACGCCAATCGGCCCCTCTATCGCGATATACCGAAACATAGCAAACTCTAAAGATCTTCTAACAAAAAGCCGGTCGTTTGTAAATGTTACTCCAGTAATGATGAGAAATCCCGAATTCGAAGCACCTGTCCCGTTACGACGGAACAAAATTCAAAACGGAGCTTGAAGGGAATCAGGTCACCAGGAAATCAGGGAGCCAGAAACCAGAGTATATGGATATCAGGAAAACAGAAAAAATTTTTGAACCTGATACCCCGACGTCCTGATATCCCTGCCTACCGGCAGGCAGGCACAACCTGATAATTTGATCTCCTGATAACCACCCAACCCGAATCTTTATGCAACTATAGGGTTAACACATCGCCTCATAAATTTCTATAAAAATTATTTATTTGTCAACTGTTTTTCTTGAGATTTCTGAAAAAGTCCAGAAATCTCTGATTACACCGATTAGTAAACGATTGCACAGATACGAAACATATTCAAAAATCATGGAAATCCGCGTAATCATCTTTTGAAATCTGTGAAATCAAGAGAGCGTTTAGTAGTTTTTCAGAGCTCTCTTCTTCATTGACCCTTCAACTGTGCTCAGAGTCAACCCCTACTTAGGGGAGGTGGGCTAAACTCTCGGGTCGAAGTCAAGCTCGTCCCTTTAGACTTCAGGAGCGAAGGGTTGACTTTTAGCAGGGTATTGGGATAAATGTCTTTTAGGTAGATCGTGTGCAATGGAGGAGTGTCAAGATTTCGGGAGGGACTGGAATGCTGAGGAATAGGCAGGTTGGCTTGATTGGAACTGGAAATATGGGAGAAGCACTCATTAAAGGGCTTCTACATGGCCATGTTTGTAGGCCGGAACAGATCCTTTGTTCTGATACGCGGCCTGAAAAGCTAAAATCCATAAGAGAGATGTATAAGGTGAAAGGAACGTCTCATAATATAGAGGTCGCCAAACATTCCGACATCCTCATCCTGGCCGTGAAGCCTCAGATCATGAAGCAGGTGGTTTCTGAGGTGGGAAAACATCTCGATCTTTCAAAATTGATCATCTCGATTGCCGCTGGGGTTCCATTGGATGCAATCGAATCCTGCGCCAAGAGGGAACTGAAACTGATCCGGGTCATGCCCAATATCTGTGTTTCTGTTCGAGAGGGTGTCTCAGCCATTGCTGGAGGGAAGCATGTTACTAAAGAAGATTTGATGATTGCAAAAACCATCTTCGATTCAGTTGGAAAATCATTGTTCATCGAAGAGAACCTTCTCGATGCAGTGACAGGCTTAAGTGGAAGCGGACCGGCCTATATCTTCCTCATTATCGATGCCTTAGCCGATGCTGGGGTCAAAGTAGGGTTGTCAAGGGATGATGCTCTGATTCTGGCTTCTCAGACAGTTCTGGGTGCGGCTAAGATGCTGATCGAGACAGGGGAACATCCAGGAAAGCTGAAAGACTCGGTGACCTCTCCTGGTGGGACAGCCATTGCAGGGCTTCATACTTTAGAAGAGGGTGGATTGAGAACGACACTGATTAATGCTGTTGAGGTGGCCACCCAGCGGTCCAAAGCCTTGGGCGAGATGATGAAGAACAACCTGACCAATGAATAATTTTCCAAACCTCCAAATCGATCCATGAACCTAAGCTCGTCCTTTAGAAGTCTTTTTTCATTTCTGAGATATTGACTCTTTCATCAAGAATCGCACTTCAAAACCCTGTCCGTGGGCAAGACTGCATAAATCGTTGACGAGTTGATACTTAGAATAGTATATTGTTAGTAAACCCGGTTAGGCAGGAGTTGAAATTTTATCCATATCCTCCCGGCCATAAACCCCATAGGGTGTTTACTATCCAACGGGGTGAAGGGTGGGGCTTTCTAACGGGGTAAAGAATGTTGGGTAGGAGGTTCCATGATGAAAGGATATGCTGGGAAGTGGCTCAGGGTAGATCTTTCTAAAGGAAAGGTTTCAAAAGAGGAGATTCCTGAGACGATGAAGAGGGATTTTTTGGGAGGGCGTGGGTTTGCCGTAAAGCTCTTATGGGACGAGGTGAAACAGGTTGATCCCCTTTCTGAGAAAAACAAAATCATTTTTTCCATGGGTCCCTTAAGCGGACAGATACTTCCCAGCGCAGGGAAGCTGGTCATCGCCTCAAAGAGTCCCCTTACAGGGGGCTATGCAGATGGTAATATTGGGACCATGGCATCGATTCATCTGAGGAAGGCGGGCTATGATCTCATGATTGTGGAGGGGAAATCAGAAAAACCATGTTATCTCTTAGTCGAAAATGAGAGTGTTAAGCTAATGGATGCTTCTGAATTATGGGGCAAAAATACATTTGAGACACAGGACATCCTTGAGAAAAGGCATGGAAGGAATTCGGGGATTCTTATCATCGGCCCGGCTGGAGAGAACCTGATCCGTTTTTCAGTCGTTACATCCCAAAAGGGCAGGGCAGGTGGAAGACCTGGTTTGGGTGCTGTGATGGGGTCTAAAAATCTTAAGGCTGTGGTGATCAAGGGGACGGGTTCGATCCCTAATTTTAATGATGAAAACCTGAAGGAATTTGGAAAGAAGGGATATGAAGAGATCAAGCAGAAGGAGAGTTATGAATTCTGGATGAGGCAGGGGACCATGACGGCCTTTGAATGGTGTAACGAGAATAGTTGTCTTCCGACCTACAATTTCAGGGAAGGGGTTTTTGAGTTTTCCAAAGAGATGGATGGCTACGTGCTTGAGAAGCTCCGTATCGATCGCAAGGGCTGCCCCATGTGCAACATGCAGTGCGGCCATGTCATCAAGGATGCCAGTGATCAACGAGCTGAGTTGGATTATGAAAATATTGCAATGCTGGGGCCTAATATCGGTGTGAGAAGTCTGCCCCAGGCCGCTTTGTTAAACCGGATGGCTGATGAGTGGGGGTTGGATACGATCTCTCTGGGGTGTTGTATCGGTTTTCTCATGGAGGCTTCTGAAAGAGGGCTGATACCGGAGAAGGTTGGATGGGGGGATTTTGAGGCAGTCCAAAAGCTCGTCATTGATATTGGAAAAGGTGAAGGGTTGGGTAAACTTGTATCTCATGGAGTTCGAGCAGCCGCAGAGACTATCGGAAAGGGATCTCATCGATGGGCCATGCATGTCAAGGGGCTGGAGATTACGGCTTACAATTGTCATGGTTGCCCAGGAATGGCCCTCTCCTTTGGGACTTCTCCCATCGGTGCCAGCCACAAAGATTCATGGATCATTGCCTGGGAGATATCGACTGACCGATTTTCTTATAGCAAAGAGAAGGTTGAAAAGCTCATTGAGTTTCAACGAATCCGAGGAGGGTTTTTTGAATGTGCCACTGTTTGTCGACTACCATGGGTAGAGGTGAGCTTCGGACTCCAGTCGTATCCCGAGTATCTGGAGGCCATTACAGGGAATCGCATGAGTTGGGAAGATCTTTACAAAATCGGGGACCGCATCTATAACCTCATCCGGGCTTACTGGAAGAGAGAAATTCCTCAATTCGGTCGAACATGGGATTATCCGCCCGATCGCTGGTTTGAAGAACCCATTTCGCAGGGAAAGATGAAGGGGCTAAAACTGGATCGGGAGAAATATGAGCAAATGCTTTCCTGGTACTATGAACTGAGGGGCTGGGATAAGAATGGGATCCCCACGAAAGAGACTCTGGACCATCTTGGGTTGAAAGGGGTTTCAAAGGAGATCATAGGTTCGATTGGCTAAGCTTAAGTTTTTGGGCTACCTAAGCGATATTGCTGGGTTTCGGATAAAAGAAGTGAAAATAAAGCAACCTGTACCCTTAAGGCAGGTACTGCCATCTCCTTTCCCTGAAACGAGTGTCATTGTCCTTATCAACCAGAAAGTGGGGACTCTGGATAGCTTGGTTAAAAACGAGGATTCGATTCTCTTGATGCCCATCCTCTCGGGAGGCTAAAGAAAGCGATTCAATTCGTTCCAAAGACTTATGGCCGTCAAAGCAGAATAACCTTTTGTCGCTATCCTTCTATCCTTTGCAAAGGTGAGACCCATGGAAGAAAGCCTCAGTGTTGAAAGTTTGAAACAGAAGGTGAAGGGGGTTGGGTTAGGACTTTCAGTCTGTTACGGAATTATCAAAGATCATGGTGGGGAGATCAAGGTGGAAAGTGAAGAGGGGAAAGGCACGACCTTCACGATCCGCTTACCTATACAAAGGTGAACCTCCAACCCTTTCATTCATATCTCGGCTATCACCACTAAAGCTTGGCGGTTCCTGAGAGCCATGGTCCTCCCATAGGCCTACTCATTGTCAATCTTTTCAATGGAAGAAAAGCCTAAAAAAGAAAAATCCTGGGCCATCATTTCTTGAAAAAAAATTTTTTATAAAGTATACAGTTAGAAATATGTTTTTCCAGGAAAATGAAAGGTCCAAGAAATAACCATTTTTATATGAAGAGGAGGTCGTCACAGATGGAAAAGAAAGGGATTACTTCAATCATAGGAGAGAAACGGGTTTACGAACCGGTAGATGGGGTAAAGATGAGGGCCTACATTAAGAACATGGATGAGTACAGGAAATTGTATGAAAGGTCCCTTAACGATATGGAAGGATTTTGGGGGGACCTGGCAGAACAACTCGACTGGTATAAGAGATGGGACAAAGTGTTGGAATGGGACTTTAACAAGCCCGAGATCAAATGGTTTGCCGGAGGGAAGCTGAATGTGAGTTACAATTGTCTCGATCGGCACCTGAATACTTGGAGAAGCAATAAGGTTGCTTTGATTTGGCAAGGTGAGCCGCTGGAGGAGAACAGGATATTTACTTTTCAGCAACTTCACTACCATGTTTGCAAGTTTGCGAATGTCTTGAAGAAGTCTGGAGTGAAGAAGGGAGATCGAGTGTCGATTTATTTACCCATGATCCCTGAACTTCCTATTGCGATGCTTGCTTGTGCAAGGATTGGTGCCATTCATAGTGTGGTATTTGGAGGATTCGGTCCTGAGGCATTACGGGATAGGATCAATGATTGTGGGTCAAAGATTCTGATTACTGCGGATGGTTACTACAGAAGTGGAAGGATCGTTCAAAATAAGGCCAATGCCGATGAGGCACTTAAAAATTGTCCTGAAGTAGAGAAGGTAATTGTCGTCCGGAGGTTGGGGATCGATGTGCCTTTTGTAAAAGAGAGGGATGTATGGTGGCATGAAGAGATGGCGAAAGGAGATATAAAACTTTTTTGTGAACCCGCTGTGATGGATGCAGAGGACATCCTTTTTATCCTTTATACGAGTGGGAGCACGGGTAAGCCGAAGGGGGTGATTCATACTACAGGAGGATATCTCCTTTTTGTTTACCAGACACTGAAGTGGGTTTTTGACCTCAAAGACGAAGACGTTTTCTTCTGTACAGCGGATATTGGATGGGTGACGGGTCATAGCTACGTGGTGTATGGACCCCTTGCGCTTGGAGCGACGAGTCTTATGTTTGAAGGGGTTCCTACCTATCCGAACCCAGACAGGTTTTGGGAGATTGTGGAAAGATACAAGGTGAGTATATTTTACACCGCACCAACAGCGATCAGGGCATTGATGAGAGAAGGTGAGCAATGGGTCAAGGGGAGAGGTGTCTCCAGTTTGAGAATTCTTGGTTCGGTAGGTGAGCCCATCAATCCAGAGGCATGGAGATGGTATTACGTGAATGTCGGTCAGGAGAGGTGTCCCATCATGGATACCTGGTGGCAGACTGAGACCGGAGGATTCCTCATCAGTCCTTTGCCGATCACCCCCCTCAAGCCCGGATCAGCCACTTTTCCTTTCCCTGGTGCCCTCCCGAAGATCCTAAGAGAGGATGGGAGTGAGTGCGAAGTGGAGGAGGGAGGTTCTCTTGTTATTGCGAAGCCATGGCCGGGAATGCTCCGGGGTTTCTGGAATGATCTGGATCGGAAGAGGTTTAAAGAAACCTATTTTTCGATCTTTCCAGGTCATTATTTTACGGGGGATGGGGCAAAGAAGGATGAGGACGGTTATTTTTGGCTCATGGGCAGGATTGACGATGTGATCAACGTTTCGGGTCATCGAATAGGAACGGCGGAGGTAGAGAGTGCTCTTGTATC
>Ga0315282_10017293_pt1 | contig 10426 bp, 11 predicted proteins | sample YL17G07_20_MG_FD_203693 | JGI IMG/M metagenome (GOLD analysis project Ga0315282, IMG submission 203693) | Sediment microbial communities from Yellowstone Lake, YNP, Wyoming, USA - YL17G07_20 | ecosystem: Environmental > Aquatic > Freshwater > Lake > Sediment | place: USA: Wyoming | collected... | reverse complement strand
TGTATTCTTATCTCCTCTATATGTAAGGTAGGATCAGAGATAAAATTAAGCTTTGTTTTAAATTTACGTTCAATAAACTTTAGATTCTCTTTTTCTTTTAAGACCTCATCAATTCCAGCCGGATTTAAAGTAATATTGACTTGCTTTAAGGATTTGCCCTTTAAGTATCTTCTTAATTCTCTTAGGGCATAAATAGACATAGTAACAGGTGATTTAACCTTGCCTCTCCCCTGGCAATATGGGCAGGCCTGGTAAGAGAGCGTCTGCACTGTTCTATGTATGCGCTCCCGTGTCATCTCCACCACTCCAAACTTTGAAATCCCCAGAATATCGTATTTTGCCCTATCGTTACTTAACGACTTTTTTAATATATTCAAAATTTCTCTTCGATGCGAATCTTTCTCCATATCTATAAAATCTATAACAATTATGCCTCCTAAATCGCGCAAGATTAACTGGCGGGCAGTTTCAACAGCCGCTTCACAATTAACTTTGAATGCTGTTTCCTCCTGGTCTAACTTTTTACTAAATCCTCCGCTATTAACATCAATAACCACTAACCCTTCAGTAGACTCAATTATAATATAGCCCTTTGATTTTAAATATATTTTGGTCTCAAAAATCTTATTAATCTGCTTTTCAATATCCTTGTTTTCAAATAAATCGTCACCGCGATATAATTCTACCTTATTCCTTAAATAGCTTAAGAACGTACTCATAAAACGCTGTATCCTGTAATATTCGGCTTTTGAATCTACGATTAATTTAGACACGTCTTCAGTAAAAGAATCTCTTATTACCCGAAGAGTCAAATCATATTCTTCATAAACAAGAGAAGGCGCTTTCTTATTCTGCATTATTTTCTCCAGCCTCTTCCACAATTTAAGCAGAAAATGGGCATCCCTTTGCAACTCTTGTTTTGACCTGCCCGAAGCCGCAGTGCGTACAATAAAACCCACATCCTTGGGTAATCTAATCTCTGAAAGCGCTCCTCTCAAGCGCCTTCTCTCTTCTTCATCTTCTATTCTTCGAGAGACACCAATCTGGCTCTCCTGAGGCATAAGCACTAAATACCTGCCGGCTAGGCCAATATGGCAAGAAAGGCGCGGCCCTTTTGTGCCAAATGATTCTTTTACTGCTTGCACCAGGACTTCTTGCCCTTTTTTTATCTGGTTCAGGCTCGGTTTTTGCGTCTCCAATGACTCAAAAGAGTATTCTATTTCGGATAAATAAAGGAATCCATTTTTAGGTAAACCAATATCTACGAATGCTGCGCCAATCGAAGGAAGGACTGCTTCAATCTTACCCTTATAAATATTACCTACTATAGTTTTATCCTGCGGGCGTTCTATATAAAATTCTTCCAGACGGCCGGCGTTAACTATAGCGGCTCGTTTTTCTTGGGGTTCAATATTAATTAAGATTTCTTTAGCCATTCTCTCTCACTTCACTGCGCACTTCTCGGATATATATTCCCTCGGGTAATTCCTTCTGCAGCTTCTGCTTAAAATCCTCAAGGGCAATCGGTTCCCTTAAAACAAAGGTTGCTTCCTCATTATCGCTTTCTACCCCCAATTTTAATGCCCGCTTAAGGCTAATCTTAGGGTGAGGGCTGAACCCCTCGGTCATCTTAATCGGCAGGCCTGCCCGGCGTACTGCGCGCATAAATAAACGCATCAGGTCTAAATGCGAGATAAATTTCATGGTACCTTTTTTTGCGAAAATGAAATTTAGTTTATGCATATAATAATGGGGACACCCTACCGATTGACTCTAAAGGTGTCCCTTGATTGGCAAAAAGGGCATTCCTGCTTTCGCTTTACTGGTTGTTTCTTTTCCTAACAACTGCTTTTGTTTTTTTCTTCGCTGGCCCCCTATCCAACCTCTCTTCTAACTTAGCAATCTCCTCAGGCGTAAGTTCGCCTTCTTTTACTATCCGGGAGGTAATAAAGATAAGCAGATCTATCTTTCCGGTATCATAGGTATCCCTACTAAAAAGAACGCCCAGTATAGGAATCTTGCCCAAGAAAGGTATACCCTGCCTGTTCCTGGTTTTGATATCCTTTAAAAGTCCGCCGATAACGATGGTTTCGCCGTCATTCATTAAAATACGCGTCTCTGCTTCCCTTGTTTCGATAATCGGATACAATGCCGGGCTCGTACCCAATGTCTGCGTATACGAGGTCACTGCGGGATGGATAATCATATTAATATAATTGTTCGCCCCTACCTGGGGAACCACATTTAACTGTATACCGATATCCTGATAATAATCCAAAGTGACTGTCGTCACGGGCGTGCTCCCTGACGTAGTGGTATCCTGCTTTAATATCGGGTATCTCGTACCCACTAGTATTGTTGCCTCTTGGTTATTTAACGCTAGGATTCTAGGAGCGGACAGCGTGTTTGTATTGACGTCCTCCTCGAGCGCATGGAGCATGACTTCAAACTGCGCACCGGTTAATCTCTGGAACAACACCTTTAAACCGGTATTAAAGGTAGAGTTAGTGCCTCCGATGCTACTTGCCTTGGGGCCAAAGCCGGCAGGGGAAACCTGAGAGCCCATAGCAAAACCGCCCACCTGAGATACTGTATCGCCGCTGGCTTTCTCCGTCGGAGTGCTTACGATTGTCGTCGAGGTAGCGCCGTTTTGGCCAGTACCCCAATCAAAACCGATATCTCTTAACCTGTCCCTGTTGACCTCCATAATCCTTGTTTCAATAATGACCTGCAGCGGCTTCACATCTATCTTCTCAACCACCTCTTTTATCTTGTCTAACACCGGAGAGATATCGCTGATAATAATAATTTTAGAACGCGACATTTTCTCTTCAGAAACTCTTTTTCTTTTGCCCAATTCCGCACCGCCGAATTCCCATCCTGCCTGTCCAGTCATCTCTAAGACGGTAATTTTTCCGCGCGGTGAAAGTTGCGGTTCAAGCGCTTTCTTGGCATCCAGGGCATCTATATATTTCAGATTAAAAACCTCGGTAACTGTGGGTTGAACCTGAGCCAGTTCCACTTCCTGTTTTTTCTGAGCCGTGAGTTTGTCTATAGGCGCTACCATAATGATCCTACCTTGCTTCTCATAGCCAAAACCATAAGTCTTTAATATAACATCCAAAGCCTTCTCCCACGGCACATCCACAAGCCTAATTGTTATATTACCCATGACCTCAGGAGTGGTTACGATATTTACGCCGGATTTGTAAGAAATTATTTTAAGGACATTTCGGATATCCGCCTCTTTAAAATCTAACGTAACATTCTCAGATGCCGCTAAACTTTCCACTTTAGCAGTTTGCTCTTCTGGAATTTCTCCTCCCGCGGCTTGAGTCTGTTCGGATGTTTGCGCATAACATAAAAGGTGAAAGGCAAAATGAAAAAGATAAAGTCCCAGGATAAAATTCAAAATTTTAAAAATCTTTAGTTTTGAATTTTGGGTTTTCAAGGTTCCTCCTCCTTTAATTCAACTTCTAAGGTTTGACCGCTTTTAATAAAAATAACTTTATTTTTTTCTATTTTCAAAACCTGATAATCGCCGATTTTATCGCTAATCCTGACAACTTCACTATTAACTATGGCATAGGATAAACCGTGTTCATCGTATATGATGCCCTCTAATAATAATCCTGAAGCAGTCTCTTCTTTTTCCAATTTCAAAAGCCTGCCATCAGGAGTAACCAAAGGAATAAAGGGGTCGCGTTTACCTTTGGCGTCATATACAAACTGTTCTTGAGCATATAAATGACAAATGCCAAAATCCAAATGACAAAATAAATTTAAAATCCAAATGACAAATACCAAAACAAAAGTTTTGTCATTTAGTATTTGTGCTTTGGATTTATTTTGAATTTTGTGCTTTGTCATTTGACATTACTATTTCTTAGCATAGATTTTAAGTACTAAATTTACGTTTTGAAGAAGGAAATCATGGGGATCGCGTATAATTTTCATATCTTGCATATCAATATATTGCCCTGCATTTTCTAAGGCATTTATAAAACTACCCAGAGAATGATACCCGCAGCTCAAATCCAAGGTAATGATAATAGGTAAAAGCCTTTCACCTGCTATAACCTCTTCCTGAACTTTTGTATCCTTGGATGTATTTATCTGCATAATCTTGACCTTATTCATATTAGCAAGGTCGGATACCTCCTGCAATAATAATAAAATCTTATCTTCGGAAATGATTTCTTTAGGCTTAAGCGCCCCAATTTGCGCCTTATCTTTACCTGCCTTGCGCTCTAAATCCTGCATCCAAGATAAATCTTTAGCTAAATTATCGACATCTTTCTTCAATTTTATTATTTTTGGCGTCAGGGCTCTTATGCCTTGTAACTGTAATTTCATAATAAACGCAAAATCTACATAAAGTATTAATAAACCAACAAATGCAATAAGAAATATTTTCTTATTATCTAATTTTAATTCATTTAATTTATTTAGTAAATTTGTCATTTTGCCTTTAATTTAGCCGTTAAAATAAAATCAACTACATCATATCCGCCAACTGATTTCTTCTGTACCGAACCCAATTCTAACTTATTGAAATCTCTTAAGAAGCGCGTATCGTTTTTTAGGCTATCTATAAATTTATTAATCAAGCTCATCTCTTCTCTTTGTAAAGATACCACCGATGCCTTTAAGACAAAATCTTTCTGAGAGGCCAGAATCTCATTAAACCAAATCCCAGAAGGTAAATCTTGACTTAATCGGTTGAGTTTCTCTGACCAATTAGTCCTTCGGCTATTAAGTTCTTGTATCAGCTTGGCATCGGAAGCTAACACATCGTATTCCTTCTTTAAATTATTTAATAGTTCTCTTTGGGGCTTTAGTTTCTTCCATTTACTATTGAGTTGGCTAAATTGAAAGCTTTTGACTATGCCTACTGCGGCTAAACAAATATGCACTAATATTAATACTGCAAAAACTAACGGAATGAGGTAAAGAAAGTATTTTGATTCTATACTTATTTTACCTACTCCTTTAGTTTTAATTCTTAACTCTTCTGATAAGAGATTTATTTCTATCATTCTTTATTTTATTTACGCAGGGCCAGGCCAACAGCCACTGCCAACTGACTAGATAACGCCTTTGCTTCTTTAGAATTAATATTATCTGCAATGCTTATTTGCCTTAAGGGGTCCCAATATTCTACTTCTATACTCAAGAGATTAGCCAGCATATCTTTTAAGCCGTTAAATTTACTGCCGCCGCCGCTTAAGAAAATCTTGATTATAGAAGATGCGCTTTGGCTCTCATAATAATCGAACGATGTTCTTAGTTCTTTAGATAAATCAGAAAGCACCGACTCCATAGTAGTGACTACCTTATTCAATTTTTCTTTTTCCATATCGGGTCTTAATTCTTCGCCAGATTTCCAATCTATCCCAGTGGCATCTTGAATCTTTTGAGTAAGATTATTCCCTGCAATATAGATATCCCGGCTTAAAACCGGAAAGCACTTTTCCGATATATTAAGGTTGCTCATTGATGCGCCTATATTAAGAATGGCGATGGTTTTATTTTTTATATCCACATCTTCTTCTTTTGCATAACTAAAATTGAAGGCGTTGATTAAAGCAAGTGAATCGAGGTCAACAATATTTGCCTTGAGGCCTGCTTCCTGAATTAATTTTAAGCGCTGATTTATAAATTCTTTTTTTACCGCAGCTACCAAAACCAACATTTTATTATCTGACAGGTCCTCCTTTAAGATATAACTGTCAAGATTTACTTCATTCATCGCAAAAGGGATATATTTCTGTACTTCAAACCTCAACGCTTGCCTTAATTCATTTTCATTCATTCGAGGCAAATCTATACATCTGATTACTGTTGAGGCCCCGGATACAGATATATTTATACCTTGGGATGATGGCGCAATTCTTTTAAGTTGAGAGCTTAAATCAGCCTGAATTGGCTCTAAATCGAATCTGGCGAGTTCTACCGTATCTTTAAGAAATCTTAATTCTACCAGTTTTACTGCCGAGGTACCTATGTCCAAGCCTATACTCGAAGATACTTTTTTAAAATTCCTTTTCATATTAAAGCTCAGGCCAAGATAAAACTTCCCACGCTTTTGCACGCAAGAGCGGGGTAAACCCCCTATCTGACAATTTCATCTCCAGGGCCAGCAGGCCCACCGCTTCGAGCCCGAATAATGCCTGTCTCATCCATATAAAAATATCTACCTCTTAATAAACCACCGCCGACTGGATTGGCATTGAGGGTAAAATGGTCTGTAGCGGCTAACCTATATATAAATTGATAACCTTGCTTGCGTCCCGCAGCTAAAGTAGAATCAATATAAGGTGGATTGGATGCGGGTTCAATAAGGTCGGTTAATCTCGTAGGATAGTTTCCCTGGTTTATATGATATATCTGACAGGCATTATTTATGGCACGGCAATTGACTAAAGCAGCGGTCTCGTTAGCAATGACACGCGAACGCAAAAAGTTAGGTACAGCTATAGTTAACAAAATTATAACTATCGCCAATACTATCATTATCTCCGTTAAAGTAAACGCCGCCAGCGCCAGAGACTTTGTATATTTTTTCTGTTTTCCTATGGTATCTAAGGGCGCAAAGTCATTCTTCTTTTTTTTCTTATCCATAAGCATTATTGTAAGTTAGAATAAAAGGTTAGTCAAGCAGAAGTTTCATTAATGAAACTTCTGCTTGATTCTGTGGCAATGTGCCACAGAATCTAAGCGGCAATTGTGCCGCAGAATCTAATATAATTTCCTATACTATCAAGAGAAAATAAGTGAGTGTATAAGTTATGGAACGTAGTGAACGTAAGTTGTGTCGTCATTAAAAATAAAAAGGGCGAAATATAAACCATTTCGCCCTTTTTTAAAAATAAAATTACTCCAAATTAGCTAGTAGGAGGTGTACAGGTGGCATCAGTGGAAAGCACTCCACCCGTGCTCACGGTAAAACTCTTAGTCCCAGTCATAGTACAACTGGTAGGCCTGGCAGTAACCGTGTAACCCGTAGCAGCCAAAGTGTAAGCGTACTTATAACCGCTCTCAGTCACTCCATCATATGCTTTATTAAGATACGGTGGTGTTACCCCAGTCAAATCAGTTTCCGCTGTCGGATATGTACCACCATTAGCTGAGGCATAAGTCTCAATTGCTACAGAAATAGTCCTTAGGGTCGCCTGGGCAGCTGACTCGTTAGCAGTCATTCTGCTTCTTAATAAGTTCGGTATAGCAATTGCTGCCAATAATGCAATTATGGCCACTACTATCATAATTTCCACGAGCGTAAAACCTTTTCTCATTTCTTAAGCCTCCTTTCCAAAGTAAGATTGACTTTGCGCCTTTGCTGACCTCTCCTATTTATTAGAAATTATAACTGCACGCTTTCTGTTCAATTACTCAAAGATTGGTCATCTATACGCAAGTCCCCTTATTTCTTATACCTTCTCCTTTCCCATTTGTCAAGAAAAAACCTCTGTAAAATTGCATAAAAAATTTGGACAGTTACAAATAATAAGGGACAGTTCATCATTAGAACTGTCCCTTATTCAAAAAATTAGAACTGTCCCCCTTATTATCCCCCTTATTACGGTAGCATCTCTGGGGAATGAGAGGTAGTTCCTGTCTAAGTACTAATCTGACCACCTGGTGTGCCTGTGTAACGGATGCCTTAAACCTTTTCAGAGCTCTCTTCTTTCTCGCCTTCAAGTAAAGCTAATTTCTGAGTCAAATTTTTAACCTGGGTAGTAAGAAGTGAAATCTTTATTGAATAGTGCAGGCTTAACAACATTAAAAAAATTATCCCCAAAAAGAATAGCGTATTAATTGCCAACTCTGCCCCAATAAATTGAGTAATCCAAACTAACAAATCATACTTAAGCGTAACAATAAGTAAAGTAATTCCTGTTAATAGCCATAAAAAGGAATATTCCTCTTTTAGCTTTCTTTGACGAACTAACTCTATAATGCCTACAAGTATAGTTAGACCTATATAAACTACAAATATTTTTAATCTAATTGGCATATCCACCTCCTATATTTTATAATCTGGGATTTTCCTCAATATATTAACAAACAATGAGAGCATCATTTTAAAAATATAATAAAGAGGGCTTAAGCCACTATGTATTGAACGTCCTCCCTTTCGCTCATACATAATAACTGGAATCTCTTGAATTTTAAAACCTACTTTATGAAGTATAAAAATAACATCAGCATCAGGGTAATCGTTAGGGAAAAAATCGTGGCAATAAAACTCTATGACTTGTTTTTTTAAACCTTGGTAACCAGAAGTAGGATCGGTGACTCTTTGATGTATAAGAGTTGATACAAGCTTTCTGAACACGATTATTCCAATGAGTCGCACAAAGGAACCGCTATATTTCTTGCCAGAAAGGAACCTTGAGCCGATTATTATATCGTTATCCGTCTCTTTGAGCTTACTTAATAATTGCGGTAAAAATGCCGAGTCGTGTTGACCATCGCCATCTAACTGCAAAACATATTGGTAATTATTTCTAACTGCGTATTTATATCCTGTCTGAATGGCTACGCCGTATCCTAAATTGAAGGCATGAGCAATAACCTTAGCGCCCGCCTTTAAGCTCACCTCTTTAGTTCTATCTGTTGAGCCATCGTTAATTACCAAGATTTCTGCCTGTGGTAAATATTTCTTAGCCGCCCCAATCACTGCTCCTATACGTTCTTCTTCATTAAAGGCGGGTATGACCACCAAAATTTTTTCTTGCTGAGTCGTGCTATTTTCCATAGAAATATATTTAGTTTATATTCTTTTTAAAAGAATTATTTCCTTATTATGCGTAAAATGCTTTCCAATAAATTCTGGCAGAGGATAATGAAAAGATTTTTTTAAAACAAACCTTCCTGTAGAGATTTGTTGAATTTCTTTTAAGGTAATAAAATGTCTGTGTCCACTGCCGATTTTAATTCCATATTCGTATCCTTTACGGTTCGGAATAATCACCATGAATATGCCTTCTTTTTTTAATACGCGCCTAGCATTATCGAAAATACATTCGACTTGACTAATTGTAAAGTGCTCAAGCGCATCGTGAGCTAAAACTAAATCAAAGCTATTCTCAGGAAATGGCAGTTCTTCAATAACATTGCATTCTTTTACATTATATCCGCGGCCTGATAAATATTCAATACATTTAGAATCTATATCAACACCCCATGCTTGAGGATTAACTTTCAGATAAAAACCCCACCCGCAACACAAATCTAGAACATTGTCATAGGCTAAGGTATCCCTCAGGTGGCAAGAAAAAAAGTTTATGCGTAACCATTCTTTGAAAAAATTGGGGTGTTCTAAAGCCATCTTATTTCTGTTTCTGCTCAGCATAATAAAGCAAAAATGTAAAAATAAAATCATCAAACACCTTTGTTTTTATAAAAGCCTTAAATGCAACAAGTAGACCTTTCGGATAAAAAACAGCACACTTTATCATATTTAAAAAATAGCTAGGATGTCTTATCATGCCGAAATAATTATTCCAAATAAATTTATTTTGAAGATAGGCTCTTATAGACATGAGTGTCTTTCTGGTAAAATTTATCTCCATCATAGGATATTTTTTTAAACCAGCTTTTTCGCAATCTAGTTCTTTTATCCATCCATTTTCTTTAGCCATAGTCATCAGTTCTGTCCCAGGGAAAGGTGTAGTAAAATAAAAACTAACGTAATTCGGTTTAATTGCTTGTGCGAGTGTTAAGGTTTGGTTAATATCTTCCATAGTTTCTCCTGGATTACCAATCATAAAAGAAGCCATAGTCCTTAAACCGGATTTCTTAATTATTTTAAATGCTTCTTTGATCATCCTTGGATTTGTTTCTTTCTTAATCGCTTTTAAAACTGAGGCAGAACCACTCTCTACGCCTATATCAAGCTGTATCGCTCCACTTTTTCTCATTGCAGTCAACATTTCTAAATCAATAGTATCAACCCTGGCCTGACAACCCCATTTAAGCCTAATCCTTCGACTATATAATTCTTTGGTAAAATTCATAACCCATTGCTTATTTAAAGTAAATGTATCATCAATAAACCAAATTGCATCTATGTTATATTCGCTAATTAACTTTTCGATTTCGTCTATTACATTTGAGACCGATCGACGACGTACCTTTCTACCAAACAAAACTGAGCTCCCGCACCAAATGCATTGATAAGGACATCCTCGGCTGGTAATAAGAGTTGTTGATTTTTCACTCCATACCCCTCTAATAATACCAGGAGGAAATAGGTACCTTTTAAAATTTATTAAATGCCTAGCGGGAAATGGAATTTTATCCAAGTCTTCTATAAGCGACCTTGGTCCTGTCAGAATTAAGCCTTTTGAGTTACTCTTATAGGCAATGCCTTTGACATCTTGCCATCGTTCTTTTCTCTCAATTTTTTCACAAATCT
>Ga0315282_10017292_pt1 | contig 10426 bp, 15 predicted proteins | sample YL17G07_20_MG_FD_203693 | JGI IMG/M metagenome (GOLD analysis project Ga0315282, IMG submission 203693) | Sediment microbial communities from Yellowstone Lake, YNP, Wyoming, USA - YL17G07_20 | ecosystem: Environmental > Aquatic > Freshwater > Lake > Sediment | place: USA: Wyoming | collected... | reverse complement strand
TTATAATGGAGAACCAATTTTTATTAAACTTGCAAAAGCAAAACAAAAATATTTAAAAAAAGAGTTTATATTAAATCAAAAATTATATGGAAAATCAAAATAAATGTTCGTTTAATTCTATTATTTTAGAAAGGTTTATATATTACAACTAACTAACTAATATTATTCAAAACAAAAGTTTAATCCAGTAATGTTTGGTTAAGTACAGTTGTGTAGTGTGGGGTCAGATTTTGTGTAGTATTGTTTTGAAAAAATAAAGTATGGAGAAAAATAAAAATGGAAAAAAAAGAAGAACAAAAACAAGAGGTTTCTGTAGCTCCTCTTGCATTAAAAAAAGCTAAAATAATAATAAAGGGTAAGACTCCTTTATTATCAGACAGATTTTCTGAAGAAGTTCAGAAAGATATATTAGATAAACAGACAGGTAAGACAAAAGGTAAAAAAGTGATTAGGGATATAAAAAGAGAGATTGAAAGAGCAATTCATTATTTGCCAAATGGTAAAGTAGGATTTCCTGCACAAGGAATAATTGCTGGGATGATTGAATCAACATCCTTTTGTGGTGCTAAAGACTTTTCAAAGAAACTTATTAGAGGATTAAAAATAATAAATACTACAAATGGATTATTGGAAATACATTTTAAAAAACAAGATGTATTGGAACATCGTATTGGAAATATAACAAAGTTTACTCCACAGTTTTATGATTGGAATATGGAAGTTATATTTGAATATGATGAGAATAATATATCTATACAAGATCTAATTGCATTAATTAATTATGCAGGATTTTATTATGGATTAGGAAGCTGGTCACCAAGATGCAAGTCTGGTGGAAACTTTGGAATGTATGAGGTTGAAGGCAAATGAAAAAAGTGTATAAAGCAAGAGATGGAGCTCCATTCAAAAGAGCAGAAGCCCAAGAGATTGGAGAATATATATTTAATTTAAAAGACAACAAAGGGGAGATAACTCCTCTTGATGTTGTTAATAGTGCAAGAAGCAAGTCATCAATATTAAACAAATACTTTGATTGGGATGACACAGAAGCAGCTAAGCAATGGAGATTACAACAGGCAAGAAACATAATGAATCACATTATTGAAGTAATAGTAATTGATGATGGAAAAAATACAGAGGTAAAAGTTAAGGCATATTATTCAATTAATGCTGTTAATAATAAAACCGCTTATGTTCCATTAGCAGTAATGTTAAGCAATAAAGATTACAAAAAAGAAGTATTATTAAAAGCACTTAATATAATTGAAGACTTGGAAAATTTTTTAAGAATATTGCAAAATTACATTTAATATTGTAGTATTATGTGGAGTAAGGTAAGGTCTGTTAACATAATGTAGGATATTATATTGTGCCGTAGAGTATGGTTTGGGTTGGTTTTGTATAAATTATATTCACAAAATCATATTCATTAGAAATAATGATTGTTGTTGGGTGACGTGAGGTGCTGTTGGATAGTGTGGTGTTTATTTCAGTAACGTCAAGTGATGTGATCTATTGTTTTGTAAGGTATAGTGAGGTTTATATAATAATCAAAGGAGAAAAAGAATATGAAACTAAAATGCAATAAATGCAAAAATGAATGGAAATATAAAGGAAAGAGTAAATACTATGCTACTTGCACAAAATGTTTACAAAAAGTAAAAGTTATAAATAAAATTGATAGTCATTAATTTATTTTAATGATTGAGGCGAGGGGTAAAAGATGACTTTCCAACAAGGGTTACAATTAGCCACAGAAATATTTGAAAGTAAGATTATAAATCTTGAAAATGAGTATAAACAAAAACATACAGAAGATTTTGATAGGCAAAAGATGAATAAACATATTAACAGGAAATTAAAGAAAGATATTAATGGGCTAATTTTTCTTAATTTAGCGTGTCCTGTAAAAATTCTAAAAAACCGAAAGATTTAAATAACCTGATTAGCTATAGACTAATATGGTTAGTCCAATTCCAAAATGGGTGTGGAAGCGTTATGCTAAACTTTGGCAGAAATTCGCCGATAATAATGGCAGGAAAAGAATGCGAACATCAATATAAGATGTTTAAAGACAGCAAATTAATTGGAACAGGATTTCTAAGTTTTTATTGTGTGAAATGCCTTAATCTAATTAAGATAAAAAAAGAATACAAACAATAAAAATCATAAAAATTGAAATAAGTAAAATTTAAATAGTTATAAATCTATTCTAAAGCAATACTAAAATGGGAAAATCATCAAACAAAAGTGCAACACCACCAAGTACAACACCTTCAGGTAAAAGTACATATTCAGTTAGTTATATTGCAACTCGTGCAGCAAAGGGAGATGTATGGGCACAACAGGCTCAACAAGTTTCTCGTGGAGGAGGTGGAGCTCCTTCACAACCATCTGCTCCTCAAACTCCAAGTGGAAAAGTTGTAAGTGTTTCTGGTCAGGCTCCAGCAGGTGCAACAGTTATACAAGGCGGTAGAACTCCAACCTATGTCAGGGGTTCTGAAATAACAAAACCAACAGGAGTAACACCATCATCAAAAGATATTTATGAAATAAAATCATCAGGGATGAATGTTGGAGGAATAATAACCCCCCAATTTAAATCAGAAACAATTGATATGATAAAAGTTCCTACAACTTCGTATGGAGTTCCATTAAATGAAACACAATTAGGAAAAATAACAAAAATAACAGTTCCATCTGATGTTACAAGAGTTGAAGCATTTACAAAAAGAACAGAAGCACAGCCATCACCAATGACTGGTATGATATCAGAATTTAAGATTAATTCGCCATCATATAAACAATTTTTACCTTATTATGATATTTATTCAGCAATTAAATCTCCAGAGGAATATTATAAAAAAGAAGTTGAAAAATATAAAGAACAAAAAAAATTTTATACATCAGAATATTATGCAATAAAATCTGGAGCTTACGGAAAGAGATCAAAAGAATTGGAATTAGCATTATATTCTGGGGGATGGGGTTATCCTATTGTAAAACTAATTGAGCAATATTTAGGGGGTTGGAGATTTGGAGAAAAGGTAACAATAGGACAAAAGATTAAGGGATTTGTAGCACAGCCAGAAAATATTGCTATAGGAGTCGGTCTTGGAATGGAAGGTGCAGAATATGGATTAAAAAAATTATTGCCTGAGCCAAAGATAACAATAAAAATCAAGGATTTTGCAAAAGAACTTCCATCACCAGCAGAAGGAACAAAATTATTTGAAACAAAGGCAGTGGTAAAAATAAAGACAGAAAGATTATTTAGAAAGCCATTGATTGAGGAAGTTCCATTAAAGGCAATAACAGAAGTCAAGAAAACTCCAACAGGAGAATTTGAAAGCAAAAGCATTTATCTTGCAAGGGTTGGAGACAAAGAAGCATTGGGATTTGCAAAAGGAACAGCCAAAGAATTTAAGAGCATAACAATATCTGGCAAACAATTTAAGTTGCCAAAATCATTTATAACGCAGGAATTAACAACACCAGTAATTTATAGCAAAGGAAAGGCAGGTGTAAAGGTTGGAGCAAATATTGAATATGATATATCACTTCATGATATAAGTATTTCTCCAAAAAGATTTTTGAAAGGGGGAAAATTATATGTTGAAACATATCAGATAAGGCAAAGGACATTATCAGAAATGTTTGAAGTTACAAAAGGAATAAAATCATCCAAATTTGCTTTTAGGGAATTATCAAGGGAATTAATGAGAATTGAAGAGCCTACTATAATTATTGAAAAAGGATTTAAAATGAAAACAAATGCCCCGCAATTAGAAGCTGGATATACAAGAATTAAATATTTTAAATTTGGTGAATTAAAGCCGACAGGAAAGCCATTTATAAAAGAAGCTGGATTGGGAGTTGTTGATATTATGAAAGAGCCGAAGTTTTTTAAAGTTGAAGGTATTGGGGGAGTGCAGCAGATTGAAAAAGGAGGAGCTGAAACATTAACATCGTTTTCAAAATCATTAGCTAAGGAAACAGTAAGGGGAGCATTAACGGCACAGCCAAAACCAGTATTAAGAATAAAACCATCATATCCATTTGCGTGGATGAAAGGAGAAACAAAACCATTGCAAATAAGAACACAATTAAAATCAACAGCACCAACAAAAACAAATCAGAAACAATTATTAGTTTCAACAACAGATATAAAAGAACAATTAAAAATAAGAGAAAGAATAACAACAAGAACAACAACAAGACAGGGGCAAGAGGGAATATTATCATTTAAACAAATAATGAAACCGATAGAAATTACAAGACAGGAAGAAATAATTAAACCAATTCAATTATTAAGACCAGTAGAAATTCAAAGGCAAAAGCAAATACAAAGATTTCAGGAAATTTCAATAGGTTCAATAGGCACAGAATTTCCAATATCTATGATAGGAGAACCGATATCTCCAATAATTCCTCCATTTAAATTTCCTTCACTTCCGCAGTTAGATCTGTTTGGAGAAAGAAGAGGAACACAGACAGGCAGAAGAAAATATAAATATACCCCAAGTCTTGTAGCGGTATATACAAAGCTTGGAAAAGGTCTTGGAATGCCAAGAAGAATGAAGGGTGAGGCATTTACAGGACTTGAATTAAGACCAATGCTAAAACTAAAAATGTAAAAGTATTTAATTAAGCAAATAAGATTTCTAATATGGCTTATCAAAATAATCCAAATATAGATTTTAATGATTATTCGCAGCAGTATCAGCAGCAGCCGCAGAAGGTTACTGAAACACTAAATTTAGCTGCGACAAGCCCAGATTATGGTAATTTTCTTATGTATTGCCTTGATCCAAAGATAATAGTTGATAATCTTATTCATAGGTTAAGGAATGAAAGGTTTGATGCAACAACAAATGATTATAGGGAACTTGGCTCTCCATTGCTTAATGAGGCTGGAATTGCAAGATTTATTTCATTGGTTGAGCCAGAAATAGATATCACAATGCAGTTAAGCACTTTTACAGAAGAAGAAATACTGGCAAAGATGAGGGAGTTTGCTCACGGAATAAAAAAACTATTGCAGAAGCATCACAAGGAATTTGGAATACCAAATCTGATAGTTGCAAGCAATATAAGAATATTAGTATGCAATCTGGTTCATGGGGCGCTGAACAAGGCAAAAAATGGGATGATGATGAGAGTAATATCACAGGTGGAAAAAAGAATAGAACAGTTTGGAAACCAGAAAGGAGGGGTATTAAACAAGATACTTCCAAATTTATAAGATGGTAGATATAACATCATTAACAAGCGGAATAAGTGGATTAGCAATATATGCCTATTATGGATTTTATTTTCTTATATTTGCTTTCTTGTTTGGATTTATAAATTATTTTATAATATTAAAGAAAGTAATTTTTCCTATTGGAGCAAACATATATGTTCAGAGAGAGGGTGGGGATATGCTTGAAACAGGAAGGGTTAGAAAGAAGGAAAAAGATGGAAGGGTTGAATGGAAATTCTTTGGCTGGAAAAGAAGAAAACATACCTGCGAACCTTATGAATGGGCTTTGATGTCAGACAAGAAGGGTAAGCCGTTTGTTCACTTGAAACAGTTTAATGATAATACTTATCTTCCTATAATGCCACCAGTTGGAGCAAGGGATAATTTTGAGATTCTTACAGCAGATGTAATTAATTGGGGTATTGATGAGAGCGACAGGATTAACCAGCAGTATTCAAAATTTGGATGGAAGGAGGCGGTGATGATTGGAGCTCCGATTGTATTGATAGCAATAACTGTTTTTGCGGTTTTACATATGACTGACAAGCAGGTTGAAATAACTTCAATAGCAGCAGGAGCAATAAATAAGGCAAACTGTCAGGGAACTCCAGCTCCACAGCAGCAGTATATTAATCAGGAAATAAAGCCAGCAACAAATGATGGAACTCCACCTGTCTGAAATAGAAAAATATATATAAAGAAAGGCATATAAATAATAATATGACACAGGCAATAACAACAATAGGCGGAGTATTGGCGATTTCAATTATTTTTATCTATCTTTCAATAAGATTAAAAGAGGATAATAAACCATTGAAGCTTTTGTTTCTCGGAGCTGGAATATTCAATCTGTGGACTTCAATAATGCTTGTAAAAGAAATTGCAAGGGAATATATATCTGGAGCAGGAGCAGATAATATATTTAATCTGCTGGATACAGTTTACAAGGCAAGCATGTATATAGGAATATTTTTTTTATTTTATATATTTATAATGTTTATTCATAACATATTTAATAATTTTTTTACAAAAAAAGAGGAGAATGATATATGGACAAAATAAATAATATTTTAATAATATTAATTTGTATTTCAATTTTATTAGCTGGTTCTGTTAATGCAGTTACTTGGACAAGAGCAGGTTCAGGAAACGGAAGCATTACAAACAATTACTACAATGTTTCTGGCGGAGGAAATATGTCCTATCAGGTTGATAACTTCAATGTAACTAATGAATTAAGGGCTGGTAACATATCAGTGGATTATATGAATATAACAGGCGAGTTAAATGTGTCTATGGGACTGATAGAAACACAAGATTTAAGCGTTACAAATGTATTTGGAACAAATGGAATATACTCAAGAGGTATAACAATACAAAATGCTCCGTATGGGGCATTTTCAGAAGGAATGTCATCTATTACATTTTCTACTACTCCATGGTCAGGATATGCCGATAATGCATTTTTAATATATGTATTGAATGACAGTACTGGAGCAACTTATGGAGATTATCAAATGGGAATAAGGAGCCTTTCATTTTTAGGGGATGGTTCAAGCAATGGAGTGAATATATCATCATATCAAGATTCTACCTTTGCAGAAAAGAGCAACATAACATTTGTTGCAGACATAGTTGACTTGAGCACAAACGTAAATAGAATATTGCTTGGAGCAGTAAGCTCCTTGACAGCAACAACAGCAAACATATTAAATCTGAATTTCACAAATGCAAACAGGGCGATAAACATTAATGGAACCCAGTCAAATTATACCAATGCAAAGATAACTGCATTAACAATACCTTATTCAACAATACCAGCACATACCGCAAGTCTTAATGGAACATGGAGACATAACTTAACAGGAGAATACAGAGCTAACAAGACAGGCTGGTTTTTAGCTTATGTAGATTAAAGATGAAAGAATTTAAAGATATGACAAAAGAAGAAAAGGAAGAATGGAGACAGGAAGAATATAAGCAATTAGTCATAGCAAGATTAAAAACGATGAGTGATAATATAAGGATAAGTATAGGATAAATATGGAAGAAAATATAATTAATAAAAGACTTCAAAAAGAAGCAAAGAAATTTAAAATGAATTGGGAAGATTTGGATAATTTATATGATATATTTTATATGATAAACTGGCAGGATTATAAAAACATAAAGTTAAACAAGATGGACAAATGGTTTAATAGTTTTTTTGTTAGATTAGAGAAAATAATATGCCCAGAACTTTATAAAAAGGTGAAGAAATGAAAGTAAGATTAGAAGATAAGGTTGGAAATGAAACAATAAGACTGATTGAAGAGACACATAACGGAACAGGAATGGTTCAGTATTATGTTGAGAAATTTGTGGGAAATTTTAATAAATGGAACTTTCCTTATGACATGCTTAAACCAGCAGAAAGAAAATATATAAAAGAACTGATGGAGATGAAAAGATACAAATGATTTATGATGATAGCAAAGTAAATGATGATGAGGAAGATGATTTGAATAAAGATTATGATTGGGAGGATGATGGAGAATTATAATGAAATGCAAAATATGCGGTAATTATTTAAAAAGAAAGATTGTGAAAAATCCTGTTCTTAGCAGAAAAAATATAAAAAAGGTGGTGTATTTCTGTGACTTTTGCAGTAAAAAACATTAGGATATTATTAATATTTTTATTAATAATGCCAGTTGTATTTGCCTATGTTTGTCAGGATGATACTCCAATAAATAAAATACCATGTGAAATAATATCACCAGTATATGTTAATTGCTCAGATTATTATAATTATTCAGTTATAGACTTAAATACAACCTTAAATGTCCAGAATGGAACAATGTCGCCAAAAGGTGATGGTACTTATAACTTTACTTTCCTGCAAAATATTACATTTCATTCTTACCAAATAAAGATATGCGATAACCTTACAGCTATTTCTCCAGAGGCAACAGGTATAATAAATGTGATTATAGAAACAAACGCTTGGTGGGATGTTGGCATACTGGCATTGATAATAACAATAGTTGGAATTTATATTGTTCTTTCATTAAATATCAATCAGGACAGCATAGGGATAAGAACTTTATTTCTCATAGCAGGATTGATAATATCAATTACAATAGTTCCGTTCATAAAATTGATTAATGAGATGTTTGGAACTACTGCAATAATTAATAGTTACCTTGATGTTACCTATAAGGTAACAATAGTAACATTTATATTTACGCTTGTATATATATTTCTTACAATGTTTATAAGAATATTTATGGCTTGGATGCCAAAGAAAGAGGGGATACTGGATTGACATTAAGATTAAGGCACATAAAAATATATGAGGAAGATTTAGGTTTTATAAGAAACTTAAAGACAAAGCTGAATCCAAAAATAAAGATAGGAAGAATCAATGTCAAATTAAGGCCTATATCAGATGCAAAGGCGGTAAATGCAATACTAAAAAACTTTAAATATTCTGATGAAAAGAGAAATAAAAAGGAGATGTTCCTTCACAGATGAAAAGCCTTTTTAAAAAAAAGCCTTTAGGGAAAAAGAAACATAATTTTTTGCATATGAACAAGAAAGGATCCCCATTGGATTTGTTCTGGCTCATGGTTGGAATACTCGCTTTTGTTTTTGTGTTCTTCATTGGATATAATGTATTCAAAAGTTACAGGGACACGGCTTATGCTGATTCAAGCGACACGGCAAAGGAAGTTATGGCGAGCGGTGATGCCTCTTATCAGGCATTTAACAATATGTTTGTTATAATAATTGCTGGAGGGATAATAAGTTTGTTCATATCAGGATTGCTGATTTCAACAAATCCAGCGTTTGCAATAGTATTCATAATAGTCGGAATATTTGCGATAGTAATATCTGGAACCCTGTCAAATACTTATGAGCAGTTTTCAAACACAAGCGAGATGTCAGATACAAGGGATACAATGAAGATAACTAATTATTCAATGCTTCATTATCCTGTCATAATATTATTGTTTGTAATTGCGTTTGTTCTTGGATTGTATGCAAAGGAGAGGGTTTTATGATGATATTTGACAAAAATACCCACCTAAAAGAACGATTTATACCATTGGAGAGCCACTATGAAAAATAAATTATTAATCGGAACAATAGGAACGCTTTGCCTATTTATTTTAATGAGCAGTATAGTAAATTCAGCAGAATGGGACAATGTAAAATCTTATAATTCAGAAACAAGAACTGCAACAATAAATAATTGGTATGGTATTGGAGGGACACTAGCAGAAGTTACATTAATTGATAATACTTATTATTGTTCAGTAAATTGTGAGGCTACAATTAAATTAGATTTAAAAACAAATTATAAGGCACCATTTAAAAGTCTTGAATTTATACCAAACATAAAGAGCTATGAAGTATTGGAAAGAGACAAGGGATATGAATGTGATGTAAATGATTATAAAGAGATTTGTATAAAAAAAGAGTTTGTAAATATTAATTTGACAACAAGCATAGAAAAAACCTGTGAAAATAAGATTATAGGATCGCATAAAGAAACATGCTATAACTGGAAGGAATTAAATATTAATCAAGAACTTACAAAAGATGTCTATTATATTAAGATAAAAGGTGTAAAAGAAGCAAATTCAAATGTAGAATGGATACCAAACTTCTTAGGACTTGATATAACTGAATGGGCAACTTGGACAAGTACATATAATCAGGGATTAATAATATATTATAGTATGAATAGTTCTATTTCTAATATACCATATAATTATACCCAAGATATTTTTGGAAGATATAATCTTACACAATGGGAAGACGTACAGGGAAATGTGAATATTTCAAACTGCAAACTTGGATTTGAAAATTGCTCTAATTTTAGAGATGCTGGTAGTAGAGGTAATTTTTCAACTTCAACACCATTTTTTAACATGACAGATTTAAAATTATGCAAAGATAATAATTTTACTGTAAATGTTTGGGTTAATTTAAGCAATTTATATCCAACTTGCGAGTATGTACCATCTTCTGGTGGGCATATAATAATGGGCATTGGATTCAATCAGTTTGAACTATCAATAACAGCTGTTACTTGCAGACCTAATGTATATTATGACGGAATGGGAATGGAATTATTAAAAACGTCAATAGAAGACAGCAAATGGCATATGATTACATTAGCATATAATGGAA